>Ga0307510_10000053_pt1 | contig 87989 bp, 39 predicted proteins | sample 12_EM_MG_FD_207224 | JGI IMG/M metagenome (GOLD analysis project Ga0307510, IMG submission 207224) | Populus trichocarpa ectomycorrhiza microbial communities from riparian zone in the Pacific Northwest, United States - 12_EM | ecosystem: Host-associated > Plants > Roots > Unclassified | place... | reverse complement strand
TATTTCCTTGATGTGGATCTTGCTTCATGTTTATTAATTGATTTTTTCTCAAGATGGACACAGACCCCTTGATGGTCAGATACCGTGGCATATCTTGTTTTGCCTTCTGTGCTAGTTGTCTTACAATGCTTTTCTGTCCAAACCATGCAATCATCTAAAGTGATTGTTCTAGTTCAAAACATTTTTTCCTTTTACTATATGAATTCAACCACAAGAATTTAGTTAACCATATGAATAAATTTAATTCATAAGTTTAAACAGTCTATAAAAGAAATTTAAGGGATCATAATAAATGATTATCCCGTGATTATCTTTTTTACCCATTACTCTCCTTTATAGAAAGGCACCAAATAAATTATAATAAGTAACTGAATATATATAAACTAAGATTTCTTCATTAGATATCATGAATAATAATGGTACGTATTCAATCTCACTATTTTATTTCCACATTATGTTATAGAATATTATTAGATTATTGATTTGCATTGCGCTATGGGTGAGGGTGAGATCAATTTTTTTAACATAAATAAATTTTCAAGCATTGCTAATATGTCATAAAAAAATTATTCATTAACTCAAAATACAATGCATATTGAATGATATTTTTTAAAAATATTAATATAATAACATATTGGATGATATTTTTTTCAAATATTAAGGCGGTGACATATTGGATAGGTTTGTGTTAACTTGATAAATCTCCAATTAGATCATGAGACCGAGATAACCCTATAGAAAGAAAATCAAAATAAATTATGAAGGTCAGTTTCTAATCAATCCAATGTTGAAGGATAAAATTGTAAAAGAAAAACATATTAAATTAAAAAAATGACCGGCATCAACTGGGGTTAACCTGTCAACCCACAACTCTGGTCATGCAATCAAGATAACCCCGTAGAAAGCAAATAAAAAAAGGTTATGAAGCTCAATTTTCAACTAACCAAATGTTGACGAATAAGATAAAAAAAAAATCACTTAAAAAATCAAAAAAAAAATAACTCAAGTCAATGTGGGCTAACTTGTTAAACTCATAACGTAGATTATAAGATTGATATAACTTTATAAAAAACAAATAAAAAAAAACTATAAAACTACATTTCCGATAGATCCAATATTAAATGTTCAAATTGAGAAAAAAAGACTAAATACATGAACCAAGAAACTCCACATAAAACAAATTAAAAAAAATTATGAAACACAATTCCTAAATAACCTAATATTTTAGGATGAAAATAAATAAAAAAACTAAATAAAAAAGAAGAAGATTGAGTTATTGGTGGGAGATCTTGAAAAAATATTCAATTAAAAAAGAACCTAAAAAATTAATTGAGTTAACCCAAGTCAATATGCCACACCCGTGACCTGATTTATAAAATTAGGATAACCCTATAAAAAGAAAATCAGAAAAAAAAAATTACAAAGCTCAATTAAAAAATATTTAATTAAAAAAGAATTCATAAAAATAAATATATTTAATCTATTAAATTTATGGTCCGGATAAAAGTGATGTACATTAATAAAGTCAAGAGACAATTAGATAGAAATGTTAAAATTATTAAATCGGGTAAAAGTGGTGAGTACTATGGTAGATATGATAAGTCAAGATAAAATCTTGGTCCATTTGCTAAGTTCTTAAAAAAGCAAAGCAAACGGGCATAATATACAATGCCAGGGATGCCACAGTAGAATAGAGTTACTGAAAGACATAATTGTGCTCTAATAGATATGGTTAGGAGTACGATGATTTATTCTAAAGTACCTTACATGTGACATCTCATTGAATTGCCTAATAAATGCAAGAAAACCGTTTGTAAATGCGTTTTCAAGGGAAAGCGTGATGCAAAAATTATATCCATAAAGAAACCCTATAAAAAAAACCTTTTACATGTATTAATTACATCGACTTATCAACTATATTACTTTACCAAGCATCAATTACCAGTTACTTAGACTTTCTACATCAAGCTATCAAATATCTTTACTAGAAAGAATGAATTATATTACTAGAATTAATAGATTAACTGATTATGTCTTATTTCTAAGTTACTTGGATTTATTGGGATATCATCAATAATATAATTCCAAAAAAAATTGTATAGGTAATAGATGTTGAAGGATTTAATTAAAAAGTTAAAAAAAATTATAAAGCCCAATTCAAAATAAAATAAAAATATTAAAGGATTTAATTGAAAAAAAAAGTGAGAAAAACAATAAAAACCACTCTTGAAAGTTGAAATTTGAAAAATAATTAAATGACTAAAAAATATTTAGACACGAAGGCTTGGTGGCCCTACTAACATGGATCTAAAAATAAAAACACATGGGCACATGTTTAGACCTAAATAGAACTTTCATTACTAAATTAAACTCATTGACATCAAGATCAGCAAGGTTCATCATCAAAAAATAATCATTTGTAAACTTTTTTTCTCTCTCTCAAATATAAAAAAGAGAAATTAACATCATATTTTTCTTAAAAATAAGAGGCCTAATATTATTTATTTGTTTTGATTTTGGTCACCCGTCTTTAATCTCTTGGAAACAACAAATTCAAATTCATTTTTTTATACTGACCACCAATCTCATGCTATAATATTTTTTATTTTAAAATCATAATAACCAAATTAAAAAAATAATCAATTTTATATCTCAACAAATATATTATTGATTGATAAAATTAAAAAAAAATAACCATAGTAAAAACAAAAGATAAAAAGAAAAATATAGTGGGAAGGCACATTGATTTGCCTCACAAGGCAAGGTAATTTATTTAATTTGCAGGATGCATAATTGTAATGACCAAACACAACATCTTAAGACTTTTGCACGACCATCCTGAAATAAATTGTCTAGCTCCGTTACTATTTTTAGCACAATTATATAAGTTACTGCTGGTGAAGCATATCTTAACGAAAAAGATAAAGAATACACAGAGATCCTAATAAAAAAAAAACCCAAATATTTTTACCTTTGTATTATTATTATTAATTATTATTCATTGAAAAACATCGTCAACCTTAAAAATAATCTACTTAAATCCCTCCTCAACTATATAATATTATATTAATATTCTATTTTAACTATTAAAAATCTAAAAGACTTAAAATAAGCCGAGAAGAAATTTAAAGTCTTATATCAAAATTATGTGATAATTAATTTATTATAATATTATCAAAATTTATATATAATTATTTGAAAATCAAGTACATTTATATTCAATAAACATTTCAATTTATTCATTTGTAAATAATTCTAAACAACTTATCAAAAAATAGAAAATAAATACTATAAATTAATCAAACAATAAATTTACTAAGCACATGCCCAGTAACTTAGTATTTATAAACGCACACATTGAAATGGAAACATGATAAAACCGGAGGACAAAATACAAAAAAGACGAGTCTTTAACTTTTTTTTTTAAGAAAAAAAATCAATGACCTTGTGGCTCATTAATATTTGGTGATGCTAATACATCATTAATCTCCCAAAAAGAAAAGAAAAATCTTAATTGAAGATTGTTTATCACAAAACTCTCCCGATAATGAAACTGATCATCAAGACAAAAGCCCATACAACAAGAAGGAAATCAAGCCGTTAAAACAGCTTTAAACAACGTATAAAATAGATGAATTGTAGTCATGGAGAGCAGACAATTTAATAACCAGCAGGGGTTGATGTAGGTGTCGTCGAGGTGTAGAAGAAAGTCCTCATGGAGTACAGTTTTATTTTCTTGTCATGGAGAATGTGATAAGCTGAAAGGGGAGCACCGGTAATCCCATAGTTCATATCTGTTGGAACGTTGCAGGTTTTCAATGGAGAGCTTTCAAGGTAAGCCTTGCATTCTGTGAGCTTTAAAGCTGGCAATGTTTTGAAGTAGTAACCCTTTGCATTAGTTGCTTCTGTCAAGCAGGAAAAAGGGACTTTCTTGTAACCATACTGGTCCACAGCAGTACAGGCTATTCTTATCACAGCTCCTACACACACAAAAAATAGTTTTGTGAGGAAAATATAGCAAAAGAATATCATTGATCAGCAGCGTCTGTAAGAATAATAATACAAGCGAAACAAATTAGTACAATGAATCCGAGGAAGAATAAAGAGGGTGTAGAAATTACCTTCAATAGGGGTATAGTTAGAGCCTTGTTTGCAGAGGACAAAACCTTCTATGCCGAGTGGGCTATACTCATAGTCCAGTTTGTCATTACTTGGTTTTGGTATGTATAACTTTGGTTCCGGGAGATTTGGTTTTTGGGCATACCCATCATGTGGCGTGATAATCTCTGGCTTTGGTGTAGTTGACTTTGGTTGTTCATAAACCTTTTCTTTTGGGTCGACATAACCATGATCGGGTTTTGGTACAGTCATCTTTGGTTTTGGAACATGTTCATAATTTGGTTTGGGAACATCTGGTTTTGGGTTGTAACCATAATTTGGCTTGGCAGTGTCTGGTTTGGGTACGATCAACTTTGGTTTCGGGTCATTACCATAGTTGGGTTTTGGCATTGTCAATTTCGGTTTGGGAACTTCTGGTTTTGGGTTGTAACCATAATTTGGCTTGGCAGTGTCTGGTTTGGGGATGGTTGGTTGGCCAAGGTATGGTTCTGAGTCATACCCAGTATCTGGTTTTGGTTCTGTGAATTTTGGTTTGGGGAGGGTTGGCTTCGGATTGGAGTCGTAATATGGTTTGTGGAGGTCTGGTTTGACAACGTCTGGCTGTGGTTTTGGGTCATAACTATACTTGGGTTTGGAAGTGTCTGGCTTTGATTTTGAGTTGTAAGTATAATTTGGCTTGGCTGTATCTGGCTTTTGGTCATAGCCGTAACCGCCAGCGGAGGCAATCACTGACAATGACAAGAGGAGGAATAAGGTGGCGGAGGAGGAATGGGTTAGAGCCATGGCAAAGAGGACAGGGATAGAACTTTAGATTGTTGATATGGGACGCTACCATCATCATGGCCTTTTATAGGACTGGTTGCCCGATTGGGTTACTAATCTGAGAAATAAAATATAGAAAGGAAAGGGAGACTAATTGTATGCACAGTAGGAGAGGAGGGGTGAGCAACGTGATGAGCAATACTGCTGCACCAAGACACATTGCAATCCAGCATGATGGCTTGGACTTGGACAGTATTATATTCGGCATTTTTATTCAGGACGTGCCTTAATTTGCTATATATCTTGAAATTTGTATACTTGTAATTAACTGTTTCTGGATAAAATACAATTCAATATTTGAATAGATATGACAGCTTAGTATATGCTTTTTGCTTTATATGGGAAAATAACAAATAGAATCTTGCTTTAGATAGGCTAATAAAAGAGATCATTAAATGAATATGCAAAAGGACCTAAACAAAGACTAAAGTAATTCTTACAGAGAATGAATATTTGGAAATAACTTCAATCCTTCTGTATGCATGAAGTGTTATTATTTATAGGTTAATCTTGTGCACATATATTCTATACATGGTATATATTTTGAATTCTGAAATACAGTAACATTGCATGAGCGAGGTACAGCTATGGAAACTATTTTCAGCTTTGAATGGTATCTTCTGGAGATATAATTGAGTTTTCATTTGCATGATTCTTGGATGAAATAAATGTCGATTGAGTGGATTCTTCTTGCTGAATTTGTGCGTGATCTTTGACAGCATCACTTGCTATGTTTGTTGCAACATACTAGTCGGTGCAGTGACTATTGGAATGGTTCCTACTAACAGATAATCCAGGGACGTTGAGCTAAGCAATGACAACGGAAGAATATTGAATGTAGATAAGAGTAAAGAAGACGAAGAAGAAGAGAAGGAGAAATCAAGTGAGAGAGAAAACATCTGGTGCCTCATTCATTCATTCTGTTCTTGCATAATCCAAATTCTATTACAAAACCAGCCTTTTAAGAAGAGCTACAATATTCTAGGCTCTTTCTCCTACAACAGTTGTAATTAAAACAACTGTAAATAACTAAATTAACTAGCATCAAAACGTTGCGTTGGACAATAAGTAACATGCTGCGTTTTGTAGAGTCACAGTAAACTATCTTTGATTCAAGAGTACCAGCTGAGCTACATGGATTTCCCTCCTATCAATTTCAATTCATAACATTTTCCCCCTCATTTTCAGCCTATTCCTCGAAGTCAAATTATGGAAACCCGAGATTAAAGTCTTCAGCAAACTCCCAAGTGGCATCAGCAGGAGATTGACTCTTCCAATGATTGAAGATCTGAGTTGCGGCTCGATTTCCTCTCTTTACCAATCTTCGTTCCACAATCGCCCAAGTGTTATATAGACAAACCAAATATTGTTGGCAGGTCTGCTGGAATAAAATGTTTTTTCAGACAACGATGGTAATAAAGTTATATTGATTATTTGAGAAGAAGGTTTAGATTTTGATGAAGATGATGATGGTGCTAGTTTGGCTTCTGGACATGGTGCAACTACAATTGTGGATATTGGTAAGGATGACAGAAATTATGGTACTAATTCTTTTTTTATTATTATTAACATGGGTATTCGGTCCAACTTGTGCATACCTTGATTAATCTCACAGGCCCTGAAGTTAACGACTATGTAAGTTTCAAGTGACCCTGAGATTTGTGAGACTCGAACTGAGAACTTTTAGAGGAGTAAACCTAAGATATGACCAGTTGAGCTACACATCTCATAGTTATTTGTTATTATGGTACTAATTCTTAAAGTGGGTATTGATAGTTATAATGAAGTTGTAGGTAGTTCAAATTATAATACAGGTAATGAAGAATATGAGAGAGATTACTAGGATATGGATTCTAATAAATATAACAAGGATTATATTCTTTCAAATGAGAAGAATTTGAATTCTTGAATACAAATAAAGATGAATGGATTGATAGTTTATTAAAAGATACTTGTTTTGGTTAAGTATTGGATGGTGCAACAGACTCAGAAAATTAATGAAAATTAAGCAATGATAAAGATGATGTTGAAGGTGGTGAAACTTCTAGTAGTAGTTATGAAAGCAATGAGGATGAAAGTGGAAGGGATGGAAAGAAAAAGAAAAGGATGATTGTTGATTCTACATCTCACTTTAAGGATAAGATATTTAAGGTACGTGTTGATGGATCAATTAAGTTTTTTAAATGTAAGGTTTTCAATAATATCTCTCACTTTATAGATGTTCTTATAGAATATAAATTGAAACATGGATATTATCTAAAAAGGTACAATAATTAGAAGGAAAATATTGGAGCAACATGTATGGGTAACAATTATTTATGCAAATATATGCTTTTTTTGCTTCCTAGTAGCAAATCTTTCATGGTTAGGGCTTGTATGAGATTGTGGTAGCGGTTGCGGTCCAAAGTGTTTTTCGCTTAGAAATGCATTAAAATGATGTTTTTTTATTTTTTAAAAATTATTTTTGAGATCAACACATCAAAACGATCTAAAAACATAAAAAAATAATTTTTAACAAAAAAAATGAATTTTAATGAAACACGGTTTCAACCGCGTTTCCAAACGCAGCCTAAGTCTTTGTCATACTAGCATAGTTGTATTAGGCCTAGAAATATAAAACCAGTTAATTCTATTTGGATGGTAAAGAAGTTCCTTTCAATTACTAATTATGCAAACTCAAGCATATCCGGTGAAACACTTGATACAATATTGGATGATAAGATTAAGTCACACCTAATGCAGCTTTGAAGAGCTAGGAATGAGGATAAAAATTTCATGGAAAAAAGTCATGAGGAGTTTTATAAAAAACTGCAGATATATCTAGCTTTTGAAATAGTATATCGATCCTAGGGTTTGGTGTGTCTGTGTCTATAGACCCTAACTACAACTCTAAAATGTATTCATCTATCAAATTTAAAGGGTGCATGCATGTTTGAATATGATGAAGGAATGATTTGTTAATGAATGTAGACGTTCATTAACAAATTTGAATATGATATAGGGTGTCTGAAGTGTATTCACTAGTGAAAATTAGGATTGTGTGTTTGGAAGTGATATAAAAACTTTTGGTAAAATCCAAGTTCATAAATTGATGCCAATATTGGTTGAATACTTGCTGTTAGATGAATGGTTTATGAAGTTTTTTTGGCAGTTTATTGAAGAAGTTAAAGAATTAATGACAGTTTATTGAGAAGAGATTTTGGGAGTTTAGGTTGCAATTATGTTTCTGGAGATTTTTTGATGAATTTGGTGGTTTTTATGCACTTAAATGGTAGAATGTGTGTTTTAAAGAGAAGAAAATTGCGTGTTTATGCTCCATTAATCAAGTGTATATATAAGGCTAGGCACCAACGGTAACATTTTCAAAAAAGTTTGCAACAATAAATAATGGCATCTTTGTTATTTTTATGTATCAGAAGTCTTTCGTTATTAAATAAAAATTAATAGCAAACTTGTAACTAATTGAAATGTTTTTTTAGTGTCATTTAAATGTCATGAGCATATAAAATTCATGATGTTTTTTATAATTTACAAAACGATGGAAGTAAAGTGTAAAACAAAATAACCTATAGGATGCTCAAAATATTTTTTTCCATAAATAAATAAAATTTTAGTTTTGTGGCGTCGCTAAATTCAGATTAAATGCTTTCACTGGCATTATTATTAGAGTTGAGCTTAAACGATATGGTGATCTTGTGGAAAAAATGGACTTATTGTGTAAATGATGATGGATGGTGAAGGCTACCCTCTTAATGTTGGTTTATTATGAGGACTCGCAATGAGGTTTACAAATGGTGCTTTTCCTTTTATAGATGGACTCGATGATCAGCTTGCAATACTAAGGAAATTTCTTCACGGTGTTATTAAACTTGGTCCATCGGGTTTATTTTGTAATCTTTCAATTTGATTTTTTATCTAGTTCAGATTTTAAATTAAACTATGTGAAATTTATTTAGAAGTAACCCAATTAATTTGATAGATTAAAAAATAACTCAAATAACAGATAAAAAAATAATTTGGTTTAAAAAAAATTCAAGATGATATTTTTTTATAATATTGAAACGATAACATATTTGATCGATATTCAGGTTTTGTGGTTTTATTTGTCAAACCCGCAACCTAGGTTATAGACTTCACTGCATTTAAGATTTAAAAATATATATTTAATTATATGATAAAAAATCACAAAATTGAGTACCAACCAATATCAAGATATATGTTTGAAACCGCAACAACCTCATAAAAATAAAACTAAAATAAATTATAAAATTCAATTTCCTATCAATTCAAGTTAACTCATCAAACTCATGATCCAGGTCATGAAATCCATGAGGTTTAATAACTTGTTTAAAAAAATATATTTTTTATTTAATATACTACAAAATATAGACGTTCACAAAATTAAGCACCGATCAAATACTAAGATATTTATTTGAGATCACGATAACCCTATTAAAAGTAAATCAAAATAAATTATGAATATTAATTTAAAATCAATTAAATATTGAAAGATAAAATTAGAAGATAAAAAGTCAATAAAAACTAAAAAAAAAGACTTAAAAAAAAGATGTTTAGATGCGTAGGTCTGAGTGAGCTAGCATGCTTAGACCTTTACAACAAAACTGGGTCTACTAAACTTTTAAGGTTTGCACATGTGTTGTTCACACCTTTTTTTAAAAAAAAAAAAAAGATAAACGAATTAAGCTACCATAGTGTTGTTTGAAAAATCAAGGTGGGGGCTGGTTTTTAGCTCGAAAGTCTATTTTTTTAATTTATTTAAACTAAAAACATCAAATAAACATCATTTGAACATTAAAAAAAAAAAAAAACCAATTTACCAGCCCCAAAAAACCCAAAACACACAAAATCAAACAGGTATAAAATTTCTCTCTCAACCCAAACAACTTTTTCAAGTAAGATGATGATTCAAAAATACCTCAATAAGACCCTTTTGTTAAAAGGAACTTGTTGTCATGAAGATTGGCCTCTCTTATCATCAAAATATGATTAACTTGTTAAAAAGAACTTGTTAAAAGGAACTCATAATCCGATAACTTTTTCTCTCACGTTCAAAAATTAAAAAATATATATATATTTGCACCAATAATTGAAATTCCAAAAACCATAAGGGCTAAAAAAGAAAACGAAAGAAAATAAATGGACTAAAAAGTACTTCTTCATGAATTTGTGTTTGGACATGAGACTTCTCTTCATTTTACACTTTGGTCCTCTTGTTTTGGAATGTTTCTATCCTCAACAAATATTTTGAAATTAATTATTAATTTGGACATAGAAAACAACAATTAATATATATATATATATATATATATATATATATATATATATGTTAAAAGCCTAATTCTTTAAGTGTATATTGAAATTCTAATTGTAATGTAATGTAATAGACAAGAATTATCTTCAAAACGAATAATTTTGTTTACACTCTCTTTTCCTTTTTCTTTTTACCAAAGAAAACACAATCAAATAATATTTTATTCTCCCTTCCATGACTATTAAGCTTTTCTCTTTCTTTTTTATTTTTTTTAATTCCAGGAACAATTTCTAGTCTTTAATTTGTTGATGAGTTAATTTTATTTTATGGTTTTTATCCATTTCTATCTAAATATTTGTTCTCAATCAATCATATCCCTGACATTTTAATAATTTATCAATTAGATCCTTTCATCTATCTTCATTAGCTTGAAATAATGTTTTTTTGTCGTGGAAACATCAATTTTTTCAAAAAGATAAAAAATATAGAAAAGGGATTTTTTATAAATAGTGAAATAGCATTTTTTTTCCCCTGAAAGATTGTATATAATTTTAAAGTAATCGAATTTCAAATATGAAGTACAATCCGTTATCTAATAAAAGCTTCGCATTCTATAGTGTTTTTAAAAATCTAAAACTATCTTTCTCGATTTACAAAAATATAAAATTTCAGTCAACAGATGGTTAGGTATTTGATTTAGAGGGTATTTAAAAGTGTAGTTATAATTATTTTTTAAAGTATTTTTTATTTGAAAATGTATCAAAATAATAATTTTTTATTTTTTAAAAATTAATTTTGATATCAGCGCATCAAAATGATTTAAAAACACCAAAAAAATATTAAATTTAAATTTAAAAAAAAAATAAAAATTAAGGGAAGATGGTTTGCACCGCGTTTCCAAACGCTTCCTTAGATATTCTTGTTCTTGTTTTTTTTTTTTTTGGATTCCAACTCAAAAAATAAATCATACCTCATTGTATAATTATTTCTAACATTTTTGTATTTCAAGAATATTTAAAAAAATTAAAAAGAATATTTTTCTTTTATTTTAAATGTTTTTATATCATTTTAACGTATTAATATTAAAAAAATAAAAAATATTATATTAATATATTTTTAAATAAAAACCAATTTAAAAAACAAACGAGATACTAAAATAACAAAACCGAAATCCTAGAAAAGAACAAAAGTCGCGAAGCTTAATTAATTAATTAATTAATTAAATGCAATGACTCCTTTCTCCTCCCTCCGTCTCTGAAGGAATCACCTTCGTCCTTGGCTTTTTTAGATATTTCTTATTTCCTTTATTACCTTTCAGGACCTTGAAAGATAAGCCTCGAATTTAACTAGAATTGACGTCCACGAAAGACCCAAGCAAAATAGGAAGGCGATGCTGGTGGAAAGAAAGTTCCAAAGCCTCTCCACTTGTTCGTACTGCTGTCACCCACCTACCTCATTTCCTCACGCTACATATAATCCTTCCATTTTAGAACCCTTCTCTTAAAATCCTATTCGAAGTCGTCTTCATTACTCCCTCTTCCATTGTCTACTTTCCTTTACTATCAACAGATTTCTCTTATTATTTTTTTATTTTTTTATCTAATTGAAGAAAGATGTGTGGCGGTGCTATTTTGGCTGGCCTCATCCCTCGTAACCGTGGCCACCGCGTCGCGGCTTCTGAGTTCTGGCCCAACTCATCCTTCAATAAACCCAGTCCCTTCGACACGTATCCGAGTCCTCTCCGCAATCAGGAGCCATTCACTCTCAAACGACCCCAGCCCACTTCAGGTACCAGTTTCTCTCATTTCATTTCTTGTTAAAAAAAAATTAAATTAAAAGTCGATTTTGAATGTGGAATTTATGCAAAAACAGGGGATCATGAACAAGTGGAGAAGCCGAATGCCAAGAGGCAGAGGAAGAATCTATACAGAGGTATAAGGCAACGACCTTGGGGTAAATGGGCAGCTGAGATTCGTGACCCAAGAAAAGGAGTCCGCGTTTGGCTCGGTACATTTAACACGGCTGAGGAAGCAGCTCGAGCCTACGACAGAGAGGCTCGCAAGATTCGCGGCAAGAAAGCCAAAGTCAATTTTCCTAACGAAGATGACCATTACTACACGTCCCAAAACTCGAACACCAAGCCTTTCCTGTACCAAGCCCCCACTTGTCATTTCTCAAAAGGTTATGATTCTGGGAACGTTTATGATGCATATCAGATCGAAACCTTCCATTCAAATGGTTTAATTAACGAACCAATTGTTAGTTCTGGGGAGGATGATTCTAGGTCAGGTTCAGAGGAGGTGACAGGACTGCTGGGCTGTAATCAGAATGTGGAGAGCAATAATTATATGGGTCAAGTAAAGGTGGAAGAGGAGAAACTGGAGGAGAAGAAAGTGATGAACAAGGAGGTGATGGTGGTGGATTTGGAAACTGGGGAGGAAGAAAGCGAGGTGCAGAAGCTGACTGAGGAGTTAATGGCGTATGAAAATTTCATGAAGTTTTATCAGATTCCGTATCTGGATGGGCAATCAACGGCACCAAATGGGACAACCCAGGAAAGCCTTGTGGGTAATCTTTGGAGCTTTTTTGATGATGGTGTTGATGCTCCTGTCACTTCTGCACCTCTGTAATGGCGACGGCGCAGTATCTTGCTGGTTTTGTAGATTGGGAAATTGATGATTAATTATGGTTTTTAAGGATTGTGTTGTTTTAATTAAGAGGAATTGAACTTCTTGAGTTCGCTGTCAAAATGTAATTTTTACAAGTTAACTGTCATCTGATGAAATTTCTATCCTTCAATTTCGTGTTTTTGTTATGAATCTCAATTGTGTTTCAAACCCTTCCATTGTATTCATTCTAAAACGCATTCAAGTTTTTACTGTGACATAAGATTATTCTAATGTAAATCCTATGATTCTCTTTTTATTTAGACTTAAAAAGGAGTTTTAATTTGATGATCTAATCAGTTTAGATCAATAATAATGTTAACGGAACAAGGACTAGTTGAATCCGCATAATTCAGGGGAAAGATTTTAATTTATTTACAATTTTACTAAAATAATTGGACAGTACAAAAAAATAAACATAAATAGCACATGTGCGCGCGTTACTTTACTGCTACAATATGAGACGTTACTTTACTGTTAAAATTTTAACATAAAACATGATTTGACATTAATGTTTTCAAATATTTAACTAATTATTATATCAACAATGATGGAGAACCCGTTTGGCTACGCGTTAGAAGTTGTGTTTTTAAAAAAACACAGGAAGCAAACGTTTGGTTAAAAAAAAAGCTGCTTATTGTGCATGGTCCCACAGCCAAATCGCGTGCGAAACACTAGAAGATGAAAAGCAGAAAAATGCTGCTTTCAGGAAATTCAACCATGATACACTGATGAAAAGCATGTGAACAGTGCAAGAATTGCACTGTTCACGTGAAATTCTTTTTTTTTTTTTTCAGTGTGTTAATTTTTTTAACCTTTTTTTTTAAAACACTAGTATAAAGTGAATTAAATTCACTTGCACTGTAATATCAATTTTATACCCGATAATATTTTATCTACGCTCAAAAAATTATGAAAACTGTAGTTCTTATCGGATGAATTTTGTATATAATGAAATTATAAATAGTTTAATGGAATAATAAAAAGTATTTTTTATTTCATGATATAATAGGAGTAATTAATTCTACAATATTTAAATTTAAAACCATTAATATTAATATATATTTTTAAATTATTTTTTAACCTTAATTTCAAAAACATTCTTAACCAAACACATTAAACTACTTTTTTTTCGACCACAATTTCAAACACAGTTTTAACCAAATACTTATTTTTTCAAACCGACCTCAACTAAAAATACTTTTTATAAAATAATTTTTTTCAAATCACAACCACTATCAATATCGAAGACACTCAAATGGAGTAATATGCTGAGGCAAATTTGAGTACCCTCTGACAAGCTCCGAGCGCCACAAAATATTTTGAAACCGTGAGGATCTGCTGACTTGCACACCTCCTCCATTCCCCTTGACACAAGCAAGGTGGTCTGGGAATAATTCTTAAAATTCCTTCTAAATTCCATGATGTTATAGTTTAGATATGAGATATTATTTGTTTTTGGTTTTTAAAAGGGTTTTTGAAAAAGCCTTTAAAAACCAAATACCAGGAAATAAATACTTAAATAATTATTGCAGGTGCTCGGAAGGCATCGGAAAGCAGGGGTCAAAGGGGAGGTTGAGGTTGGGGAAGTCAAACGCGGTGAAGTGGCAGTTGGAAGCGAGACAAAGCCAACACAAAATTTGGAACTTCCAGCTGCGCTGATGGTTTTGGATTCCTTTCTTTGTTGGTCAGCTAACAGTGTGACAGTGGGCGCCCCTTGCTTATGCTTCCCCCGTAAACTTGTACTCCTTTTATTCTTCTCTTCGTACGAAGAACCACTAGAAAACATGACGCAGTACAAGCTCCCACCGCAAATGTACTCTTCGCTCCGCAAATTGCCCACGTGTTAGCCTTGAATGATGTGACCCTTTCGTGTCGCGTAGAATATTCTTAATTCAAAATATATTAATTCTGCTTCATTAAGTTATCATAATTACAGAAAAGATCCAAGCACATTAACAAAAAGCGTGTCAGATTATTGACTAAACTAGCTGCTGCGAATACTTGTGTATAACTAAGTTGTTGCAAAACCAAAAAAAAAAATCCAAAAGGCAGATGACGAAAAACTCCTGAAAGAAAAATAAATGAGAGTGCAAAAGCAATGCTGAGCAAGGTTATCAAGAATGTTTTTGAAAAATATAATATAAATTTAAATTGTAAAATTATAACATCATAAGTAATTTTGTTTGAATAATTATATATTGATAATTCTAGTTAAGAAATTAAATAATATTAAAATCTGATAAAGTGAGTCAACAATTTTATAATCAATTAGTGATCTAAATAAAATAAGAGATATAAATAATATAAATCAATAAATTAATGATATGGAAGAATAAAAAGTCTCATAATAAAACTTCTTGATACAAAAGAATCACTGAAAAGTAGGAAGTACATGTAAACCTTGTGACAACTTAGTTGTTCCCATTACAATAAGTCCTAAAAGACCTCTTTTGGGTTGCAAGCTAATAAGTCTAAACTAGTAATTAACTAATATAAATTTAATAATAAAATAAACTCTTAAAAAATATCTAATGCCCTAGAGAAAATTCAAATCCAAAATAATTATTCAAAATTAAATCATTAAAATAAAATAATAAAAAGTCTTCATGTTAAAATTCTTCCATGGAGCCTGAATCTTCAATTTTCGCATATTCTTGGCGGATTTGAGTTTTAATTTCAAACAAATTGTTCTCTGTCATCTGGATGAATTACGAGTCCTACAATATATGGTTGGAAAGCTTCAATGTCTAGTTTTCAGCCCAACTTCAATCGCAACAAAATTCTACTGGTAACTCCAGATATGTCCCAAACAGTATATGAAGGTCTAATTTGACATACTTGACAAGATTTGTCTACTAACTTTGACCCTCTGAAATATTATTTTCCCGAACTCCATTTGACCTGAAAATTTACCAAAATATATTTTCATGTGTCTAATATTTCCCTGTAAAATTTCAACTCTATCCAATGTACGATTTGAAAGATATGCTCAATCCTACAAAACTGGTCAGCAGACATTTTAAGGTCAAATTTGAACCTAACTTGGTTTATATCACAAATTTAGTAAACTCGTAAAATGAGACCGAGTTTACCGATTTTACTGATTTTGCACAAGTTAAGTTTGATTTTACTGGTTTTTGAGTTTTAGTTCGATTTTGTATGTTAGATACATGTTGACTCTTAAAATCATATGATTTTATGAGTTAACTAGTGATTTTAATAACAATGATGTTGAGCACTAGTAGTCGTGTAGACACATTCCTTTAAGTGACTCGTAATTTCCTTTCACTTAATCCTTATTCGGTGAAAAACAGATAGTAGCACATGTTTCACAATTTTAATGGTGAAGTCTAAAATTTAAAATGTTTGCCTTTTCTCTTTCTGATTTTCATCTTTTTATATTGAAATTTAAATCTTACTTAACATGATATATAAAGTGTAATTTTTAAAACTAAAAAGACTATCGAAGTAAATTTTCTTTTCAAAATTAGAGAATGAGCAATACCTAAAAAAATAGTTAGATAAAATTTAATTTAGCTTACCAATGTTGTCTTAATTTCATATATAAGTTATTAATTTGTTTCAATTATATTTCATAATTTCTTATGATATATATGATAACAAGATTAAGTTAAAAATAAATATGATAAAAAAAATTAACAACAATATCAACAACCATTGTTGTTGCTTCTCCCACACTTTCCTACTAGCATATCATAAGAATATTGAGAAACAAAATTGAAATCCCATGTGGTTATAATGGTAAAATGAGGACATGACAAGTTCAACATCACCTAGAGTTTTATTCATTTCAATCTTAATTTTTATTTAACTATAGTATTGATGTGTTGCTAAGTGAGAATTAAAGTTTGTAGGATTAGGGTATTTCTCTAGAAACTAACTCTCTCAAGCTTTATTATATTTGTTTTGTTAAGAACATATCATTTTCAATTGATTTTCTATTTCCTATTTTTATTAATTTCAATTAATTTCCTTTTTCTTTACTTTTTGAGTAATATTGAGATATTTCAATAGTTTTAGGGATGGAATTGAAAATTACACACATTTTCTATTACAATTCCAGATGGAAATGGACGGACTGGACTGACTGGAAACAACAATTAAAATTTATCCAGAAAAAAAATAAGAGGACTAACTGGAACAACAATGAAAGTTACAGGGGCTAATTGAAATAAATCAAAGGTTTCAGGTGAAATTAAGATAATATACAAACTTGGAAGGGCAAATTGAAATTTATCCAAGAGAGTTCCAGCTACCATAATCACCCAAATGATATATTTTATATAATTTATAGTTTGTAAAATTATAAAACTGATTGGCTTATAATTATTTGGGGCCTAATTCTAGTTAATCGAAACATTCCTTATACCTAGTGTTGGCTGGTTAGTAGTAATTTCATTTGAATTTTAGGTAAAAAAAAAAATTTAATGGACAGAGGGCAATAAAATTTAGGTTTTCGCTAAGTGATCAGTTATCCTCTAATCATCCAATCATGTCAGTGTAAAATCAGATGATAAAAATTTTAATTTGTATGGGGGGTTTTAATCAAACTTTACTAGGCTTGATGTTTGTGCTTTACCGTATAATAAACTATTTTTTATATAAAAAATAATATTTAGATTTTAAAATTTGATAAATAAAAAAAAATCAGTACTTATAATAATAATTAATTAAAATTGAGTCAATTAAAAATATTCCATTAAATTCACAATTAGATAATATTATTAAAAAATCACTCTAAGTCTTAGTATTTTTTAGGTTTAATTAAGAGATTTTTTGGATTGAGACACTGTTTGGGAGCGATGCAAATTGTGTTTCTAAAAAATTTTAATTTTAATTTTTATTAAAATTTAATATATTTTATATATTTTGAATCGTTTTAATATGAAAATATTAAAAATAATTTTTAAAAAATAAAAAAATATTATTAATATATATTTTAATATAAAAAATTATTTAAAAAACAACTGAAATCAGACTTTAAAATAAATTTAAGGCTACTTCGTTCAATAATTCTTTGTGCGTTTGGTTACTTTTGTCAGAAATTCTGATCATGATGCAACCCTCGGCGACGAGATCTACCGGTTGCAGATATACGATGACGGAACGGTGATAAAGTGCGATTGCGATCTTCTTTCTCTAAAGAGAAGCCTGTTAGTGTTAGTTACTAGACCTATTTTGTTTAGGGACTATGAGGGGGGCCAGCTGTGAAATCAGATATGGTCCTGTAGGAAGGCCCATCTCATGGAGTTATTGGGCCTATATTTAATAGGCCTAGTTAGTCTAATTTAAATGACAACAGAATAAAGTCCCTAGTAAGCGAGCAAATGTTTAGTTGAGAAGGGGGGGAAAAAACGAGAGCGTTTCGTTCTTTTTTCTTTTTCTTCTTCTTTAACTATCCAGCTGGGTTTAAATCAAGTTTAGTTGAGTTATTAAGAACTCATTTGTGTTAAATGAGTTTTATTGAGTCGAAATCTTGGCCGATTTAACTATAAATCTTGCTCGGATTTCGAATAATTAATTTACAAGATCAACCCGTACACGAATTTAACAGATATGAAAAAATTATTAAACATGCAATTCTTTTACATAAACATAAATTACATTATAAGAATTATTTATAAATCTTATTTTTACTCGAGAGAAAATAGTACAATTATATATAATAATTTATATTATATTATTATTACTCATTTACATTATTAGCTATATTACTTGATGCATCTAAAATAATTGGGTGTCAACTCATCTCCTTCATGGTTCATATGAATAGTGAAAGACATAATCCTTTTCTTCTTCTTTTTTTTTTTCATTTTTGTTCTTATTTTTTTAATTTTATTTTTTAATATTTTCTTGATTCTGAATTTTTCTTCATAAATTATTCTGATCGGCTTTTTATGAAGTTATTGTAGTCTCAAATAAATATCCTGGCTTTTGGTGCATGCTCAATTATATGAGTGTCTATTTTTTTTTATTATGTAATCATGTAAAAAAATGGTTTTTTTAAAAAAAATATTAAGCATTGTAGAGTTCATAATCTGGATCATGGATTTGGCGGGTTAACTTTCGAATCTTAGGTCAATTCAATATGTTGTTATCTCAATATTAAAAAAAAAAAAGTCATCTTGATTTTTTTTAAGTCAAGTCGCTCTTTTTACTAGTTGTTTGGGTTGCATTAGGACCCGCCAAGTAGATTAGGCCACATCGAGGCGACTTTTATACAATTTAATTTTAAACATAGGTTAGATAAGAAGTCAAGACAAAAGATTTCAAGGTTGACAGAGTAAAACAAGTTTAACAATAATTTCAAGTAATTCTTTGCATCCTAGATATTTTTTTCAATTCAAAAAAATTTTAATTGATAAAGTATTTTAATTATGTTAACCAAATTATCATATGAGGTTTTTTATTTCATTATTGAATCTTATTGTTGATTTGAGTTGGTGATTGATAATACACAAAACTTTTTTAAAAAAAACATTTTAGCTATTTGGGCCAAGCTCAAGTTGCTAGAGATCCTAGTCATTTGGCCTAGACTAAACAACCTCTCCCTCATCCATTTTGACTCACTTTGGGCTATTTAATACCTACCCCAAACACACATCTTAATGTTTTTTTTTTTTTTAGTTTCAAGAAGTTGTGCATTGCTCACCGGTCCACACACACTTCCACACACATAAATTATGTGTACAAGCATAGGAGTACCACCCATTTGTGTACCTTCACGTGCATAAGTTATTTATGCAGAGAAGTGATACCAACATATCAACCAATGTTATAATGAGCACCACAAATTAATAACGAGTATTAATCTCTTCATCAATGGTATTCGTTTTCTCCATTTACCACGAGGTCGCTCAACTTCACTCACCATAAGGTATATGCCACTTCACTCACCATGAGACACTTGCAATTCTATGCACCACAAGGTATCTACAACACCATTATCCACAAGATAAACATGATCGAGGTCTATAAATACCTCCAGTCAACTAGGTAAACTAGAGAGGTTTAAGTCATTCAACAATTCAAGAATAATGTATTCATTCATAACACATAGTGTTGCTCATGCTCTTTATTCTATGCATTTTTTTGCTCCTTCGTACATTATTTTTCTTTGTTATATATTATTTTTTTCTTCTACATTTACTAACATAAGCATCAAAGGGTCTTTTAATTCAATAGGGGACTTGTTTTTGTAAGAACAACTAAGTCTAGAGACAAAGTCTATATCTAAGCTTACACACTTTAGCCCAAGACACTGCCATGGAAAGCTCAATCCAATCCTGAAGTTTTCATGGTTTTATTAGCTACACAATCCATAAGAAATTGAACAAAAGCTAATTCATTCCATTTTCACATCTCTCACTCAAAATTCTTCCTATAGCCAACAATTTGGAAACTCTAGGAAATGGAAAGATAACTAATCTCTCAACCACCACAAATACTCCAGCTCTTCCAGATAAGGGTACCAGAGAATATCTTTAGAAGTTTAATAAGAAAATACTCAACATGGAGAACCTGCTCGAATATATTGTCATTAAAGTCCTATCCGGTGGGGTTTACAACTATTTTTTTATATGAACGATTATATATTCTCCCTGATCGACTATATACATTTAGAATCTTGGTCATTTAGTCGGCCAAAATAGCCTTTCTCTCGCCCACTCCAACCCGTCTTGGGTTGTTAAATACCTAATTGAACACATATCTCAATGTATTTTTTTATTTAAAAGAAGTTGTGCACCGCTCATTGGTGCACGCACACCTTCACACACATAAATTATTTGTGCAAGCACAAGAGCACCAACCATATGGGCACCTCCGCGCATAAAAATTCTTTGTGCATAGTGAAAATACCAACCTCTTCACTAATGACACAATAAGCACTACAAACCAATGACAGGCATCAATCTCTTCACTAATAGTATTTATTTTCTCCACTCACTACGAGGTCGTTCTGCATCATTCCATGCAACATAAGGTATTTGCAACACTACTCCCAATAAGGTAAGTGTGACCAATGTCTATAAATAACTCTGGTAACCCAGGTAAGTCAGAGATTCAAACCATTCAACAATTCAAGAACAACTTGTTCATTCACAACACACATTGCTCATGCTCCCCTCTCCACACACTTTTCACTTGCTCCTTATATTATTTCTCTTTCTTGTATATTATTTTATCATCCTACATATATCAACAGAGTGACTTGTTTTTGTTGGAACAACTAAGCCTATAAACAAAACCTATATCCAAACCCACACACTTCGATCCAAGATGCAATGATCGAAAACTCAATCTGATTTTGAAGTTTCCATGCTTTCACCAATAACAAATTTTATTGTCCATATGCCATAACAAAAATGTTTACCGTTTCAAAATAAGCAACCGTTGAGTGAAATGTTTGTTTTAACCTTTAAATTTAGGATATTCTTGTATATTAAAATTAATATTTTTCTCAATTAGATTTTAAACATACTATTCACACTCGAATTGATATATTGAGAAAAAGGATACAAACAATATGAAAAGCAAACCCATCTTGCGAATCGGGCTAGGTGAACAAAAAATGAGACAAGTTGTATCAGGTAACGAATTTAGACCCGACAAACTATATACATGTACCAGGAAAGAACTAATTGAACCGTGCGTGATAAATAAATTAAACGGATGCCCAGAAATTCTCACCGCATAGGCACAAAAGACACGTGCTGTAAATAACTTTAAGAACAATGATGAGAATTTAGGTAGATGGTGAATCTGTCGGCAATCATACATATCGGTTTTGATACTCTATTTTCACAAAGCAAGGAGGTAACGAACCATATATGATCCCCTTTTACTGATGTACCCACGTAAAACCTTGGAAGGAAATTGTCATGTCGGCCAATCCAATTCAATCTGATGGTTGTTGAAGTGTCATGCATGACAGCAATCCACGACTATTTGCCTGCCTGTGTGGCGGTGTATAATTAGAGCCTGAAAAGAGCGAGCAGGTAAAATCATCCTTTTCAGTACACTACAGATAAAACGTGCAGATCAACACATTATTCCATGCATGTACCCAGGTTAAATCATTGGATGTTGATCTCAGTTCGTCTTATCAATACATAATCATGCAGCTAACCATGCTTATCTTTAACATTAATTAGACGGAGCCCACGCAGTTTGACATGTTTTGCTTATTAATTAGACTGTGTATGCACGGCGGCGACGTCAAAACAATTGCATCTATTGACCAATAATTATGGTTGGATTATGATCGTGTTCATTCAGTAGAAATCCACACAGTTTAGATAGAAGATTGGACAGTCGGTTAGTTCTTTGTCAATTGTCAGCCCATGAGACGTGTATGGTATAAGAAACAGTCCGATGATGTTCAAATCAACTGCAATATATATTTATATACTCAGTAGGGATAAATGCAGCTAGATTATATATGTTGACCCGTGATCGAAGGTAAGAGGCGTAAATTTAACAATATATGCCTGCGTTCTACTGAATCATCAAATCAGAAAGGAAAAAAATCAACAATTGTAGTTGCTTTCTGATCCTAAAAAGGATTACTTATATCCTGCAAGTATCAAAATTAAAATCATTATAAGATTTTTGAGATATTGGTTCGGATAACAAATGAGTTTGTTCGAGAACGAGTTACAGCTGAGGCCATCTAGATTCGAGCCAGCAGTCGATCCATGCAAAATCTCTTTCTTCGATTCACAATTGGATATCGAAAAAATAATGAGAATATAATGATCATTGATCAGTAACGGAGCACATTAGGGAGCAAATATTCTAATGCACATGTTTATCTGCCCTCGTGTTAATTCCTGCTAACAAGTTCAAAGCTATCTATGTTTTCTTGTTTCTTTGTTAATAATTAGTGAGCTTAAATCCTTGCTGTGTGAAATGGGTAAATCATGGGTAGGTTGTCGTCAGCCAGACATTACTACGTACCAAGTGATGAGATCCATGGACCGGGGTGAAGCCTACAAGGGCGGAGGCTATGGGATTTTTTCACGAGGAGACAGACTCAGAGGGAGATTCATAACGTGTTGCACAAGCTGCCACGCCGTTCTTTTACCACTGCAAAAGCGGCGCACCCTACCGGGGTCAAAGTTGAAGGTTTCTGTCGACCTCTTCACTACGGTTCTTTTTCCTTTTTTTTTTTTTTATAATAATAGTTATTACTAGTTACTAGTAAACGAAAAGATGTGAGTATTTCACGCTCCATGCTCTCACATTTTCTAATTATTCGTTATTTTTTTTACTTTGCTTCTTAATTAACTTTATTTCTTTTCAATTTTATACACTTAAAAAAATGGGATGTTTTACTCTATATTCACCTCATGTTCATCCTCTCACATTCATGTTCATAGCTACTTTATTCCTTCTACTTTTCCTTTTATTTTTTTGGTTTTCATTTCAGTTCACAGTATATTCTAGAGCTTTAAGTTCTTATTATTGGAGGAACTTGAGATTGTTTTCAAATTAGTTCGTAGGCATTAATCAATAATGCAAATTGATGATGATGTTGAAATCTTGATAGACAGTTTGTATTATTATGCATTCTTTTTCTTGCGCAATTCTTGAACAAGCAAAATCATTTGTTGTTCACGTATGACATGAGGTGCTTCAATATTGTTTTTTTAATTAAATCAACCATGATTGATCAATTATAATCAATCATAAATCAACCATATACGTGACTACAAGCATGATTGATCAATTATAATCAATCATAAATCAACCATATACGTGACTAAGTTTAAATAGAGTTTGCTATGTGTTTTCATATTTTTATTAATTTTGCTAGCAAAGTAGCCTTGGCATGTTGGTAAATGAACTAAACTTATTGACACAGTTTGTTTATTGACTCCAACATACCATTCAACAGCTACAAACACAGTGGTTTTTGTCCTCGAACTTACCAATAAGAAGCTAAAAACCTGATTAATTAAACTTTGCCATTACTATTAGTATCATTATTCTCACTCTATCATACAATATTATTTTGAAAAGGAAACTTTGCCTTTATTGAAACATGTATAAAGCCAAATCTTTGTAGGGTCGATCATGATGGGATACGAGAAGAATGGATTATTACAACAGGGAATCTAGCGACGTGTCACACGGACGGACAAGGGACCCTTGACACACAAGCCAATCCACAATTGCAAGTGACCTCTTCTGCTTGAATGGCCATGAGATCTTGACGAGCTAATTACTCTGCTTAAATTACACAAAAATATAATGTCCATCACTCTGAAGAAAAAACAAAGAAAATTAAAGAAAAACCTTCCAAGTTATACTGATTCTTTGACTTTTCACTACATTAAGGTCGGGTTAGGCAACCCCTTTTACCATAATGCATACAAATTAACCCTAAACTCATCAAACCTATGAATAGTGCTAGCAGCTCACTAGTCTTTATAAAGGGCCATCATCAAACTCTTTTCAAGACACAAACTTGTTCATCCACAAAAACACAGAATCTTAAACCGAGAATGGCCAAAATGTTAGTCAGGTCTCTCTTCTGCCCCTTCATCATTGTCAATACCCTGGCCCTAGCAGCAAGGTCGTATGGGCTGAACCAAAGCCGAAACCAACCCTCTTCCTTAGCCACCACATCCACCACAGTCGCGTACCATGGAGGCCCTCTCTTGACCCGACCGAGTGGCATTAACATCTACCTTATATGGTACGGGGCTTTCTCTTTGAAGGAAAGAACCACAATTACCGATTTCTTTGCTTCCTTCAGTCCCAAGGGCCTTGTTCCCCACCAAGAACCCAGTGTCTCAACATGGTGGAGAACTGTCACTTCTTACAAAGACAAGGCTCATACCCCAGTTTCCAGGATTGTTAGACTCGTTAAACAAGTTGGCGATCCATATTCTTTAGGAAAGAACCTCAAGCGTGCCCAAATAGGCAACCTAGTCAACAACAACATAGTAATTAGCAACAAATTACCAGTAGACTCTAATGCCATCTACTTGGTTTTGACTGCTAAAGATGTGAGCGTGGAGAAGTTCTGCATGGATTCCTGTGGTTTCCATGATAGCGTTTTGGTGACCCCTAAGGGAAGCGTAATAGTATATGCACATGTAGGGGACGCGGTGCAGTGTCCAGGTTTCTGTGCATGGCCTTATGCACTTCCAGCTTATGGTCCTCCAGGCCAGGCCCTGGTTGCACCTAATGGTGTTGGGGCCGATGGCATGGTTATCAATATTGCAACTATTCTTGCGGGAGCTGCCACCAACCCTTTCAAGACTGGGTACTTCCAAGGTGATATCTTGGCACCGCTGGAGGCTGTCTCAGCATGTCCTGGAATATTTGGTGCTGGAGCTTATCCAGGATATCCAGGGAATTTGATGGTGGATAAATTTAGCAAGGCAAGTTATAACGTTTATGGTGCGAATGGTGAGAAATTTCTCCTTCCTGCGGTTTGGGACTTAGTGGGCTTGACCTGCAAGGTTGTTTGAAATTGAATTTAATTTAATTGTGATTTTCAAGGCCATGTTATGCAGAAACTGAAAAAAAAGAAAAGAAGAAGGTATTACAGAGTCGACAAAAGTAACTACATGTCAGACTACTGTCAATATCCATATGAACGCCTTTTATTTACTTTTCTAAAGGAACTACATGCCCCAAAAAAATGTCATTATTACTACAAGGAAATAAATATAACGATAATATATCACATTTGAGTAGCGTGGCTAAGATTGTTTTCCTGGAGATGTCACATCAACTAAAAGATGACTCAGCTATGCTTTCAGTCTTCTCATTGCAACAATTTGCTGACATGGACCTATTTTGATTTCCATAGCTGCAGAACTTGCGATGTGTAATGACATGCAGAATGTCAAAAACATAGTACCCGCACAAGCCATACCTCGCTTATAATAAAGCAAACAGGAGGGCTAAATATGCGAGAGACTACAGAGATGTAAAACGTTCTATCGTGAAGCTGACAGAAGAGTGACATGCTACTCAAACATACATGTGCACGGATACACTAGAGCATCGTATTACTAAACCATAAAAGCCATTAAATTACTCGCCACAAAAATATTATTTCTTTCACCGCAGCATGTAAGTTTTTCTGGTATGACTCCTATCGGCTACAAACGAGGGAGGATTCCCATTATTAACCTCATCAGTGGCTATGGCTGCTTTTCTGAAAAATGAAAGAAGCCCGCTGGTGGGAAAGCTCTAAGAATACTGTTTAAGAAAATAGTGTCACTAATGACCAGATTAGTTTGTACCAAGTGATTTAACATGTCGCAGAGTTAAAACAGAAAACCTTGTTGTTTGATGCTCGAAGTCTTGGGAATCAATTCTCAGAAACTGGAAACTTTTTACTAGTTTGTCAATCGGATGGCCCGATCATTTTTTCAGGGACCACAAGGTTATCAAATTCTTCACTGGTGAGCACTCCAAGTTTCAGTGCAGCATCCTGCAGAGGTATTTATTGTAAGATATGATATTTGATCACCTCCAAAAAAGACAAATGGATTAAGCACCAATAGTATCACATGCTGTTATTACACACTAAGCACCCAAAAAAAGAGAGAATAAAAATCCAATATCATAGAATAATTTTCTTCACAGGAATGCTCCCTTCCAAGGAGATGTGTAGAAATTCTATGCCCTTCCCAGCTAACGAAGAGGGGGAAAGGGAGAGAATTGATTTCGTAAGAATCAGTTTCATGCATCTAACAAGGCAGAAATCATTACCCCTACAATATATGCACATCACAAGGCATGTACACAACCGGTTGGTAATGCGTAATGGGTTGCCTGAATTGGATGTGAAGAGGTGCACCAGATATCTATATTCATATATAGACAGGGTAAAGCCTGAGAATATCCTACTTGTGTCAACTAAAAGGGGCGGCACTGACACTGAATTTTCGGCAAAGATAGGGGATTTTGGTTTGGCGAAGAAAGCAGAGAAGAACGAGAAAAGGAAGTCCGATCCTTATCTCAGAGGGTCTGCTTTGTACATGACACCGGAGTCAGTGGTTGATCATGTCCAGGAGGCTCCCTCTGACATCTGAGCTCTTGGATGCATAGTTTCCGAGATGCTTACAGGGAAGCCAGTTTGGGATTTGAAGCCTGAATCCACTATTGAAGAACTCCTGAGAAAGACTGGTGACGAATTGCCTAAAATCCCTGACGAATTGCCTAAAATCCCTCGAAGGATGGGAAAGATTTCTTGAAGGGATGTCTAGTGAGGAAACCTGTGTTCCGATGACTGCTGAGATGTTACTGTATCATCCTCTTGTGTTAGGATTAAGCAGCTGCAAATTGGTGGACTTCTCAGATGCAGGAATGGACTCAACAGTCACATCATTCGGGACAGACAATGAATTCAGGGCTTCCTCCTGTTCTGAAGGGTTCCTTCTCTTCTTGCGGATGATGCAGAAGAGAGTTTCAGTGCTGCAGGTTCTACTGTTATCACCAGAGATTCTTGTATTGGAACCAATATCACAGGTTTGCCCACTAATCAACACCATCCCTGCTGGCTCACAGGAGTGACATAAATCCAATTTTTCTTGTCAAATAGGAGTAGCCAGAAGTTAATGGTGAGAAAATTCTTTCATTTTTCCCCGGAGTTGCAGAAATTATAGGCTTTACATGTTGTGAATATGTTCAGATTGTAGTTCTCTTAATCATTATTTCTAGTAAGCAATGAAAAAGACAATTGATTATTGTTCTCTGACGGCACCATCTTCATCTCCCTTGTGTTTTTTTTTTTTCTTTAATTTGATGTTGCTATTAGAAGGTTTAAAGCAGATGGTTTAACACAATCATTCCAGTTCTGTCTTTTCACCATCTTGTTTTCTTTTATGAACCATCCTTCATCCATTTGTTTTACCGGTAGTGTGCTCGTACAATACAAGAGGATTAGGGGAGAGCAATTTGTCAAGTGTCTTAAGCTATGGAGTCAACTTCAAAGGTCTAGTTTGACTCCATACATGCAATCAAAATCACCACTAAAATCCAGTTGAACTAAAACCCTTGATCTTAGAATTAAAATTTTAGTCATTGAAATCAATTTCGAGTTTACAATGTTTCACATAAAGACAAGTGGTAATATGGAATCTGAAAAAAAAAAAAACAAAAAAAAATTCTCTCGTCAAATCCAAGCAAGTCAGGACACATCTGGTGAGCTCGCCGAAGGATGACAACAAGCAACTGGAATTATTGCTGCATTAACTATATTATAAACAATACAATGGCTAAAAAAAGGGAACAGTGTAAAACTTTCCTTCTTCGCTCAGAAGGAAAAAAAAAATCAAAGTATATAAATAATCTGCAATCCCCCCAGCAGGGGTAACTTTCCTACTTCCTATTTGCAATCTTGCGTTTCCCGTCAACTGGAGCAGCATGCCTTCTGTTCCGTTGCAAGGGAACTCCACCTCCATTTGCTAACTTTCGTGATGGTGAAGGGCCTAGCGAGGGATTCAAGTTCTTGCTGCAAAAGTTGAAACTTGTAAGAGAAACCTGCTAAATGAATTAAATGAATGAATTTGAGACGCAATTATAGATCACATCTACAGTACCTTAACTCTGGATTCTTTGCTGCTTTTGAAATTGCTTTGCTAGTTTTTGACTCAATCCCATTTGTCATACTGGTAAACTTGGACTGATTGAATTGCCATAGAAAATCAGGTTCTGATGAATCACTGGTGGCAGCATCAATATCATCCATGTCGTCATTATTAGCGAGATTGAGCTGGCTGTTACCCACTAACATATTAAAGGATTGTTCTGGGTAAATTTTTGAAGAGTCTGAAAGATACTTGTGGTAAAAGGCATCCGGCAAATTGCCATTTTCGGCTTCCCAACATCCTAGAGATTTTTCAACCATGTTTACTGCATCCTGTTTGTTTACCATGACTTTATCTACCCACTCACCCGAGGCCATTTCCTTCTCATCCTCAGCATAATTTAGACTAGGGCTAATGACTGGAGGCCACGGAGGTGAATTTGCTAATATCTCATCAAGATCAAAGCTTTGTCTCTTCTGCCTCAGAGTAGATTTGTGAACCTGAAGAAGCAGCAGCACATCACAATTTATAGCAACCAAAACAACTGAACGGGTATAAAGATAAGGAAGAAGAAAGGAATCGACCCTTTAGAAATGTAAAGGAAACCTGACTATCAATGGTCAACAATCTTCTACACATTTTAACGCCTAATCCTATTCATAAATGCATAAATTCTAGATACTAAAATATTTGATACTGTCATAGATTTTATGCCAAATAAAACAAAGTGAAACATGTAGCTGTTGTCCATGGTTTCAGCACTTACCACCAACTACAATTTTGATCGGCTTTATTTAAGAACTATTTCAACCAACAATGATCGGAAAGTGAGGCTCACCTCTATGTTGCCCACATCACCCATTGGTTGCCGGAAGAGATTGCTATCATTTGCATCTCTGAGCCGATGGTTAGAATTGGATGGTGATGATTCACTTCCTTTTCTTCTGTGTTCCGTTTCTCTCTCTTTTTTTGCTAATGCTGCCTTTTGATTAGCAATCTGTGGGGATGAAAAGTTTTAATATAGATCATTAAATTGTGCTGAATGGTTAAGATAAATGTTATGGAAAAATCAGAAAGGGGACAGAGAATGCAATACTTGTTCTTTGAGTTCTTTAACATCTGTACTGCCCTTGTTCACCTGAGCTGCACCAAGTTCCACAGTGGCTACCCTCTCAGCAAACTTCAATGTACTAATTGTTTCTCCTAAAGCATCAGGCTCAGGGCTTATGTGAACAAACATCAGTGTCTTGGCTTGCCCTCCTGAAAGAAGAATTTCATTCCAAAGATATAATCATTTCCATGGAGAGAAAGAAACAGAAAAACACTAGATTGAAAAATGTGTTTACTTCGACCGTACCAAGTGAGTCTTGGAGCAGTTGTGTAAGTTTGCTATTTCTATAAGGTACATGTTGATTCTTCTGGGCAAGGGAAGCGATGACATCACCCAAAGCTGATAGGGATTTGTTAATGTGTTGTGCTTCTTTTAGTCTGTCTCCGGTCACTTCAGATTTGTTTACTCTTTCACTCCCTGCCAAATCAACCAGATGCATACAGCCACGGAGAATAGTTCCGGATGCTAAGTCTCTTCCTTGAACATGGACAGTCAGGCAACTACAATTCACAAAAATATAAAAATATAAGTCACCCACTCCAGAAGTCACTGCTCAGAGTCATTGCAAACAGAAATATATAAAAGAACAAGTAGTCACCTATGCGAGCGACTACTACGATCATTAAGGGCTGTTGCACCTACTGCACGATTCCTGTGTCCAAGGTTCATTAGATCAATAACATCATGTGTTGATGATACAGGAATGATGTTTGCATCCGGTACATTCAGACCTGTTTGAGAACTGTTACGAATTTCTAATGTGTCAATAAATTAAGGATTAGACAATCTACTCTTAACTGTATAGAATACCAATGTCTGAATGACTTCTCATGTCTTTAATTTTTAATTTAGGTAGTTTTGGTAATAGCGGTAGCTGCTCATGCAATCCAGTTCATAACTAGTGCTTAACCAGGAAACAACACTTCGTAAAGGATATCTTTTGTTACTTCCATCAGTAACAAGGAGATCCCTGACTTGCTCATTGTAAATCTCTATCATTTGTACAGCAACGTTGTAGCAGAAGATGTCCTTCCTTTGCTCTGCTAGACGAAACAAATCACCCAATGCCCTATAATTTACACCTTTGTTTTTCTCACTGAGATCTTTGGGCCCTGTCTGCAAACATGAATTATGAAGTTAGGAAATTTTGCATAATTTACAAATAAACATCAACGAAAACAAATTTTCTACATTCAAGACATGCCCGGTTTCTCTTTTTACCATGGTGTATGTTTTTCCTGATCCTGTTTGACCATATGCAAATATGCAAACATTGTAGCCATCAAGAACAGACCGGATTAATGGCTGCATATCAGAGAAGACCTCCGCTGCAATGCAGTGTAAGTAAAAGTGTAAAAAGGAGTGTTGATTTGCATTAATCAGAATAAATTCTAAATTAAGAGCTAACCGACCTTGGGTAGCACATGGTTCAAAGACTTTATTGAAGCTAAAGGACTTGCATCCTTTTCCATGTTTTGACGCGGTGCTAATAGTAATATTCCCATCTTCTATGCTATGCACAGTGCTCAAATCGTTTGATTGTCCAGACAAAAATGGTCTCACTCGACAATAAACCCGAATACTCCCTGGTCAAAACAAATATTAGGGCTTAGATACATAGTAAAGAAAAACATGATTCCTAATCTCTTGTGGGAAAGTGTAACTGACCCTTTAGGTCCTGCACTTGATTGTATAGCTTTCGATTTTCCTCGAGAACCTTATGGTAGCCAGAAGCAGCATGAGCTAGACCATGGATGTGCATCCCTACGTTGAAAGACAAGAACTCCAAACTTAGATAGAAAGAATGCTTAATCAACGTTGCCCCCTACAACGGCCATGCTCATCCACCAAAAAGGAACATTCCTAAATAACCAAAAGTAAAATCAAATTTCTTCCTGAGTACCTACCAAGACTGTTAAACTCCTCATGAAATTTCATTTGCATAAACTGCATACCAGCTTTTGTTGTACTAAGCGTGTTTTTTAATTCCTGCAGCAAGGAATAATTAGGAGGAGCACTCTAGTTTATTAATCCGAAAAAGAAAATAGTGGAAAAGAATTACAATCAGTCGTACCTGAATATCTCTTTGTTGTTTATCAAAGATCATTTGCTGTTTCTGGGTTTTATTTTTTAATTCCTCCTCTGCAATTTGGTTTTTATGAAAGCATTCCTCTTTCTTTATCAATCTGACATTTTTGTCTTCAGTCTACATGATTTCAACAACAGACATGAACCCCTTAGAATTTATCCTACAATTAAAAGCATCATAGGCTTCACACTGGTAGTACTTTCTCATTGTCTTGATAACATTCTCGAACTTAGGAGGCCTTTCGCTATTCAGTAGATGAAGATTAAGAGATTACCCTTTTATTATCACCAGTAGATTTCAGCAAAAACTTGTTTCCCTGAGAGATGGCTATTTCTTTAGGAGCTTCCTTTGCCTATAACATACAATACAGTTGCATAAACAAATAGTTAGACAAATACTTATCTTCTGCAAACTCATTAGTTTTGAATGATCAGCTGGCATACCATATCATATTGGCTTGCAATGCGACTCTCAAATTCCTCCACAACCTTACTGAGCACTGATTCCACCAACTATTGCAAGCAGAGAACATGTAAAATCAACGTTAAAGGTACTTGCAAATTCTAAGGGTTGGTAGTATTTGAGGTCAGCAAATTTGGGTTTTAAGTTTTTGAAATTGAGGAAATGCGATCGACAATCAACCCATCAGCAAGTATTCTATACCGAGGCAGATTGGCAGCCTCAAGACGCGGGTGTGTTCCTCAAAATGTTAATATAATGCAGCAGCAATGAGCGCATAGATTCTTACCATTGGAACTTCTTCTGGCTTCTTATCCAACAAAACAGCACGAACAAGCATGCTCAAGGAACCAGACCCAGACTAGAAATGAGGGGGAAAATGAAAAAAAAAAAAATAAGACATAAATCTGAAGCTGATTGAGCAAGCAAGTGCTTGAATTTAAAATCAGTTAAGCTTACCAACCATTTTATTAGAGTACTCAAGATCACTGGACAGGGAGTTGAAAGATTTTCCATTTATTGACAAGTTCCTGGATAATGAGTTCATGAATGGTTCCGAATTTTTTCTTACAAAAGACTTGGCTGACACTGGCGGTTTTACATTTCCACCAAATTTCCAAATCCCATTTCCACCAGTTTGTTTCCACTCACTGTATGATTTAAGTGCCAAAACAGTATTCACAACCCTTGCCGATTTTCCTCCCTAGGAAATACAATGAAATGAATCAGAGTTAGACAAATCAAGCTCTCCATATCTAATTCCAAGCAAAGCATCACTTGCATATAGTAAATGCAATACATACTTGTTCCAGATCAGATGCCTCAAAATTAGGAATCCCCATCTCCTGTACCGCTACAAGGAAATTTCTTACATTTTCAAAGTACTGAAATGCAGATAATGCTGCTCCATCGGGTATAGGAGCAGCATCGCATGGACTCTCCACGACCTAAAATAATTAAAATTTAATTAATCACTAATGTCCAACAATTATTATTTGTAAGAAGAAAAAAAAACAGAGAGAAGGAAAATTGGCATCACCTTAGGCACACCCCCGGGTTGTATCTTATTGAGAGCATTGCAAAGAATGATTCCACTTCTCAATCCAAGCCTAAACTCTTCTTCAGATGGCTCTGCTGGCAAATCTTTAGCTGCAACCACTCCTACCATCTTTCTCAACCACCCCGCAGCTTCATACCTTCTTGATGCTAACAGCAAGAAATCTCAACAAAATTAACACTTCCCATAGACAATTCTGAGAAAATGAATTGTTCTATTGCAATGGAAAGAAAAAGGAAAAAAAAACTACCGGCTTCTTCAGCTTTCCTGGACTCCAAATCGAGATCTCCGAGTCTATTACCATGTTGCTGCAGCACATCCTCCACTACGGACGCCACCGAAAAAGACAATGTTCCTCCTTCACCAGCCATTCTGTCGCAAATTAATGTTACGTATGCTGCTATCTATTTCCCTCTTTCTTACTATTAAACCGGTCTCTATTTTAGTCTGTTGGAGCTGAAACAAATTGAAAAAAACAGAGATTGATCGGAGAAGAGAGATATAGAAAAGGACGGGAGGATGAGGAGGACGTTCGATGTATATTTTTTAAGAGGTTAGTTTGATGCTAAAACCTCTAGAGAGAGAGATATCACATTCTCCATTAGCTTTTTTTTTCTGCTTTTCAGTTTTTATTTTTCTTTTTTCTTCCTTCTTCTACAAACAAAGAGAGCTACCCTCCTCTCTCTTTTTATGACTTTGCTTTATAGATGGATGGTATCAGTAGTGGACTCTCTCTCTCTCTCTCTCCCCCCTGCCCACTTCACTCCTCATAAGCTACTTCTCCCGTACCTGTCTCCGAACCTCTTGGCTTCTAAACACGATCACTGCCATCGTGCTTCAGGTGATTTTAGCAGCGCGTGCATGATCAAGGTTGTTAACTTTCTGATTAAAGGATTGGAGTGTGTTTTTCACGCTCTTTTAGCTTGGGTTATAGACCCAGTCAATTCGAGTGGCGTGGGAACTAGCTCTCTTTTGAATAAGAGGCTAGAGTTATTTTGCGAGTCCATGTTTTTAGATCTTGCATGGCAACGTAGCTGCGAGTTTATTAAAAAATTAAATTTCTTTATTTAAGATTAAATTATTATTATTATTATTATTTTCTATTATTTTAATCTAAAAAATTTTAAAAAAATACTTTTATATTTTTTAAGTAAAAATTACTTAAAAAATAACCACTACCACAGCTATTTAACACTAGAAGAAAATCTAACTATAACCTTTTGTATAAAATTTGTTTGGAAATGAGGGTTGCGGTTGTTTTTTAAAGTATTTTTTATGTCGAAATGTATCAAAATAATATTTTTTATTTTTAAAAAATTATTTTTGAGATCAACGCATAAAAATCAATCCAAAATACATAAAAAAAATTAATTTTTAACAAAAATAATTAAATTTTTTAAAAACACGATGCAAACGTTCTCAAGGTAAAGTCTTATCTTCTTATTTGTTTTATTATATTTACACAAATAATTACTAGGTTGTTTTAGATTTTACTATATATAATAGAAAAGTTTAGGATTACAATGTTGGAAGTATCGTATCAAACCATTCAATTTGAATAAAACAATAAAAAGTTGTTTATATATCGAATTTGATGCTGGCCCGGCTTGCCTTTCACCTCCATAATTAAATCTTTACAATTACAAGTGTAATTAAATTACAAGATTTTTAAGATAAATGAAATATCGACTGAATAATGGTTTATTTTGGTGGCCAATCTAAAGAATAAAATAAAGATCCTTCCTTCCTTCCACTGGATCGGAGTTCAAAATTTAAAAAGGACAAAACCGTTCAAAAATTCAAAACCTCATTGCTATGAAAGTAGGTGGGCGGTGTGTCGGTCCATCTCAATGACTCTCTCACACATAATTGTGCCAGGTTCATAAGTTTGTCCTAAGCTTACTGAAATCCCAAATGCAATATATTCCCATGCGACTAGCAGAGGCTCCGGCCACCGAGTCATGCTCCTGAATTTAGGGAAATTGGGCTAGTCATGAACTCTTTAGATTGGAAAAGAGGTGAGTCTTGACAATTAAATCCAAGGTCACTCTCAGCTTGAACTCAGCTTCCATTTTCTAATTCAGCACCAAGAAAAAAGAGAGAGGCTAGTCCAGTATATTTGGACCATAACTATTCCTACATTTGTGAATCTGGCACCTTTTATGATTTTTTGTGACTGAAGCTTCGCGAAATCTCATAAAAATAGAGAGCTCCTCCTCCGACCACAAATTTTTCTTTGGAATCAAAGTAAAAGTAAACAGATAACTAATTAAAAGAAATTTATATGCTCATCTAGGTTTTTTTTTTTTTTAGTTTAACATGGGTGTCCGGGCCAGCTTGCGCGCACCTCGACTAATCTCACGGGCCCTGAAGTTAACGACCATGTAAGTCTCCAGTGGCCATCATATGAGCAACCACAGGGTTCGAACCTGAGATCACAGAGAAAGCAAACCTCTTGATCCCAAGCTCTTACCACTGGACCACCACCTAGATGGTTGCTCATCTAGGTTATTGGTTGGGAGAGTCGGTGACTTTTATTTTTAAAAGTATTTTTTATTTAAATAATTTTTAAAGTTTTTTTTTTATTAGCACATAAAAAAAAAAAGAGCTCCAGCATAATCTTTAAGAAAGTAAAAAGTTGAAAAGCAACCATATATATTCTATGCGTCTAATGCAGCCAAATGTTAAATGAAAATGACACTCAATTGTTTGAGAGTGTAATTCCCTCTACTTTTGAAATTTTTTTAAAAAAAAATTTTATCTACAAATATGTTAAAAAGAAATTAAAACAACATGGAAAAAAAATTAACATCAATACCTCAAAATGATTGTAAAACATTAAAAAAATTAATATTTTTTTAAATTAAAAATATTTTTATAAAACACTAAAACAAACCAGCTTTAAACAAATAAAAATAAAAATCCTTCACCACAATCACAATCTTTAAGCAAGTACAAAGTTGAAAAGCAACCATATATATATTCCATGCGTGTAATACAGCCAAATGTTACATGAAAACGGCCCCCAATTGTTAGGCGGCGGGTAATTTTCAGATAGCGGAATGGTGGTTGAAAACGGTTGCCAACCAGTTTATGTGGAGTTTCATCATGATCGAATTAACCAAACGCCGCCTGACATGTCATTACGTTCACTGTATTTGGATCGGAATTCTGTAGCTCTTATCGGTTCAGATTACCTAATGATATTACTCATTACTTTGGCTAAAATTAAGCACGCTGATAGCTTTGTTTTTTTTTTCAAAAATAAAAAAGAACAAAAGAAAAATAAAATGCTGGTTGGTTATCTCATACTGAACATTGCATCCACGTCATATTATCCTTTTATGAAGAAAAAAATCCACCGTATTTATATTGATATATCATTTGTCAGGTGAACACTCTACATAAAATTTTTTTTTAGATGATGATAAAGTTTTTATTTATTTTAATTATCATAAAATCAAATAAAATTAAATTTCAAAAAATACCGCAGCATGGCATCTTGCGTCCTGCCTTGCCAAGTGACCTAGTAGAAACCGGGTGGCTTCAACGTTCAAAAAATTCAAATGGATGGTTCGGTACCGAACCAGCCAGCTTTGGATTTCTGGTTGAGGCCCACGGGGCGCGGCTTTACTAGGTCCCACTTCACGAGCGATCGACCAGTATTTGATCATAAAGTATTCTATTCTAACAAAGTTATGATCGTGTAATTAGAAAAACATTTGAACTGGCGAATTAGAAACAGCCAAGTCAATGTAAACACAGTGCATCCCGTTAGGTGGCACATCTCTATTGGATGCTTTAAAAATATGTTCCGCCAACTGCAACCTAAGCCCGTGACTTTTACCGTAAGGGGCAAACAATTATGATAAATAAATTATAGAACGATACACCTTTCTCCTCTTGTTATTTGAATTTGGAAAAGAAAAGGAGAAAACTTTGTCATTTTAAATAAAAAAATATTATCTTGAATAGGGATTTATAGTTAAAAAAATGGATAGAATAATTTAAAAAAAAACCCTAATAAAATATTTATTAAAAAAAAAACTCATTAGACTAGTGTGTTTGGGAGTGTGGTTGCAGTTGCTTTTTAAAATGCTTTTTACTCGAAAATGCATCAAAATAATATTTTTTTATTTTTTAAAAATTATTTTTAACATCAATCTATTAAAATGATCTAAAAACATCAAAAAAAAAATCTAGCAAGAACAGTTAAACCAACAAGTTCAATGGAATGTTTGTGTGCATGATACAAGCTGCAAATTCTAGCCAATGAAAGAAAAAATTATACTTTTAGCCAGAGTATTTTTAAAAGTATCTAAAATGGAGAATTGTTTTTCTATTTTCTTAAACTTTACTCTCTGAATATGAGGAAGATTTTGATTCTTCATCCTAGGAATAATATTTTTTAAAAAGTTGGAGATAAAGGCAAATTAATATTTTAAAATGGATGACAAAAAGGCAATTGGCAGATAGCATAAGGATGGATGGATGGATGGATGGATTTGAAAACTTCATATATTCTTGGTATGGGAAAGAAGCAGCTCCCATGTCCATTTATGTGCTAATAAAATGCCTTGTATAGAAATGTCTACGCCAAAACTGAAAGGTAGCTTTACGGATATTTTAGAGTTTACTGGTGCTCGATTTTTAAAATATTTTTTAATTTTAAAAAAATTAAATTTTAGCAAATTTCTGTTTAGACCATAATCCCAAAAGAATGTCTATATTGGGAAAATATGGAACCAAATCAAGCCGGATTTTCACAGATTTTCTCTCATGTTCACATCATATTATAGTAAAAAATCAGTTTGAAGCCACCGTGATCTCATCGGAAAGATACACAGATGGTCCATACTCCATGGCATGCTATCTAGGATCCCAAATGCCCTTTTGGCCAACGCATAATCCTCCTTTTTTTGTATAAAGAAAATTATTAAATGGCAATTAATTTTATTTCCATAATCATAGTCATGTATTGTACACAAAAGGTGGTTAATTGTTGGACTGTTATTGCAAATGTTGTAGTTAAGCTTGAGGGCTTACAATAAGATTTTCAATTGCTAATTAAAGCATCAAAGAAGTAATCATCTTTCCTTAATTTCCCTTAATTATCAGCTTCACATGTTTGGTGAACCCACAAATTTGACCCCTGGCTTCTTAAAATGATTATATTCATGAATTACAATGAAGGTGCACATCACTTTCTGGTGCAAGAATGTGCAGATTCATGCCGTGAAGATGGTGAGCCACATCATATAATGGGAGCACATGCATCATCTTATCCACACAACTTAATATAATGCCCATCTTTTTATTCATTTCCATTTTATTTTCTTGTTGGTTTCGTGTTGTAATTTACATTTTCCAAGGTGTCCAGATTTTCTTGCCTAGAATTCCCTGTGACTATGAATTAAAATATATTATCAAATTATGAAGAATAACTCAAATGGTCAGGTTTTAGATTTGTTATCTAGATATCACCCGTTCGAGTCTCATAAATTTCAAGGTTATTGAAGGCTTACATGGTCGTTAACTTTAGGACCCGTAAGAGTAGTCTAGGTGGTGTATTTTTTTTCTAGTTTCTTTCCTATTATAAAATTCATCAATAATTGCTGTAATTTTTTTATAACAATTAAGAAACCGGATTTGGCCAAATGTATGATTATATGCATACTGAATGCTGTGTAACTAATAAAGGCACAAAGGTTTACCCAATTTGAGCAATATACAAGCAAGATATATAATAGAAAGAACCACCAACCTCAATTGCCTACCATTTGGTGCCCTTTTTTTTTTAATTTTAGTTTGGCCAAAGGGATTTGTTAAGAATACTTTGGCATCCTCGTAATATTTTTATTTTCATGGGGGCTCCAGCCTCCACAGGGGGAACAGGGGCCTAATCTGGAAGGCTAAATAACTCCCACCTGTGTGCACTAAACAGAAACAGTGGCTTTTCAAGGGTAACTTCAGGCTTTCCATGGAGGGAATGAGCATAGTAAGAAGAACTAACAGTAGCCATGTCATGGCAAAGTTAAAGGCACCTAGCAATCATTACAATTATTATTCTTTGCTGGCCAGAAGGTCAAAAAATGAAAATATTCATCGCAGGTCCATCTGGAAAGCAAGCACCAGCGAAATCTAACAACAAAACACAGTTAAAAACTACTGAGCGAATGTCATGTAATAAGATTAAGGATATACATATATAAAACAAGCCTTTACACCCAAGAAATGGCAGTTTGTTAAGGAGTCTGCAACAGAGCGCTTCTTGTTTAAGCTTTTGGGGTTAGCCTTAATCAAATACAACGAAAGTGGAAGGTATTGAGAAAGGAAGAGCACAGGAGGAGCATCATAGACTGTTCCTCCTTTTTTCTTGTTTTATAATTATGGGTGGGCCAACCAGCATTCCCAATGAATCATGAAACCATTGCACTCCTTATTCTCTGTTTCTTTTTTTCAGGGCTCTATACTTTTGAACCGACCAAACTATGATGAGTGATGAGAGGGCAGTTGTTTGCAATATCAAAGACTGGCCACCCACCCACATAGAATTCCAAGGTGAATTTAAGGCTTCTGCCCGTTCTTCTACGTGATCTGCTTCATGGAATGTCTTTTATTGAGCTTAGCCGCCTCATTTGTCAAAAGTGTCTTGACCAGCTTTTGATCACATTTAATGGCTCAGCTTTCCTGCTTCGATCAATAACTTAAACTCTGTTTTTCCAACAAAATGGGAAAAACAAGAGAGTTCCCTTGCACGTAGAATGTCAAAAAAGGATTTCTTGATTAACCGACTTGACCTCCGGGCTCTAACTCTGTTGCCTTAATGTTCCAATGAGGAGATGAGGCTCATAGGATTCCCTTTTTCAGATAATGAGTTGTCAAATTGTGGGCACTATTCCCTTTATTATTACACTAATAACTGGCACCAAGGAATAGAAATGAGGAGAAGATTTTTCAAATCACGTTCTTTGTTTTAAGTCCTCGAGCTTTTCAGTGGGGTATAACTTTTTTAAGGGGCAAATAATTCAGTTCTCTCGCTGGGATAAGGATTTGCCCTCCTAATCTGAATAATGAAGCTTTAATTTGCAAGTAAGCTTTTGAGATAAACCTTTAAACGGGCTATCGTATCAGGAATAGAAACTTTTGAGTGATTAGACACTTGAGTTTTCCAACCAAGCTAGGCGATCCTTTCCTGTTCCCCCCCTTCTTTCTTTCTTTGTACTGAGAAAATATACAGAGATCCCTTGATTCAGGCAGCATACAATACCAAAGCTAAAGGTTTCTTTGGCTCTTCCAGCAACCAGCACTATTACCCTGCTGTACATTCCTTCGTTATTTGCCCTGCGACTGGTAAACTGGGAAGAATCCATGCCTGCAAGGCTTGCTCAAAGAAAATTCAAGAGTGCAATTGCTCAAAGAACCTAATTCCCAGACCCAGCTTGGTCTCTGTTAATTAGTGTAAAGCCCGCTAACAACGGATCCTTTTGCAGCTCACATAGATATCCAAATTCTATGTTGGGTTTCACAACTTAAGCCTGTGGATGCTAGTAGCCCTCGCAGTCAAGATTTTGCCCATTTACAAAGGCAGGCCTACATTTTTTACTAACAATCAACATAACAATAACAAAAGAAAGTCCTGTACTGTTGCTCTAGACCGAGTATCATAGTGGATTAGACATTCTTATATATTGTTTATTATGGTCAAAACGAAATCGTTTTGGATTGTTTGGCATGAAACATCATAGTTTTATTAAACATTTTAAGTGATCTTTTAAAATCTATATTCGATTTAGTAGTACTTCACACTAGTCGTATACACATGCTACGTCGCAGGGTTTTTATTTTGTGTTAAAAATAATGTTCAAGTAGTGCAAGTGTTTTTAAAAATGAAAAAAAATATGTTAATTTATAGACCAAACTATATCAAATAAGTTAATTTTATTTTAATAAGATAATAAAAAATAGGTAATAACAACAAATTGACCCAAAAAAAATAATAAAAATAACCTAAAAAAATATTTTTGTAAAAATATATAAATAATATAGCTCAATTATCAGCCTATTAAACACATAATGATGAAATTGACTGGAAAACAAAAAAAACTCGGTTCGAGTCATTTTGAGGTAGCATAACAAACTTGTAAGTTAGGGAATAGGAGGCAAATCAAGTCAGGTTAACTCTCCAAACCCGCAGTTCAGGTCATGATATCATGATAACTTAATAGAAAAGAAAATGTAAAAAATTACAAAGCTAAAAAGAAAATAAGTAAAAAAAAAAAGATGTCAACGCGCATTGATTTTTCAAACTGGGACCGGAAGCATTAGACCATAAGCACCCTATCTGAAAAAAACCACAAAACTTAATTCTTAATCAATTAATTATTGAAGGATTAACTTAGAAAAAGAATATTAATTGCATGATATGATCCAAAACAAAAAATAATAATTAAAAGAATAACGATCAAAATTGAAATACAAGATAAATTTTACTTTTAATTGAAGAGTGAAGTTGAAAAGAGGAATTAATTGAACAAAAAGATTAAAAAAAATAAATATTAAAATTGCAATAATTTTTTTTATTAAAAGATGAAATTGAAAAAGAAAAATCAAGGTCTACTCTAACAAACCGGACTGCCAACACTGACACATGTTGCACCACCATGCAGGGAATACGACAACGCTTCTAACGACATAGTAGAAGGGCAATGTTTGATGTTGGGAGGCACTGCACGCACCGCTTGAATGTCGCAGACACCTCACACACATCAGAGAGTGTATCGCATGCGCTCCAACCTTTTTTATTCTTTATATTTAATTAAATATCAAATTACCCCTAAGTTGATATGATAATAATGAAAAAACTATTGTGAAAAGATAAAAAAATCCCCTTAACAACAATTTTAATTTTTTCCTTCTTTTACAAACGTTTAACTTGTTTCATTGTGTTTTTTGTTTTTTTTTTATATATTTGATTAAATACCAAATTTTTTCTTAACTGAAGTGATAATTAGAAAAAAAAACATTGTAAAAAAATGAAATTAACCCTTAATATCAGTTTAATTTTTATTTTTTTTGCTTCCAATAACATTTCAATTGTTTCATTATATATTTAAAATGAAAAAAGTTTTACTTGTCCGGTTAATTTGGTAATAACCATTAAACTTTCGATTCTATTTGTGGGGGAGAGGAAAAAATTGAGGAGAAGTAAGGAAAGAGAGAAGATAACAACAGTGGTTCTTTTGAAAATTATCATAGTAAAAAAATGTCAAAGAGGTCGTATGAGTGAGTTGAGTAGATTGGTACGTACGAAATACTTATCCATGGCCGAAAAGTGGAGATGGAAGCCGAAATATGCATTCATTTCAAGACTTTACATTCAATTTATGACCTCTGGTTTGTAATAGAATTTTGAAGTTGGAAACGGTTTTTATGGAGGTTGTTAGGATAAGTTTGAGGTACTTTTTTTTTAATTATTGAAAAATGTGGGAAAATCGAAGATTTGTGAATTTTAATTTTAATTCTTTGAAAATTTAATTGAAATTAATAGAATACAAAACCATGATTTGTGAATTTTAATTTTAATTCTTTGAAAATTTAATTGAAATTAATAAAATACAAAAACATGATTTGTGAGAGGGCTTTCAACAACACACAGGCCCATTACTTAGGACTTTCGGCTTACAACAACACACAGGCCCATTACTTAGGACTTTCTATTTTATTTTATTAATATGTTTAGAATCCTTTAAGAAATTAAGAGATTTTAATATTAAATCTGTAGAGCCCTTGTTAAGAATTTAATCTTTAAAAATAATATAAAATTAAATAGGTCAAACCCTTCTAATTTACAATTCAAAAAAAAATAAATTTAATATTAAGACTAACTTTTTTGAAATATCCTTGTAACTTCTTTTTTAAAAAATAAAATGAAGGTAATGAGGTTAATACAAGAAATCTAATGAATTGAATTTTTTCTCTTTCAAATATATAAATTCAATTTATTTATCAATTAAATTCAAATCAAATACAATAATTGAATTTCAATCCATGCTACACACCATAAGATGTAAGAGCTAACTGGGTTTCTCGCAGTTAATGTACAAAGCTATTGAATACCGAAATAAATATTTTTATCAGAAACAAGACTTGATCCAGGATCGCTATTGTTCACAGCCCTCGAGTGGCATTAATTATGGCCAATTTTCATCTGGCACGCACCCATTCGATTGCCTGGTAATCACTGAATAGATTGGCATGCCATTGCAAAGTCCAAGGGCTCCTCAATAAAGACAACGAGTTCACAATACCAATCACTGTTATCGATATTTCAGCATGATGCAGGAAGTTGTTTCAAGGTTTGTTGCCATCATGCACACACAATGAACAATCTTTATGCAGCATGTTTTTTGGTCACAGGTTATAACTAAGGGGATGCAGCGTGTGAAATCTTTAGTAGACGATGTTAAATGATTTCTGATTATTATTCATAAAAGAATGTTCTGATATGAAAATTTCACACAGCATCTCGTTTTTATCATCACTATCACTGTCAGTGTAAATTGATATTCACTCCCCATCTGACAACTTCTTGTTGCAGAATTTCAATGAGGGATGTGGGCATCAATGCATCCAGTTTTTCTAAGAACTACCTGAGACAATGAAGAATACATAAATATAATCTAGAGAAAGGATTATCACAAAGACATCATGACACTGACTGACCTCGTCTGCTCTTCCATGTTGCAGTTCAAGGCAATGCGAGCCATATCTATCCATGCAATATTCTCAAATAAGATCCATCTTCACAATGTGTGAGGCTGTGGATCAGGAAGGAAAAGGGTGACAAGAAACCTGTGAATCATCTCAAAGCTAGTGAATGTAATAACAGCAGCGGGGGTTGTTCTAATAAGGTTGGTGGCACAACCACGGTAAAATCCAGGGAGACCCTCTTGTTGAAATACTTTATTTATGCAATCAACCACACCAGAGTAACGCTTTTCTGAGTGGAAGCCTTGTTCTTGAAGCCTTGAGCGTACTACCTACAAAATCATGAGAGAATAAATTAATCTGTAAGAGTTTCCTGTCAACCAAGACAACTAGCTACTAATCCTAGTCAAGCATTTAGTGTCACATAGAAAGTAAGCAAGCAAGAAGCTTACAGGAGTTGGTGCGTGGAGCTGTGGGTTTATAGAGATCCAAGAAAGTTGGTACAAAGTTAATGGCCTGGAGAGGATGTGATTTCTATATGGGCAATAGAGTTATTTGGGATAGCTTTTTCTCAGCAATTCTTTTTTGGTGGCGAAATGAAATAAGGGAATTTTTTAAAGCTGTATCCCATCACTTCACAGGATTTCCAAGGGAAGTCCTTAAGCATTGGCATTCAGGGTATTTTTTTTTTGTCAGTGAGCACAATTCTCATATTTACCTATTTCAGGTATCTTTTTAAACTATGTCACAAGCTCATAAAACTGAAACTTGAATGCTAAGTGATTCTTACTACCCGCAAAAGCTTCCGAGGGTAAGAAACAGCATCATAAGATTTTTATTTTAAAGATAAAAGTGACTGCACTCTTCATTACATAATAAGTTTGAATTTTATAACATGCCTATAAACAAAACAATCTCAATAACAATTCTACAATCACAGGCAGCTTCGAAAATACATTTAAAATTTGATTCTGATTGCTAAAAAATGACATGGAACTTCCAATTACAAGCAAGAAGTGTTTCATTATTATCCAAATTTTTGCACTTTAAAAACACATACAACCCCAAAAGAAGACCATCGAAATATTATAGAGCTGCCTGAACCTTAGAGAAGGTGGGGAGCAGTTGAGCATCAAGGACCTTTATACTTTTCATGCTGATTAGTGAACACGGATATATTAACTAATGAAATCAGATTATTTTTTCAAGAACATACCTCATGTGGATATGTCAATGTCGAAGCAAATATTTTGGAGACTGATGAGGCAACAGCAACATCACGTGCACCTAGTTTATCCATTGTGGTATTACCTGGAACAAGAAATTAACTAGAAAAAAAATTCTTTCCTCTTTCAAATTACAAAGAGAGTAAAACTGGTTATAAATTACCTCGGGTGGCCAAGTACATTTTGATCTTCTCATATGTTGGAAATTGGATGGCAACATGACTAACACCAGCCAATGCAGGCACAAGACCACTGATTGCCACACAAGATATTAAATCTCACCTTCAAACTAAAGACATAAATATCTAACACAATCCAATGATATTCTTTGTAGAATTCAATACCTGTACAACCCACGCATGCCTTCCTCATGAGCTATTCTTCTCAAAGCAGACAGTGTACTCCTATATGGAACGATACCTGCTCTCATTCCTTGAGTCTGCAGAGCAAAAGCAAACAATACTGTGAATGCTGACCTCCTCAGCTCCTTGAAATACGCATGCATCCACTCATCTTCCCAGCTAGTGGCCTACTAAAGGATTCTATGTTCAATTTATTTCTTCTCCTATCTTTCCACTTTCCACGCCAGAACAAGTCATTTACATGTATAGAAGATTTAATTATCATTACCTTGTACAATGCACAAATTTCAAGGTCATGACTTAAGTACACATTGCATAAACATATCATATAAAATAAATCAAAAATATAATAATAATCACAAGCAACTAAATTAACAAGAAGAAGAAAGGGAACTCCTAAGCACATCAATCTAGCTAATACTACCTGGTTTCACACAGGCAAATGCATTGTTGTTGACTGGACAAGTAGGATATCTTACTCTCGGAAAATAATAACAAATGTGAACTCGAGAGGAGGTCCTCCCCTCTCCATCATGTGAGCTCACACTTGGCCCATCCTCGAATGTGCATCATGGCTGTGGGCATGGCATGTTCATCATGGAAACAAACAAAAAGCTTGACTCAAATGAGCTATATGCATCATGCTAATGATACAAGGTGTAAAAAAAGGAAACCTGGTCTAAATATTCTTTAGATGCTTCAATTGGTGAGTGCTAGGTTAATTAGTATCTTTTTTACAATTACAGAAAAAATAAGACGTGAACTAAACAAACGCACTTGAAGTCTTGTCTTTACAACCCAAAGAGGATTTGTGAAAATAGTTGTTGCCGCTCCAGCACCAGAAGCAGCTATCATGTTAGCACCTATTGAAAGGTGATGACTTTCATCTACACAAACAACACAATCACGAGCTCATTAACACTAAAAAAAAGGTAACTTAACAAAAAACTATGCCACAGGGAAAAAAGAAAGCAACAATCAAGTTTTGCTTTACCACCCGTAAAGGTAGCAAATCAGCACTAACCATTGGAACAAAGAAAGCTTTTGAACTGTTCATATATCGTAAAATAAACCTGCAAAAATTATAAAATTAGGTCATTCAGCAGAAGAAATTCAAAGAAGCATGCTCTGCAAAAAAAGGAAGTCTTCAAAAGCTGGGGGAAATGAGAAATGAGAATCAAAGATTATAAATTTGACCGAGTGCATTTCATTATATTAAAAACTCAACCTGCGGCCTCAGTTCTCACTAGTGATTACTTATTCTGAGGATAGAGAACCAAGTCAATGAAGGGCCTCAAAGATCCAACACATGGTGGCACTAAAAATAGCTTGTGCTATAGCACTGAATTCACCAAATGATTTATGGATTGAGGAGAACGACAAGTTAATCATTGTTTATTCAATCTTGTGAGTGGATTATTTTCTTCTTTCATCATTTCGCTCAATATGTTTCTACAATTCAAGCATCTTACAAGAAGGCAAACAAAGTTAATTGCATAATAACAGAGTTTATAGGTGTTTTTTGCCCCCAGATTCTCATAAGCAAGCTCTGAACTACACTTGCAAACATTATCACACACTCCGCACAAACTAAAATGTAAATTCAAGTCAAGTGCTTTAGTTTTACACCGATAAATAAATGTTGTAATGTACAAAGCAAAAGTCAGAAACAAAATCACTATTCTTGAAATTTATGTTTATAAGAAATGAGCAGGCAACTAAATTGAGCACGTAATACTACAACTTACAGCCCAATTAGGAAGCATTGCTAGCACAGTTGGAGCAAGCCCCCGGTACATGCCGCGCAGCCCCTCCCTCCGAAATATTTGTTCCAAACTACCAAATATAAGACTCCCTGACCAAAATTAAAAACACCCTGTAATTCATAAGCAAATTACACGGAACCTGCAAAGAAGATAATTTTTTTTTCTTAAAAAAAAAATCTAACCTTTAATACTACTAGTAGCAACATCGTACTTAGGCAGACCATGGACCTGGAACCTGGTCTTGATAACATCTAAAGGACACACAAATGTAGCAGCAATAACTCCTGCACCCAAATTAAAGAATAATAATAAAAAGAAGAGCATCAATGTTTCAAGTAATTGATCTAAGCTGGAGAAAAAAAATAAAGAAAAAAGGGATAGTACCTGCAGCAGCACCAGCGCCGGCGTTGCAGAGAAGACATTGCTTGGGATTAGTAGGGGCATGAGCATGAGAATCGGTGGTGGGCATTTCTTGTAAAAAGAAGAAAAAAGCAGAGACTTGAGAAACAGAAAGAAAACAAAGAACCCTCTCTCGAGAGGGAGTTTGCAGACAGGCAGAGTCGCATGGCCAGAAGATGATCCTCTGTTTTGTTTGCTTCTCGAATCCGTCCGGCTCTGTTAGAGTTTTGCTTAATAATTTTGACAAAAACTCGCTTCAGCTCTCTCCTCTTTAAAGGAGCTAAGAAATCGAAGTAGAGGGTAGGTGTCGATAGGGTGGAGGGAAGAGCATCTCCCTTGTATTGTAGGAAGAGATAGCGAGAGATTCAATTCACTGTGTGTGTGTCTGTGATTTTTATTTTATGGACTAATAAAGAAATCTGTTTCTGTGGTCTAAGCTCTATTTGATTGGCCTATCATCTCTCAGCCGGACGTTTCGCCGCACCTGGGTCCCACTTTCTCTGACTGTTTTTATTTTTTTTTATTTAAACTAGGTTAAAATTTTCATACTCGTCATTATATATAGTTTTGCACTGACCTCATCAAAAATAATAAAAAATAAGAAAAGGAGAAAAAGTTTTTGGCTGCTGGTTAATATCTGTTTTATTTTTTATTTTTTCGGGAATTAATTTTTTTATATATTTTATTTCTTTACATAGTATTATTATAATTTTAAAAAAACATCATAATACTCATAAATTTTATAAACTACTTATTAAATCAAAAAATACATGTAAAATTAAATATTTTAATTATTAATTTATTTAATTAAATATATGTATAAACATTTAATTTATAATTAAAAAAATTTTATACCAAAAAGTACTTTGAAGAACTTACATATTTATTTTTTTACTAATCTTTTTTTTATTCTTCTCTTAACAAAACGCGGTCAAATAAACCTGAATATTCAATTTTTTTGGTCAAATAGCCAGTTAAAATGAAGAGTCGTTGAAGGGAGAATATCATAAAAAGACTATGATACACGGCATTTCATGACCCGGCCTGTCCCATATTATTAAAAGATTTTTGTACAGTATGCAGTGATCAAGAGAGTGATGAAAGACACTGCTTCTCTGCTCAATATGCAGAGCTGTAAAATGATTTCAAGACTGCCAACTCTTGTGGAATGCCACAGAGCTCTCGGCTCCCGCTGCATCAAATTCCAGTGAAGATAAAGGGGGTGATATCTTGGAGTGAAGATAAAGGGGGTGATATCTTGGAGTCTGCTCATACAGCTTTGAGACCTGGTGTGCCTAAACTGAAGAACAAACGTCAATTATAAAAAGTAATCAAATTCTGCTCCCCACAAAAAGTCTCGTGGTGATGAGGAAGGTATGGCAATTACTCATTTTCTGTGTGGGGGGAGGATGAACCTAAAAGCATCGTATAAGTTTGAAATTGGAAGGTCTTTTGGCCGCAGTTTACAGGAGGAGGAGCAAAGACCCCTCAGCCAGCAGACTCGGTGAATGCAGCAAAGCAAGTACTCGCTTCAGTTTCTCAGTATTTTGAACCTCTCCATTCTAAAGCAGAAGTGTTTTATTTTTTTCTTCATCCATTCTTCGTTCGAGGGGAATGAGTTATTTTCTAACTAAATGGGTGTCTGCTGAAATGGAGTAATCGCTTGGGTGCTCCATCAGGCCGTCTCTGAGCTTTTACCAGCTTTATTCTCATTTAATATAAGTGCATCAAAATTATTTAAAAGTTCTAAAAAAATATTAATTTAAAATAAAAATAAATAAATAAATTTTAACCCATTCCCAGCAATTCAAACCCATGTAGGCTAAAGTGCACAATATTTGAATTTGAAACGTTGCTAGAAGAATAACCTAAATTTCAATTAAGCACAAGGAGCTTTGAAAATTAAAGTACATAAAATTCTGGCTCCGATCTGGCCTTACGGATTCCATACAATTGTGGGATACAATTCAGTGCTGCATCTAATCTAGCTCTCTTGGTCAAGGTATATTCAACATAGACAGCATTGAAAATAGACTTGTTTTGTTATAATCTCAAGTTGACATCAACAACGCTTATACCATGTTTCATCATAGGCCATCATCGAATATGGTGGACAATAACAGTCCCTGTACGAACTCACTTCTCTTTGCCTTCTCCATGTGCTCCTCATCCGACAAAGGTGATATGTGATCATTCCTGCAATCATAAAAATACTAACAGAGTTGGTATTGCAAGAAAACGATATAGTAGCAGTATTGATATGGACGACCTTTGCTGAATCATGATCCTCATCCTATTCTATCTTACAAGAAAGTATGAAAAACTGCAAAATATCATACAGCATAAGACAATAAATCAAGCAACAGGAACTTCAAGATTGCATTGAGCTTGGAATCAGGCGTAGGGCTTTCTTGTTCATCATGATGACCACTTGGATAATGTTCCCCCCTTCCTATTTTGGAATGTTTGATTACAACCTCACAAGAGTTCAGTTTTATTCTTTCCACTCACAGAAAATCCATGCGCTTGCTATAATGATGGTGGTGCGACCCTATCATATGGCTCTCCCATCATTTTTAAAATGTCATATGCATCCAACTCTTCTTCTCATCATTGTTCACTAACAAATTAGCAGTAATTTGCACTTGTAACATTGGAAATGCTGTGACCCACCAATCACTTATATCACCCTTTCCAACATGATTGAAACCCTCTTAATTGAATTGAATTAAATTCAAAAATTTTAATGAAATCTCATGTTTAGAATCCTTTTAAGTGTTAAGAATTAAATTCCAAATGGAACTCAATCTCTAAAAATACTACAAAAGTAAATTAGAGGTCAACCCCTATGATTTATAATTCCAAAAAGAAAAAATTTAATATTAAATCTAACTTTTCCAAAATACCAAAGATGAAGATAATGAGGGTAATATAGGAAACAAAATGAATTAAATTTTATCTTTTCTGAAAATATAAATTCCACTTATTTATCAATTGAATTTAAGTCAAACACTATAATTGAATTTGGTTCCAAACAACCTATTCATATCACATCAAAATTAATTCAGCTAAAAACTTAAGAAAAGCTTTGCGGATCCTAACATCACGGCCCCAAACAGGGAGCGGGACACATTTTTTTCACCATTTTCAAATTCTCTCTTTCCACACTTTGACTTCACTATTTAAGCTAACCTTGTGTATATTCTTTCAACCATCTGTGAACTGCCATACATTTTTTTTACCTTACCAAATAACAAGTACTTTGATTTTTTTTTTCCAAAGACAAAATAATAATAGGAACAAACATTAGCACACATGTGACTGATGTCATAAAGCATAACCAAACAACTAACCTTTCCAACAGTTTCTCATCTGAACTTTTCTCTTCTATGGTTGCTTTACTTGAACAACTAGGCTGTACACTATCATACTTCTCAGCAGGGGATACATTGCAAATAAATGACAATAAGGGATCAGGTGCCAAGTTGGAGGAAGAAACCACCGAGGATGATCCGCTAAGTAATGATTGCAAATACCCATCCTCTAAGTCCTTCTTCAGAAAAGAATAATTTGAGTGTGATTCTACTCTCCCAAGTTTCAATTTTTGCAAACTGTAATTTATAATCAAGGATGTAGACATGGCCTCAAGTCTAAATAAAAGAACTAAGAGCAATTCAACTGACTGTAAAAGAACAAGATGCAGTAAGCAAGATGGAAAGTAGATATCAAGTAAATGAGGTGAAAAGATGAATAATTTCCAATAATCAAACAAAAAGGATATCTTGTGAATGGTTCGATGTTCTGTTGTTATGTGATCAACCATATCCATTCCCACCTTGGTGAAACAAACAGGGCATACCTGCAAACACATATTGGTGATTATGAGCAAATTGTACTTCAAGACTTGTATATCAAGCTTGACTAGGCCAATGCGAAAAGATCCTCATTTTACTGATGGTAGTACGTATTAAATGAACCTCATACATGCATAACAGATCACTTACTCCCCTCCTTTCTCTTTACAAAACAAATTGATATCAGTTCAACAGATTCATCCAGATGTAATTTCTCGTTTCGGGTATTACCTCAACAGAATCAAGATAAATTCGTAATTCAAAGAAACGCGATCCATTATATCAGTGCAATAGAAATGAAGTGAAAGGAGATAACCTAATCCAAATGAGAATGTTCATGTGCAGAAACTTGAATAACAAATCATGCATTAGTAAGAAGCTTGAGACCCTGTTGAATAAAAATGCAATTTTCAAGGAAGATTAATGTCAACACTTACAGTTCATGAGCTTATGGTATATAAGACGGAAAGACTTCCAAGAAGAAGAATGTATTATGATTCTTTACAATAACCCTTTCCGTTTTTATCCACAAAAACAAAAGTAGAAATAGGATTCAATATCAAACTAGTTCAACAACTCTTTAATAAAAAGCACATGGCCCAGATTACAAACGCTTAAAAGCTAAGTACGAAAGGCATTGAATAGATATAAACCAAACTTTTTCACCCGTAGCTACTGTTAAAAAGAGAAAGATGGCCAATTAATGAAACCGTAAACCGATCCCTCTTGATTCAATAGGTTCTACTCAGCAGTCAATATAGAGCAACGAAAAGCATTAAATGGTTACCCAGCGCAAGCAGTCAATATAAGGCAGCTACACAATAAATAAAAGGAACGTGATATTTTTAAAGAGTAGAAATGTAAAGTAAAATACCCCTGACTTGGCTTCTAAATAATGTTCTTCATCGATATGGAAGCACAATTCAACTAAATCAAAATCATCTGTACAATAAGGACACGGATACTCCGTCCTTAAATCATCATCTTCTTCTTCTATATCTTCAAAATCAATACAAAGATCTGTTTCAACAACAACCCACCTTTTATAATTAACAAAAGTAAAAAAAAAACCCTAAAAGAGAAAAAAAGAAGAAGACAACAACAGGAAAAAACCAAACAGATATAAAAATGATAGAAGAAAAAATGAATCTTAAACATACCAGAAAGAGACTTGAGAGCAGATTGATAGCTTCTTGAAGAAGAAGTGGAGAGACCGAAGCTCCATGTATCATCTTCCATTTTAATTTAATAATCAGTTGAATAAAAATCAATTAACTTTCTGTCTTTCTTTTTATGGCAGATTTCTTGATTTTCTATCTGTGGAAAAAAAGAGTAGCAGTAGAGCAGTAGAGCAGGAGCAAGGAGCAGCAGCCAAAGAAGAAGAAGAAGACGAAGAAGGCAAGTGAAAGTTTCAGAGAAAAGACGGAGGTGATGTTGATTAATAAATAGATTCTTAAGGACACGAATTCCGATTTATCAAATTGCCCTCGGCCTTCCGTTTATTATCACAAAAAACTACGCTCAGCCCTCAACCACGTATTTATCTTGTTGAGGTCGTTTAGACCGACAAGACAGTGGACTTCTTCTACGCTGGTATATTATATGACTTTCTAGTCCCTAAAAGGTTTGATGCTATGTTTCGAAAAATTTACTTGTTAATTAAGTTCTGTCTTGTGGGCCTGTGCTAACCGACCTAGGTTGTCTGGTCTTCTTCGGTTTTTTTTTTTATTATTGCCTTTGCCTTTTATTTTTTTTACAGTGATTATGTTTGATTTTTAAATGTTTTTTTATTTGAAAATATATTAAATTAATATTTATTTTGTTTTTAAAATTTGTTTTTGATATTAATATATTAAAATGATGTAAAATTATATTAAAAAATTTAAAGTAGATTTTTTAAAAAAATATTTTTTTTTAAATACAAAAAAAACACAATCTAAAAATATTATCTTTTGAATTAGTAAAATACCTCATCAATTACAATTTAGAGTTTAGACCCTTCTGATTTGTTGAGCTTGATTGATTTGAGAGGGGTACCCATGCATACCCTAGTCTATTCAGAAGAAATGGATTGGGATATAGTATTAAAACTCGGTCCAGTCTGGCAAGTTAATCCAAAACCTGATTAATTCGAGATTGAAATCAGGTCAGATTGAAAAAAAATAAGAAAAGGAAAAATCTTGTGTGACCCGGCAAGATCTGGTTAAAAAACTGCTTGCAACCCGTTGATTTTTTATTTAAAATTTTTTTTTTACCCGATCAAAACTCGAAATCCAGATCTTGAACCGGATCCGGTCTAAAAACTATGGATAGGGACATTCCTTCAAGTATTGGATTTTATTCTATATTTTTTTTTTTGGAACATCTCAAAACGTATTTAGAAATTCTAAATCATATCCCTTCATCAAGTTTGTTAAGAATAATTAATTGAATTGGTTAAAAATCTGCTGGTTTCATCCCCAAATTGATTTTAAAACAAATCTCAAACCATTCCTCAACAACATGACATACTAGTAAATTAACCCCACATGTGATAGATTTGTTGGACATTAAAGGATAGTTTGATTGAGGATTTTTGACATGTTGAGATACAATTGAAAACAAAAACGATAATTATTTTATATTTAAAGGATTACTTTGAGATTTGTTTATGATTTAATTATAATCAACTTCACAATATATTTTTATGACTATGCATAACATGGTTCAACCTGCGTTCTCAAAAAATCTGATGTCAAAAATAATTTTTAAAAAATAAAAAAACATCATTGATATATATTTTGACATAAAAAATTATTTAAAAAGCACCCGCAACCACACTCCAAACACGCTCTTAATCAGATGATTCATCGATTGACAGTCTTAACTGGGACAGTCGTGATCCAGAAAAACGAGCAAAGCCCACCCAAAGCTAGCTTTGATTGGTTGAGAAAGCAATTCAAAGCTCCTCCGTCGTCACCCAAAAAGACTCCTCTTTCCAGTTCCTTCCACTTCCAGGTAACTATCTCATCTCTTTCTAATAAATTCAATTTGATCGATTTCTATAAAAATTTTGAATTTCAGTGCAGTAGCGATGCTTATACTATAGGTCTGCCGCCGGTCTGGGTGGATGACTATGAGGAAGTATCTGTAAAATTTCAAAGAATTCGAACCAAATGGGTGAGTTAGTTAAGGCGCACGCGAGAGCGTTGATGCCAATCGAATGATTGAAGTTCTTACTCGAGAGATTACGGATTTATTGAGAAATTCCGTGACAAGTTAAAGAAAAATTATGCATGGGAGTCTATTGAGGAATATATTGACTTTATATGATTTTATATGTTTATAATTTTAAATATGTATAAACTTTAGATTTTTGTTGGATCAGCATGTTTTTGTAATGATAAATTAAATATATTTACTCATTAGTTTAATATATATATTTATAAACTTTGATTTTAGATTTATATATATATTGTACTTTGACTAGTTTATCTTGTGAGAAAGAAAATTAACAATGAAAATAATAATATAAATTAATTGTAAAATAAGATTTTAGCATTTTTAAGATTCAAGATAGTTTAAAGATATATTTTATCTTTTAAAATTATTTTTATATAATTTGGATAATTTGATGAATATATCTTACTATATTGATCATATATCTTACTATATTCATCTATTTTTCAATTAAGGAATCATTTAATTATTTTTCATAATAGTTTATGCTATATTACCGATACAATTATGCTTTTTGTTTATTTTACTTATACTTTCTAAGTTTTGTTATGTATACATTACTGTTTATATGTATAAAAAGTTTGTAAGAAGAATATATACTTTATTCCACACTCCAGCCAGCTAAATAAATAAAGATTATAGCAACCATATAGTAGATGACCAGTAATAAAAATTTAGGACTAAGAGATTTGTTTTCTATGTGGTTTTAAGTTTGAGCCATGTGGTTGCTAATATAATGATCACTGGAGATTTACATAATCGTTAATTTCAGAGCCCGTAGAATTAGTTGATATACGCACAAGCTGGCTCGAACAATCATGTAAATATAAAAAAACAAAAAAAAAGAAATACTATAGCGGAAACTTGTAGCGTGAAGCTCCCAATACCTGATTTTGATGTGATGAACTCAGCCTCTAGATTGGATCGGATGGGAGAATATATAGTTTTTTACCTTCAATGATGCTCTGCTTCCAAGCCTCCTCTTTCACATCCAACGAGAAGGAATAATAATCTAAGAATATATAGTTTTTTACCTTCAATGATGCTCTGCTTCCAAGCCTTCTCTTTCACATCCAACGAGAAGGTATAATGGTCTAAGAATAGAGTCAGGACTCAATTTACTATCCATTTCCATCCTATTGTGATGTGATCGCTACTGAATCTGTTGTTCCTATCATGATATTGCCTCTGTCTTCCAGCCATCTAAGACATGGATAATAGGGTACGTAGTGGGATGAAAGAAGTCTTGTACTCTCTGTTGATTATGGCAAATAAGAAGGGAGGGATTTTTCAAGAAGGATAGCGCTCATCAAGCTAGAACGCCTACGGATTTCAATACACAAGGAGTCAACTTTGTGTTCAGTGACTTCCTTCTCTCTTCCCCCTCCACCATTGTTGAATAGTTGTTTTTTATGCTTGATTAAATGGGATCATCTGGTTCTTTCTAGTATGCATGCTTTATCCTGTGAAAGCTCTAACTTCTGGAGCTTTAATGATGTTTTACACAAATTAGGTCAGTGTTTGGTGACGGCATTGAAAATTTGAAATAGCAACAAAGCTTAAAGGCTCAGCGCCACACGACCAGCTCTTGATCCAAACCTTGGAATCCTTTTCTGGGTTGCTTTTATTTGCTATTATTAGGCTCCTCTTGTTTAGTTTATGATAGCATTTGTCGAGGACATAGAGTTCCAGATTTTCTTTTCTTGAAAGCCCGAACTCAAAGCACGAGTGGGAAGAAATATGTTACTTGCACTTGTTCTCCGAGGAGAACCAATAATGAATTTGTTGATGATGGTACAATATCAGTTGGGTTTTAGTATATTATTGGAGGTGTTGATTGTAAGTTTCTAGGTTGAATGAAGGAGAAAAGGGTGAGGATGGCATCCATGTTTTTTTTTGTTTTTTTTATGGATAATTCATAATATTTAATATAAAAACTTTTTAATCATTAAATGAAATATAATAACAATTTAATAAATAATATAATATTTTTTATTTATTTTTTAGTATGCTAGCATGGCATAAGGATATAAATTGTTATAAATTTTTAAAAAATAAAATGTAATTTCTAGAATGATGGAGATAGGTGAAAAAATTAAGTAAACTAGAGGGTATCTTTTGTAATTAACCCAAACAAAAAGAACAAGTAACTGCTGCTTGTTAACAACTCTCCTCAACTACTATTACTACTAGAAGTCTTGTCTAGTTATTCTTTGAATACAATAATAATAAAAATTTAATTCCATTTTCAATCTCAAACTTACCGACTTTATTTAATAAGTTGAATAAAGATTATTCAGAAAATCTGATTTATCTTAAGAACCTAACTCAAATGAGAAAAGAAGACCGTCCTAAGCATATTTAAAATTATAAATGAGATTATATGTTTTCTAAAATATTTTTTATTTAAAAATAAATAAAAATAATATTATTGTTTTTTTACATTAACATATCAAAATAATTTAAAAATACTAAAAGAATATTTTAAAATTAAAAAAATACAATACAGCCACGCAGACAAACACCGCGCAGAGATCACTTTTTCACTTTTATATCCATATTGGAACTGGATTTGAACGATCTTCGGATCTTGTTTAGAGCGGGCTCCACTTTCCAAAATCCTTGCTAAACCAAAATAATTTAAATCGGTACATACGGCAAATTCTAAGTTCATGCAGTAAATCAAGACATTGTGATTGGCTTGATCAAATGCGCCAGATTCGTCTCTCTTTAAACATCATTCATTTCACCCCTTCACAGGTGATGAAGCATAGATATATATCAAATTCGTTCTCAAATTATTTAATGGCCATGTTCATTTTAATTAGAGCTTATTCCACAAGTCTTAACCAATCAATTCAAGTACTGTTTTCGCACATCCTGATGGCGAATTCATGAACGAATTTGGGGTTGGTTCCCACATCCTTTTGTGACATATATAATTCTACTTTTTAACATGTTCAGTCACCAAATGTGGAAGAGGAAAGGAGGTTTTGTCAATGCTTCGAGAGGATAAGAACAGGTTTGACGTTCTTGGAAATGATCTGCAAATGCATGAAATGGATGGAATTCAGCTCCTTAAGATCATCCGATCAGAAATGGATTTGCCTGTCGTCAGTAAGTTCTCATTTAGTCTTCTATCTGATTATTAACTTGATGTCCACCATGAATATATACGTTTTTATATTAAACTAACATTTATTATATATTGTTATGTAACCTAGTCATATCATCAGATGATGAACAAGAACTTGTTTTGAAGGGTGTTCTTCAGGGTGCTTGTGATTGTTTGATCAAGCCTGTTAAGATGGAAGCTCTTAAAGTCTTGTGGCAGCACGTGGTTCGCAAGAAAATTAACAACACTTTAGAACGATTAGAACAGCCAAGAAGAAAGGAAGAGGATAAATTGCATTTGGAGAATTCTTGTATTGTTAGCTGTACAGTCTCTGGAAATGCAGGACATCCTATGACCTTGAAAAGGAAAATAGATGGTGAAGATGAAGGCAAGGCTTCAGATGGTTTGTCTACGGGAAAGAAATGAATGATTTGGACTCGTGAACTCCATGAAAAGTTTGTTAGAGCATTGAATCATCTCGGTCCTGGAAGTAAGAATTTTTTTACTAATTCCACCTCCATTGTCTGTCTTTTTTTTTTCCTTTTTAAAAAGCTCTACACTCATCACTATCTACAATATCATGGAAGTTTGTGTGTGTCTGTGTGTGTATGTGTGGTGTGCTTGTTTTTTTTTGGCAAAGGATAATGACCAAAGCAACAACTACATAAAAAAACAAAGTACAGGTTGTATCTTAGAAAACAAGCTGACACTCCACAGCGCCAGCGCGAATATCATTATGCAGATTCAAAGTGTTCCTGGAACTTCAATTTTCTAGCAATTCCCTTCTTCAGGTGGCTATAACCCCCAACACCATTCTTCATGCCAGTTTCCAGCGCAGCATCTCACCAATGGACCTCTGATCCATTGTGGCTGTAACTCCACAATCCAGTAGACATCTGGTGCTAAACTCTAGCAGCTCCATGCTTTCATATGATGATCATAAGAACCTTCTTAACTCCAGAATACCAGAATGAAGTCATTACTCATTAACAAGATCCTCTTCACTTGATTTTCTTCTCAACTGTACATCTCTATTAGATGCATCCAGCCGAAATGTTCTATCGGCCATCCATCGCTTATTGAAGATTATAGGGCCCAAGGAAATTTTGCTCTTCATTCTCAAAGCCTTTTAGTTTGTAATTTTTGTGAGATCTAGGCTGACACTATGCCTCAGTTGAACTGTGATTCTTTATTTTTCCTCCAACAATTAGATCAAAGTGAGATCTTGCAGGAACCATTCTTGGAGGTTAGTTTTCTGGGAATTCACTCATTTTCCAAGCTTTTTGAAGGTCATACAGTTCAATATTCACCATTTCTTAAACAAGAGTAGGGTAGGAACTAATTAAGGTTCTTTTGTCCTCAACAGCGCACCGAACCACTTGATAGGTTATAACCCCACTGCCTGGCAATCTGATAATGATTCTTCAGCGAGGAGAGATCCTATTCCTCTTTGACCTGTAATATTTCTCATGCGATGCTTCCTCCTTCAAGGAAAACCAAGATTAGATACCATCTTATTCATATTCGAAACTTGGTTTAATGTTTCTATTTTGGGCAGACATTCATTGATCTTTTAACTAGCCTGGATCCCTCTCTCTCATCAAGCTGGTTATATCTGATTTCTCATTTTGATCAACATTGTACATATTTAGACTGAAGGGCTAGTGTGCGAAATTGATAATCTTTGATGCGAGCTGAATTACCAACCAGAACAAACTCAATGTTGCCTGTGGGCTTGCATAAATGCCGTTTGATAGCTTATGAGTTGCGTTTAGACAAAGCTTATAGTTTCTTCATTGTTAATCTGTGCACTTTTAAATCTTATATCGTGTTTGTTTCTGGTGGAAATTATTATTAAGCAATAAGGAGGTAGAATGGATGAACAAGATGGGATGAATTAGGCGCTCAACTCGTTCTTTAACTTCTCTGAACATGAAAGATTGAGAAGGAAGAAATAGACTGTTGGACATTTTGCCATTTCCCCCTTGTTTCTTTCCTCTCAAATCTCCTTCCAACCAAACAAGAGAAGCACGGGTGTAAATTGCAGTGGATAATTATTCTCTATTTTCCTCTCTCTCATCCTCTCTAGACATGGTGTAAATTGTATGTAAAATACAGCCCAACTGATAAACCGAGTACTTGATGGATATAGATTAAGGAACAGAACAAGGCAACTCCATTGCCTGTCTCCCACGAGGTTTAGTTCGTAGACCGTCCAATTAACCAAGTAAAGAAAAGAAAGGGGCAAAAGTGCGGCTCTAAAGCACATAAAAAATGGAATAACAGAAAAGTTGCTTTCTTCAAATGCTAATTACACGCTTGATTGCCAATAAGAACAAGTAACGATGTCTTTTCTCATCATAATTTGTGGTCACAGCACCATGGTGGTCTATCACAGAAGCCAATAGAACCTCCAATCTGTAATAAACTAATAATGGTTTAAATTCTAAATACAACCCGATCCAAGTTGCCAAACGTGTAATTTGGCGCTGCAGACTAAACTGAGCCTACAAATCAATCCAACAATCAAGAAATTAGCAGCTGCTTGATAAATTTTGAAGAAAAATAGAAGTGGTAATACCTGCATTATAGGCAATCAATGAATGAACAATAAAGCCAAAACTATAACAAAGGCGAAAGGAGCTGCATTTGTCTTATGACCACTGCTTGGACGTATTGCTGGGAGAGCACACTCCTCACCGTTGAAGATAACTTTGGTTGGAAACCCATCCTCACCAGCCACGTTAATGCCAGGGGTTTTTTTCTTAGTGAATGATATTACTGATTGCTGCATGCCAGGAACCCGAGGATCCTTTCTTGGGTTGTCTCCATCTCTTTCTGCCAGAAGATAATTCAAGTTTTTGAAACCTTGCATAAATAGTGTATTGTTGGATTCAGGCAGGGCACTTCCATTGAAAGAGTAGAACTTCTCAAAGCCTGGTGCTGCATTGTCTAATTGCACGGCAGCAAACCAATCTGCAAAGGCATTATCATCCCAGTTGAAAAGAGAGATCCTTGCATTCCAGCCACCTCTGTAATCTGAAAGTACATGCCAGTTTATGCTAACTCCACAACCATCTCCACATGGAAGTGGGTTTGGCACAGTCATCCTTTTAATTCTTGCCCATTCCAAGGCTTCTCTAGTCCGGTTCTCAAATGGGAGTAGAAGAGTTGAATATGGTAGTAGAAGAGCTGTTTCATTAGCACTGCAGGTTTGGCTTGGGTTGGTGTTGCAGCCACAAGCACAGGTACTACATGGAACAACAGAATCATTGTAAAAGGCTGAGAATGACACACAACATTTTGGGCTCTGGTCCTTGAAATGTGTTATGTTGCAAACCACTTGCCAACTGGCAACTGCTGATCTTTTTGAAGGCAAACCATTTGGATCAGAGAGATGGCTTGGACTCACTGGTATTGGAGGCCCACATTCAAAGTCTGAATTAAATGTCCCATTGATCTTCCAGTTTTGTGGTGGAATGAGCAATGACCTGTTCAAATATGGTGGCATTTTGAACACTTGCATCTGGAAAACTGAAAAAGATTTGCTCGGATCCATGGAAGGTGATAGAATTGTTCCATTTCGACAACACAGGGGGAACAAGCCAAGGTTTGTATCATTTTCACTTGTTGGAGGAAGGTCAATAATTGTAGGCAATTTCTCGCAACTCAATGCTTGAGAAAAATCCATTTTCGGGTAGTGCTGACCTTGCCTGCCATAAATACAATCTCTTGTATCAACAACAGAAGGATAAGCTCCTTTCATGGCATTGATAAATTCTTCACTCATCCACTCCCAGTTTAATTTCCAATTGTCAAGACGCCCAAGAGGATTATGATTTGAAATGTTAACCTGTGCCCAATAATAATCCTCATATGTTCTGATTACATCATACATGATGATAACATCACCATCTTGGCGTGGCAGGAAATTATCTTCCAGATTGTTGTCTGGTCTAGAACTCACATTCCTGATGCAGCACACGTGCATCTCATTTCCTGTACAGGTCAGACAATAGCCCATCGTCAACGACAAACAAGTTCAAATCTGTTCTTCAATGACAAAAAGAATGTGAAAAGATTGACAAGAAGTTCGGACATAAATATCCTGAATTTTGCTTCTCATCTACAAGCCCCAAATATCAGAGCACTACACCATTGTTAGGCTTCTGAACAGTAGTATATATATAAATTTCTATTTCAACACAAAAGCAATATACACAGGGTATTTCTATGAAATAATCTCCTCTAAGCAATTCTTTGCAATTTCTATCACAAATTCGAAATTATAACAAGTCCTTTTCTCTGAAATAAATAAATAATTTTGATAGTCACGCGCAGACACAGCTTAATACTGAACTATTCTTCATTAACATATTTGAAATGACATACCTTGCGTTGTGGCAGCAGGGCAAGTATAGCCATCATTAACAAGAGTCAAATTATTTGGCAGAGGAATACCAGGATCTCCAACTCCAAATTGGGTGCCCACCAACTCGACCCGAACCTCCATCTGGGTCAAATCTCCTGCTGTATCAATAGCAGTCTTGAGGTCAGTCTCAGGAAACCCAACAAATTCTGTACCGTTTCCAACAAAACCAGGCAGAGGGGTCCCATCAGCCAACACAGCATTAGTTGCGGAAGTCAAGCGCTCTTTATATTGAAACCCAACATAGACCCTCCACGACTTGAGCTCATCCCGTCCGTTGTTGAGCACCGTGACAGTGGATTCGAACCTGTACGCTTGGTTTGTGGGATCAAAGGGGGGTATAGAACGACCTCTGTTGTAGGTGTAGGAGACGAACACGTCGTTGCAAGTGGAATTCGGTGGCGGTGGCGGCGCCTGAGAGAGAGAACTGTACGCAGAAAGTGAGATTATAACGAGTATTACACACAGATTTCTGATAGCCATGGTCTTCGATGATGAAGAATATTACTATGGGTAAACAAGAAGAAAGAATTAATGAAGGGTGACAGTAGTGGGCAAAGAAGGAAGGAAGTGGAGTAGCTAAAGAAGCTTGGCATGGAATTGGTAAATCAAAGTGGCGTGCCGGCAAACAATCAGGAGAGCATGAGATCATAGAGGGAGGAACTGGTCTGTGTAGTTTTGAATATTCTAACCGTTAATAACTTATTTTTGTGTGAGAAAGGAAATGGATGGAAAGACCAGGTCGCGTCACGTGGCAGCGGGTCGTTGTTATGTACAGCGTAGTATTTCGTCAGTTCGTGCTTGTATAATCTTTGGCTTAGCTTATTCCCAGTTCCTATGCAATTATATCTCTCCTTCCAGCAAATTAGCGTGTCTTTTAATCTTAATTATATTTTTACCAAGTAAAACTTTGAAGCTTTCTCTTTCCTTATATAATCTTTCTTTTTCAAACGTATGGATGCGTTTACTACCATGCTTGCGAGACCAATTGTTTCTTTATCATGAAATATTCTGATAGTGATAAAAAAAAATCTCATATTCTAATGATGCATGACAGCCTATTTCGGATTGAATTATAAGGATATTTCTCCATATAATATGATTAAATTACTAGCCATCTAATTTATTTATTAATTTCTTTAGGAGAAAAACCATTCATCTCATCGCCTATTATATATATATATATATATATATATATATATATATATATATATATATATATATATATATATATTCAAGTGATGCTGATGTGTATATATATATATATATATAGCATTTATTTCTATAAAAATATACTTGGTCAGCTAAATCATGCCATGACTGCTAGATAAATATTATATTCGTTTCAAGGTGTATTTAAATGTTCTTCTTCATTTCCTAGCTATATTCAACATGATTTAAGGTGTATGTGTATCCCCACCAGCATTAAATATTTTTCAGATATTATTTCCGATTTGAAGTTTTATGTTTATTTAAATTTAATTATTTTTTATGGCACATACCATGTTTTTATATAATCAATTTGAATTCACAAAAGCAATTTGCATGCCCTTTTGAATTTGCACGAGTCTCTGTCAAGCATAGAACTTTTCTTTTTTAAAGAGATAAGGCATATATACTTGATCTAGAATCACTCGTTTTATTTTTTCTTCTTACAAAAGAAAGGCTCGAATTTAAGCTAGATCCTTTTAAAAAAATACCAATACCAATCGAGCATCTTGAATCAACTGTTGGCAGATATGGAATTGGAGAAATGCTGCTATATTTGATGCTGGATTTTTACCACCTTTGTCTCGAAAGATTGGCTACTGATCGATACTATCCCATGCACTAGTGAAGCTGCCATTATTCACAGCTGGGTTCTCGAGCGGGGAGGGGAGAGCTTGTTGGCTGGTGCTTTCCTTCAAAATGCCACGACTAATCCCATGCACATGTATTGGTGTTTGGATCGGTTTACACACATCTCAATTAATTTTACAGAGTCTAAAAATAACTACCATGTAAACTTTTAGTAGCCATGAAAGAAGTCAAAGTTGTGGGTATCTTCATAAGACCGGATTTAGCTTGGAAAGGAGGGCAGGTCTAAGCAGGTGGTGTCGGAGGTAGATTCTACTCTTGCGGTGGGGTTGAATATTACTCAGGGGGATAAGTCGAACAACTCTTATTCCTATTTGAAGCGTTCTAGGCAAGTTCAGATTCCTCGTGTCTGTAAAAAAGCTAACAGCTGCGTGGATTGCCTAACTAATTACGGTCATTCTCTGGAGATCGGCGTTGCTCGTTTTTCATAGGATGATTTAGGGCTATGCCCTCCTAATCAAAACAAAAGGATATTCAACTGTTTTCAAATTCTCAGGAAAAAATCACACAGAGTTTTCCCTTTTGATTTTAATTACATTATCATTAGATCTCTTTCTTTTATCACAAGATGAAATTACACTATACGTCTATACGGCATAACCCGTCAAGATTTGAAATCTTTTTAACAATCAGTTTGTTGCAATTCAACCATGTCCACCATGAAACCAGCTAAAGCAGAAGGAATAAACAGAGGTCCTCCATGCTCGTTCCACAATGATGAAAAGGGTAGCTACTCCAACAATGCAATTTCAAATGGAGTATGTAAAACAATCGAATTAAACCACTGCCTCCTAAAGAAAAGAATAGAGAATTGTAAATTTAACAATGCAAATAACCCTGAATGATTAAAATCCCTAAAAGTCAGAAAATTGGGATCTCATGAGATTTTTTACGATTTTACATCAGCATATATTTTTGGGTTTTCTCTTTGAAATTGGGTTCTTTTTTGCTTTTCTTGTTTTAATCTGTGTTTGATTTTAATCTCAGAGGCGTTGTTGATATCTAGCACTTTAGATTTTTTTTAAAAAATTAATTGTAGATTTTATGGTATTTAATTTTTATGATTTGGATACTAACAAATTTAACTGTAGATTTTATATATGACATCTATTTATAGGTTATTAATTAAGACGATGCTAAATATTTTTAATGCTTAACAATTTTTTTTCTTTTCTGGATGAATTTAACGTACTCAATAACAAGGCTTATTAATGTTAAACGATAGAAAATACTTTGATGATGATAACAAAAAAAAAAATTCAAATTGAATTGAACTTTACAGGACTAGAGCAATTGGCTTTAAAGGAATTTTTATTAAATTGGGTCAAAGGAATTTTTATTAAATTGGGTCAGGCTAGTTTCTGAACTCCTATAAAACAAGTTTCATGTAAGGATCCTTTTATGTTTAAGTTAGTAAATTGTATAAGAAAAATAGTGTGAGATAAAGAAAACGAGAACAAAAAACATATGAGAGTGTATGTTGTGATTGTCATTTATTGTATTGTGTTGTGTTCTGTATTGTGATTTTGTTTGGCGTGTTGTCTATTTGCATACTTTTCATGACCTATTTATTTGGTTAAGAGCTTGCCAAGAGAAAAACATAGAGAATTTTCACGTAGTTTCTAATTGTCATAAGTAGTTTTAAAATTTGATCCAAATGAGAAATGTACCTAGGATGGAGAACATTTTAAAATAAAATGAAAAGTACTTTGTGGTAGCAAAAGTTGTATTGCAGTAAGGATTGTGCAAATGATAATAGAGAATCAATGAAAAAAATTTCCAAGATGAATGCTTAGTAAATATCACTATATAGAGACATAGAAATTTCATTGGACAAATTGAGATTTTGCATGGACACTTCATTTAGAGATATTGAGATTTTGTTGGAGAGATGAGGATTTATTTAGAAACATGGAGATAAGCAATACCATGAAGAAAAATGTATAGAGATTATTCAAAAAGATAATATTGTTATTTTCATTAAAAAAATCAAAAAATATTTTTATATAAGTGGAGATACAATTCCTTAAAACTATCTTATCTCAAACAATATATTGTGGGATACACTGACCTCTTTCCTTTTATTGTTTAAGTTACATTTTTTTCTTTGTAAAATGTTGGACGTAACCCGTGGCGATCAATTCTACCCTATCTCTTTAAGAAAATAGAGTTGTCTACATGCATTTGGTGATGCATGTAATATAGTTGTGTCACGTGTAATGAGAATGGCAAAGTTCAAAGATGATGTTGTATAGTTAGAACAATTTTGGTGAACACTTTTATTTGATGGGTGATTTATTAAAGACTTGGAAGAGTTAGTGTACGTACTATGGGGCCGTCAATTACTCTCTTTCATGTCCTAGTGTTTCCAAGTCAACATCCATGGAAAGAGCTTTTAGTGATGTGTAAAATAGAAATGAATTGGCTTTTGTTTATTTCTCATATATAGTAGTATCACTAATGAAATAAAAAAAACTTCAAATTAAATTAGGCCTTTCAATGATTGATACAATGGGATTTAGAGGAATTTTAATTAAATTAAGTTAGGTTAGTTCCTAAACTCCTATAAAACAATTTTTTTATTAGTATAGTGGACTCTCTGATAATTAACTTTGTAAATCATAAAAAAAATATAATAAAAAGAACAAGAATAAAAAAGGTAAACATCGCAATCAAGGTTGTCAAAAATGTTTTTTTGACACGACACGGAATATACAATATAAACTCGAATCGTAAACTCGAATCGTTAAATCATAAAATCACAAGTAAAATATTTTAACTAATTATATATTGACCATTCCAGTCAAGTAGTAAATAATAATATAACACAATTAAAATAAAAATGAAATAAACAATATAAAAGTCCAAACATCTTAAAATACATAATTCAAATAAAAATTCATACATGGTTTAAATAACTTAAAAATATAATATAATATAATTATGTTCATAGAATTTCATTAACTAAAAGTTAACAAACCTAAAACAAATAATTTATTGGTGTGTCATGTAAACTAAACATAGCCTCCACTAAAAATTTTCTGACAATACTTGCACTAAACTCTTCTTGAATTCTTATCAGCATATATATTATATTGTCATCCCACGTCAGGTCTATTGCCACTGGTAGTTTTTTTAGATGCGATATATCCTGCAGTTCAAGAATCAATATATGCATCAACAAAGATGTATAATGTAGAGTGTAGAGAGTTGGACAAAATACCACGGTTCATAGTTAGAACTGCAGTTTAGGAAGAAGAAGTCGTTCATGGCACAACTTTAATCTTAACTTGGTATTGGTGATATTTGTGAAATGTGTTTTATAATCTTCTTCTTTTTTTGTTCTTAGAACACAGTTATGTATATTATTTTAGGTGGCAAAACTTTAATCTTAACTTGGTATTGGTTATATGCTTTTCTTTTCTTTTTCTTATTTTAGGTGGGTATTAAATTTTATGCTCTCCCTTTTTTTTCCATTGATCTATAAAAAAACTCATTTTTGTTTGTTTGTTTGTATGTCATCAGCAAGCATTTCTTTCACTTCTAGTCAAAACCAAACCAAAGCATTTCTCATCAGCAAGTTTGCATCTCTTTCTTTTTTCTTTTTTTTTTCTTTTTTCTTTTTTTTCTTTTGTGGCCATGACCTGGAATCTAGAAAAGCAATCAGGTGCTGGTAATGGGTCGTCATCAAGAAATAGTGATGGCAGTGGCAAGGTTGTTTCTAGATCTACTGCAGGAAAGAGATCTCCTCCAACACCAGAAAATATTGATAGAAATATGCATAGCTTTAGGTCAGCAACAAAAGATGAGAAACCAAATGGATCCATAGTAGTAGTCGATCATCAAACGAGGCAAGTTGATTCCATTCGGGCATTAGAAAAGGAAGTCAGGGTTGCAAATAACAACCCTGCCTCAGTATTAGTAGCAGCTAGCGGAGGAGAAAAGGAAAATGATTTCTTTGCAATGAAAGGCACAAAACTGAATGTTAATCATGAAATGAGAGATATTAATCTATTAATCCTAATTAAGTTTAATATATTCATTACATATATGGAGTCCTAACTCCTAAATCTTCTTATTAAAATCACGATGCATAACTTTATGATCTCCTAATTTATGATTGACCCTTTTCTTTTGAGAGTAGGGATGGAAGTAACGTCACTCTTAGAGAATTAAAACATAATCTTATAAAAGACTAGCTTTGATGCAATTACTTGGTATGATTAAACATGAACATATAGATCTACGATCTCTACTGCGGTTGCAGACACCGGTAGTCGAAAACAGAAGAGAAAATCACATGACAATTGACATGCTTTTTCAGTTGATCTGAAGCGAGAAGGCCAGGACATTGCTCTTCTTTTCGACTCCGTCTCTTTCTCGCGATCTTTCAGTTTTTAGCAGCGGCTGGTGTTAGTTTGCTAAGGTTGAGAATTTGAGATTTCAGCAAAGGGGAAAGGAGAGACTGGGGGTGGAGTGTCGGGGACTTAGGGACATGGAGTAAGCAAAATTTTTTAACTTTTTTCAAATTCGTGAAATCAGTTTGGTTTTACCGATTTTACCGATTTTGAGCGAGTTTGACCTATTTAAGCGAGTTTGACTGATTTTAAATGAGTTTGACCTATTTTAAGTTTTTAACCTGATTATATACATGTCAACTTATAAAATCTCGTATAAGAACCATGATCGCAATAACAATTCGTGTTTTCACAATTACAGGAGGTTGTGGAGCCATATATGATCTTTGCAATTGAGAAGTAAGCGTGTGCCGCTATGTGTAACGACGCTGCAAAGTTGTGTTGACATGGCACGTGCCCTCAAATAATTAAGTGCGCACCAGAGCATGTGGATTAGAGAGTTTGAGCAGCATGCAAGGGCATGCTAGCACGTGATTATTGCATAGGTCGAAGCCCTCTAACTTAGGTCAAGGCCTGACTAACTTGACCGAACAACTTTGTTGCATGGCTTGTCTTTCAGACCAAGGCCCACTAAAGCTAACGGATAACTTTGAATTCTCTAGATTCTAAAATTGCACGATAAAACGACAGTAAAGACAATCGAGGGATGAGTTTGAAAAGCTTTTTACATGTCCCTTTTGAATAAAGTAGCTATTTTCTTTAGTGGTTTTAGCTTAAGATGACTCCTTACTCCTTAATTATATACACATAAACTTGATTTGTTCTAGAATATATGTTTTTTTTATTATTATTTTTTTTTGTGTGTTTTTGAACTTTTGAGAAAAATGGATTTTCCCTGTAATAACAGTTCCTTGTTATTATTATTTGATACGTGTTTAAAAGTGTAGTGGTGATTATTTTTTAAAGTATTTTTTGTTCGGAAATATATCAAGATAATATTTTTTATTTTTTTTAAATTATTTTTGATATTAATATATTAAAACGATCTGAAAATATAAAAAAATTATTTTTTAAAAAAATACTTTTAAAACTAAAAAACAAGCTTGTAACTTTGAATTACATATCACATGCAGTTTGTAACATCTTACCATTTTACATTCCGATCTTATAATTGGATTTTATTTTATTTTCTTAACCCTTAAACAATTATAATCAGAGTCAATTTTAATAAATAAATTTTTACTTGGAAAAAGGAAGAAGGAAGAGAACTCAATTGTTTCCAAATAGATACTCTGGCGACGTGCACACGGTAACTTGTGGAATCGAAGAGCACCCCAAACGGCTTTTACTTTAAGAAAACCCATCCATTAAAAAAATATATATATATATAAAATGAGAAAAGCCATTGGGCCTACCCTTTTGACTTTCTTCCCAGCAGGGACCACACCCGACCGTTTCATTCAAAATCTAACCGTCAGATCACTTCCCATTTACGGTTCAGATTAAACGACCGTTGTTGTGATTAAACCCCAACCCTTTTCCAAAAGCCTCAAAAACATTCAAATCGAGCCGTTGCCATCTCCGTTGAAGATCTTCATCTTCACTTGAAACTACTTAACTTCCTTTGGGTTCTCTTCATTTTACATTCTCTTACTTTCCAAAGATACAATACAAGCCTCAGCATTCGAATGTGCCACTCGTGAGAGAGGTTTTTAAAAAAACACAAAAAAAAAACCCTTAAGCATCAAAGAAAATGGTGAAAAGGGCTAGTTCTCCATGTTCATCTCCAGTGACCATAACAGTCTCCTCAGGAGGCAAAGGAGGAGGAAGTAGAAGCATGGGCTTAACTAGTCCAGTACCAAGAGCTTCCATTTCAAACAACCCAAATTCCCCTCTTAGCAACAGTAGAAACAGAACCCCAAGTGGAGGCAGATACTGTTCAATGTCCAGAGATGATACCACGGAGGAGATTAATTCAGAGTTCGTCTCCTACACTGTCCATATACCTCCCACTCCAGATCACCAGAGCTTCTCAGCTTCACAGACAAGCCTAGCTGAAGACATCACAAATGCTGCCAAACCTGAGAGGAGTTTCATTTCTGGTACTATTTTCACTGGTGGGTTCAATTCTGTCACACGCGGGCATGTAGTTGATTGCTCAATGGAAAACAACGAGTCTCTGAAATCTGGGCTTGTTTGTGGAATGAAAGGTTGTGATGAGAAAGCAATTAGGGGAAAATGTGAATGTGGGTTCAAGATTTGTAGAGATTGTTATTTAGATTGTGTAGGGTCTAATGGAGGGGGGCATTGTCCTGGTTGCAAGGAACCATACAAGGATGCTGATGATGAAGCTGAGGATGACGATGATTATGATTATGATGAGGCTAAAAGTGAAGCAGATGATCAGGCACTACCATTGCCTAAATTGGATAAGAGGCTTTCACTTGTGAAGTCGTTTAAGGCGCAGAGCCATCCTCCTGATTTTGACCATACTAGGTGGTTGTTTGAGACGAAGGGGACTTATGGTTATGGAAATGCTGTGTGGCCTAAAGATGGGTATGGTGCTGGATCAGGTGCTAATGGATTTGAGCCTCCTCCAGATTTTGGAGAGAGAAGTAGGAGGCCTTTGACCAGGAAGGTTGGGGTTTCTGCTGCAATTCTCAGCCCTTACAGGTAAAAAAAAACCCATACACTTGAATCTATGATTTTGGCTATATGGCTTGATATAAACCGGAAAGAAAGAAAAACTTAATCATTAATGCTACTCGCCATTTGATTTTCATGGTTTAGTATTTGGTTATATGTTTTAGATCACATATGTGCTGGTTTGATATTCTCAATTTATTGGGTTACTTACGGTTTCATAAGATGGGTTTTATGCTAATTGTCGTTTGGAAGTGGGAGTTTATCACTCTGTTTGTAATCTGTATGGATTATGTGATTATTAGTGAATTTTTTATGTGTAAATAATGTGATTTTAAGTGGTACTGGATGATGAACAACTCAATTTGTGTTGTTAAATCAATTTCAATACGAATTTTTTAGGCGCTGCACCGCCTGTGTTTTGATTAGTGTCTAAAATATGAAGTTTTTTATTACTATGCAGACTACTCATCATGATACGTCTTGCGGCTCTTGGTCTATTCCTAACATGGAGAATCCGACACCCCAATCGCGAAGCAATGTGGTTGTGGGGGATGTCCATAACTTGTGAGTTATGGTTTGGTGTGTCATGGATTCTTGATCAGCTCCCTAAGCTCTGCCCTGTAAACAGAGTGACTGACCTCTCTGTGCTGAAACAGCGCTTTGAATCCCCCAGTCTTCGAAACCCAAAAGGCCGATCAGACCTTCCAGGCATTGATGTGTTTGTTTCCACGGCTGACCCTGAAAAAGAACCTCCTTTGGTCACTGCAAACACCATCCTTTCGATCCTTGCAGTTGATTATCCGGTAGAAAAGCTGGCTTGTTACTTATCAGATGATGGTGGATCTCTTTTGACGTTTGAAGCTCTGGCTGAGACAGCTAGCTTTGCCAGAATTTGGGTTCCTTTCTGTAGGAAACACAATATAGAACCCAGGAACCCTGAGGCTTATTTTGGGCAGAAACGCGATTTTCTTAAGAACAAAGTGAGACTTGATTTTGTTAGAGAGAGGAGAAGAGTAAAGAGAGAATATGATGAATTTAAGGTGAGGATCAATTCACTGACGGAGTCAATTAGGAGAAGATCAGATGCCTATAATGCCCATGAAGAGCTTCGAGCGAGGAAGAATCAGATGGAAATGGGGGGCAATCCATCAGAAATTGTGAAGGTACCAAAGGCTACCTGGATGTCAGATGGTTCTCATTGGCCGGGAACTTGGACTTCTGGAGAAGCAGACCACTCAAAAGGAGACCATGCAGGTGTAATCCAGGTAACTCTCTTGCTTATGAGTTTTTGTAAATTTTCTAGAGAATGAGATGTTGAATAGAGTGTCCTTCAACATTTTTGCTTTTCTTTTCAGGCTATGCTAGCTCCTCCAAATGCAGAACCTGTTTTTGGAGTAGAAGCAGATGGTGAAAACTTGCTTGACACCACAGAAATTGATATCAGATTGCCAATGTTGGTCTATGTGTCTCGAGAGAAAAGGCCAGATTATGATCACAACAAGAAAGCTGGGGCAATGAATGCTTTAGTGAGAACCAGCGCAATCATGTCAAATGGTCCATTCATTCTGAATCTGGACTGTGATCACTACATCTATAACTCCTTGGCTTTGAGGGAAGGGATGTGCTTTATGCTTGATAGGGGTGGTGATAGGATCTGTTATGTTCAGTTCCCGCAAAGGTTTGAAGGGATTGATCCAAGCGATCGGTATGCTAACCATAATACAGTATTCTTTGATGTGAGCATGAGAGCTCTTGATGGCCTACAGGGTCCTATGTATGTTGGGACAGGTTGTATTTTCCGCAGAACAGCTCTTTATGGGTTTAGTCCTCCTAGAACTACAGAGCACTACGGATGGTTTGGTAGGAAGAAAATTAAACTGTTCTTGAGGAAACCCAAGGCCGCAAAGAAGCAAGAGGATGAGATGGCTTTGCCAATCAATGGGGACCAGAATAGCGATGATGATGATGCAGATATTGAGTCTTTGCTTCTGCCTAAAAGGTTTGGGAACTCTACTTCTCTAGCTGCATCCATCCCAGTTGCAGAATACCAGGGAAGGCTGCTTCAAGATTTGCAAGAAACGGGTAAACAAGGAAGACCAGCTGGTTCCCTTGCGGTGCCTCGTGAGCCTTTAGATGCTGCAACTGTTGCAGAGGCAATTAGTGTTATCTCTTGTTTCTACGAGGACAAAACTGAGTGGGGAAAAAGAGTAGGATGGATATATGGTTCGGTAACAGAAGATGTGGTGACTGGTTATCGTATGCACAATAGAGGATGGAGGTCGATTTATTGTGTAACCAAAAGGGATGCATTTCGAGGCACAGCACCCATTAATCTAACAGACAGGCTCCACCAAGTCCTTCGATGGGCAACAGGCTCGGTAGAAATCTTCTTTTCACGGAACAATGCTCTATTTGCTACTCGCCGGATGAAATTCTTACAGAGGGTGGCATATTTCAACTGCGGAATGTACCCTTTCACATCCATGTTTCTCATAGTTTATTGCGTCCTACCTGCAATTTCTCTTTTTTCTGGCCAGTTCATAGTCCAATCCCTCAGTGTGACCTTTCTAGTCCTCTTGTTGGCCATCACCATCACCCTATGCTTGCTTGCAATTCTAGAAATCAAATGGTCAGGAATCACACTTCATGATTGGTGGCGAAACGAACAGTTTTGGTTGATTGGTGGAACAAGTGCCCATCCTGCAGCAGTTTTACAAGGACTTCTGAAGGTTATAGCAGGAGTTGACATCTCATTCACTTTGACATCTAAATCTGCCACGCCTGAAGATGCAGATGATGAATTTGCTGACTTATATGTGGTTAAGTGGAGCTTTTTAATGGTCCCTCCTATTACAATAATGATGCTGAACCTGATTGCAATTGCAGTAGGAGTTGCAAGAACTTTGTATAGCCCATTTCCACAGTGGAGCAGGCTCGTTGGAGGAGTGTTCTTCAGCTTCTGGGTTTTGTCCCATCTTTACCCCTTTGCCAAAGGCTTGATGGGAAGGAGGGGAAGGGTCCCAACCATTGTCTATGTGTGGTCCGGATTGCTCTCCATCATCATTTCTTTGCTGTGGGTGTACATTAGTCCTCCTGGAACACAAGACTACATGAAGTTTCAGATCCCTTGATGTGTATTTTTGTATCGTAGGTGTAGCTTTTGTGTAAGCAGATGAAGTTCTCTGCTTCATCTTTGTATCACTGTTTAGTTTCATCGCTTTTCTATCCATTTTAATCAATTGATCTTGAACAATTAATGTATATTAGTTCCTAGAGATACTTTGCTACCATTTTAAATCCAGCCCGCTGTCTTAGGTTTAAAGCAGGCATTTTAAACTTGCAAAAACCCACTGGTTTGCATCCATACTGAGAGTTCTCCAAGATTTGGCGCTTCTGTGTGCTTCTGCCAGCCTTGGTTGGTTCTTAAACTTGAAAGCAGATAACTTAAGGTGTGTGCTCAACTCCATTTACAGCAAGTTTATTGTGTTGCAGTGAGACTAATAACAGGATGCCAAAAGCGTGGTGGCATGTTCTTGAATTTTAATTACATTTTCGTAGTTGAATCCACACTGCATAACAAAACAATTCATGAGCTGGCTTGTAACAAGAACAGTGGTATCTTATTCTAGAAATGAAATACATCACCTGTCAAAACTCTCTTTATAATCTCTCTCAGCTAATCAAGCTCCTACCTTTCTTATTCTTGTGTGAATTTTGCATCCAATGTGTTGCCAATTACTAATGCCCCGCAACATTAATGAATATTTCAGGAGCGTGTCCAGGTTGAAAGAAGCTGCTTGCACTCATAACCTCCAAAATCTTAGGGGATATTAGGGAACCGCCGGGAGAAAACTGAACCTTAATTTCTTCTCCTCATAGGGGATATTAGGGTAAACTGTACTCGCAAGAATTGCCAAGAAAGTAACTTGATCATCAGCTTCTGAAGGCTCTCTAAGAACGAATTTTGACTTGCTTACCAGGCTACAGCCGGGCTAATTATAGTACTTGTCGCCTAGGGCTGGCTGCTATTTTTCCTCTACTTTTGGAGTTGGGGTGGATTTACTGCTGTAATGTAGTTACTCTTTGTTCCATTGTATTTTCCTGAATGGACTAAAATTACAATTTCGTATGCCCCAAAGAGCGTCCTTATTGATGGCTTCACTCATTTCTGAATATGCTTCACAGGTGACATGACCCACTTGAAAGGAGCAGATAGCTGCTGCTTTGTGGTTTTTGGCTAGCCAGAGTTATGTGGTGGCTCCCTAATATGTACAAATACATGTGGTGGTGGACCATGGATGGTTGATGGTCCTTCCTTGCTTATCAACCGAATTTGCTCTCTATAGCTGTAAAGGTTATCAAGACCACGAGTTTCTTTTAAAGATCTCATTCTCTCTTGCTCTTTATCTTCTTTTGTTTCTTTCTTGAGCTTTTCACATGCCACAGATAATGGTTTTGGCCTCAAAATGAAGACGACTGTCTGGCTTGTAAAGCATTGTTAACATCTCTGATGAGGTGAAAGTAGTGGAACCTCTGGGAGTGCCCATTTTTGGGTGTTTCTTTCATTCCTTGTGTAACTATTGATCATGATCTGGTTCGTCAACACTTACCACCTGTCATGATTTCCAAATAACGAAGTTAGTTCTAGCCTCCGAGATGAAGAAATCGTATAAAAGAGAATCAAGCAACTTGGCTTTGGCGATTTCTAAATTATAGACATTCTAAAACGTGGCGTTTCCTTCAAAATACTGCTAGTTTCTTTGGTCAGTGTCGGCAGCAACGTCACCCTTACATGCATATCTTGTTCAAAATAACATCCAGCCGAAGTTTGTAGTTTATGCCAAGGGACCGGTTTTGCTTTGTTTTATTCTGAGTTTTATATGGAGTTCATAACAGGTGAATCAGGTACGGAATCAAGCCATATCTTACATGTTATCAGTCTTCAATAGGACAACACCTCAACTGGGGCTCGTAAGATTGTTGTTTTTTCTTGCTCCTTTTCCTTTAACTTCAAATGATATATAAAACACACAAAAATCACACATCTACCATCGACGCCGCCCACATGAACAACCTACTCTCTCCAGAACCCCCTCTAATAAATACTAGAAGCCTCGTGTATTCCGTGCTCCGGAACTCGTACTTCCTTCCTCTCTTCTAGAACCATCTGGCCTCATTGAATCTCAATTGAAATACTCTAACAATGGATTCCTAGCATATGATTACAGATAACTTGTGACAGCGAAGCTGTCAAAGTCAGATTGATCTTTTTTCTGTGATTCCAATAACCACTCAAGGCTGATGCCAAGTCTTAATCAGCATTATTAATATACAAGGAAGAACGGATCGATAATTTATCTGCTTACGAGCAGAGCCTACAATGAAAGAATCCAAGAAATACCATCATTGATAATACAGGTCACAGGATAATCCTTTTATTTTCATTCTTGATAAGATTGTTTAAAGACAACTCAACTCAATAATGATTAAGCAGCTGATTCCAGGAGAGTCCAAGCAACTGGCCACGTGTGTGATGCCACGCCGAAAGGAATCGGCCCCCTGTCCCTACTATGGACACTTGCTACGCAACAATGCCATCTGGGCATGCCACAAAATAAATTTGATTGCCCAGCTTCCAAGCTTTGTTTATACATTTCTTAGTTCACTTGTTAGCTATATTTGTTGGCTGGATAAATTATAATTATACTTGTTACGATCACTTCAAGTAGTAGACTTACCACAAAATACAAACAAGCAAGGAATAGGGGGGTTGCCACCGAAGTGTGCAAAGGAACGGAATCGAGAGATAGTTCACAAGTCTTATGCCGCTGCCACCAAGGCAAGGACAAGACAAAATACAGCCCGTGAACTTCTCCGAGATTCTTCCGATTTAGCTCACATGCCCCCAGTCCATGGCCCTTATACTCTTTTTTGTTCATCGCACTCCACCTACAAGTATGTCAGCTTATCGTTCGAAACATTTTTTCTTCTTCTTCTTCATTTGCTAAATTCATTAGTACCATTTCATTTTGACAAGAGTTGCTTACAAATTCTAAGAAATGAAGTACAAAAAAGCTAAAGGATGCGCGAGGAAAAAGAAACCTAGCACAAATCTTTTCCAAGTCCCTTTCCTAAGCACTGTTCTACATTACTCACATGGCCTCCCATTTGTCCAAAAAGAAAACCAAAGCTCCCCTCTGTAAAGTCCTCCCTCCTAATCACAGCGTGCCACATTTTCCCAAATGCCCTATCACTTTGTCGAGAAAATCAATGTTATCACCTTCTGACTCTCCCCACTAACCTCACGGGTACTGATTACAGAGAAGAAATTCCCAAGAGCCTAAAACAAAACAAAATGCACAAGACCAGACCGACACCGACCAAAACGCTAATAATTTACAATTGCAATTTGCAACTGATCCAGTAATTTAATGACATTAAAACGCACAATTTGGCCATCTCAAAAATATCCCCACTTCAATGCCCACTAATTTGTCTATTCCATTCAATATCAACAACTGTACCCCTCCATTGAAGGACAAGCTTTCTTCCTTCCTTCTGCAGAGATGTTCTGTTTTTACACTAATTGCTGCAGCTTTTAACTAAAATCCCAAATACCAACGAGCACCACCATAACAAATTGAATGTCTCCCTTATTTTTTATATATATTTTTTTATTTTTCAAAGGCAGGAATAATAGAATAGAATACAAATCGCCTCAGAAATGATTTGATATTAAAATCAAAGAAAAAAAATGAGGTCATAGGAAGAACGAAATTAAAGAACAAAAAAGAAGAAAGAAATTAACAAAAAAAAGTTCCTGACGGGTAATAAATTTACCGGCGAGTAGAATTTATAAACGCGAGTGTCCGTACAAATCGTATGGTGACCACAGGAAATCAAGAGGGCACGGTTGCTTCGAGTCGAGCCTGAGCCACGGCTTTCCGCTACCCGACCAATGCAATAGACTATACGGACCCGGATGCAAGTCCCGGCAACTACCTCTCACATTATCACCACCTAACCCATGCTGGTTCCACCGGTGCTCAATCGGCGCCACATTTCCCGCAAATACCAAAAGATACGGCGGCAAGGAACCCAAATCGTAGATCCGGTCACTCTTCTGGACCTCCATCCACCTCTCAATCCACTTCGTATATTGGGCATGTCTCCATTTCACCAGATCTATCACCATCACTCCAGTGTTAAAGTAACAGGGTTTCCGCCCCCGAAATGTCCCTGAAAACCGCTTATCAGACCAGAAACCCGAGGTGAAATACTTTGTGAAGTTGGCATGACAATATTCTGGAGCTCCGATTGTTCTAGAACCCAAATTAGTAGCCCACAACTTTGCGATATCGTCAACGACAACAAGATCAGAGTCCAAATAGATCACTCTTTTAACACAGGTCTCTAGCAAATCAGCCAAATAATTCCTGGCGTAATTGAGTGGCTGCTCAAGCGCTTGCCTAACTGAAGTCGAGATGAGGCTGCGTACAATCTCCGGATCGAAATAATACACTTTGAACTTCAATTGAGGGAAAGTGGATCGAACTAGGGATTCCAGATTGGTCTCAGAGACTAAAAAATGGAAGAAAACATTCTCTGGACACAAAGAGTTGAGCAAAATTGAGTGAACAGCCGCGATTGAACCACGAAGATACTCCACATCGAGAGTAATCGCTATGTGAACCAATGAAGGATCACAGACACTGGTTTTGCCCCTGATTTGGCGGGCAGAGAAGCGGCATTCATCAGCATTGCGGAATATGGTCGACCTTCGGAAGGATAGTTGAGGGAGGTAATCGGGAGGGGAGGGGAGGGTGGGGAAACGGAGGTAGCCGTCGAGATTGGAGGAGCGAATGGCCTCAGCTGGGGGGAAGGATTGGATAGAAGGAGAGAGTATAATCATCACAACTGCGGCAGAGAAGAAGCCTGAGAATCGTAGAATCCAAAGCATCTTTGCACCATAAATCCCTCTTCTCTTCTTCTTACACTTTGATTTAAAATCGAACCGATCTGCCACTATTGAGATAAAGGACAATCGAAGGAACGCTAGGGTTCCTTTGAGGTCCGCCAGAATTGTTGAAGACTCTACAGCAAATGGTAGATTGAATTAAAGGAAAGGAAAGTAAAGTTTCGATTCGATTCGATCTCTCTCTCTTTCCCTTTTCAATGTAGAATTGCCGTGAGAACGAAGCGAATAGAGGAACCCATGAGATGAACCAGGGCGTACAATTAGGCCCCCTGGTGCTAGCGTGCGCCACCGAGCACTCTAACCCCCCCTCCACCTCTTTTACTTGCACCCACCCTATCCCGCAAAGAAAAAAAAGGAAAAGATGAGAGGAGCAGAAAAGAGAGACAGAGCAGTAGAGAAGAGCAAGAGGCGCTTGCTTTTCTTCTCTTTTTTCAGCTTAGCTTTGTGTTTTCCACCGTAGAATAGAAATGCCAAACAAGCTATAATATATATTAGCTATTAATTTTTTTATTTTTTGGTAAATGAATACGATAAAATGCAGTCGTAAACGGTGCGAAGAGAACTTTAGGAAATAATATATATTATTTTAGGATTTCATTTTTTATTAAATGGATATACATTTATGTGTTTGTATTTACAGGAAGTAAAAAAAAAAAAAGTAGTAATACGAATAGCATTGATTGGGTTTGGTTTCTTTGGAGGAAACTTCCAGCTGTCCTTGTCGTCTGCCACAATTACGATTGCGTCCCCGGACCTGCACGGACCTTCTTGTTTGCTACCCGAAACCCATCCTCTTATGGTTTATTATAAATATATTAAAATTATTTTTTATTTTTTATTTTTAATATGATTATATCAAAATTATTTAAAAATACTTTAAAAATATTAATTTAATATCTTGTAAAATAAAAAATAATTGATAAACATGTAACAAACAGAACAGCTGGGTCCACTCTTCTTCGGTTCTTGGGACTGTTGTATTAGTCAACCTCATCCATTGTTTCAACTCTGAATTACTCTTCGGTTAGAACTAGTCTTAATTATTCTTAACTACCAAGTTAATTATTCCTAGAATTAGTCCTCGTTCATCATTTCCAGTCCTTAGCGCGTAGATGTATCGAAACTATTTTTATACAAGAAATCTAAGGAGGGATGGATAATGTATCACCATCATGTTGACTTATTAACAAAAGGTGACTTCGATCATCTAGGTGGTGACCCAATGATAAAAGCTTGGAACTAAAAGGTTTGTTCTCGCTGTGGTCCCAGGTTCGAGCCCTGTGGTTGCTCATATGATGGTCACTGAAGGCTTACATAGTCGTTAACTTCAGGGCCCGTGGAATTAGTCGAGGTGCGCGCAAGCTGGACCGGACACCCACGTTAAACTAAAATAGTAAAAAATAAAAGGTGCCTTCCCCTTATCCAATTATTATTATATTATTTTTAAAGGATGGTATTCCATCACAACTGATTATATTATATTATTTTTAAAGTATTTTTTAATTTAATATATATTTAAATAATATTTTTTTATTAATATATCAAAACGATAAAAAATAATTAAAAAAAAACATAGTAACCGGCCTAAAAACATAAGTACATTCATGTAACGAGACTCAGCCCACGATTAATAAAGGGATTAATTTCTCAACTACCTCTTATTTAAATGTAGTTGATATTTTACTGTGAATTAGAGAGTATTTCTACCCAATTACGTCCTCTATTCTTATGAAATGTCCAACTTGGTAGCTAGGAGAATAACCATTCATGATATAATAACAATAATAATAAAAAAAATAATAATAACCATTCAACACGAAGTAATATATTTATATTCAATTAGTTATATTAAAAAATTCGTAAACCTTGAATATAATATAAGAGCGGTTTTTTTACATGTTTTTAGAATATAAAATACACATTATTTGTATTATGTGACGTTAGTCTCTCTGTAAAGTCATACAAATCTTTTTTGGGTTTTAAATTTTCCTATTGTCATCAAAAGAGACTAGAGCTATCGAAGCTTTTTTTCCAAAAAAAGACGATATTTCTTTTATAAAAAATATAAATCATAGTTTTTTCATAATAAAAACTTTAAGATAGAATTTTTAATGAAATTAATGAAAAGATATTAATTAACTAAAAACTTTTAAAAATAAAATATAGTTTTAATCCTGTCTTGACACTCTACCAAACACACCTGTAAAAAAAAAGGTATCTAAAAATATCGTCAGTGCAAATCCCACGCACAATATGCCACGACATCAGTTAAACATAATTAATCATTAATTTAAAACCATTAATTTTTTTACTTTGTTTTAAATACTCTGTCAATTGCACATCACTATCTTAAAGTATCTACGCTTCAACTACCAAACCAAATACTGCAATAAAAATGATAGAAGACTTGTTCCTGGTAAGCGGTGATCTGGTGTTAAGAGCATGTTTGGCAGTATGGTTGCGGGTGCTTTTCAAATAACTTTTCGTGCTAAAATGCATGCCAATGATGTTTTTTTATTTTTTAAAAAATATTTTTGACATCAGCACATCAAAACGATCCAAAACATACAAATTATATTAAATTTTAGTAAAAAAAAAATTAAATTTTTTGAAAACGCAGCCGCAGCCGCGTTCCCAAACGTTCCCTAAATCATGTGAGCCGTTGTTGCTGCTGACAAGGTTGTTATTGTAATTGTTTTTTAAAATATTTTTTATTTAAAAATATATTAAAATAATATTTTAAAATTTTAAAAAAATTATTTTTGATATCAGCACATCAAAATAATTTAAAAATATCAAAAAAAATATTTGAAATAAAGAAAAAAATAAAAAAAAATAATTTTTTTTAAATATTTTTAAAACACAAATACAAACAGAACACATCGGTATGCTTGTTTTGCATTAACATGTTTTTAAAATGTAACTGTGTTTACTCCACACAATAGTGTTTAATTAAAACATGTTTTAATTTTGAAATCAAAACTGGTGTCAGTTTTTAAAAGAAAAACATCTTACTTTATGAAAAAATAAAACACAAGTGTCTTGTTGGAAATTCTTATAAACTAGTATTGTCATATTAGTTCCTAGTCACCTGCTTCATTTAAAAACAAATAAATACAAAAAAAGATAATAAAATTCATAATTCACAAAAAATAATAAGAATATCTACGTCTAAAATTTTTTTATCTTATTTTTATTTTAAAAATATGAGCCTAAAAAATCATTAAGTATTCCATGAACATTGTAAAATTTCTCTTATTTTATGTGCTGATGATTTTTTTATTAAAATAACAACTTTCTTTGTTATTTTTTTAATTACGCAACCGTAGATGTTAGTGTATTTTACAAAATTATATTTCAATTTTTTATGTTATTGATTTTATTAAAAGGACATGTCCATGTATATAATCATCCTAATTAATCCCCCATTTTTTTTAGTTTTTTAAACTGAGGAACCACTCTCGTAAAATGTATGTACAAATGTCATAAGATTTTAAGCGGTTTTAAATCACTTAATATAAATAAAAAATGTTTTTAATATATTATAGTACTTATTGGTCATTTTACATCTCAAAAACACAACAAAATAATGTAATCAAATAATATTTAGCTATCTTAAACATTTTTAATCACAACACGACACCTAGTTACCAGATACTATTTTTACCCCCACAACACGTCACCAAACAACACATCACAACATAATTGCCACGTCACTTCATAACACAAGCTACACAACAAGACAACACAATCCCTTCGAAAATCATGGTACCAAAAATATGGCAAATCAGCAAAGGCCACTAAAAATATCAAGGAAATAGCATGATTTTAATAAAAACACAATTGGAAATACAGACTTCAACACAATGATTTTGAATAAAAAAATCAAACCATAAATTTATTAAGTTTATTGTAAACCCTAAACTAACCTAAAGATCTTATTATATTCAACAAGGATTTGTTTTCAGGGTTATTAATTAATGTTTGTTCTTGGAGTTTGTTTTTTAAATACCGGGTCATCGTTTAAAAGTGAGGATATTATTTAGAATTTGAATTTAAAGCTAGTTTAGAGTTGGAGTTAGGGTTATTTCATGGTTTAATTTTTTAAAGTTGTCATTTTTATTCTTAACATGTTTGGGAGTGTGGTTACGGTTACTTTTCATTTAGAAATGTATCAAAATAATATTTTTTTATTTTTTAAAAATTATTTTCGACATCAACGCATCAAAATGATATGAAAACACCAAAAAAATATTAATTTGAAGTAAAGAAAAAATTAAATTTTTTTTTTACAAAATATTTTTAAAATACAAAAACAAACAGTACGGATTAATCATGTATTTCTTAAAGTTACTATTCTCAATTGTGTTTTTAATAAAACTATATTATTTTTTAAATACTTATTTATCCTGTGCTATTCTATGAAAAGTTTTAGGCAAGTGTGCAGGAAAGAAAATGTACCTACTTTTGAATGGATTATGTTCTAAAAGCACGGTTGGATTAATACCTGCTTTTCTTTTAAAGTCAAGTCATGCACCACTTCTGAAGAAAACTTCTTTGTTTTTTAAACAAAGCAGTGTACTTTTGTTTTTTTTCCAATAAAAACACAATTGTTTATCGCGTGCTTTATTTTTTCAATTAAAATGACAACTTTCTCCATTGGTTCTTTTTTTTCAATTACAACAATTTACACATGCCAAATATGCTCTTGCTTTGCACAATTTTTTTTAAGAAAAATACAATGAGCCTTTTATAGTTTTTTTTAATATATATATATTTTTTAAAAAATTACATTTTATATCCTTAATCAATCTAAAATTTCAAACCATATGAAATAACATTATTACCCTCGTATATAATATATTGTAACCCAAAATAAACACAAAACAACCACTCTTCATCCCTCGTTTTTCTTTCTCTTGATGATATTCTCTCTCCAGATAAAAACAAATTAGTTTTTATAAGCGAAAACAATTCCCTATTTTATCAATTCATCACTCTTCGCTTGGATCCAAATCCAAATTCTAATCTGGATACTCCCAATTGGATGCTGCCCTATCCAGATTGGATCTTCAATTTTAATTTTTTTTTCTCATGAATTGCAATCCTCTGATAATTTTAATAATTTTAGGATTAGGGTTCTTCTTCTTTTCTAATGTGAATTCCTGAGTGGTAGATTTGGGCCTAGCTTGAGTGGAAGGCAGAGGTGATTATTTTCGATTTGATTTGATTTTTATTAAAAAAAGTAATCAAACAGAAATTTTTTAAAAAAAACTGAAACCGTTTCAAACCAGTTTGGCTTGATTTTTTTCGGTTTGAATCGGTTTTGGTTCGGTTATTTCGATTTGGCTTGGTTTAGGCTTGTTTTTTTTCCGGTTTGGTTCGGTTTTTTCATGTTTTTTTCGGTTTTATTCTTATAAAACCGAACCAGTCGGTTTTTTAAAAATTTTAATTGGTTTTTTTTCATGGTTCGGTTTTTTCGGTTATTTTTAACCCAGTTTTCTCAATTTAATTAATTTTTCAGTTTTTTCACTCATCTCTAATAAAAATAGAAAATTATTTGTTGTTTATCAAATCTGAGTTTTAGTCATCAGTTAAATTCACCGTGTCAACTGCGGTTCATGCATGTTTCATGAACAATAATGATAACTTATTCGTTGGCTTGTTTTATACTTGCTAGCAACTTTTTATTTTTATTAAAATATTAAATTGCTTATAAAATTAAATTGGTAATCACATAGAAGAAAAAGTTAGTATAAAGATGCCCTGAAGGCAAGGGATTAAAGTTTTGATTTTAAAAAACAATAAAGTAATTATAATATGTTAAAAAAAATAAAAAGACTAATTACTCCCAAGATAAAATAGTAATTTTACTGTTTTAATAAATTAAAGCATATCTACAACGCTTCTCCGACGTCGTTTAGGTTTGAATTAATTATCGGTGATACATGTTTTTTTTTCTTCCAAGAAATGCAATTTGAAGTAGTAAAATGTAGATGCACAGTTACTATCGTGGACTGTGTTCGAATGACAGGACACGAGAACCCATTATTTAGAAATCGACAGGCTAACCCTGATGGGCCGGGTCCCGCAGAATCCATGGACCCCCTATGACTTTTTTGTCATTTAGCTCACATTTAGCATGCAGGCACCGTTTGTCTAAGTAACCGTCTGATTTTTTTAATTATTTTGATGTAGTTATGTTAAAAATAAATTTTAAAAAATAAAAATATATTATTTTAATATATTTTCTAATAAAAAAATAGTTAAAAAACAACCATTAATATAATAATAAACATAACCACCGTAGTTTAGTTTAGAAACTTATTTGTATAAGTTTTTGAATTTTTCTTTTCTTTTCTTCAAACCATGATATAAGTGAAAAAAAAAAAAAAATTGCACAGGAATCGAGACAGTTAAAAGAGCGGTAGGAAGGAAAAATGCTGGATTACATGAAGAAGGAAATCCAGGGGACAGGCATCGGATACAACAGCAGAGGTATCAGGCTTCTTAAAAGATGTTTTAAGATAGTGTAGACCAGCTGGTTTGGTCAATCCAGTAACAACAGTCCACGTTGATAACAAGTGTAGCCAGTGAGGTCACAGTCCCACGCAGGTGTACGGTGCACCTGCGCCTTCTGGGCAGCACAGCTGTTCATTTCTCCACATGATTATACCTTGTGAAGCGTGTCCCTCGGTGAGCACATTTTAACAGTCCGTACGATTTACTCTCTCCGGTCCAACTCCAGCCTGGCCTCTCGGTCGAAAACACGGGTCGGGTCTCCACTGCTGGATTAAGGTGTACCGGCGACCCCGTTGGCGTCATAATGCTCGTGAGCTAGAACCAATGTTCTGGTTATGCGCATTGCTACATACTGCAGGGGGCAGTGGGTACGGAACCAGTGCGTAGTAGTGCAGGATGCTCATGTTAATTGCAGCTAGTAAGTGACGTAAATGTTGACGTGAATAATAACATTTTGGCTAGCTTCTGAGAAATAAGAAGTAGCCTCAGAAAAATATAGGAGTAGCTTCTGAGAAGCAGCTAGCTTTTCGAATTGTAGCCATACTGCATGGGCTAAAAGTGTTACGTAAATGTTGACGTGAATAATAACAAACCAGAGAGAAACATAAAAAAGAGAAGAAGAGGATTGTTCAATAGAATCAAGCTTAAGGGAGGCTTGATTAAGTTTGGTTTGACAACGGTTATACCAAACATAAAAAAATATTAACTTGAATTTCAAATGAGTTCGGTTGGGTTTGGTTTTGATATAATGAAACTCATCCAAGAAAAGAGAATCGAGCCCAAAAATACACTAGGTTTGAGCGTGGTCAAACCTGACTCAAAACCATTTGAATCCAGCAAAAAAAGTAATGCTGCATGTGTGTTTGTTTTTGAGGTAGTTTTTGTGGTTGTGATTTTAAAAAAATACAGTTAACTATGGTTAGTTGGATTTAGATATGTGTTTGGTAAAAATTATGATTGAAGTTTATGTATAGCAAAAAACATGTATAAAATGTTTGGTGGAAGTGTGGTTGCGGTTGCTTTTCAAAGTGTTTTTTACTTGAAAATGCATCAAAATAATCTGAAAACATAAAAAATATATCAATTTGAAGCAAAGAAAAAAATTAAAAAATTTCAAATTTTTTCAAAAGCGCTTTTGAAACGCAAAAACAAACAAAATTTTACGAAATTCAATTATAAAATCATATAAAAACTGTTTCACAAAAACTATATTTCAAATTCAATTTTTTAGTGAGCCCGCAATACAAAATGCAGTTTGACTTGTTATCAAACACATTGCTGCGTTTGTTTCACCGCAAACACAAAAATAGGTGAAAAACAAACGCAGCCTAAATAGTTTTTGAGATTGTAGAGTAGAATAATTTTCAAAAAATATATATTTTTTTAAAATATATTAAAATAATTTTTTAATAAATTTTTTTATGTAAACACATCAAAACAATATAGAAAAAATATTAAAATAATATTAATTTAAAACTTTTTTTAAAAGATAAAAAAATCTTAAAAAAAATACAGTGAAACCACACTCCCAGATATTGCGTAAGTGCACCGTGCTAAATGCAATTCCCCAACTGCCAGTGCAATAAGTGATATAAATAATGGGTGCACCGTTAATTAAAGGAGGGGGTCCAAGCCGAAAAAGAAAAAAAAAACAGGGGAGCTCTTACCATTTGGGAGAAGGCAAGTCAAAAGGAGAGAAAAGTATTTCCCACTCGTCCGCACCCCCACACAAATCAAAACTCGTCCCTCTCCCCCCACATTTTCCCCATTTCCAGCACACCCCACCATAAAAAATTATTAATAATAATAATAATAATAAAAGAATCTCTCAAGCTCTCACCAATTTGTACAGCGCACACACATTGAAAAGAAAGGAAGCGAGAGTTGTGCACTTGAGGTAATGTCAGGGAATTTCTTCCTTCTGCGTGAAGGTTCGACTATAAATGTATATGCTTGTCATTCTTGCGATGGCTTACTTGTTTATTAGATTTGCAGGTGTTAAATAAATTTAAAAATTAATTATAGTACGTATTAACTAACTCGGACACCTCAAGTTATATAAAAAAAAGAGGAAATGAGAGTTGTGATCAGGAAGCCTCAATTTTGAAATAGTCAAAGTATTATTTAAAAATAGTAATTAAGGATACAAAATAAATCAGATCATAGAAATGATAGATTCAACCTTCACTCCACGATTCATCATAGTTAACTTGACTAGTTACATGCCCCGCGCGATGCCGCGGGTCAATTATTTTTTGTATTTTAAAAATAGCCAAGATCTAAAAGTGTTAGGTTTTTTTGCAAAGTTATATCCAAGAATCTCAGGTTTGGTTGCAACGCCTGACCCAAGAGTAATGTTTATAATATTA
>Ga0307510_10000052_pt1 | contig 88900 bp, 97 predicted proteins | sample 12_EM_MG_FD_207224 | JGI IMG/M metagenome (GOLD analysis project Ga0307510, IMG submission 207224) | Populus trichocarpa ectomycorrhiza microbial communities from riparian zone in the Pacific Northwest, United States - 12_EM | ecosystem: Host-associated > Plants > Roots > Unclassified | place... | reverse complement strand
GCTCGGACCTCGGCCTTGAAGTCGAGCCATTTGTCTTCTGAAGAGCGGTCCTCTGAATGAGCCCATTTCTTTTCGAGACTCTTAACGATCTTGGCATCTGGAATCAGCTGGAGCAGGTCTCTCCACTTCTCCTCTTCCTTGAAGCAGTCCTGGTCCACCAGAACAAGGTCTACGAAAAGCTCGCCAAGTTGATCGACCGCTTGTCTGATGGTCCAGAATTTTAGCATCGCCCACGTTACACTTCCGCGGAAATTCCCTTACTGGATCGACGGAGGGAGGTCCACTGGCCGACCCTTAATCATGGGGCGGACATTGACCTTCTTGTGCATCTCCTTGCCGCCTTGGACGATGGTCAGGAAGTTGACGAGGGATCTCCGTTGATCATCCGTCAATGCCATCGCCTCTCGGTCCGATACCCACAGATGAATTCCGCGTCGACCCGAGTACACCCAGAGCAGGTGCTCGTAGCCAAACTGTTGCCGTATGGCAGAGTCGAGCACACGGACCGCGGCGCCGATGAAGCCCCGGCAGCGTTTGCAGATGTCCGCGCCAGAACAGCATGTTCGGATGCTGTCGTAGTCCGTCATGTCGATGTCAAAAACGAGCTCCCTTTGAACGGGAGAAAATGCGCTCGGCCGCACGGTCTTCCTGTCCCGAGGCTTGAAAAAAGAAAAAGCCTCCTAATCAGGGAACGAACATTTCGGGGCGCGGCGAGGGGTTTTTCACTGGGAGACACACGCACTCGTGCCGTGTAGACGGGGCCGATCTCAAAGCGGGTTGGGTTCAGCGTGCACACCTGCTTCTTGAATTCATCGGCGGTCGCGAACGAGTTGTAACGCAGATACACGTCGTTTTGCAGCGTGAACGCGATCTCGCGGTGCGTGAAGAGCCGGCCGGGGACGTGCTCGTGGTTGAGCCATTTGAAGATCGACTTGAAGGGGTAAAGCCGACGGTAGAAAGCGAGCATGAGTTCCGGAGTTGGCGTTTCTGTCTCTGCGGAGGGCATGGCTGCTTTCGGTGTGTGCTCTCGACCTTTCGGGGATGCGGAACGAAACGAATGGAGTGATCACGGTGAAGTGAAGGAGGAGAGACGCGGCTCGGGTGAAATTGGTCCACGACGCGACTTGTCACGCGTGACGGACGCGCGTTTTGAGACAATCGAGTAGCCCATCCACGTCCTCTTCGTCCCGATCCTCCGATCCTCCATCTCGTTTTTGCGAGGACGCTGCAACATACTCCTTAACCCACCACACATTTTCCCCCATGGCACTCAAAACAGAACCCGGTGTTCGCCGACAGGGCACCGGGGAAGGTTCGATCATTGTCTCATTTTGTGCTCTACCGCGATCGTATTCGTCCTTCCTTTGGTGCCCCGAACTTTTGGTCACGACGGACCTCCGCGGTCTCCAATTTTAAATTTATGCGATGCGCCCTCCATGCCGTGATGCTACACTTGCAGAAGTCAACAAGCTCTTGCGTCTCCACCCACTCGTGCTGCTTTTCCCCCATTGGCCGGCGTGATCTTTCTGCGAACCCCGTCTCGGCAAAGGCTGCCTCTTCAGAAAGAACCTTAATTTCTGAATGCTCCACATTTCCCTGTTGGCGAGTCCCCTGAACTTTGAGAGAACTATCTCTGGCTATCCCTGGTTGGCCAAAGTGGCGATTTGATAATTCTGCCGTATAGTATTGCCCTCCAAGGCGCCCGCAATTCAGGAGAGCAACTCAAATGAAAAACGCACCCCTGGTCCACCCATTTCTCCACCACTAAGGGAACATACAAACTAGTTTCCGGCGAAAATCACTCTATAAATCCCCCCCCCCCGCATTGTGTTACGGCAGCTGGGGACGGAAGTGGGGACTGTCCCTGTTAGTGTTCCGATACAGTAAAATGAAAAAATTTAACGCATGAGGGAAAACCCTGTTTCGTTTCAATGAGGAGAGGAACAAAGCAAGTATCATTCAATCAGATCTTTATTCATGATTCATGTACCACGGAACCCCGAGGCCTCCTCTCGCTTGTTCGCAGGGTTTTTCAGACACTGCGCCTCATGTTTCTGCTACAACATCTCTAAAACAGCATGCCCCGTCAATTTTGCTGTTCCCAACCGTCACTCATGGAAGTCTCCCGAACCGTCATCACGGAAGCTTGCCAAATTGCTCGACCGAGGACCGTGACGTGTGCGTTTTAGGATTGCATCCGAGAGGGTGCTTCCTGCCACCATGTTTCCCACCCATCGTACCACATTGCACTCACCGACTTCCTGATGATGATGGGCTACGTACCCCATCAAGCCGACCTCTCACCCCATGTCCGGGGAGACGCAAGCCGCGATTATGTCCGTCCTTGGAAGGTTGTTCGGAGGCCCGATCTGGCACCCAGTCCGACCCGCCGCCCAACCTGCGATCCGTAATCAAGATCACAAATGGATAGTTGTGTCAACCATGACTTTTGAGCGATCACCAGAACGTTGGTTTTTACTAAGAGCTGTTGGATGTGTTCACGACCGACACTTATGCGGTATCGTTCCGCTCGTCCGATGGCTGGGGCATGACACAGAGTTTGGCCGTGAGACCGGACGAGAGGCCCGGTCGATAAATGAAATTACGTGGCTGGTTTTTAACCTATCTTTAAACCAAGGGTCGCCTTCACATCCCATGGGCTGTTTAGTTTGGAAACCGATGGTTGTTCGCTACCGTGTGGACCGGGACGAACCGCCGGAAATCCCAGGGTGGGTACCAAGCTGCCGATCAGGGTCTGGTCCTGGTCGTCCCCACCCCTGGACCCGCAAAAACCGTGCAACAACACGTGGTAAAGAGGTAGCTGCGACAAAGAGGTAGCTGCGACGAACAACCCAAAATCGACAAAGAAAAAAAAAAACTTTTCTGCGTCTTTTTTGGTTTTTGGTTCGTTCCAAGAGTTGGCTAGAGAGTGTGTGTCAAAAGTCCCAGGAATTCGCCGGTGGAGGGGCAGCAAGTAACAAGGGCAAGGAAGATCAAAATGTGGCGCAAAGCAATCTCGCCACGTTTAGGAGAAAGAAAAAAAAGAAGTTCGAAAATCGAAGTTTTTTATCCCTCCCTGTAAACTTAACAAGGTTGCGCACCCCCTAAACCACGCACCGTACCGCACACATCCTTCGCCCCCTTCGCCCCCAAACCCGGCCCCGTTACCCCTCGCGGAACAGATCAAAAGCTATGATGATGATGGGGCCAATTCTGGTTCTTTTGACCCAAACAAACAAAAAGCCTGGAGAACGAGCTTCCGCGTTTGCGCCGCCCGTGACGTGGCTCATCGTCGTGCTGCAACGCTTTCATTCAATTCTTCGGCCTTGGCATCGGTCCCTCGGTCCCGCTTCCGGGCTAGGCGCGCCCTCCCGCGCGCAGGTAACTTACGGGTGGAGGGACGAGGTAGGGCCAAGGGTGGGGGGTTATCAGTGGGTGTGTGCCAGTAGGAGGGCGAGGTAACTTACTACTCTACAACGTCCGAGATCTCGCCCCCCCATCTGTCGTCTCCCCACCCCTTTATGCTTTCCAAAAAAAACTTTTTTTCTTCTTTCATGCACATGAGTGAGCCACATACATGCGTATGAAGTAATGAATCGCAAGGTGATCGTATATCCTTAACATATGCCTCGCGAAATGCCCTTACGCCGACGCATAAGCATAAGCAGCACTAATCGACATTCGGACGTTCGGTCCGAGAGACGCGAGGATTCAAAAACGCAATCGAGTCTTCGGAAAGAGCCGTTGACTGGCGTACTGTATTGCTGGCTGCTGCATGCTCTCGACTCTATCCATTGCCATGGCCTGTACGGTACGGATGTGAAATGTACACCACCAAGGAGTGTCGTCCTCCTGACCAAATTCCAAACAAAATTTTTGTTAATCCTGGCGACGAATGAATGGGTATTATATTATACATCTGCTGAGCTGCATACCTATCATCATGAACCATTTTTAGCGCGCCTGTCATGGGGCTAAGGCGCAACGGTATTACCTCAATCGACCCGGTGTGAAAAGGGTCAAAAAAAAGAAAAACTTTTGTTGAACGTCGAAAATCATCGTCGACGTCACCGGCGCAGTGCGAGTTTCTCAAACCCATTCGGAATTCCTGCGGGGGCGGCGCTTTCTGCCGGGTTGTCGCGGTGGGTTCAATTTTTTTGTTTTGGCGACCTCGTCAGCCTGAGGAGTCAGTCAGACACACACGTTGCCCGGCATGTCGTGTTTCGTGCGCCATTAGCCACATTAGCCGCTTCGTGGGATGCTCCCCACCTCTCGCTCCAATCGGCACAGAGAAAGGTCATGCCACCACATGGACAGCCGATCATACACCAAGGTTCTTTCTCATGGATCTTCAGGAAGATCGAGGCTAGAACTAAAGATAACGATCATCATGCAGGGAGGACCACGACTGTACCGTACCAATCATCGTAAAGAAGTGCTATAATTTGATGAAGGCGTATCAAGGTGGCAGTACACAACGTAAGGGAGTATGAGAATTGGGATGACTCGTAAGGGAAAGTGGTTTGAGTAGCCCTCGGCTAACGTTGACATTCGACAACGTGGGCCACGATCATTCAATTGAGAAGACCTGTAGAGAAAAACAGTCACAAAATGCCATTGGAACTGATTCTAGGCTATAATAACATGTGCGGCAGATCGACAAGCGAGAAACTAATAATAACGAAAGTAACAGCAAGGACATCCAGCGAAGACGCCAGAGTGTCCATATATCTCACATGCAACGGGGTATACTCGTGCTGCTTAAGTTAAGAAAACCAATCAATGACGTGACGGAGGTGCTTCGGACCTAATCATGACTTTGAGAACCATGTCTCCTCGCTCGTCTACACCACGAGTGAGAAGTTCAAAGGCCCGCACGGTGTCGGAGAGGCCGAAGCGATGAGTGATGAGCTTATCAAGGTTTTTTAATGTGCCCGAGGCGAGAAGGTCGAGTGCTTCGGGGTATGTGTTTGCGTAGCGGAAGGAGCCCTGGATGTCCACTTCTCGCACTGCAGCGGCTGAGAGTGGAAGGGAAGTGTTGCGAGTTCCCATTCCGACAAGCATCACCTTCCCACCCGCGATCGCCGTCTGAATGGGCAAAGGTGCCGAGAACGACGTCAGTTGACCTTATAAGCGGAAAACACGGAAGCGGAACCCCGTACGTGGATTGCCATTTGGATGCAAGGCTCGGCGCCAGTGCACTCGAACACCACATCAAACCCGCTGTCCTCCCCAAATACCTCCAGAAGGCGATCCGCATTTTCTCTCGCTCTTCGGAGTTGCTCCTCTGGAGATTTTGTTTTTGGACCTGGGGGGAGGCAAAACACATCCTCTGCAAAGCCGTGAGTCTTCGCAAAGGATAGACGCGCTTGATTGATATCGACGGCGACTACACGCGAACAACCATAAGACTTTGCGAGCGCACAGGCCAATAGACCGATGGTGCCGACACCATAGACGAGGACGGTTTGGCCCGATGAGAGGCCCGCTCGACGGGATGCATGAATGAGAACGGAGAGGGGTTCTGCCAAGGCACCTTCTTCAAAGGAGACATTCTCTGGAAGCCTATATCAAGTGAGGTAAGAGGACGAGAATAAGTGAATGAGAGGGGGGGGGACTCACGGATGGAGGACGTGAGCGGGATGGTTCATGCATTCTTGAAGGGTACCGTCAAGGTGGGGGAATGTTTTGGCACTGCTAGCAAACCGAAGGCTCTTGCAGAGATTGTAACGGCCTTTGGAGCAATACGTGCAGCTGTTGCACATAACACCAGGCTCAATAGCAACTCGTTGTCCGAGTACCAGATTCGTGACGCCGGGCCCAATCTGCGTCACGATGCCGGCGGCTTCGTGACCGAGGACTAGGGGTGCTTGGAGGGTGAAATCACCATTACGGCCGTGGAGATAATAGTGTACTGAGTAGAGATGGAGGGGAGGCGTAAGTAAGAAAGTGGGGCCCACGGAGATGGAACTTACGATCACTTCCGCAAAGGCCAGTGGATACGACGGCAACCTGGGCCTGGCCATGTTGAGGGGGCCACAAGGTGCGGTCATCTATTCGGAGGTCTTTTGGGCCGTGGAGGACAGCGGCATGTTGTTGATGGAGTGCGACGGGGGACATGAGGGCAAGGAGAGGTTAGACGGGGAGGGAGGAATGGAAGGAGAGGGAGGGGGAGACATGGATATTTAAACGGAAAAGGCAAGACGGGACTGGAGAGTGTTTGGGCGGATAATAAAAATAAAAAGAGAGTGGGATAGAATAGAAAAGCGGGGGCAGGATATAGAGCTTGAGCTTGACTAGACTACGAAATGTGACAGATTACCTGACCCTGTCCTGCCGCCCGCCTCTCCTTCTCCTTTCCTTTCTTACGGACCGAACCTTCCGCCGCGAGTTCCCGCCCTGAGATCATCTTAGATCCACTCCCCGACGACAAACGCCTTCCTCTCGGCTCTCCCTTCTCCGACTCGCTGCTTTGCGTGTTTGCATCTTTAGCCGCTCGTCCCCGCCCCCCACCCGCCCACTTTCATCTCCCCTTTTCCCTTCCCTGTCTCCCTTCTCACTTCCCCGCCCATACACGCCACGCCTACTCACCTCCCCTCCTAACTAACGAACCCCAATGTCCCGTTCTAGTTCCAGTCTAGTCCAGTCCAGTCTCGTCTATTATTCCATTTCGACACTGGCGACACATGATTCCTCCATTCTCAGTTCCTCGGCGCGACCCACCCGACCCGCGTAATTTTTATACCGTATCACCTCAACACATCTTGTCGTCCTTTTACCCCCTGTGGAATCTATGGAACCCACTCCCGCCATACCTTCCCCTGCTCTCTTTGACCTGTCGGGTCAACATGTCCTCATCACGGGCGCCTCTAGGGGTAAGTCTCTCCGCACCCGTCCCTTTACCTTTTCTCGTAGTCTGATTTGCCAAATCGTGCCTATCTATTCCCGCGCGCATCTCGTGAATGGGGGTCTTCAATGTCAATCTCAACTAAGGCATCGGCGCCGCTTGTGCGATCGCACTTGCCGAAGCGGGTGCCACGCTCTGTCTCGTCCTTCGTGAGCCGCAAGACAATGCGCCACTGAACCTTGCCACTGTCAATGCCATCAATGCCATTCAGGGCCTAAGTGCCACAGCAGAGTTTGTTACTTGTGATTTGAACAACCTTGATTCCGTAAGGGGCCTCTTTCAGAAGGCTCTAGACGCCATGGGAGGCCGCATCGATGTCCTGGTCAACTGTGCTGGCATTCAACGGCGATCACCGAGCCTCGATTTCTTGGAAACAGATTGGGATGATGTACGTCCCCGTTACGCACCACGCCTGTCCTTTATTTTTCTTATTCCGGCAAAATCACACTCTCATTTAACCTCCGGAGCTGCTGCGCCTACTTGATTTGTCTACCCGCATACTCACTTGTGCTCTACAGATTTTGGACGTCAATCTCAAGTCCGTCTGGCTCCTTTCGCAAGCGGCCGGTCGCCACATGGTTCCAAGGCGGCAAGGAAAGATCATCAACTTTTGCTCCCTCCTCACGTTCCAAGGCGGTCTCACGGTTCCAGCGTACGCGGCTGCCAAAGGCGCTCTAGGACAACTTACAAAAGCCCTGAGCAATGAGTGGAGCCAACACAATGTTCAAGTTAACGGCATTTGCCCGGGATATATCGCCACCGATATGTGAGTGTCATGTTTACGACCATTCGACCTTCTTTTCGAGGGCAACGTACCATCTCGATTACCCCTTTTGAGCGTCGCGCCCACTTGAGACAGCTGCCAAAAACACCCCATCTTCTCCGGCCCGTCCGCGGGCCGTAATCTTATCTTTCCCAACCTTAGTCTAGCGCTTCCCTGCCAATGTCCCTCTCGATTCTCGAACATTTCATATGACCAGACAAGGCCACCTGCTGACCGGTGACCCTCTATCAGGAATGAGAAGCTATTGGCCGATCCAACACGCCTCCGTCAGATATCCGAGCGTATTCCGGCCGGTCGTTGGGGTGACCCCCACGACTTTGCTGGTCCAGTCGTCTTCCTCGCCAGTCGAGCTAGCAAGTACGTTTGTGGCGAACTTCTCGTCGTTGACGGCGTGAGCGTTATCTCATCTTCATATATCTATCTTTCTTCTATTATTGATCCTATGTTTCAATTTTCTCGTACACCATAGGGTTGGATGGGCAGGTAGGCGAAGCAGGTTGAGTTCCAGACCGGCCGCATAACGGAATCATGATATATAGTCACCGCATGTGTTAATTCGCTTGTCGATATTACACTACGCCTGATGTTGACGCCTGCTTTGTCTGTCCGTCGTTATCTCCAATTGCGTCAAGAACCCGAGGAACACGTTCGAACTTTATCATCACATCCTGCTTTGTATAGAATCTATCAATCATCGAATCATCGGTTATTCCGGATATCCACTGAACGTTTCAGCGTTGCATCCGTGTCCTCTGGTTGGCCATCCAATCGCATTCAGTCAGTCTTCAGCTCTTTCAGAACGTCTCACGAATGAGAATGAGAGAGCGCCCGGCCCGGCGGAGCACCGCCGAAAAAAGAATAGAAGAGAAATTATGTGTGTTTGTTGTGACGCTGATATAGCACGTAAGTTTTGGTGCATGCCTCTATTTTTCTCGCAACGTGTCGCGTGCGCACTTCTCTGTATGGCATTATTCGGTAACACAAGAAATGGAAGGTTTATGTAGTTTAGCAAAAAAAAAAAATCTCGACTCACACCCACCTCTCACCATCAAAACCAAGGGTCTCGATTGATGGGGACTGGAGCATGTCATGTATGTACACATTCGAGGGGGGGGGGCCGGAAGAAAAAGAGGCCCTGCCCTAGTGTTGCCTTGCGGTGATCGGAACTAGCGGCTGCAACCGAACCATAAAACATGCCGCAGCAACGGACAACCCAAACACAGCATAGACCTTCTTTTGTTTTTGCTGCTCAAATCCTTGCGTTGGCCACGCGGCAAAATACCCCAAATTTGGTACCCGTACGTGTCGTCGTGTCGTGTGTCGTTTGTCGTATCGTATCGTATCGAGAGGACGGGCGATTCGCGTGTCTCTGTCTGTCTATCTATCTGTCCAATGAGGATTGGAATCATCGAGCCATTCATTAATATTGTGATGGGGGGGAGTGGGTTCAATACAGTATTTAGGCAATTTAAAATTAAAATTGATTATTACGATTGCAAGCGAGGGGGGGTGGAGAGTAAGTTTCCGTCAACCGTCAACGGGCGCGCAAAGAGGCGCACGTCCCGCACAAGCCGCGGCGGTAAAGTGTCTGTGTGTGTGTCTGGGTCCAGGCCAAGTAAAAGGGCCCGGGAAATAGGAAAATCCAGGGTTGCGAGCCCCGCCCCTTCCCCCGCCCGTGGCGTCGAGTGGAGGGCGGCGGCGGGGGAAGAGGGCGAAAAGCCTGAGCTTGTTGACCCTGACCTTAGACTAAGGTTCGGCCCATTAGACACCTCACTGACACCTCCCAATTAGTACGGGTTCCCGCCGTCCCTGACTCTCCGGATCGGATCCCGCCCAACGGGTCGGCTTTGTGCTGGAGGCCTGGACTGGAGAGAGAGGGAGCACAACAACCAAGCCAGTCTGGATTTGGCTTGACAAGTGTCATTTTGTGCATTCCTCGCATCGCTGGGTTGTTTATCATGCTGTGGCAGGCATATCAATGGACTCTCCTTTGACGTGTTATATAACGTGTTTGACTTTTGACAAGTAAAGTCAAGTGCGGCTCCCTTTGTTCTTTCCTTGCTGGTCCCAATTGTTTTCTTCTCTTTTTTTTTGTGTCCTTTTTGTCTTTTTTTGATATGTTGGGATCGGCTTGGACAAACGGGGAATGGAGTAGTCTCGAAAATTCTAACCTAACTATACGGGACCCAGCGACGGGACGGACCCTGGCTGGGTCGTGAATAATAAGATGACCGTAAGTCGGAATTGTGATAAGACGAACGCGGCTCAAGGGCAGAAACGAAAGCGCTTCAGCACTGCTTCGGTAGTTGGATAGGTTGCCCCGCCGCTCTCATTGGTCTATACAAGCTTGTCGTCTGACGAGCTACTCACCGCGTACTAGAAGAGCGCTGCAGCACGTTTCTGGAACCTTTGGCGGTCCGTGCCTGGCACCCATTTGGAATTCAAAGGAAGACGTGGTGTGTGACATGTACAGGGGGAAGAACGCCTCAAAGCGGACTCCGCGTGATGACAAGTAGCGAGTCCCGTCCATGCACAGTTAAGAGGTCGTTCTTGGTGAATCTGAAATCGAATGCTCAGCTGGATATGGGCGGGCGGGCCCAAACAGATCAGGTCAAGCAGTCTGTCGATCCGGTTCGGACGGGATACCGAAAGCACCGAAGCGGATCGGGACACACTGTGCACGGACTCGGAACCGTCGTCCACTTATGCTTTTTTTTTACCTTCCAAGATGAAAGGGGGTGATAGTGATTCCTTTGCTCTGCTCCGAGGGGCGGGTTAGTGAACGTCAATAAGCACACCCATCCATCTGCGATCGTCGATCTCGCCAGCGGGAAAATCAAATATTAATGAGGTCTAGGCAGCGAGTCGAACGAGGGGGAGAAATCGAGAAATCAGAGACCCGATAGCCGAGGAGAGCGGGTGTGTGCAAATTTGGGGGTTGATCATCAAGTGAAGGTCCGTCCACGATTATTTTTTTGCTTTGTTGAAACCCAAATCCCGCCTCTATATGGCACCCCAAAGATTTAATCCTATCCCTTTCGAGGGATGGAGAGGAAGAGGCGGTGATTAATGCCCTTCGGCGCAGTTGTCCAATGAAGATCAAATGGTCCACTTGAAACCTCAACGTAACACCAGTCCGCGAGGTACCATTGGTCCGTACCAAGGGCGATAACGCGACAGAGGTCCTACCTAAAGGACGGGTTCACACAGCCAGCTGACCTCTTTGTGTCGTGTCGGGGATGAACTAGCCGGGCCGTGAGGGGAAAGTGGCGCGTCGAATATCTGATCCTTCGACACAAGTCTCATAGAAGAACATTAAGAAGCGTTCTTTTCAGGGTCCTGACCAGTCCTGAGAAGCCGCACGTGTGCAGTCTAGGAAAGATACGGTATAAGGAGTCGCCGAATGAAGGCCGTCCGTATGGGACAACGAACCTGCCACGGACAGTAAGCGGGGTTGGAGCATCAAGGGTGAAGGGTGAACTTGAAAATATTCCATCCCTGCGGTGTGGGGCGGGCGTATGCGTTAGCACATATCCGGTAGTTCATCACGTCCACAAACGCCTGTGTTTCTGTGTATCCCCTCATGGAGGGCATGCGGCATCCTCGGAGTTCAACTTTTCATCAGAGTTCGTGTTTTCCTCAGCCCTTGGACCAAACGGACGGACGGCGGGGCTCTTCCGAGTCTCCCGGGGGGGGCTGGGAATGCAGCGTGCGTCTGATGGGCATATGGCACATTAATTTGGGTGCATATGACCAAACATCGTGCAGGCGTACTGTGCATGGTGGACTTTTCCAAGGTGATCTCATGACCGTTTCCAGCGCCTGGAAATGTATACGATGACGTGCGAAAACGACGGGCGCGAAGACCCGTTGGAAACTGACCCGGGTTAAAGATACCAACGCATCCCTTTGATCCGTTATTTTAGTTGAGGTCTCCCCTGCCTGAGTTTACACCAAAAACCATGATCGGAACTTGGTGTGGGCCACAGATGAGGGGTTCTAAACAGTGTTAATTTCTAACGAACGGGACATAGTTGGACATAGTGAGGGCGTCGTAATACCTTCTAGTTAGCTCGATGGGAACGGGAGTAACGGAACAATCTATTTGTTGTTAACAACGCATTCTCCATTGGCACAGCACAGGCACACGCCAGGCCTCGGAAATTGCTGGCGCTATTGCTCGTATTGTCATGTTTACGGAGAAGTTGGTGATCTCCCCGACATGACCGTGGCAGCCTATCGGAACTGGCAAGAAGATATCATCGCAGTAAGCATATAGAAGCGTGACGTTCAGATATCCTCTAGATCACTGGCAGCCTCGTTATGGCGACTTAACACACCCTCCTCATTTAAAAGCGGGTGATGCGATGAAAATTTTCTGCCATGTATGACTCACTGACGGTAACGATGACATCACATACTCCTGGTCGCCAATTGGATGTGAAGCAGCCCCACGTTAAAGTCCTAACAGTGTTATGTGAACCGAGTTGCCGTTGCATGCGTCCAGGAATTCTCGAAGCCACAGATCCACCTTAGAGAGTTTAGCGCCCGTCTCCGCCGAATGCCCGTGGTTGCAGAGGTGACAGTAGGGGTCCCACAAAACAACCTGGTCCCAGGGCCGCCTTTGGTTATACTAATTCGAGATTAGAAGGCAATCATCTAACGGTGTTACCACTGTTTGCCATTGGGATACCGGTAATAGCGGTTAGTTAGTGTATCCAACTCTAAATACCAAGATAGGAACATATCTAGGTCACAATAGTCTACCACAGATTTACAGGGCATAGCAAACAGGGAGGTTATGGGTTCCACATCTTGCTTTTCACATATGCTAGAAGTTGTGAATCACTGAGGGCCCGCAAATCACGATTTCTGTCAACGGCCTAAATAATCCGGCGGTAAGTGTCAACTCGTATTACACATAATCCGGTCCCTGACCTCTTCTTGCGCCTGGCGGATAACACGTGTGGCGATGAAAGCGCTTATTTCACGTATGCGATTCAGACGGGGGTAAAGAAGCTCCGAATCCCGTTCATCTTCGGCGAGGGAATCAGCGAGGCCCAAGGAGGAAGCTTCAACCATGGCATCGGTGACAGTGCTCGCGCGGCATAAGATGGAACCCATGCCCAGGCCTGAAATAAGCGAAAGCCGTCAGGAACAAGCATACGGCATAGGCAAAATGACCACTGACCAGGGAATATATACATGTTGTTGCCTTGGCCGGGGCAGCGGACCTTACCTTCCCATAAGGCATCGGGAAAAGGTGAACCTGAAGCGAACAGCACACGGCCGTTCGACCACTCTAGGGCTTCGCGGAATTCGCATTCAGAGAGTCGGACAGGATTAGAGAGGGGGAATATGATGGGGCGGGCATTGTTTGCAGCCATTGCTTCAATGACCTCTTGATTGAAGGCGCCCTGTAAAACGTCAACGGAGGGCTAAGATATGCGTTATGGGGACAATAACCTTTATGGTGGAGAGGCCAAGCAATGCGGTCGGCTTGACGTACCCGATGATCTCGGTCAACTTCGTTAAGGCAGGGCCATTATAGTCTCTTCGAGAGAAGTCTACGTCACCAGACTCATAAGAAAATAGGGTGTGCTGGAGCAGAAGACGGCCTACATTTCTTATGGTCCGCCATTGGTCCGCGGGAATGGAAAATCAAGCCTTGTGAATCGACCAAGTATATGCGATCTCTCGCCTCTTCTTCAGAGAGGCCTTGCAGCTTGAAGAAGCTGAGAAGCTGCATCGCCACGCCAACCCCAGCAGATCCGGCGCCTAGGAAGAGGATTCGGTGGGATGTCAAGGGCTGACCAGAAGCAGCCGACGCGAGTTTGGCGGCATTCAAAAAGCCGGACAGAACTACAGCACCGGTGCCTTGAATGTCATCGTTAAAAACCGGATAGCGATGACGGAAGGAGTCCAGGTAGTAGAAAGCGTGCTCAGTGGAGAAGTCCTGAATAAGGGACATCAAGAAGATGGAGAATCAAGATTGTGACTTCTCGTACCTCGAACTGGACTAGAAGCTTGGAAAACGCTCGGGACATTTCATACATGAATTCCTCCATGAATCCAGTCATGACTTCGTCTGATACCCGCTTTTGCCGCAAGCCGAGGTACAGTGGGTCCTCGAGATAGTTTTGATTGTTAGTCCCAAGATCGAGACAGATCGGGATTGTGGACGAAGGACGAATCCTGGAAAGATCCCGGTCATGATCAAGGCATCCCAGAACGTATGAGGGTGCTTACCCTGCTCCAGCAATATAAAGAGACAGTTTGCCGATAGAGATTGGCATCCCATTGACCCCGAGATCCCCTAGACCTAGGATTCGCGAGCCTGCAGCCATCATTAGACGCCAGGCGAGGAGATAGAGTGAGGGAGTTGTCACACCATCAGTCACTACAGAGATTCTTGCCTCGCTTTTGTGCGGCCAACTATTCAAGATCTCGCCAATCTTGCCTTTATCCTTGATGGAAATGTACTGAGAAAAATTGTAAGTAAACACATGCAATATTATATCACATGGCATACCAAACCCTCGGGATGACAAAAGATGTGGGAGTGCTGAAGGCAGGCGTCCCCAACAGTGGGAGTGTAAATAATAGGGGTAAATTCCTATTACTGCTTTAGTATCCACGACTCAGCGGTGGGTCGATTTGACTACACACCGACATATTAGCCAAACATAATCGGTAGAATAAGTCCTCATTCGTGTGTTTGAGTTGTGAGAGATAGATGTATTTTTCTATGGGCTTGTCCTTCGACCGTAGTTGAGCAAGACAGCGTGCAGCGTGCAAAGTCTCGTCATATGCTGCAGGTAGAAGACCACGGGGAGGGGGTGGAGATGCTACGTCACAAGATGACATTCAGTATGATGTGAGAGTTGATGGGGAAAGCGTGAACGCACGTAGCGGTTCTACTTTGAGCTTTTGGGTGCCACCAGACCAGTAGGGCGTCAAAATTATAGTCATCACGAATTACGAAGACGGGTACGAAAAAAATACGCCACAGTAGGAGAGCGAAATTTCACGGTGAGTGATGGTACTTTCAGGGGGACCGAGGCCTTTATATATGCATCCGTGGGTTGCCAAAAAAACAACAAATTAGAGTCGAGAACGCGCTAAAAACGGGAGCACATCACGGTGATCAGTTGGTTACGGCCGCTCTCAAACCCGGGGGCTGTAACTGTTTTACCCTGGATTACCCCGTTGTTGCTAGGGACGATGGCGCCCAGGATCTCTCGGAGTCCTCGAATCTTCAGAGCAGTGCGCTAAAAGCATTGATATGGGCACCACGGGCGAATTTACTGTATAACGACCAACTGCCAGATCATGATTGTTCCGTGAGCTGTATTTAGTCATTTCCATTTGGAGGGGGTCATGGAAAAACCTGTGAAAGGAGAGGTTGTTCATCAAAATCAATCCCTGGCAGGCACGTCGTGTCAAAATTTCCTCAGGCCAACCATGCCTGGGTGGTGGCACAAGACCGGTTGCCAAAGTCGGACAGTACTACAGTATGACTTGAGGAGAAACTCAAAAACTAATTCGGGACCTAACCGGAGCCTGGTGAAATCCAAATATGCCGCAGCAACACAGCCTCTTCCGCGTCCGAGCCGTTTCACAAAGTTTTCACATCCAGCGCGTCTCAGTCGTCTTATTGCTCACTTCGTTCTGGACCCAGGCCTTTCAACGAAGGGTTCCACACGTTGGTAGTTCGTCGTCATGTCTTTATCCCAACTCCCCGTGGCGGCGACTCTCGCAAGTAGTGCCTTCCTGAGTTTGGCTTTCCGCGGATTCTCCGCTACGAAGCGCGGTAAAATCGCCCTTCCCCTCACTTCAGATAGTCCATTAGAGCCTCGACATGACCCTTTCGACGTCACCTCGCCAGAAGATATCATTGATGGGGAACCAGTTGACGAGAGTAGCTTCTGGGCAAGCGTACGTTCTCTTTTCAGAATATATGAAATGTATCTCACTGCCAGTCTTATCCTTTCCTAGACGAAGCTACGGGGCGCAATTCTTGTAATCGCTTTTGTTGTTATCGTGGCGATACAAGCTATCTCTTTGGGTTATACTGTTTATTTTTCGTCTTCGACGACCACAGCCACGTACCTGCTCCATCTCCTATTCGCCATTTATCTCTCGGTCCTCGCGGTTCAGTCCGTCGGCAAAAATACGGTCTACTCGCATACCAGGAACATTATCCACATCTCTGCCCTCACAACACTCGCATTTGTGCTACTGGGATTTACTGCGCTCTTCCCTCGTGACCGTACTTCCATTTCGGCACCAGCCGAGGACTCTCAGCCTTACCTTTTGCAAGTGGTCTGGTATGTCGTACTTAGTCTGTACACACTCTCCACTGCCGTTGCGATCACCACGCCGCTCGGTCCCGCTTTGCATTTTCCAATCTCCCGCATCTATTCCGAGAAAACTGTTGCTGCCGTAACAAATCATACTGTGGATAACGTCTCCGGTGTTACAGGTCTGTATATATTGCGTTGCAAACCTTAATAACTAACCCGCGCACAGGTGCTTCAGTTTGGGATACTCTTCTCTTCTCGTATACAACCAAAGTTGTCCTCCTTGGTAACACTGCCGAGTCGTTGGATATAGGTGATCTACCTATCGTCCCTGGGTCAATGCGTGCCACCTATCTCTTCCGCTCCATGCGCTCTTCGTTGTCTACGATACGGCTGAGACGACTCATATTCTGGGATATTCGCCCTGGCAGTGGCTGGGAACTCGCATACAGACTCGCATATGTGAACAGAATAAGCTTCATCACACAGATGGTGCTTGCTTCATTGGGAGCAGTGCTCTACTATGCCCCACCATTCTTTTTGCAAAAGTTAGTGAGGTACCTCGAAACGGATCCCGAAAGGCACGATCGAAGCTGGGGATGGTTTTACTCTTTCTGCATGTTCGCGACAACCGCGTCTCTTCATCTAAGTGGGACTTCCTCTGTTTTCTCCGTATATTGTGTCTGATAATAGCTTGTGTTAGTTAATGGTCAGATGTGGTCCATCTCAACAACGACGCTGCAGGTCAGCATACGCGTGCAGTTGAACTCAATTCTGTTTGCCAAGACGCTTGTTAGAAAAGACATCGCCTCATCCTCCAGTCTATCGGAGAATAAAGCCAAGGATAAGAGCGACACCGACACGGCATCAGAGAGCTCCGAGAAGCAGGACGAACAAGGGGAATTCTCCAGTAAGGCACAGATCATGACACTCATGACGACAGACGTGGACAGGGTCAGCGAATTCAGTTGGCACGTGTTTACACTCGTCGGTGCGTCTCGTGCCATTGTCATTCTAGCTATTGCCTTCTTAAACTGCTACTGAAGACTCTCCGATTGAGATCATCATTGGCACGATTTTCCTGTACAAGTTACTGGGCTCATCTGCTTTTGTTGGACTCGCTGTGACATGCCTGTTCCTCCCCTTGAATCATTTTGCGGGAAAGATCGTTATTGGTGCACAGGAAAATCTCATGAAGGCCAGGGATGAACGTGTCGCTCTGATGAATGAGATTTTAGGAGCCATTCGGATGTTGAAGGTATTAATCTACCTCGCTTCGCGGACCTGACCTGATCGGTAATCTTGTCAGTTCATGGCATGGGAGCGCAATTTCGAGAAGCGTGTGTTACAAATTAGGGAGAAAGAGCTGAAGTTCCAGAAACTCAACTATATCATAGAGGTACGTTCTTCTTTTCCTCGAATTGAAGGAAGAAATGAAACAAACGCGTCCTTCCGGAAAGGTACTCTGGAACGGGATCTGGTGGGTGATCCTTCCTTCTTTACAGCTCTACCTAACCTGGGTAACAGGAACGCTTCACCTATGGTTGTAACTATTGTAGCCTTCTTCCACTTTGCTGTGATTAGGAATCAAACCCTGACACCCTCGGTGGCGTTTACTTCGGTAAGCCCTCTCTCCTTCGCATATTTAAGGAACGCCTTGAATGGATGACATCGCCCCTCTAGGTCGCTGGTAAGTCTTGAATAGTATTCCCAATGAATTCAGGGCCAACCTAATTTGATAGTCTTCTCCGAAATGAAATTCGCCCTGAACGCCCTTCCCGAAACGTTGATCAATATGCTGCAGGTATGTTCCAGCGAAGCATACTCTCGAGTCTGCTCATTCCCTCGCAGTCTTTCGTCTCCCTCCGACGCATTGAAAAATATCTCCAATCCGCTGAAGTTGCTGCTGTCTCACCGCTTGGCGAGAATCCTCCCCCAATTGCATTCCATGGCGCTACTGTGACCTGGCCACAGGACCGTGCGCGCTCCGGCACTGCTAGTGCGAGTGCCGTGTCTAGTGTTTCAGCTACGCCGAAAACAAAGTTCATGTTAACAGATCTGAATATCGTCTTTCCCAAAGGCGAGTTGAGTCTCGTCTGCGGTAAGTTAGGTAGCGGTAAAACGCTCCTGCTTCTTGGTACGTATCCAACTCTGTCATTTATGCAGCCAACTGGACTGATGAGAGGACAGCACTTCTCGGGGAGGCAGATTTCCTTACCGGTCAGGTCCTATGTCCCAAGACTCCTCCGGACGCGATAGCGTCCTTCGCAGGTATCGTTCCTCCATCGGATGAATGGGTCATCGGCGGTGTCTGTGCCTATGTTCCTCAGGTATGTAGAAACTTTCTTCAAGAGCGGTCGTGTTTTCATCTGTGTCTTTCAGAGCGCATGGTTGCGCAATGCTTCGATCAAAGGTATATTTACCTTGTACTTGCCTCCTCTCGCAAATGCCGAAGACCTACTTTGTCTAGAGAATATCCTATTCAATCTTCCATACGTTGAGGAGCGCTACCGGAGAACCCTCGAAGTTTGCTCACTTGTAACTGACCTAAAAATTCTTGAGGATGGCGACGAATCAGAGATTGGGGAGCGTGGGGTGTGTGAAAATTCTCACTCACCTCAGTTACGGTAAGAACAGCATACTAAAGCATTCTGCAGGTCAATCTGTCCGGGGGACAAAAAGCCCGTGGTAAGTTTGTTCTATAGACAAGCACTTTATCATTGAATGCAATTCTGCGTCAGTCTCGCTCGCTCGAGCCGTCTATTCTCGTGCATCTATTCTCCTTCTAGACGACGTCCTCTCAGCTGGTAAGTACCACACACTACACACTAAAAATTTTGGGCGTCTGCTGACTTCTGAGTTTACAGTTGATGCACACACGGCCCATATTCTGTACTACGAATGTCTAAAGGGTGACCTCATGCGTGGAAGGACTGTCATTCTTGTCTCTCACCACGTACAGTTGTGCGCTCCCGGTGCCAGCTATATCGTGGCTTTGGAAAACGGTCGTGTCCTGTATAAAGGCGATCGCCATGGCTTTCAATCTTCCGGCATGATAAACAGTCTTGCACATTCTGGTGCTATTGAGTCCACAGAAAAGGAAGAAACCGAGGCTGTGGTCCGCGATGCAAAGGAAGAATTCCTTCTGGTCGAAAAAGATGATGGGGGTGGATCCAGTACCCCGATCACTGAGGTTCCATCAGAAGACGATTCCATCGGTGGCGTTAGCCCTGTCAATGCAAGCATTGAAAGTACGAAAAAAGGGCCCCGCAGGTTAGTTGAAGAGGAGACGAGGGCTGTGGGTAGGGTTGGTCGCTCAGTGTGGGAGACTTACATCAATGCATGTGGCGGAGTTCCGTACTGGCTTCTCTTCGCGGCCTTGTTTCTGCTCGCAGCTGTGAGCCCGGTGGCTGAAAATGGCTGGCTGAGGTATGCCTATCATCCGAGACAGCAGTACAAGGGTTTAAGAACTTGCGTAGTTACTGGTCAGGAGCCTCCCTGGGTACTTATGAACCACGGAGCCCGATGTACTACATTGGAATTTACGCAGCGGTGAGTATCTGTAAGCTTTCTCAGGTCTCAGGCAAGATCCCAAATCTCATCTCGTCACTCGTCACAGATCACCGGCATTGGTTCGTGCTTATATTACGGGTTCTGCTGGATCGTTCCTTATTGCTTCGTGAACAGGTCTTATTTTCACGACTGTCCGCTGGTATATCCTCTGTTCGTATCTTAACAGCATCCCCGATGTGCATTATACTTACCTCACACTAGACACTGGTTCAATTCACGCGTCAACTGTCTTGTATAAGAGTAAGCTACATCTCCACACTTTCGCATGTTCGACGTGATGACTGTTCTGCCGTAGAGCTCTTGGAAACCGTCTTGTTTGCGAACATCCGGTTCCACGATACCGTCTCTCGTGGAAGGCTTCTTAACCGTTTTGGGAAAGATTTTGAAGGTCATATCTCTTTTATCATCCCACACCGCAAATATCTCACGTCGGATTAGGTATCGATAGTAGCCTTTCAGATAACTTTGGTCGTACCTCAGTCGGTGTTCTCTCTGTCATCACGACATTCCTCAGTATCGGCATTGTTGGTGGTCCCCAATTCGTCCTGTTCATCATCATCATCGGCTTGCTGTACTGGAATGGTGAGTGCTTCTCAGCTCAGCCTCACCATCACTGACGTTCTGAAACTTTCCCCAACGAAGTTTCGAAGGTGGGTTACAGTATCACACGCCGATGCTAGGGAGGTCTATAATACATTATCCAAAATAAAAAACAGATTTATGGTCAAACTTCTCGGGACCTACGACGGTTGGGTATGTCACCCGTTCTCTTACACCCTATTTATAGGTCCTGACCCGACACTCAGATTCTGTTACGCGGTCACCCTTGTACTCGATTTACGGGGAAACAATTTCTGGAGTCACTATCCTACGCGCTTTTGGGGCATCCTCGAAATTCCTGCGTGATATGTTGAAGAGTGTCGATACGGTAAGATCCTACTGATCATCCGAGAAGAGTTCCTAACTGTGAATGATAGAATACAAGCCCATACTATTGGATGTGGGGAGGTGAGCATGAAAAGTCTGCGACATTTTTGGTTTGCATTCTGACGCTTTATGCAGTTAACAGATGGCTATCCGTCCGCTTTAACCTTTATTCAGCTGGTATCGTTGGTATGGCGGCCTTTGTAACGATCCTCACGCCAACGATCGATGCCGCCCTTGCTGGTTTTATTCTCGCGTTCGCATCTACTGTTACCATTGATGTAAGTACTGCGTTTGCGTGACACTAGATGACTTACTAACCTCATTTACAGATTTTGTTCATGGTAACGTCGTGTCACAATCTTTCTGTTAGACGTTGATCGAAGTGTATTAGGTTCGGCGGTTCGTCGGCTTGGAACAGTCGATGGTGCGAAATTCCTAGATTCCTGGGAGCTGATAGAGTTAACTTCATATCAAGGTCGCACTTGAACGAATCAAAGAGTACTCTGAACTTCAAACAGAGGCACCTGAGTTCGTGGAGCCTCGCCCGCCAGCATCATGGCCATCCAAGGGAGAGATAGTCTGCGAAAGACTCGTAATTAGATATGCAGTAAGTTGCTATATGTTCCCGATGCTCGTTTCCGTCTCATCCCGTGTCATTAGCCTGACCTTCCTGATGTGCTGCATAACTTGAGTTTCTCAATTAAACCGGGAGAGAAGGTCAGTGTAAGCGAGCGACCAACAAGCTATCGCGAGTTAACCATCTCCGTAGATTGGCATTTTAGGTCGTACCGGTTCGGGAAAGAGTACTTTAGCTTTGTCGTTCTTCCGTTTCGTCGAAGCCACCGCGGGACGGATCGTTATTGATGGCATCGACATATCCAAAATTGGTTTGACTGATCTGAGGAGTAAACTGACGATCATTCCTCGTATGTAACATGCCTAGCATGAGATGCCTGAGGAAGGACTCACTCGCATTTCAGAGGATCCAACTATCCTGAGTGGCACTTTGCGTTCCACTCTGGACGTGTTCGATGAATACCAAGACGCCGAGATTGTGAGCATAGTCGATGCTGCCTATTCTTGCTACACTCAATTGTCGTTTTTAGTACGAAGCACTACGTCGTGTCCACTTGATTCCATCTGGAGACGAGGAGCCGGAGGAGGACAGTGTGAATATCAACGTGTTCCGCGACCTAGACTCGCCCGTGTCTGAGGGTGGCGAGAACTTCTCTACCGGGTAAAGGAATCAAATTTTTGTGTCACCGACAACACGTTCTCAACCCACTTCAGCGAGAAGCAGTTGCTCTGCATGGCTAGAGCCATTTTAAAACGATCGAAAGTACTTGTCATGGATGAGGTCAGTGAAATTACCATCTGTCTCGTCACCAACTAAGCCGCTGACACGCTTGGATCAGGCAACCGCTAGGTAAATCGTGTAGTCTATCGTCTGGATTGTCGATTCAAATTATTCATCAGTGTTGACTACGCCACCGACGAGCTCATAAGCCAAACTATCCGACAGTAAGTGCTAATCCAAATTTCAGGCTACTGCTTTGGATGTTTCTCACACATTCTCGTCAGTGAATTCGCCGAAAGCACAATTCTGACCATTGCGCACCGTCTTCGCACCGTAATTGATTATAATAGGGTTAGTCATGAAAGGATCATTGAGTAAAGTCTCTCACGTCGATGACCTCTGCCAGGTGATGCTCCTCGAAGAAGGGCGTATAGTGGAATTCGATAGCCCCGTTGCACTCCTTTCCAACCCCAACTCGAAGTTCTATTCGCTCTGCAGGGCTACTGGCAAGAGCGAATTTGCCGTGCTCAAAAGAATGGCCGGAGCCAGGTAAGGCAGGACCAAACATGGCTGGGAGTCTGGGACTGGTTGGCAAGTGACAACCAACGTGATGGTGTTGGTTCCTTCTTGCGAGGCACCTATACATACTCGTGGTAGACCATTCAAAAGCACTAGAGCAATGTCTTTTTTTTATCTTTAACAAAACTCACCTCGAAATATACCATCATCATCACGTCGGAACGCGTAGGACAACTGTATAGGGTAGGACGGTGGCAGGACGCGGAGCTACCAAATAAGTCAAGTGTCCCACGCGCGTCCCATTGTGGGACACACCTTGGCAGCGAACAGCAAACGCAACGGTCTTGCAGGGATCCAAATTTGCCTGCCTTTCAGATTTATCCTACGCGTATACCCCACCTTCATAATAGCGGTCACGCCGTTTCCATCATGCTCTCACGACGACCAACAAGTGTGCTTCTCACACTACTCGCAGTCCTCTTCCTCACACATCCCTCAAGTGCCATCAAATTCTCCCTCCCGGCACAACGCTACCCACCAGCAAAATGCATTTGGAATGCGGCCCACGTGAATGCGCTCGTGATTGTTACTGCGAACGTCGGACCCGGGGCCAACCAACGCGTCGACATTGAGATTATCGACTCGAGTCCCGAAAAGAACGTGTACCTGCACAAGAGGAGTATCAGCGGAGAAACCAGGCTCGCTATCACGTCCCATGCGGAGGGAGAGGTTGGCGTGTGCTTCAAGAATCACTTAGACTTTGGTGTGTTTTCCCTGTATACTACCAAAAGGTTACGGAGAACTGACTTGTCTGTCGGTGTGGGTAGATGGCTCCTTACGAGACGGGGAAAGGTCGCGTATTATTGATTTGGACGTTGATATTGGTGCGGATGCTGTGGATTACAAGTACGTTTCTCCTACTGCGTGTGTAGCGTTATGTTTTCTCTGACATGTGACCACCGTCAGTGCCATTGCTAACCAAGAGTCATTATCGGGTCTCGAAACGGAGATGCGCAAGCTTGAGGGCATCGTGAAGGAAATCGTAGACGAGATGGACCACCTCAAAAAAAGAGAGGAACGATTTCAAAACACGAACGGTATGCCTTTTTGTGCCACGTTGCCCTTTACGTTGACTGACGTGGACCCTTAGTATCGACAAACCTTCGCGTGCAGAATTTTGCCTGGTTCACAATCGTGGCACTGCTCGCGCTTGGCGTATGGCAGATAATGCATCTGCGTTCGTTCTTCAAGCGCAAGTACTTGATTGATTAATTGGATACTACTGGTACTTGTAACCCTCTGCCTTCCTATATATACACGGGACACAACTCGATCTAGCCCAGCGTTGTCGGGTGGTTAACTTTTTATTACGAGCGTGCTCTAGCCGTCAGAACACACGCCCTCATCCAGAAAGACTCTCAGATTGAGGTCATGCGCGTGCATACCAGAATCTTCGTCTATCGCCTCTTTATCCTCCTTCCCGCCTCGGGACACAGAAGGCTCATTCAGTCCACGCCATCTCCGTGCTTTGATGTTCAAAAGCGCCTCGATTTCATCCAGCGACGTAGTTTGTCCAAGCTTTGTGCGAAACTGGGGGAACCACGGACGACGCTGGCTGCAGAGCGTTACTGAAAAAGCGTCAGACCCACGTGGCTAATACCCACCACTGGTGTTCTAAGAAATGTCGGATATGAGTTTGAATCGTCTTCAGTGTTGCAGAACCAGAGTACATTCTGCATAGATCGAGATACTCCAGAGAAACAGATACAGGATCAGGAAGTGTGCCCTCGAACAGGCTGTGCTGCACGTCAGCACTGCATATATCTCGACCTAACTGGCACTCACTGGGGATTGTCCAGGAGAGTTTCCCCTACCATGACGCCGCTTGCGCCAGTATAATTCTTGTTGTGCAGCACATCATCCCAAGTGCGTACATTCCCATTACTGATGACCGGAATGTCAAGACCCTCAACGAGGGTTTTTACCACGGAGAGGTCGGCTGCGCCTTGCCGTCGTCGGCGGGCAGAAGGGTGGCGAGCGTGCAACGCAAGGAAAGCTGCGCCGGATGCTTGGAGGTTAGTCGCAAGTGCAAGTGTCGAAGACACCGGACTGCAGAGACGTAATTTGGCGGAGACAGGGACACATAACGAGTGCGAGAGAGACGAGACTGTATAGCGTATCATCACCTCTGGGAAACATAAAAATTCTGCAGGGGGGAAGGGCGCTCACCAATGCCCTGGACGAGGGGCCAGTCTTTCCCCCCAAGTAAATACGCCCCAAAACGTTCCTCTCGAGCGATGTCTTGCGGACAACCGAGGTTCAGATCTGCGCCGCTTCGCACGGAAATGCGTCAGAGAGAGTGATGTATGTATTAATATGTGTTTTGCACATACCGATGCCGTCACAGAGATCTACGACCGTCTTTGCGCCGCGAAGGATCACATCTTGATCGTTCCCGCATACTTGGACTATCACGGGTCCCGTAGACGGACGCCCCAATTCCAACGAGCGGCGGTGGAAGGCGAGATAATCGGGATCGGAGAGAAGACGAGCTGGCCTGAGCATCTCGGTGTATGTGAGCGTGGCGCCGTGATTATGCACGAGGGCGCGAAATGGCGTGTCTGATTGATTCACCATCGGCGCTGCGATGTAATTGAGATCCAAATTGGCCGTCATGTTGAAGCAAAATGGGCGGGTATGCGCAACTGACGGCAGGGCGAATGTAGGGCGTCACTGAGCGGTCACTCATGACCGGTCATGAATTGTTGGTGTTGGTGTACAACCTTACTCGTGATCTCTATCGGACGCTCATGACTCAACGAGCCCACGGTGCTAGACTGTAATCCATCAATCCAAACAACTTCATATACAATAACAGATCGGGTGGTACATCAATGACGGTTACCGTCGTTGTTCTTCCAACCGTGCGTCTCCCGCCCATCAAGACGCTCAAAGATACCCCAGTAGGACTCTTACACGAGGCCATCCAATATCTCCAAAGCGTTTACAACCCCGAGATCCGCAGTTCCCGGCGCATCAATCATGATTCCGCTGCCCCGAGGACGAGGAGGAACCACGTGGCAACCGAACCAACCACCGACGCTGGGTCGAACGACGAGGCCATGGAATCGATAAGAAACGACACGTTCGAACACGCGTACGCGGTGCGCTGGTTAACTGCGCTCGTCGCGCAAAAAACGACCCTGCGCGGCCACGACGACGAGGATGGCCACGACGTGAACTTGGAAGTGGAAGTGGACGCGAGCGCGAGCGCGAGCAAACCCGACAAGGCCGACAGGGCTACGCCGACCGAGCCAGACGCAGACGCAGAAGAAGCGCTCGTGCAGTCCGCGGCCGCGCTGCTGGCCGTCTGTGCGGGCACCGCATCGGCCGGCACACGCACGCGGACGTACGCGCTCTGCGGCGTGCGGGTGCGGCTCACGGACGTCGCACTGCGGAACGACGACTTTGGGAGCGTCGGCGCGCAGACGTGGGGGAGTGCGTGTGTGTTGGCGGAGATGATCGCCGAGGCGCCTGATCGATTCGGGTTGTGCTGCACGGGCGACGACGATTCCGTCTTGTACCACGGTGGTGATGATGGCCCCCAAGCTGGGGCTGGTATCGCGCGCGTCCTGGAGCTAGGGGCGGGTACGGGCCTCGTCAGTCTCACCATCGGCAAGATCTTGGAGATGAGCCGCGAGCGCGACTCCCGCCGCCATGCAGGGTCCGTCGTCGTCGCGTCCGACTTTTATCCGCCTGCACTAGAGAACCTCAAGCTGAATATCCAGCGCAACTTCCCCCCTAAGGAAGACGACGGTGCTGATCCTGCGCCGTCTGCACGCAATTTGTCGGTTTCGGGGCATTTTCTGGACTGGGAAGAGGCTGCGGACCCCACGCGCGCTCTCCAAGCGCCCTTTGATGAACCATTTGACGAGGTGTTCGGTGCGGACATCGTGTATGAGTTGGAACATGCCATGTGGATCAAAGCATGCCTCAAGCGTGTTCTCCGCCTGACGGGACGGTTTCATCTTGTGATACCGTTGCGTGAAAAGTTCGCACGCGAGTCGGCAACTGTCGGGCGCATCTTCCCTCATGTTGAGGATACACATCGGGGGACGGAGGTGGGGCCTACCTTGTGCATAACACAGAGAGAAAATATCACATGCGAGGCATGGCCAGACGGGAAGGGCGAGGTGGAATACGTTCATTACACGATCCAGTGGGCGCCGGGTGGTGACAGATAGGGCAGGTTTACATGAGGAGCGACAAATTCTGAACTCGAGTATAAGCAGTTGATATCGATTCTGCGAGCTATTAATGGAATCATTAGTAGGAGCAATTTCAGACTTCAGAATACAATTCAAATTCCCAAGGTAATCTCTGTGATGAATCCGCCTCGCTGAACCATATCCTCTTTAACCTACATGTTGCGTAAATCTTGACAAAGGATACGTGCGAGAACCTGGCGCTAGGCAGCTCGATCTCGTGTAGCCTCGCGTCTTCCTCGTCGTCATGCAAGTCCCGAAATAACGCTCGTGATGAGAAATGGGAGAGGAGTGTGGGGAGATACATGGTTATTGTACACCACGACGTTAAAGGTGTCGTAGATGCCGCAGGGAAGGAAAGAGGAAGGTGTAGCAATGGGGGTGAAGTGGCCTTGAGCACAGGTTCAATCTGTGGTCGAATTACTGGTCAGCGGGGGCCCAGCACACACAGAAACAAGGATCGAAGCTTGGAATGTCATGCGTACTACGTCCCCATCTTTGGGCCATCTCAAGTCGAATATTTGGTGGATGAAAAGACGATATATACCTGGAACGTTGAACATCGCACAATACCTTCCCTTCCGGTCTGATCAACCAAGCCAAGCTCGAAGGACCATTGCCTGCCCATGTTCCGTACTTGTATGTGTAGCCAGGGGTGTTTTAACCCCAAGTCGCCCTCCCGACCCGTACGGGTATGAACCCAACTCTGGGGAGGACACCGCATGTAGGTCTTTGTTAGAGAAGGGGATTGTATATGCAGCACCGTCTGGGTGAGGGAATGTCCTATCCTTTCAGGGACATCATTTGAGCCGTTGCCACTAGCATCCACCCCCACAGGGTGAGGGGAGATAAGCGTGGCTGGAGGCGATGGTGTTGGGGTAGACTTTGTGTCGTCAAGGAGGCAGATGATCGAGTCGGCTGGGAGAGACGAATCCGACTTTGCAGTCCACAAGTATAGTGGCTCACTACCAGTAGAGGAAAACAGAGAAACGATGGCCGATTGAACAGACCCAGAGAACATTGATTGTCTTGGAACTGGACTGAAAGGAACCCCACATACACACTTATCCGAGGTCACAGGACCGTGCTATGACCAGAATCCAGAATGACGCGTTGACGACCGGTTGCGTTGGCACTCCAACTGTGGCACAACAATGGGCGAGAGGACACAATGGCTTACTATCCACGACCCCACCACCTGCAGTCGCAAGGGTCTCTGTCCTGTGACAAATGGCAGTGGTCAAAGCTATTCACTATACTTCGAACAACATGGCACGGGGCCCAGAAAAGTGGTATTCATCATGGGGTTAGTCCAACGGGCTATATTTCTTCTCCCGACCCTGTGACTGAAAGAGAGACCTTCTACAGGCTGCAGACCAGCTGTAACTCATGGGTTGCGCAAGTGGCGCACTTTGGTCGATTACCGCAGTACTCGATTCTCGTGTTTGACAACAGAGGCGTTGGAAACAGTGACACGCCTAGTGGACCCTACTCGTTTGTGCCCTCAATCCTAATGACACTGGACTGGGGCTGATTTATGGCCCCAGGACTAGTGGCATGGCGGAAGACGTGCTTGCTCTTCTCGATTACCTCGACTGGACTGAGGAACGTTCACTCCATCTCGTTGGAATATCACTCGGTGGGATGATTGTACAGGGTATGCTGAAAGCTCTAAAATTTCTCCTTCCTACGTTAACAAGTTACGTATAGAGTTAGCTTATCGTGCTCCTGAGCGATTCATCTCGTTGGCTCTGGGCGTAACGACAGCCGGAGGTTTCCCTTTGTGCAACTTTCCTCCGGTGGGTTCTTTCCAGACTTACCTCAAAGAAGGCTGAGCCAGAATGGGAGTAGTGGGTTGGACTCAAGACCTTGTCAAGGTACCGCGCGACCAGGAAAGTGCGGAAATGATCAAGCTAACAACGGGGTTGCAGGTTACAATTCATTAGAGACACGAAAATAAGGGTGCTCTACGTCGTGGAACTGTGTTATACTGCATCGTGGCTAGATGCGAAAGCTGAAAATGATGCCAAGGGCAAGACAAACCGTGAAGTTCAGATCGAGGTGAATGGCCCGGTGAATAAGGTTGATCATGCTAATACCCTACAACTACAAAGCAATATATGGCGCGTGCAGCTGTGACACGGATTCAAAAACCACTAGGGGCTTTCTCGCAGATGTGGGCTGCTTTCACGCACCACGTGCAACCCGAACGACTCGCTCAAATATCCAAGACGATTCCCAAGGTGTCGATCTTGACGGGTGATCAGGATCACTTGGTACGGCCATCCAATTCGGCCTATTTAAAGAAGCACATGCCAGAGGCAGAGTATATAATGTGGAAAGACACTGGGCACGTTGTGTGCATCCAGCATGTGGAGCGGTATAACGCACTTTTGGAACGGGGTTTCCTTGAGGGAGAGGCGAGGTTAACGGGAAGCCGTCCGTGATTGATCGCGTCGATCACGTGTTGTTAACCTGTGGTTAATTGGGATTAAATATCAAAAAGGAAAGAATGTTCCCACGGTGATGCCAGGCGATGCGATGCTGTGTGTTTTCCGACGAACCCGAATCCGACGACCGACCAAAGCCAGGGTCAGACAACGTTGCCCTGTCAATTACGAATCATCTCATTCCCTCTTATCCTTCATCCTTAACGCCCCAGTGTCTTTTGACTTCCCTTCTCTTTTCCCCACGCTCCCCCTTCCTTCCGCCGACCAATTCTCTTCAAGAAAAAAAACCTCAAGAAAAAAAAGAGCATCAGTCAAATTCCCCGACCCACTCTTCCGCTTTCAGACCATCACCACAACCCTCTTTACTTTCCCGTCTTATTACCACAGTATTACCACCATCCCAAGGTCCAATTCAACTCGGGCTGTTGTCAGTAACATATCCCATCACACTTTTTACAACAGTCCCTCGCCTTCGTCATGGGAGACAACGCCACTGAGATCGATCTCGACTCGGTCATTGACCGGCTGCTTGAAGGTGCGTTTCTCCTCCTAGCCGTTAGGAACATAACCTATGAATGCGGGAGTCATCGATGGGGCCTATATCCCGTATAGCCGTGGTGTTCTCCATGCGGTCTTGGGCTGAAGTCGTTGCCCCGCTGGCAGCTGCTTTTGTCAGGTCGATGTAAGCTCTAGGCGGAGCATTTGCTACTCCTTTTCGGTGGCTTACTATTCCTTGTCCTACGAGTCCTATCACCGTGGTTGGATGTACCCCAATTCGCTTCCCTTTCATTCCACAATATCCCAAACAACGTCGTCTTGATGATGGGACAAGATACTGACAATTCCTTGTTTAGTGCGAGGAAATCGACCTGGGAAGCCTGTCCAGCTTCAAGAGTACGAGATCAAATATCTTTGTACCAAAGCCCGCGAAATTTTCATTAATCAGCCTATCTTGTTGGAGTTAGAGGCCCCAATAAAGATCTGTGGTGCGCAAGATGTTCCAGTGCCATAGCCTCAAATTTCTTACCGCACGATCTAGGGGACATACACGGGCAGTACTATGATCTACTTCGACTATTCGAGTACGGCGGCTTTCCTCCAGAAGCGAACTACCTCTTTTTGGGCGACTATGTCGACCGTGGCAAGCAATCTCTAGAAACGATTTGCCTTTTACTGGCTTACAAGATCAAGTACCCTGAAAACTTCTTTATTCTCCGCGGTAACCACGAATGCGCCAGTATAAACCGCATTTACGGCTTTTATGACGAATGTTTGTCCCCCCTACGCTCTGCCTCATGACGCTTTGAGCTGAATACAAACAGGTAAACGACGCTACAACATAAAACTCTGGAAGACATTTACGGATTGCTTCAACTGCCTACCCATTGCTGCCATCATCGATGAGAAGATTTTCACCATGCATGGTGGTCTTAGCCCCGATCTTCAGTCCATGGAGCAAATTAGACGGGTCATGCGACCGACAGACGTTCCCGATACAGGTACATATCAAATCCCTCACACCCCGGTTCTGCTCAAGTGATAATGGTCTGTAGGGCTATTGTGCGACCTATTATGGTCAGACCCAGACAAGGACATTACCGGTTGGTCAGAAAACGATCGAGGTGTATCGTTCACTTTCGGCCCAGATGTCGTGTCACGTTTCTTACAGAAGCACGACATGGACCTAATTTGCCGGGCACATCAGGTGTGTCTCCACTAAAGGGCCGTGATTTCCCCCCGTAACGCCTGGGCGACGTGCGTACGCACAGTCTTTGTGCGGGCTTATAATTATCTACGTGCTTCCCTCCGTAGATTCTATAAAAGCGCTTTGTTGCATTTACGACATCCGCCATTCACGTGCACATACCGTTGGCTGACCTTTTTACCCAGGTCGTCGAGGATGGATATGAGTTCTTCGCAAAGCGTCAACTTGTAACACTTTTCTCCGCACCAAATTACTGCGGAGAGTTCGACAATGCAGGCGCAATGATGAGTGTAGATGAGACATTGTTATGTTCCTTCCAGGTACGTTACTTAGTCCTGCGTTACGTGTACGTCATTCAGCTGTTCTATGCGTAGATTTTAAAGCCAGCGGAGAAGAAAGCAAAGTATCCCTACGGAGCGATGAATGCAGGTCGACCGGTAACACCGCCGCGCAAACAAAAGAAGAAGGACGGCAAGATGGGCTGAAAACCGCCTTGGCTTGGCGGGCAGTGGCGGAGCGCCATCACCGTGGCATGGGGTACCCTCTTCACACCGTTTCCTTTGCCTCATTTGTACCGCCTTTCTCCATTCCCTTCCTTTCCATCTTTTTAAGTTTTGCTGTTTGATGTTGCGATTAGGCGGTTAGACGGTTATCCTGGCGGTAATATTGGCAGAGAATCGGGCTACGGCGCGGGTATGGGCTTAAGGAGATGTTTGGACCAGATCTGACCTATGATTGTCGGATGGCAGGTGCTTGTACCATGACTGTAATGCGTAGGGGTGCGTGGAAGTGGGGGGCGGCGGGGGTAGATGGACACATAAAAGTATCAAACGCGCGTATGCATGGACGGCGCCGTCTTCCTGTATCACCACCACGCCCCTCGCCGCCTCTCACTCCCTGACCCGATGAACTTAATTATCTACTTTCCTTACTGACCCCTCGACGACTGCTCATTTCCGATGGCTCGATATCACTTATACCATTGGTGTCATGTTCCGATCTCCCTTTATTCACTCTGTGCGAAGACCACTATATTCCTTGTCATGTCCAAGCATTAGCAGGAGCGTGTTCCTTGTCACATTATTTTCCTTATCAATTTCTTATCATGACTTGAAAAGTTGGCATACCTCTTATTGTATTTCCCAACGCCAAGAGTAAACAGGTACAGTTAGCCAACTTGCCCTTGGACAGCCACATCAAACTCGTAACCTCTGCCTCACATCAACACTCGATGAAGGAATGGGGTTACGACAACGATAATGGATATCTGAAAGCCACATCAAAATGACTTTTTCCGGCGTTCAGACCCTGATGTTTCGATCTCGGCCCTTCTCGGCCCTGGCCCGAGCTGTGTCTCGGTTGGCGACTCTCAGACTGGACTGGAAAATGCTCACTGCTTTGTTGGCCTGGTACTTGGAGGACTCTTGGAGGCCATTCTGCTATGCCTCATGACACCACGAGGATTACGCGGCGCAACCCCTGGTTCTCTCGGATCCTTTCTGCCTTCCACACTTCTCTTCTCGGTACCTTTCGTGCTGCTGCTGTGCACTCTATGTTCGTGTGGACACCAAACTCGTGTACATTGTTTTACTAATTGGGCCATACAAAGGACAACCACAGCTCGGCCAGACACGAACCATCCTCCTCCTTACTCGAACGAGCACAGACACTTCGCGATCGCACGAGCGGCCGCCGACTCAGACTCGGACGTCCGCGATGCCATCCTCAGATACGTCGCCCCTCGGCTGGTGCGCCGTGGCCCCGATGGTCCGGGTCCGGGCATCTCGGGCCAAGCCCTCGCGGCCATCATCCTCTGCGCAACCATCGTGCTCTGTGCGCTCCTTGGCGGCCTCATGCAGATCCCCGCCGTGTGCCCTTCTTGTCTGCGCGACCGCCTTCTCCGATCGGGCGGTAGCACGTCGTCCGCTGGGAGCTTCCCCAGTTCCAGTAGTGGCAGCATGCCGGGCTTTCTCGACATCGAAATGGGCGACCAGTCGGTATCCTTGGCTAACGGGGCTTCGCCCCCGCCCCCACCGCCCTACACTCGTGCACCTTCCTACGAGAGCTCGGGGAGTACTGGGGGGCGGGGCGACCGTACATCTTAGCTTTTGATTTTGGCCTCTGTGCCTCTGCGCATCTATATCAGCTCTCCTAATAGAATGTAAGCGTTTAATAAGACTGCGGCTGTTAGCTGTTAGCTGTTAGAATGAGAACGAGAAACAAGAATCCTTGTCCTCACGTGACTTATCCGTGCATTCATCCACATGACCGGCATCGCGTGGAGTTGGGGAAATTTCGAGACTGAGCCAAGGTGGGTCGTTATCAGCAACGATGACCACAACAGCTGGCACTTCGGCGCCATCTTCTCCCATTCCGTCTACCGCTTCGACCCTTTGGTCTTATCTTCTCAATCCCCACGGACCATCCAAGGCTAACGCCACACAACCCCATTCATATGCTCAGCTGACGCCCCAAGACAAAGCTGGCACGTCGACAAGGATACTCTTGCATGACACGCACGCGCGTCTCGAAAAATTCTCGGAACGTGCCAACTCGATGTTCTCTGCGATCGAAGCTTCCAAGAGAGAGATGGTCCGCGTCAGGGAGGAAGTCGAAAGTGCTCGCGAGAAGGAACTTGACACTATTGCCCAATTGAGCATGTTTCCCTTTTCATTTTCTGCGCATATATGCTGGCTAGCGCGTGCTCATCTGCATATATATCAGTCAATCGATGCCAGTCTTCTCTCCAAAAGACGATCGGAGAACCATTGCAAGCACGCGAGGCTGCTACCATGCAGGCAAGTCTCACAGTGATGGCAGAACGACTGCGCGCCTCGGAGGAAAGGATCTATAGCAAGCTCGATGCGCTGACTGCGGTAGGGTTTAGTCTGATGTTTTCTCAGCGGGAGAAACACCGAATCGTTCGTTCTGCGTGCAGCTTCTCCAAACACAAAACCAGTTATCGCAGTCGCTCCAAGAGCAGTTTTCCCTCACCCAAACCCAGCAGAGCCGAGTCCTCGAGCTACTTGCGCCGCTTCACCCGATTCTCAAATCCGTGCCACTCCACATCGACATCGCGCGCAACGCTATCTTGGAGAAGATGCCCGAAGGCTGCCAGTGTCGGTGTATCGACTACTGTTCAGGTCGATTGATCCCATCTGCTGTGACTTCCTGCGGTACGCCCTCGAAGAACGCAGAGCCACCGGTAGAGGCAAGGAAAAGAAGAAGGTTTAGTCTTGATATCTCGCACTCTGAGCCAGACAGCCCGCCCGTTCGGCGTTATCAGTATGAGTACCGACCCATCGCAGTTGAGGAGTGTCACGCTCTCCACGGATTTGCGCGGGGGCCTGGGGAAGCCTCGACCTCGGCTCAGCCTCCTCAAAGAGATGCCACTTTGTCGACCGTACAAGCCCCAAGCGGCGGGAAGAGCCGCAATGAGGCGGTGTCCCGCGGTCATCTGTTAGGGCCCGACCAGCCTGGCCTGATGTCTGGCAAATGTGGTATTGCTCCGCTGGCGACCCGGTTGGACATCGTCTCAAGAGGTACGGTATAGCTGTATCCGTCATCCTAATATCCACTTTGAACACGCGCCGTTGCGTATTTTCAGACAATAAAGATTCTTACATTTCCTCAAAGGTGAGGTTGTCTTTCCATACTTGGGTATATGAGCCACCATGCCGCGTTGCGTAGGTTCCCGCTCCGGCTGTTCCCGGCAAGAGGTTCATTCCATGTGATGATGATGATGATGATGACGACGACGACGACGACGACGACCTTTGAACTTTTCCCATGTCAAGTCTCGCGATGAAAAAAAATACGTCGATAGCGCCCGCATACATGTCGATTTTTATAATGCTTATGTCACGACAAGATATGTCGTCCATATTACATACCCAAGCGTGAATTGTATAAATTAATCCCTCGAAAGACACGCCTGGCAAAAAGGTTGGCCAACACGCTGGATGTCACCGTGTTACCGTGAAGGATGGTGGGAAATGTGTACAAACTTGACTTAATTACCATTGCTTTCTCAGAGCAGAGAAGCCCCCAAAAAGTTCCGGTAAAAAGTGGGGTGCTTCCACTTTTCACGTCACCCACTAGAAGCCAGAAGCACTACAGTAACTGGGTCGTTGACCGCCCCTACAAATTTCGCCAGGTGTATTTGCGGCTTTAGAGTAAATGAACGATAAACGCTACGTTACAATAAAAGCGCACTAACTAAATAGAACGGCTATGTACTACAGTAGTTCCTGCAGGGCGGTTGCCCGTGTCTCCCTGGAACTTTTCCAAAGGAAAAGAAAACGTGAATTACGGTGCCATGTCGACGATCGAAATGGATCATGCATGACGCGAATTTGTCAAGGTTTTGACCTGGTCGAGAGAAGAGAAAGAAGGGTAGTTTCGTAAACTTGGGTGGGGAGGGCGATGGTGGCGCCTCCCTTCCATGATGTTCCATCTCAATCATGATAATCTGTCCACGGATTGTCCGCGTGTCCTTGGAAGAAAAGATAAGACACGGGTCATACCCGTCACGGTCGGAGACGTTGGATCCTGGCTCTCTAGTGTCATCAACCATCATTCCCAAGTAGTACAAAGTCGCGAGACGGAAGGTCGTGTCACCGTGTGCTAGTGCCACGTTTTTTTCTCAACACGTTTTTCTAACCTTGTCGGCTCGTCGTTCCTTCCTGTTTCCGCATATGCATCGCGGCGGCTAAACCCGCATATTCATCTTTCCCCAACAAGTGGATTATTCTACGGCGCGCGAGCCGGTCGCGAGCCCCACTCTTGCCGTGATATAAAGTACTTTGTGTGATACCCACGCTACTATAATACACTTACGGCGGACCGCCGCAACCTCCATGGCTGTCCCTAAATCCGCAATAATGAAAAAAAAAAAAAAAGGGATCATGTCCATGTTTCTGTGTTGTACGATATATTACCGGCGATATTGCCTGACCCGGATACAGTAAGGGGAGGTATGCCATAACTCGTTACGTGGTGATTGAATGAGCGACGGCGTGGCGCACGGGAACATTAGCGAACAGGGGGTTGGGAAAGTATATGTTTGAGCCAATCAACAGACAGCGTGGAAGGAGAGAGGGAAATCGTACATAAGCTTAGGTATGAAGGAAGGTACGCGTAGAGAGAGAGATCCACCCAGAAAGTTCTATCCAAGGAAATAACAGAGAAAGGAATGTGATACAAGTTGAGAATAACTAGAAAAGGAGGGTATGATCATTCCCGAGGTACCCAATCATTGCTGCGAGACGCGAGCTCTATTGAATTGTCGGTTGTCCAGAAGACACGCTCCGTTGGGCTGCGTCCTGTCCAGCTTTTTTGATCACGGAGTATCATCGCCTGGGGGAGAAAAATCAGTAAGGACACCGCCTATAATCAAAAGCTATGCAGCAAATGAAATTTACCTGCTGCGCACCAAAATTACGTTGGTCATGTGCGAATAGATCCACGTTCTCTTCGAGTGCGTCAGACAGAGTTTGCATGTCTTGCAGAATCGCTTGTAGCACCCGGATAGACGCGAGCGTGAGCTGCTCTTTCCGATTGCGGACCATGGCACCATTCGACATCGGTGGTGGAAGAGACTGCGAGATTTGCTGTAGCACCGTGTGCATGATGCGTTTCGTCTCGTTCATGATCTTCTGGGCTGCGGGGTAATTTTTACGTGATACGAGCACCAGAGCGCGGGTGATCATGTCCGAAGCAAGTAACTCCATGCGCCGCCGTACGATGATAGTGTCCGAGCGGGCATTTGGCTGTCGAGTGGGACTGCTTCCCCCCGCAGGTAGTAATGTGACGGTAAGGAGTACGGGATGGGCGAGGCGCGAGACATGCTTGCTTGCAGTGGGATCGTAGAACGCACCGTCGACCTCGAAAACGGGTACCTCGTCGATCATGCGATCCATCATACCGTCTGTGAGGTCGGCCATGTCCTGAATGCTGAGAGTATCGAGGCCTAAGCTCTGATTGAACCGGTCTGTTGCGTTCATCGCCCGTTGGGAGCCCCCACGTGCATTCTCCTGACGATGGGCATCTGAATTATCGAGCTCAAGCTCGACAAGCATCTCCTTGCGTTCACCGTAACGCAGTTCGCCAATGTCGACGTCAACGTGACGCCCGTCGGATGAGACGATCGTTTGACCAGAGACCTTGCGGATACGGAAGCGATTCCCATCCACAACTTTCATGTGAAGCTTCATATTCATGGTCCCAATGGACATCATCCCACCAATGCAGCCCGCGAGGCAGCCTCGTAAATCGTACCAGTCATTTACGAAGGTGTACGTCCCATTTGTGTGATTTGACATGAGCCAAAGCGATGCGGGGTCGTGAGATCGCCCGTAACCGAATGAATGGATCGGCACGTTCGCGGCCTCTGCGCGCGCAAGCACGAGGTCCATTTGTGCTCGCCGCGTGCTATCTGCTGCATCGCTGACAAGGACCATGCCAGCCACGTGATTCCGTGACTTGCGTTGCAGCACGACATCAAGGCCTTTCAGAATGCCGTTAGTCGAGGACGCACAGCGCTAGTGAGAGAGGGTCATACCATGGTTAACAGCAGTGACGACATCAGTCTTATCGTCCTTGTTACCGCGAACAGCAAATTCATCTTCAAACGCTTGGCTTTCCTCGGGACGGAATCCAATCTCGTCGACAAATTTACGCAGTCGATCACGGCTCTGCGGGCGTCCAGGCGACAAAAAGGGTGTCTTCCGCACCGCACCCCCGACTCCGACTTCGAAAGTGACACATGACAGACGGTCGCGTGGCCCAAGCGAAGCAATAACGAAATCGAGTGACGCCTTTATGACACGAAGCTTGAGCGCAGCCGTACTTGGCAATGAGTTGATAGGTGGGATAGAGATGACGAGGATAAGATCCAAAGGCGGGTGAGGGAGGGGCGCAAGAGAGTTTGAAGGACCAGCAGACATATGTGGTGCGTACAACGGACCGGAAGAATAGTGGGATGGTGTCTCATCCTCTTGAAGAGGGCTGAGTTTGCCTGTTGCACTGTGGTGAAACCCGTGATTGATGACCGAGCTACCTTGGGATGTGTAGCTCGACAGCGTCGACCTTCCAGAACTGTGGAGTAAACTGCTCGCTCCCGTGCTTCCGCTTGTCCCCGTGCTTCCGCTCAGCATTCGCATAGCCTTGGCGCTACCGCCAAACTCATCCATGTCGAGTGGGGCGGAATCTGGTTCACGTCTTGGTCCGTGTATTTGAGAAACAAGTGATTGCACATTAGCCTTCCATGTTTCAAGCGAGGAACGATCTTTGAAAATCAAAATAAAGGAGTCGAGCCTTTCGTCTTCCATGTCGATGGTTAGGCTGAGCTCCCCTTGAACGGATGTGTCCGTAACCTGGCGGATATGCTTGATATAGATCCGACCCTTTAGCCGTAACACGCCTTTCGACTGATTCGTAGCTCCGCTTGTCATAGACGCAGCGTCTGTCAGGACAGATGCTGCACCTGATGCACTCGAGAGGAATCGTCCTAGAGTACGCTTCCTTTCTTCGGCGACACATATAATTGCCTCTTTGAAGAGATAGACAAAGAACTCGCGCACAAGGGCATCGCGGCGCACTGACAACAGGTCATACATTTGCAGAGGCCCAAGGCCTGAGAGTGGATGACCTTTCCAGTCGATGATGCGGTTCCTGAGATCTTCGGTGATCGCCACAAATGGTGATGCGTCCTGGGACTGGAGGGATGCCGAGTAAGGAATGTCACGAGTTGAGTGATTATCGTGAGAAGAAACCGTGGGAGCGACGATGCTCCCAGTGGCATGTGAAGGTTGATAGCGCCGCCGCATGGTTGAGGGCTCAGGTACAGGCTGTGTGGCATAGGGATCCATGACAGGGCCAGGTACATGGCCAGACCCGCGCTTTCCGGGAAGCTCGACGACAACGATACAAGTGAGCGCTTGGGTAGGCTCCGCATTGCGAGTGAGGGAAGAGAACTCAGGAAGCACCTGGATTGAGGGCGTGACCACAAATGCGGCGTGATCGCCGTGCGAACTTGATTTGAGTGACGGCGCAAGGGGTTCGATCGGGTCATCCTCTGTAGGGTCGTACGGTCGCCCTGTGGCTGATGCACGTCCGGCTTTTGGTGCATCACGCCCTGGAAACAGCGAAGGTGAGTTTCGGTCACCCATGCCTGTAAGGGCTGCGAGTTCTGTGCCACGCGTTAGAATTACATACATCGAAAGTTGCCGAAGAAATGGCGGGCGTACTATTTGATTTTCCACTATCGCCATCACCAACCTTCATTGGCCGCCGACATACACCACACACTCCCAGGTTCGACTTGCGCAGAACTGCTGTCGTGCGACCCCCCCCCGGAACAGGTCCATATACGGCAGTAAAGCACGCCTATGGAACGGTCAGTGCTGAAATTGATGACGTTTGCAAATAAAGTAGTCGAGGAAGTCGATGGATCTGGTGAGAAACCCCGGACAACTTCCATGCGACGGGGCACTCGCAGGGGATAGAGCGCTGGGAAATCACCCGAGCGTGGGGAGACAGCGAGCGACGGTCGGAGTGGGACGCAAGAATTCCGGAGGGGGAATAATCCCGTCACCGTCATGAGTAACGGGGCGGGAGGAATGGAAGCCCGTGCACACCGCAGCCTGCCCACCTCACAGAAAGATGTGACTTGAAGCCCAAGGCCACACGCGATGCCGAATACAAACGCCACAGACCAGTAAAGGCGACACAGTCGGGAAATCACTCACCTCGTGAAGAGCATGGCCACATTCTGGCACGATATGAGGCTTCTCTCCGGGTAAACGGAAGCTGAAGGAGAGGGGCTCGAGGCAGACGGGACAATCCTCTTCTTCTTCTGATGAGTCGTGACTGGATACGACGGGGAGTGGCGCATGTGCCATGGCGGCGAAGGGATGGGAAGGAAAGTCTTGAGGGTGAAGAGTCAGGGTGGAGTGATGAGCGTCCGGAGTGGCTGTGTGAACGGATCGAAAAGATGCCGCCGACGAGGGTCTTCGTGTGCTGGGGCGGGAGTTGAGGTGCGTGGGGTTATACGCAGACGGGGTAAGAGTAGTACGAGAGGAGGATGATGGAGGATGGGGAGAAAGGAACCCGAAGGAGTGATCACGTTCGGGTGTTGTTTGAGACTTTTTGATGCTTTTCTGGAACCAGGCGGAGGGATGAGCGACCCTCATAAACCACCTGAGATCAAAGTTGCGGGAAAGGGGACGTGGCTGGGCTGGAGGAGAGCAAAAAGCAATTGCCGATGACAGGTTCACCTATGAGATATAAATCTCTCCAAATCTGGTCACATCCCCTCTTTGGGGCACTCGTGCATACATCCCTCCTCTCCTCCACTCCTCTATCTCTCCTCTCGCTCAGTCCTAGTCGTACACAGGTTGGCTACCTGCGTCGTGTTCCGTTGATTCACCAATCTTTGCCTCTTGCCACCAGTCCCTCCAAGCCAAGCCAAGTTAATCCAATCCCTTTGTATTATCCAAATCCGGGTCTCCTTTCAAACCATTTTCGTCTTATTCCCCACTAACTCAGTTACGTTACTCGTATTTATCCAACCTCCTTTTTTCCCCTAAATCTTCCCTATCCTTTCCTAGTGCCATCGTCCCTGACCTAAATCTCCGTCATTTTAATTAAATTTAAAGCAATCATTCAAATTCAAATGAATACCAACCATTCCGGCTCTACTCGTGCGACTTTCAACCTTGTTGAAACAGAATTCCGACAAACGAGTCGTATAATAAGTCGAGCCTTTATCTCGCTTTCCTTGCCTTTGCCTTCGCACCCTACCCATACTCAGAATGAGTCCCATTTTTCGGCTCGCATATCAAACCCAAGTATGTTCAAACCGTTACAAGCAATGATGTGCACTCCACACCCCATGACAGACGACAGACATATATATCATGGATATAAAAATGCGAGACTCCACACATCAATCTCAAATCAAACATCCCCTTTTTATGATCGATCATCCCACACCGCAAATTTTTGGTGGACTTTGTGGCTGCCATATCTTAGTCATTCCACGGGATAATCGCACCAGTCACCGCTGCAGTGCAAAAGTGTCATAGACGGCGCACGGCGCAAAGGTTTGTGTGCTACGCCCAATTTGGGTTTGCCCAGCACGTCGTGGCATAAAATGCGTAGGCATAATATTCATTTGCGATCGGGAATACCGCCACGAATAAGGCTACATGCTATCTAAATTGTCTGTAAGAAGACCACTTGGGTGGAGAGGCATATATTTGTGGCTGTGGCTGACTTACGGCGAGGAACGGGCGCGCATAGGCGGCCCAACCACAACATTTGATGCATTTGATGGGCTTTGGGTGAACGACTGATGGGGCCCACACTTTACCCAGATACGGCGCGCTCACCTTGATCCGGGCTCTAAGTTGGTCTCCGCTCTGCAATTCCAGTGCCATTTAGGTTTTCTCAAACAGGGCGCATCTGTTCAATTTGGCTGATCAAGCTGTGTTCACACGCCTACAAACCGTTTTGTCCTCCTCTCCTTGCAATCCAAATACCCCACACGCCTTGAAGCTTGAAGGCCTTCTGTATTCCTTATGTTTGTGGCTGTGCTATCTAGTGTAGCGAACAGCATGGTTCACCTGTACAGTACAGTACTTTCTTCGGTGTGGATTGTCGCCATCTTCAGTTCCGATGACGTGGGAAGGTGCCATCGAACGTGTGCCACCAATTGCGCCAAGGGATACCGTTATGGTGGTGGACAATTTGTTGACCTGATAAATGAAATGAGCAAGCGTAGGCGGGAAACCCCACATGCAACCCCCCAAGCACAGCGTCCAGGACTGTACGGCTCCGGTCAGACACGTCCGCCGTAGGGTTTGGGGCACAGGCACGCATGGTTCGGCGATCTCCTCGGCCTCGGTGCTCGGAGCTGTCAAAGATAAAGATGGTCGTGCAAGGCTGATGCGCTGATGGAGTGATCCATGATGGCTCTGGGTGCTCCCGAATTTCTACGAGTCGAGATAGTTACTGTATCGTATCACACTGTGGATTTTACACCTATGGATTCATGCTAAATTTCAAATCTGAGTTGCCAGTTGTCACTGCCTGTCAGAAACTGTAAAATCTAGTATTTGGTGTGGTGACCTCATCTTCACTGAGTAGCGCGGTCTCAGTCTCGGTCTCGGTCTCAAACACGTGTCTCGATCGATCAAAAATCCCTGTCGCATCGTCGCAGTCGTATATCATCATGGGTCAAATTTTGGGCTCACACGATAAATTAGCTTGTTTGGTGAGACAGGCGGAGATTTTGGCAAAAACAGCGACAACTACTGTGCACATCCAACAGGTGAAGGCATAGAAAGATCGCCACACGACATAAAGGTGGTTGATGAACATGGCTAGAATCGAGAATTGCGTATGGATGACGGGTTACAGTGACATTAGACGAAGACGACTCAAAGCGATAGCATCTGGACTAAGATCCTAAGGGTAGAGAGAGAGAACCAAGTGAAGGATGATAGAGAAAAAACCAAAAACCGAAGATTCCAACGAAGCTATTCCCCTGGGCGCAAATACATTTTCACACGCGTCAGCTCGGTCGATACGCCGTGTTGTGCCCGGCTTCAGCGAAACTCGCCCTCCTCACCAATCCCTTTCCACTCGGTCTCTGTCCCTGCTCCTGTACCGGATCCGATTCTGAACGGCGCGTTGGTGGGTGAGGAAAAGGTGATAAGTTTCTGCTATGGTCTTGCCTCTCCACGCACGGAGTATTTTCGGGGAGCGAGATATTCAGGCTGCGGTGCAATTGCTCAATAACACCATCTACCCCCGAGTTGGAGATCCGCTCATTCGCACTTCTCCGCCCACTTGAGCCACTACTCGTGCTCATCTCTTGACCAATCCCGTTCTCCATTGCTGGAACCAAAGGAGCCCGCCCCTCACCGATGCCGCCCGTATCCCCAGGCCCGACGCGGAGGATCTCACCGGCCAGGCTACCTCCTGTTTGAGATAATGGAAGGAAGCAGGTCTCTCCTTTACTGGCATCTGCGCTTGCGCACGTGAAATAATCGAATTCCTCTTTGTTTTGACCTTTCGTTACTGGCGCGCCGACTGCAGCGTTGGTTAACGGATTCTCTCCTGGCCGGCCCCAGAAAGCACCTGGAGACATGGTCGATACGGGGGAGAGTGTCACTGCTGGGTGGTCTGGGTGTGGCAGCATCGGAGGACCAGGTACAAATTGAAAAGAAGGCATGCTTGGAGTGATGGGGGGTAACCCACTTGGCGTCATATGATGTGAGGGTGTCCGCGTGGAGTGCTGAAGTAACGACCGCGCATGTGGAAACTTTGGACGATTGAGAGGCGAATGCGGGTGTGCGTGTGGTGATGGAATGGGAAGGATACCCGATGGCTGCAAGGGCGACATGGGAATGCCTGGAGCGAACATGGGAGACATTGGTGAGAAATTCTGCGCGGCCGGCACAACGAAAGCAGAGGGTGGGGGGAGGGAGATAGGCCCAGGGTGAGCCGGGTGTGTTTGCGCCCGCTGTCGAGATGGGGGCGATGTTTGCTCGAGTCGTACTTGGGTCTCCCTCTGAGAAGAGGAAATGAATAGTTGTGATGAGTGGGTCGGTTCGGGATATGTCGAGGAAGTGGATGGGAGGGAAACGCTCACGGTAGGGGGCCGTGGCGAAGGATGGGATGGGAGGTCTTGCTGCAGCAAGGGTTGGGAAAGGTGCAGAGGGGGTGACGATACACGTGACCCTTTCGCAGACGGCACACCTGCACTGGAAGACGGTGGAGTAGGCAAGTCTGCGATGCCAGCGCTAGGAGACTCGTCTCGGAGTGAAGGGGGGTTCGTATCCTTGGGGTCAAGAAGGCCAGGACCTGTAAAGATATGTGTTGGGAGTTGGTGTACCGGTGCTGTGCCAAGGTGCGACAGGCCGGCATGAGGGTGGGAACGCGGAAGGGAAGGGAAGACATTCAATGGTGAGGGGGACGTGCTAGTCTTGACTTGATTTACATTATATGCAGTATGATCGAGAGAATGGGTAAAATGGGTAAGAGGCAATGGTGTACTACGGGACGATGATGGTCTGGCAGAAACGTTAGCCATTGAAGTAAGGGGTGTTGCGTTAACTCCTGAGAATGGTGATGTAATCAGAGGAGAGGAGGGTGCTGTCAGTGACTGCCCCACTGAAGGCATGAACTTGTCATAATGCACTTTGAGGGGTCGGCCGTTATATTCGAAACTGGAAAAGAAAGGGTTAAGCAGACGAACAGAGGACTGCGAAACGGATAACCGTTACCCATTGAACATATTCACTGCTCGTTCCGCATCGTGCTCTGTGGCAAAGACTACGGTACCAAATCCGCGAGAACGGCCATCTTGACCCAGAGCAACGTCAGCACGCAGAATGGTGCCCGCCTGGCGGAAGAGGTCCTTGAGATCCTGCCATTGACAATGAAATGGTAACTAGACATCCTTGAGAAAACCGGAGTGGATCACAACCATGAGGAGACCCACGTTCCCGACGAATAAGTTACGGCTGATACAGCCCACAGCGGTCGGCCGATCATGGCCAAGAACGGTGGAATGATCTGGGTAGGACTCATCTAGAGCACCTCTCAGTGGAATCTGTGGTACAAAAGAAGTCGACAATAACGGATTGATAGGTGGCGGAATTGAGGTTGGAAAAGGATAAAGCGGTCTCAGGACAGGAATGACTGGTGCATGAGTACTAACAAGTACGGGGCTGTGGTAGCCTGAGGCAGAGTTAGAAAAATTATCAAAATCGCTGGGTAGGCGGTCTAAGCGAACTTCGAGAACGCGAGACTGCCATGAATAACCGTTGAATAGATCGACAGCACGCCCGGCGTCCTCTGCGGTAGCAAGAAGGACGGTGCCGTGACCACGAGAACGATTGTCCGGGCCTAGTGAGACATCTGCGCGGAGAACAGTACCAGCTTTGCGAAAAAGGTCTTTGAGGTCTTGCCAACGAACCCTGTAGGGAAGCTGTGGCGGAAATCAGTCTCTTAGCGGAGCAGGCCCAATCGGGTGAAGAATGTGAAACGTGAAGGTTGAAGGTTGGCACGGGAAAGGGGCGCCTACACTAGCGCCGTGTCGACCATGGGGTGAAATACTGAGAGAAGAGAAAGGCATTGGGGAAGCGCGTCCGCAGCACACGAAAACGCGATAATTGTAAAAAGAGGCAGGAAGAAAAATCGAACAGACGGGAGGAGAGGAGAAAGAGGGAAAACGTACGTTTCCGACGAAGAGCTGGGTACGGGTGTCTTTGAGGGGAACGTGACGACCATCTGAGGATATAGAGGAGGTGGCTTGTTGGATGACGGCGTCTATCTCTTCGTTGGTAGGAGGATGAGTTGGGAGAGGAAGTGAAGGATTGGGTGAAAGAACGGGGGCGACGGCAGAGGAAGGGCTTGAGGACGACGTTTGGGTGGTATTCTAGGAGTATACGATAAATATATGCGGGGGAGGAAGGGACAGAGAAGGCATACAAAGGAGGATTGTACGTCCATGAGGAGGGCTAGGACTAGAGAAAGAAGGGATCGCGCTTGCACGGAAAGAAAGATGCCGCAGATGGCAGCCGCGCATGATCATAAACTTGGCTTCCGTACGTGCTACCGACCGACCCGTTGAGGACCGAGTCGCGGACTTGAGGGGGTTTGAGTATCCACTCACCTCGCCACCGGACGCTCCACACTTTCTTTTTGCACTTACTCACCCCGATCTCACTCGGGCATCTTGACGTCATCACCCTGGATTCGGCCTCATCCCTTCCCGAACTCGCTCTGCCGTAATCCTGCTCACGCCATGGAGCGCATACACCCCTTCAAAAACAAAACCCATTCTCATACTCATACATGGCGTCCACAAAAGGTATCAATATTAATGGCCCACCTGAACTGGCTGTCATAATTGGGAGATCGTGATTGGCTATTCCTTATTTGTCTTTGACATGGCTTCTCGTGGATGCTTCTTACTGGCATAAAACACCTTGGTTTGCCATAATTTTAGTACGGACCCGCCCTTGACCTCGGCATAACCTTGTTCAGTCGCCATCGGTACTACGTTCAATTCAATTATCAGGAATGTTTCGCCTTCTCAATGTCGCATTCTTAAACCCCACGGTACTCTCGCTTCCTATGTGTTCTACAATCCCACTCACAATAGTCTTTGTACATGCCAGAACACGCACACAAGCCCAACTGCGAAGATGGATGTTGTCCAGGACCCAATTCATCTTGCACTCTTGACACGAGTGTCGAATACCACCAAGGTACTTGGTGCTTCTGTTGGGCCAGTATTCAGGAACCAAAAATGACTCACGTTCATTCTTCAGGCATACAAGACGATTGCTGCTCCCCATGTGGACAGAATGACTCCGATGCTCATTCATTAGCCACCGACGACAATCGCCGCTCCGGCTGTATCCCGAGAAACCGTTCGAAATGTTGTCAAGCGTGTCCTGTTGTTACCCCCGGACTAACTGCCAAAACTGAAGACAATGTAGTTGCCTCTACTGGAACTGATGGTGCGTACATTAAAATGACATATTTTCGTGCTTTTGCCTAACTTACCCAGCACGAACAGATAGTGGCCCTGGTGATAGCCATTTGTCAGAAAGTATCTTCGGACGCGTCTTCGGGGCCACACATTCCCGTCCTCATTCGAGCAACCCCCGTCCAGAGGCACAGACGCAAAATAAATTAACACCACGGTCTTCATACCATTGCTGGCTTACACCCGAGAAAGGCCATCGACAAATTGCCACCGAAGATGCCGCCAAACAGGTTGATGATTGCATCCAGACTCTGCTCTTGACAGTTGACGGCATGGACTGCCCTTCGTGTGCACTAAAGCTCACAAAGGCGTTTCTATCACTTCCGTCAGTTCAAGACGTCAAAGTCAACATCTTCACTGGTCGAGCCTCTCTGACATACAGAAAGGATATTATCTCACCTTCCAAGATAGCAAAACGAGGCTCAAGACTTACCGGATTTACTTGCGAGGTGGATGATGAATCTCAACTGGATGGAAAATATAGAGTACTTCGCATCAAGTTCCAGACCAATACTGGACTTCCTCCGGAGTACCCTGTCCTCCCTTTGGGCATCGTAATCTTCAGGACAAGGCGCACCGAATCCAGTATAGTTTTTGATGTCCAGTACGATGCCGCCCTAATACAACCCCGCGCCGTCTTGGACATTTTCGACCCTTTGGGTGGTTCTTTCCTTCCTCCTCCAAGGCTGACTACTACTTCGCAAGTTGCCCAGGATATCGCTTCACTTCTTCGCCGAACCATTATTTCTGCCATTCTCAGCATCCCCGTGATTGTCTTTTCCTGGGCGCCACTGAAACCTCATCCGATCATATACGGCGCAATCTCCCTCTTTCTCGCGACATGTATCCAAGTTTACGTCGCCGCACCTTTGTATACTTCTGCGTTCTACACCCTTATCATGCAACACGACATCGACATGGATGTTCTCGTCGTTTTCTCCTCCACGGTTGCGTATGTCTTCTCCCTCGTCGCGTACATCATGCAGGTAGCGGGTCACGAATTCAGCACGCCATTCTTCGAGACCCCGACGCTATTGTTGACGCTAATCACTCTCGGAAATCTCATTTCGGCATATTCACGCGGACGTGCAACATCGGTCCTTGATAGTCTAGGTTCGCTGCAGCCAGACTTCGTACAAATGGTCTCGGCGGATGGCACCACGATCGTGGTTACTCACGTGGATCTCGTACAACCCCATGACATCCTACGTGTTTCATCAAACACGCTTACACCTACGGATGGCGTTGTGCTACGAGGGTTGACTCAGGTTGACGAGTCTGCTCTCACTGGTGAGAGTCTACCCGTCGACAAGGCACCTGGATCTTCTCTCACAGCTGGCACCCGGAACATGACCCATTCCATTGATATGGAGGTATCCCGGGCTCCCGCAGAAAACACCCTCGCTGAGTTCGCCTCACTCGTGACGCGCCTGCAAGAGGCGCGTCTACCCGTACAAGACATCGCGGATCGCGCAGCCTCTTTGCTTGCCCCGGTCATCCTGTCCTTGGCAGTGATCACCTTTGTCATATGGATGGTCGTTGGGTTGCACGTTCGTGGGGAGAACCTCGCCAAAGCGGGCTTGGCAGCACTCCGATATTCGATATCTGTGCTTATTGTATCGTGTCCGTGCGCAGTCGTGCTGTGCGTCCCGATGGTTATCATCATTACTGGTGCTGTTGCGATTAGGGAGGGTGTGTTGTTCAAGGTAGGCGTCCACACGCATGTACCCGTTTCACAGTGTTTCTAACGAGGCTGGAGACTGCGATTGCTGTTCAGGATGCCAAAAACGCCACAGTCGTCGTGTTTGACAAGACTGGCACATTGACGCTCGGACACATGGGCGTCGTTGAAGCATACATCATGCGTGAGGACATCATAGGCACAATTTTGGCACTTCTATCCCAAGACTCCCACCCTGTCGCCCATGCGGTATCCAAGTACCTACGCGCGACTTACCCAAACATATCTGCTGTGTCACTCACGGGTCAAGCACTGTCAATCCCTGGCAAAGGCCTCGAGATGACAGTTAACGACGTGCTTGTCCGCGGTGGGAACCCAATCTGGCTCGGTCTACAGACAGAGCCACATTACTCGCTCATGATGCAGAAGGCCCTGACCATGTTCGCCGTGACCATAGACTCGAAGGTGGTTGCATTTTTCGGACTAGCCGACAGTCCACGCGCAAGCGCCGCGCCCGCGGTTGAAAACCTCGAGCATCAGGGGGTCCAGGTCCACATTGTCTCGGGAGACGCGCGGCCCGTAGTTAGCGCCCTCGCAAAGCGATTGGGCATTCCGGATGAGCGCGCAGTTGGCGGCTGCCTACCAGCGGAGAAGGTCGCTTATATTCGTGCTCTGCAAGCAACTGGCGCACGCGTTATGTTCATTGGAGACGGGACAAACGACACCCCAGCTCTTGCCGCCGCGGACATCAGTGTTGCGATGAGCAGCGGGACGGATATCGCTCGAAGTGCGGCGGACGTCGTTTTCCTCGCACCTGACCTCGCGCGCGCGTTGGCAGCGCTGTTTCGTCTGTCGCGTGGCGCCGCGTTTCGGGTGTACCTCAATTTTGTTTGGTCCGTCGTTTACAACCTTTCTGCGGTGCTGTTAGCAGCCGGGGCCTTTGTCAAGGTACGCATTGCCCCCGAGTACGCAGCTCTGGGAGAGATGATAAGCGTTGTGCCGGTCGTGCTCGTCGCGTGGAGCATGTGGATTCTCAAGTTCTGATGGCGCTGACAACGTGAGTCGTGTCACGAATTCCGTCTGTCGTGGACTTCCTGGCCATAGGGAAGGAAGGCATATGAAAAGAATCTCTCCGCTACTATCGAATTTACTTGTTTACAATAGCGAAAATGGCAGCAGGTCTCGCCAGGCTGGTGTTGCGTCAAGGAGCACATGGATAATTTCCGCCCTGCAGACAGGTGGGCCACGCTGTCCAATCGGATATGCTGGCAGCTGAAGGTTAGCGAAAGAATAAAAAAATACTCGCTCAAGACAGAAACGTAATGTTCGTAGAGAATGTCTAAGTGGGTGAAACCCATACTCGTTATCAAATCTCCCATTGATTCTTCCGCTTCGAAATCTGAGTCGGCTGTTGACCAACCGTTTTACCACCCATCACCCCTTCCATTTCCAAGCGTAAAGGTGTCACCCGATGGCACGGCCTAACACCTGTTCCACAGTAGTGCCATCGTAGCGTATTCCAGACCCCGACCTGACTTTTGCTTGTATCCGCGGTTCTAGGATACCCCGTCAGTTAGGCCTTCCCTTGGTTGAATTGGTTCATCCGGTCCAAGATCGTCCTCCCCACTATCAGAAATGCTGCTCGGCTTTCTCTCGAGAAGAAATTTGGATGATCGTGCCACACTCTTGCGATGGCCAGTACCTTGCAGGACCAACGGCGAAGGACAAACCGAGACTTGATTCTGGGCTCTTTGCAACTGGCATCGGGAATTCTTAACCTTGGTCATAGCCCCGACATTTTCAACGGAAGCAGAACATGTGCATGCTATTCTTTGCCACGCACATCTTTTTTCCTCCTTCGGATCAATAGCAATAGCAAAAAGAGTGGCAATGTGATATTCGTTGTGGCCCGTGGCCCGATTACGGAACGTTGATATGGATTTACATTCTTTTCCCTGAGGTGTTTGCCGTCGCCTCCATGTTTCGAAACCGCGTACATGTTGCGATATACCAATGCCTGCTGTATGGTATAGAAGCGAAGGTAGCAATAGATTGGCCATGACCAAAGAAGGTTTCATCGTCAGCCGAGTGCCGCCACAAAGCGGACTATCCCCGAAAAGCACTGTAAACAGCCACGCAACGGTGCCACCGACTCATTTCTGATTTGTGGCGCGGCAGGCCGAGACCTGATCGCCTCGGTACTCGGCTTATAATAAGATGAAGCATCGCATGATTCGCATCAAACCGGGAACGTCAACGATGCACCTCGCGTGCGCTCGGGTCCCGCCGATGGCAGCTTCAATTGAAGTTTTGAATGCGTTCAATTCTAGTCAATACCCGATACACCAACTTGAACAGGCTAGGCTACTTTTATCCGTCTCCTTTCACTTCTTCAATTGAACGAGCCATACAACGCCTTGCGCTGGCACTGCGGGGGGAGAGGGGCGCGCGCATCATCCTCGTGATCCATGACTCGGCGATACGTTTTCTGGGGTACTCCTGGAACTGACAGCTGGCAAGGTGCTGATTTCGTGCCGAGCATTCAGTTCAGCGTAAACGCTCCCGGTTATTTAATGTTTTCGCAGAAACCGTGCCAGTGGTTCCGCGGAAATTTCTTTTCTTTACTTGAAGGGGCTTTATATCGCGTCGCACGGGTGGTACTGTAATATCATGACTCCAAGTACTGCGTGATCCTGAACGATTCGATGTTTTTGGGGCCTGTTAGACGAATTCCTGGCTTACTCTTGTGGGATATCCTTTCTGCTTTCTACTACTGTAGCCGCCTCCCTTCGACTCGGACCATCCGAGCTACGATTTCACATCACCAAGAGCTCCCCACACATCCCCAGCAATTGGTTTTGAGAGTCTCACCACCACCGCAAGTCGGCGCAAGACGACTTGGAGGCGAGCGCCGTATTCGGTCGGAGCGCCGCGTCACAGATAATGCAGGTTCGTTAGTGACAGAAAACACACTGGTAGATATGTAGAAAGCGTAAATGCTAGAAATTTGAGTTCGGGGCACGCGTCGGGCCTCGGAACGGTGTTGTAAACACGAGAACCGAGGTGGACGCAACTAACTACTGGCCCTTATGACTCGGAGGTGTCCCCCGTGGGCGGGCGTCGGGTGTACCAATTAACCAACATAATTGCGGTAACTATACTTCTTATGAAACTGAGACTCCCTGATAATTAAGTAGGGCGGCGAGGGCCGCCGCGGCGTTTGGGACGTCCGTTTGGGTATGCGTGGGCGATCGAGCCCCTTAGTATCTTACCGGCCGATATGCAACAAGATAGTCCTAGCCTCGTCCTCTGGAATTAACGCGAGGCACAACAGTACTGTAACCCACTGCAGTCGTATGTACGGTGTTCAGACACGACGTTCGCACGGACTTGAAGCTCGGAATCCACACTGAACGCACACCAAAACTACATAGACGAAATTGCCGGCATGCCACGGGATTAGAATCCTCTCGGAGGGGGTGTACGCGCATCTGGATCTATTGAAAGGGGGCTCTCTGTGGTGCTCATAGGATACGGAGTGGATGTTCTTCCAGGAGATGCCACGACCTTTACCTATTATTCCGAAAGTGCAAGCACACTCGGCATACAAAGCACGACACATCACCCGAGCACAACCCCTCCATACACAGGGATTGTGGCCAGCGGATTCTTTTCACTTATGTGGAAGTCTTGGCCACAAATCCCTCATGAAAGCGAGCCGCAGAGTCAAAGGCAAGGAGTTCAATAAATGTCATAGAGAGAAAACATCATCAAAAAGCCTCAAGCACTGAGATCTGAGAAGTCAATCATCCAGTACCGAATACCGGAAACGCGTGGGGTCCAGAAAAATAATGTTATAACAAATAATACAGAGCATACAATAAAGGGCGATGTCAAGAATCGAGTGTCTATACTTCCTGACTCTCCTTCTTGCCCTTCTGAGTTTTGCTGGGAAGGAGCTAAAATAGCCAAGTCAGCAGAGTCCTCCTGCAAAACATTATGGACCACATACCTCGGGGTTGATGAATGGTACGACACCGCCCTGGGAGATGACGACATCGCCAAGGAGCTTGTTCAATCTATTTCGAAACCCTTGAGTACCGAGTTGATGGAAAGAACTTATCGAACTTACTCTTCGTCATTCCGGATGGCAAGCTGTAAGTGCCGAGGCACAATACGCTGCTTCTTGTTGTCGCGTGCGGCATTACCGGCCAGTTCCAAAATCTCGGCAGCAAGATATTCAAGGACGGCAGCAAGGTAGACTAAGAGGGCAACCGATTAGAACAAACAACTCGAAAAATCTTTCAAGTTGAACCGCATGACGTACCAGGTGCACCCGCACCAACGCGTTGGGCATAGTTGCCACGCTTGAGGAGACGGTGAACACGGCCAACAGGGAACTGAAGACCGGCTTTGGCAGAGCGAGACTGGCCCTTTCCGGTTTCACCAGCCGACGCCTTGCCTCCGGACTTGGCCTTTCCACTAGACTTGCCAGACATTATCGATAGATGGGTAGTAGGAAGAAGTGGTTGTGGAAGGTGTTGGAGATGTGCGAACGGGGGTAGAGTGATGTGTGTGGGGAAAGTGAGATGGGCTTATAAGCTTTGGGAGCGGAAGTGTCACGTGGCAGAGACACCAACAATAAGGTTTGCGATCAACAGAGCGGAAGACGCGTCGACGCGTCGGTGACCATGACCAAACACGCCCAAAGCGTTATTCCCTTGCTCTATATAAAATCCCGTTCATCACACCCTGTCGTTCACGTTCTCTGCTCCTCACCACCAGCACCGTCGCCGCATCTTCACCACTTCGACTCTAACAAACCACCACTCTAACATCCAATGGCACCCAAACCCGCTTCTACCGCTGGCAAGGCTCCCGCCTCGACTGCCTCCAAGGCTCCTGCCAAACCGACTGAGGGCGCGAAGGGCGCAAAGAAGACATCTTCTAAGCCAGCTGCCGAGCCTTCTGACGAGAAGAAGAAGCGTCGCAAGGTCCGCAAGGAGACATACTCGTCTTACATCTACAAGGGTGAGTCGGCTTGGTCTCATTTAGCGACATTTGTGACTCACCAATGGATTAGTGCTGAAACAGGTGCACCCCGATACTGGTATTTCCAACAAGGCGATGGCGATCCTTAACTCATTCGTCAACGACATTTTCGAGCGCATCGCCACTGAAGCCTCCAGTGCGTCTTTTCTCACTTGTGACTTGACAACCTCTGACAAATGGGACAGAGTTGGCTGCGTACTCCAAAAAGTCTACCATCTCTTCACGGGAAATCCAGACTGCTGTCCGTCTGATCCTCCCTGGTGAATTGTCGAAGCATGCCATCTCTGAGGGTACCAAGTCTGTCACCAAGGTATGGAATACCCTTCTGTTTTTTATCCTGTTTATTTACGCCACCTGTAGTTCTCCAGCGCAGGTGCCAAGTAGATTGGTTTATCTATGGTTTTTTGTATCATACTACTGTATACTGCTATTCTATCTATTTTCTTGCTGAGCACTCCTCGTTGCGTGTGACTGTCGAAGGTCGTTTGATATCAGGGTAAATTCGGACAGGATGCCTAAAGGGAACCGTGTGCTCCAGTGAAAAGCTGCAACTTAATACGTCCGTCATTGTGATTAGGGATAATTCGAAAACTCGGTGTGGATGTCATGGAAAGTATGCGTCGGGACATGATGCTGCTGTTCGTCTACGACGGACAAACCGCACTCTATTAATTAAACGGCTGTAAATAAAGGTAATCGAAGTCGTGCTCTATATCTTCCCCAAAAGCAAGTTCTTCGTCATCTCTCGTCCTGTGATCCGGACAGTGTTATACAATGTTGGAAGGTCGAGCGTGGACGTGAACGTGTCCGCGAGGCCGAACGGCATCATGAGCGGAATCCAACCTGCAAGCACGAAGTGAACATTGGCAATTGGCGCGCTAGGTGAGAAGACGATGGCCGAGCACGTACCCCTCGCGTATTCCATGGCCCAGCATCCCTCGTGCATCTTGTACTGCTTGGCGACGCCACGACGCATAAGATGCACGTCACCGGGGAGGTACCGCTCCATCTCCAGCGCGCCAGGCTGGAACGCCCACTGCTCCCCGACGAGGATGTGGAAGTAGTCGTCGGCGGGGTGGAGGCCCGAGTGACCCTCCGTACCGAGCGGCGTGCCGAAGATGATCAGGTACTCCGTGATGCTCGCGTGGATCACGTACATCGCGCCCATCGCGCCGCCCGCGTTGTTGAACACCCATTCCGAGCTGTCCGTGTTGATCGAGAGGCGCGTGCGCGGGTAGGTCGCGGTGAGATTCGCGACGATGTGAGAGATCATGCCCGCCGTGTCGTTGGGCGATGTGGCGAGCGCGGACAACTGGAGCTCGTGCAGATGGACCGGATCAAAGACGTACCATCGATCCTGGAAAGTACACGTTGCATTGATTTTTATTTTTCAGTAGATGCGCGAGAGGGAGCTGTTTTTAGAAAACCGAGAATGTACCTTGATCGTGTCGAGCCAGCTAAAGGTGGCGAGCGTCATAAGCAGCAAAATGGCCCTCGTGGCCCACCTGGTGAGCGGGTCGCATTTTTGGGATATTTTTGGATCGGGAGTGCTTGGGGTGGCGGATCCAGACTTTTTTCCGGACATTTTTGGAAGTGCGCTGGAGGGTGTACGAGGTGGTGTGCAAGGACTACTGTCGAGGGGCGTAAAGTGCGGTGAGCCCGCAATTAGCCGGCCACGTACAGTAGTACGTTGTCATATCGCTGAGAGGTGCGTCGTGTTGCGTCGACCAATCAAAAATGCGTGTGAGATGCCACACCCATTACAGCACTGGATGGGTACTGGGACTGGGGAGGGGGAGAGTAAGTGTTGGATGTGCAATCTGTTCATGAATTCAAAGTGACAAAAGAGAGGCCATCCCATTGATTTCCCCAGGCTAGGTAGCTCAGTTGGTAGAGCACCTGGTATATACTCAGGAAGCCTGGCTTCAACCCACAGTCTGGCCATATTCTTAAGGCTTCAACAGAAAGAAGAAGCTGAAGCTGAAGGGGAAGGGGAAAGCAAAGGAGGAGAAGGAGGACGCTGCGTGGCCACTCCAAACGGATGCAAAACTAGCGTTGCATTTTGAAGACCGTTGAGGATTTAATTCGCGTCCTGGTGCAGGTCACAACCGAAGGTACGTCATGTTCTGCTGTTACTACCTCATGTATCTCAAACAATCAAAGGCGACAATTCCCACTACGCGAACGGTGAATGCTTCATATATCTCCTCGCCCCAGCTTAGCATGTCTACTGACTAGCACTCTACGGAAGAACGCCTTGTGCTTGACTCTGAGCTTGTCAAGAAATACGAAGCATATTTCATCAATGTAGGAAAGTTCGACTCGAGAAGCTTTAAGCACGACGATATCGGGTTAAACGAAATATACGAGGAGTGGTCACCCCCAGACTTTGTCTTAGAGTTTGAACAAAAGCTAGACAGCAAGCCGGGGGTCGCCCATGAGGTACACAATCTCCTTGACTTGTCCGTATGCTTGTTGATTCTGATTGTCAATGTAGGCGCATGGCGCGTTTGATTCTACACTCAATCCCCAAGCTCAAGCGGCATATTTTGGGCCTCGCGACGCACCTAGCGAACAGCTGTGGCGCGATGCCGATCTGCTCGAGGTCATCCACATCGCATGTATTGCGAATGGGAAATGGGAGAAATGCTGGAAAGGCCCTATCGGATCTGCCTTGGAGGAAAAGGCGGCGGATGCGATGTTTTTCTTCATAATCGCCATCCGAGACCCAATTGACAACCATATCACCGTTCAGCTGTGCGTACTCGCTCACTTGCTTGCCCCTTTCGGTTGCGATTTAGCGTCGTCTCTACAGAAGCAACGCCGGTTGGCCTTTCTTTCTTATCACGAGATGCCGAGCCGTTCAACCTATCAATGCACAATTCCGCAAGCTCTGACCGCGCAGCGATTTCCTCGTCTTGAAATCAAGTTATCCTCGACTGCTCATCGAGGTTAATTCGACAGCAGTGAGAGATTGGCCTCCGGATCTTGTCCGGATGCTCTTGCAAGGGGCCGCTATCGTTCGTTTCGCAAATGCATTCTTGGACGAGTTCAAGGAGAAGAAGGACTTCGTTCTCATCGCTATCTTCATTCAGGATAGCGGCACGGCAATTCGCCATACCTTATTTCAGACGTGCCATCCCCAGGACAGCCAAGCGGTATGTTATGCTATGTATAAGCAAGCTTACAGGCTGAGCTGTCGTAGGTTTATTACCAAACAAAGGAGTTTGGGCTTGACACGCCAATTGGCCGTGTTGAATTCACCTGTCAACTGTACAGCATTATTCAGATGTTGAAACGGGATAAAAAGGACGAGGGCAAGGATACACGGATGCTAAGGGAGATTAGGCAGCTCATCAACACTATCTCACAACATGAGAAGAAGTTTGACCTGACGTCGTTTACCACCGGGGTCGGTCGGGGGTCCAGGAAAATACACACTCGCACAAGTGATGGTGATGGTGATGGTACTAGTGGTGGAGGGGCAAGTGCAGCAGAGTATGCAGAGCTCAAAGCACACGACTACGAGGTGAAACCGGAAGTCATCGTGGATTCTAGCGGTGTCATATTGGAACCGCTTTTCAAGGTGTGGCAACTGTTCCCTACCTTATCATACGCCACGTTGACTCCCCCCCTCCAGATGCCGTCCCATATCCTCACTGTTTACCAACCGTCGGACCCAAGCAATGAGCTCATCGCGAAGAAAGTTCGCAAGGAATCGGATGAACTCAAAATCCTCAGACGACTTAATACAATCCAGCCGAAATTCGAGCATGTTATCTCGTTGCTTGATTCGTTCGATTCGTTCGATCCCCAGCTCACGTCAGTGCTGTAACGTTGATATAAGGAGCAGAAGCTCTGCTGGTATGGTGTTACAAAGAGGTATGGCTGCCAGTCCTTAAGCGCAGAGCACCCGTATCCCAAAGATCTGGTATAATCAGACGGCGGTGAGCTTATCGTTGGGAACCAAGGCATAGACAAAGATACGTACAACTTCCGTACTCAGAATCGGGACTCGGGCACCAACTGGTCGCACCCTGGTCCGGGGTTCCAAGCGGTGATTGCCTACGTGCGTAGGCTAGCGACCTCCCATGATCCAAGGAGCTGGCACGCCGGATAGTCCTCATGTCGGGGATATAGGAAGGTGCAAACCTAACTGGGTGGTGGTCTCGGGGATCATGCCAGTGCGGTGGGTAAAGGCGGGACATCCCGGCATTGGGACCAGGTTGTGTGGTTGGGGTCGAAAAGGTTGAAAGCTGGTGAGCACCGGAATTCGCGTCTGAATCGGAGTGAGGGCCCCAGGCACTGGGAGGGAATGGACTCATAGTTCCGGGTGTGGTAATGGTGCCTGGGGTTAAAGGGAAAATCGTTGGGCTCGAATCCACGGTGTTTCCTGTCTCTGCAGGAGATCCCTCGGCGGGTTGCCTGCTCGAGCTGGGGACAGGCGTATCACCAGGTTGCTGAGTATCCTGGTCCACAACCCCAGAGGCGGGGGGACCGGTTTGTATGTCGTCCCTCTCCGTTCCCTCTGCACGCATGTCTGCAGAGGGACGCACGCGCTCCACTTCCTCGATGATTTCCAAAAGCGACTTTGATATTTCTGCGTTTTGGACGCTGCTCTCTGGAACAGCAGCACCAGCGTGGGAGCGAACTGCATCGCGAAGGTCATCAAATCTGGCCCACATCTCCCCCGAGGCTTCATCGAAAGGTAAGTGCGGGGTGTCCAGCATTCTCATGATCATCGCCAACGACTTCTTGATGTCAGACGCCTTTGTTTGCGTCAAGTCGAGTGTCAGCCTTGCTAACCTGCAGAAGTTTGACAAGGGTCCGTCGTGGAGAACTGTATCGAGGATTGCTTTGGCCCTGGGAATCAGGTCTGGATTAGCATCGATATTCATGGCCGTCAAATATTCCCTATCTTCTTGGGTTCCGAGTTCCAAAACCCAAACTAGTGTTGAGAGGGCATTGAGAGACTGTACGACGAAAGGCTCTCCAAGGCCACACTGCATGGAGAATTGGGCCAACACCACATGACAAAACTGAATGGAGGCAGAGACCACACGGAAGGAGGCGATCTTCTTGACGTGCGTGTCCGGGTCAATCATCATTGTCCTTTCGAAATCCATGAGATACCTTAAAAGCAGGTCAAAGACAGGGGATTGCCAATCGATATTGGACGAGTCCTTTAAAACCACGAATGTCACATCGAGTACATCGAAGACAGCCGTGACAGTCCGCAACTTGTCTTGGAATGGGACCTGTTGGTGGAGGCAATCTGAAAAAGTAACATGCAGCTGCTCCCAGAGTTTGTCCTCCAAAATCAAATGCTCCATGAAGCTTTTTGATAGTTCGGGGTCAATTCTTGCAACATGCAGTGGGAGACGTGTGGCAAATGCCTCCAGGAGTTCGCTGTTGCGGAGTTGCTCTCGTCCGAAGATGGCTCGAATTTGTCTCGGTGGAAGCTTTGGAGCGTATGCCAACACCTTTATGAGGCGAAGCCCACTGACAACGATGTTCAAGACATCGATGAGTGGGGCAACCTGCGCTCTTCCTCTCTCATAGCTGCTAACCCTCTCATGTACTGTGTGGACCACATCGGTGAACCGCGTTCGTGCTTGATCAGACACCCGAACTTGGGTAAGTCCGTGCAACTTGAGGAGGGTTTCGAACGTCTTCCATGCTATGTCGAGATTGACCCCCTCGTCATTCGAGCACGAAAGAACACCATCGGCCAAGACCGCCAAATTGATTAGCGGGCCATCGTACAAAACAGCGGTCTACATTTCCCGGTCGTCGGGTAGATCGTAGCTAGTGATCTGTGAAATGCCAATGGAGTGAGACGACTGAGCAGTTTCCGTCGTTGTCCAAACACGGATGAACCTGTATATTGGCTTTAAATAATCGGGGAATTCCTTCGTCAGTAATTCTTCAGCGTCCGATTTAGCGTCCGGGCGATCGAGAGGTCTTAGAAATTCCCCAATTACGAGCCCCCTAACGCACAATGCACGTAAGGCTATCGAAGAATTTGGAACGCAGCAGATAGACGCAAGGTCCTCTATGATTGCCGTTATCGAGTAGCGCTCGGGTCGCGTGGCCGTGGGACCGCGTGCTATCTGGGCTGGGAGGAGAATAAACGCAACGATTTGATGTAAGCCGAAGCACGTGACATGCATGCTTCGGGCGAGAGTTCCGACGACATCACGCATATTCCGAGATGGGTGGCAATACGCTTCAGGACCTTGTCTTCCCCCAGATCCTCAACCACGAGCTTGGTGTCAGCAAGGGGCGATAGGATAAACCCGGGAAGGCAACTGAGGAATGTATCCATGTCGACCTCATCGAGTTTTTGTAGTAGCCAATGCATTGCAGATCGATCTAGTTCCAGCGCTCTCTTTTTGATTTCCTCCTTGAGGATCCGAGATCGATCAAGGTGAATGCTACGGAAGAGAGCAGAAATTTTCCGGGTTCCATATCCTCTGGAGGAGCGCCGCACGAGCCGAAGAAGGACGACATATGAGAAATGAATGAGTGAAATGCAGCCCCTAATAGGTGTGGTGAGGGGTGTCTGGTATGGGGCATTCCGGACGATAAGTGGCAGTATACTTAGGGTCACGTACACTGCCAATAGAGCTATGAAGCAACAGCGAGCTGTTGCGCCCACCAAGCCGTTGATGGTGTGGAGCCAATCGCTGAGGGAAAAGAAGAAGAGGAAGACAGCGATGTGGAGGAGAATGGGGACAGTATAAGTCAAGCGTCTCATCTGGAATTGGGAAAGCCCATCGAAGAGATAGGTGCGTATTCGGCGACGTTTGTGACTTGTCGCATTCGGCTGTGAATATTGGAGATATTCACGGGCCCATTGTTGTATAAGAGTCGAGACGAGCGCGCTCGTCACGCTGAAAAAGAGGCTGAGGAACATTAGTATGTTGACGCGGATGGCAGCGTATGAAGGCATGGCGCCCTGCTGAACGATGTTCTGGGGTACGATAGCGGTGCCATTGGACAATGCAACAAGTTGGTTGAGAAGTGAGACGGTTTGAGAGCTGTTATCAGGAAGAAGAATCTTGTAAGTCTCGATGAGAAAGGCCGCGACTATCGACGAGAAAAGACCCGTCTAGTGTAGTATGGTGAGGAAAGTAAGAGGAGAATAGGATAGGTGGTACTCACAAAAATAAGTGTGGAATTTGTGTTGGCCATCCAACCCTCTACGAGTGTATTGTCGTGCTTTTCCGATTCTGTAGCGTGAAGTTTCCATATCTTGGCGATATCGCTGTATCCTGGATTTTTTCACCGAACCTCGTGAGAGGGTGTGCTTTTTAACCCCAGGGATCAAGTACCTTCTTGCTCACGATTCCTGAACGCGATTGGTCGGCCTCCGCCCCGTCCATGAGTTTCTGTTTCGAATCAATTGAACAAATGAGATGGAATATTAAAGCTTTGACATAGGACCTACGTTCTCTCCCGAGTTCTATATCCCCGTGGTGGGCTATGGTGGCCATTGAAGGTCTTGAGAACGACTGGGGTAGGCGCTACATGTTGGACCTTAAGAGTAATCAAAGTTGAGCATGTGCTTGCCTGTCGTTCCTGAATCTGTCCTCTCGGGGTAAAGATTGCCTTCACCCATCACCGGCTTGACTCGGCGCGGTACGCGGCATGAGATTGGCTATTGGCTGTGACTCGGAAAAGTATTTATTTAGCCAGGAAAGCCATATGACAGTTGCGTGTATGAAATCAGATTCTTACCGAATTCGAGCGCACGACGCGAGGCAGCGAGGTCGCGATCCGAGAATACAACAACGCGTGGAACTCGGACAGAAATTGTAACCGTGACTCGGACGGATGTAAGAATCCTTGCTGCAAGATCAACAATACCGAGAGAGAATGTGAGGCCAAGGAGGCTACCATCACACCAGGATGGACAGACCAGATACGATGTATTACGCCACAACACACGACAAGACGTTATTGGACACTTGGGATACTAAATGCAATGCAACAACATCGGGATGGTAACTAAACACGGGCAATGCTAGGAACAACGCGGTAGCATCGTGACAAGAATATATGGAAGGTGATGACTGGGAAGACAAGAAAATAACAACGCCAATGTTCATCAGTCGGCCGGCCACCGTGACGTCGTTGTACGACAGTCGTACGACTCCTGAGGCGCGTCAGTGGCGCGTCGCGTCACGTCGACCGCGAAAGAGGTACCACTGTGGTACCTGACCCGCATCGCGTTGGTACGCCGTTTAAGTTACAGCACTGTATGGTTACTGACATGCGCTGAGTTAATCGGTTTACGGACTTGACTTACTGTTGGACGTGTTGCATCTAATGGCACTGTGTCATGCTGTGTATGGAGGGTTCGCAGGCTGCGCTTTCTCGGCCAGGTCGTCCTTTATTTTTTGTACAGAGAGGATACGGGACATATCGCACTAGTGAAAGTCCACCTTAGGGTGAAGTGGCAGGGCTCCTCGAGGTTCCGACGGCCACTTCGGCGCAGTTACGGGACGCAGTGCGTCAATGACCGTTGAATGACGGGGGGCGCCGCTACCATGCGCCATTGATCTTCGACACGAGTGCGAGACAATGAGAAGGACATTACATACAATACTGGGACACGGGCATAAGAGGTAGGCAAAAGTAGGAAATGGTGATGTCGCTTTGAGTAGATGCGTGTTGTCGCGCGTAGGATCAAGGATAGAAGGTATGAGAATACTCCCAAGTTGCATACGGACAAGTGATAATGGAAAAAGAGAGACACACACAACATGAAACAAGACCGGGTCAAGGCCATGCTCCGCTGAGAACTACATGGGGCTGCCGAATTAAACCCCGATATTGAGAGTGGCGTGTGCGTTCCTCTGCCTCGCTGTTTTTGGACCGAGATTCGCCAATTGAACATGTCCATTGGCAGTGCTGTAACGTTGATATAAGGAGCAGAAGCTCTGCTGCCAGTGGTACGATGTTATAAAGAGGAACGGCTGCCAGTCCTCAAGCGCAGAGCACCCGTATCCCAAAAATCTGGTATAATCAGACGGCGGTGAGCTTATCGTTGGGAAGCAAGGCATAGACAAAGATACGTACAACTTCCGTACTCAGAATCGGGACTCGGGCACCAACTGGTCGGCGGTCGCACCCTGGTCTGGGGTTCCAAGCGATGATTGCCTACGTGCGTAGGCTAGCGACCTCCCATGGTCCAAGGAGCTGGCACGCCGGATAGTCCTCATGCCGGGGATATAGGAAGGTGCAAACCTAAACTGGGTGATGGTCTCGGGTGAAGCGAGGATTGAAGGTCTCGCGTGTGAGGTCGTAAGGCAGATCAGAGTCGAGAATGATGAAAAGGAAAGGCTAATCCTATCGGGGAAAGGGAAAGCCACGCGATGGAAAGATGTTGTCGGAGTGGAATCGAGATGAGATAGAACTTGAAAGCGATGAAAGTAGGCGAGTCTTCTAATCTTCGAGGCTGAACGGCACGGCGGCTCAGAATCAACGTCGAGGAGTCGAAGGCGAGAGTTAGGGGCACGCAAAAGAGAAAAGACGATAACGCGGGAGGATTGATTAATATTGATTGGTGGGGATCTTCGAATCAACCGAGGCTGAACGGCACGGTGGCTCAGAGTCAACGTCGATAGGTCGAAGGCGGGAGTTTGGGGGCACGCAGAAGAGAGGGAAAACGGAAAACACAGGTTGATTATTCTCACAGACAACAACGAACCAGATTATATACAAGTCAGACAGCTGTAACGTACGAAAACGGACCACCGAGAACATCGAAGCAAAGTGTAAACGTACAAGTAGACCGGGCAACATTCAACACAGCAAAAGTTCCAGGGAGAAAAGACAAACTGAAAAGAAGAAACGATACAAGTAGGGGGAATGAAAGGAGACGGACGTGTGAGGGAACACAGGACAATCGGGTGCAGGCATGAAGCCTGAAGGCAGAACCGTACGAAATCCAATGCTGTCAACGGAGGGGAGGTTGTGTCAAAGTTGAGACCGCATCAACCGGGATTTGAGGAGGAAGGGAAAGGCTTTATGACGTGTGTGGCTGTCGTGCGGCAGTGTGTCGGAGTCGAAGCGATGACAGAAGCGATGGCAAGGGGAAGGAAATAGATGAAGACAAAGGAAGCGAGGGGAATGGGCAGTGAAGGCGATCGGGAGTGGAGCGAGCACGTGAGGTGGCGCCAATGTGTGCGTTTTCGTGCGCAACAGCATAGCTCACCTTACACGGGGATCATGCCAGTGTGGTGGGTAAAGGCGGGACATCCCGGCATTGGGACCAGGTTGTGTGGTCGGGATCGAAAAGGTTGAAAGCTGGTGGGCACCGGAATTTGCGTCTGAATCGGAGTGAGGGCCCCAGGCACTGGGAGGGAATGGACTCATAGTTCCGGGTGTGGTAATGGTGCCTGAGGTTAAAGGGATAATCGTTGGGCTCGAATCCACGGTGTTTCCTGTCTCTGCAGGAGATCCCTCGGCGGGTTGCCTGCTCGAGCTGGAGACAGGCATATCACCAGGTTGCTGAGTATCCTGGGCCACAACCCCAGAGGCGGAAGGACCGGTTTGTATGTCGTCCCTCTCCGTTCCCTCTGCACGTATGTCTGCAGAGTGACGCACGCGCTCCACTGCCTCGATGGTTTCCAAAAGCAACTTTGATATCTCTGCGTTTTGAACGCTGCTCTCTAGAACAACAGCACCAGCCCGGGAGCGAACTGCATCGCAAACGTCATCAAATCTGGCCCACATCTCTCCCGAGGCTCGTTTGAGGGGCAAGTGTGGAATGTCCAGCGTTCTCATATGCATCGCGAACGACTTCTTGATCTTCTCAAAGGCAGACGCCTTGGCTTCGAGTTGCAGCAAGTCGAGTGTCAGCCTTGCTAACTTGCAGAGGTTTGACAAGGGTCCGTCGCGGAGAACTGTATTGAGGATTGCTTCGACCCTGGGAATCAGGTCTGGAGTAGCCTCGGTATTCTTGGCTGTCAAATATTCCCTATCTTCTTGGCTTCCGAGTCCCAAAACCCAAAGTAGTGTTGAGAGGGCATTGAGAGACTGTACGACGAAGGGCTCTCCAAGGTCACGCTGCATGGAGAATTGGGCCAACACCACATGGCAAAACTGAATGGAGGCAAAGACCAAACGGAAGGAGGCGATCTTCTTGGCGTGCGTGTCCGCGTCCATCATCATCGTCCTTTCGAAAACCATGAGATACCCAAAAAGGGGGTCAAAGACAGGGGATTGCCAATCGATATTGGACGAGTCCTTTAAAACCACGAATGTCACATCGAGTACATCGAAGACAGCCGTGACAGTCCGCAACTTGTCTCGTAATGGGACTTGTGAGTGGAGGCAATCTGAAAGACTAACATGCAGCTGCTCCCAGAGTTTGTCCTCCAAAATCAAATGCTCCATGAAGCTTTTTGATAGTTCGGGGTCACTTCTTGCGACATGCAGTGGGAGATGTGTGGCAAATGCCTCCAGGAGTTCGCTGTTGCGAAGTTGCTCTCGTCCGAAGATGGCTCGAATTTGTCCCGGCGGAAGGTTTGGAGCGTATGCCAACACCTTTATGAGGCGAAGCCCACTGACAACGATGTTCAAGACATCGATAAGTGGGGCAATCTGCGCTCTTCCTCTCTCATAGCTGCTAGCCCTCTCATATGCTTTGTGGACCACATCGGTGAACCACATTCGTGCTGGATCAGACACCCGAACTTGGGCAAGTCCGTGCAACTTGAGGAGGGTTTCGAACGTCTTCCATGCTATGTCGAGATTGACCCCCTCGTCATTCGAGCACAAAAGAACACCATTGGCCAAGACCGCCAAATTGATTAGCGGGCCATCGTACAAAACGGCGGTCCACATTTCCCGGTCGTCGGGTAGATCGTAGCTAGTGGTCTGTGAAATGCCAATGGGGCGAGACGACCGAGCTGTTTCCGTTGTTGTCCATACACGGATGAACCTGTATATTGGCTTTAAATAATCGGGGAATTTCTTCGTCAGTAATTCTTCAACGTCCGATGTAGCGTCCGGGCGATCGAGAGGTCTTAGAAATTCCCCAATTACGAGGCCCCTAACGCACAATGCACGTAAGGCTATCAAAGAGTCTGGATTGCAGCAGATAATCGCAAGGTCCTTTATGATTGCCGTTATCGAGTAGCGCTCGGGTCGCGTGGCCGTGGGACCGCGCGCTATCTGGGAGAACAAATGCAATGATTTGATGTAAGCCGATGCACGTGACATCCATGCATCCTGTGGGAGTTCCGACGACATCACGCATATTCTGAGATGGGTGGCAATACGCTTCAGGACCTTGTTTTCCCCCAGACCCTCAACCACGAGCTTGGTGTCAGCAAGGGGCGATAGGATAAACCCGGGAAGGCAACTTAGGAATGTATCCATGTCGACCTCATCGTGTTTTTGCAGTAGCCAATCCATTGCAGATCGATCGAGTTCCAGCGCTCTCGGTTTGATTTCCTTCTTGAGGATCAGAGATCGATCAAGGTGAATGCTACGGAAGAGAGCAGAAATTTTCCGGGTTCCATCTTCTCTGGAGGAGCGCCCCACGAGCCGAAGAAGGACGACATATGAGAAATGAATGAGTGAAATGCAGCCCCTAATCGGTGTGGTGAGGGGTGTCTGGTATGGGGCATTCCTGACGATAAGTGGCAGTATACTTAGGGTCACGTACACTGCCAATAGAGCTATGAAGCAACACCTCGCTGTTGCGCCCACCAAGCCGTTGATGATGTGGAGCCAATCGCTGAGGGAAAAGAAGAAGAGGAAGACAGCGATGTGGAGGAGAATGGGGACGGTGTAATTCAAGCGTCTCATCTGGAATTGGGAAAGCCCATTGAAGAGATAGGTGCGGATTCGGCGACGTTTGTGACTTGCCGCATTCAGCTGTGAATATTGGAGATATTCACGGGCCCATTGTTGTATAAGAGTCGAGACGAGCGCACTCGTCACGCTGAAAAAGAGGCTGAGGAACATCAGTATGTTGACGCGGATGGCGGCCAGTGAAGGCATGGCGCCCTGCTGAACGATGTTCTGGGGTACGATAGCGGTGCCATTGGACAATGCAACAAGTTGGCTGAGAAGTGAGACGGTTTGAGAGTCGTTATCAGGAAGAAGAATCTTGTAAGTCTCGATAAGAAAGGTCGCGACTATCGAGGAGAAAAGACCCGTCTAGTGTAGTATGGTGAGGAAAGTAAGAGAATAGGATTGGTGGCACTCACAAAAATGAGTGTGGAACTTGTGTTGGCCATCCAACCCTCTACGAGTGTATTGTCGTGCTTTTCCGATTCTGTAGCATGAAGTTTCCATATCTTGGCGATATCACTGTATCCTGGATTTTTTCACCGAACCTCGTGAGAAGGTGTGCTTTTTAGCCTCAGGGATCAAGTACCTTGCTCATGATCCTCGAACGCGATTGGTCGGCCTCCGTCCCGTCCATGAGTTTCTGTTCCGAGTTAATTGAACAAATGAGGTGGAATATTAAAGCTCTGACATAGGACCTACGTTCTCCCCCGAGTTCTGCATCCCCGTGGTGGGCTATGGTGGCCATTGAAGGTCTCCTGAGAACGACTGTGGTAGGCGCTACATGATGTTGGACTTTAAAAGTAATCAAAGTTGAGCGTGTGACAGGGTGTTGTTTCTGTCGTTCCTGAATCTGTCCTCTCGGGGTAAAGATTGCCTTCCCTCATCATCGGCGTGACTCGGCGCGTTACGCGGCATGAGATTGGCTGTGACTCGGAAAAGACACGGAATATATGTAGTATCATAGTATTTAGCCAGGAAAGCCATATAACAATTAATTGTGTGTATGCAATCAGATTCTTACCGAATTCGAGCGCACGCGACTCGGTGACGCGAGGCAGCGAGGTCGCGATCCGAGCATACGACAACGCGTGGAACTCGTGTAGCGAACGGCGCGCGCGAAGCGGACCAATTAGATATCCGTACATGATTGACACCATACATTCTTTACTAGCTGACAGGAGTTTACTAGCACGCTCATTTAGCCCAGCACCCCAAAACTTTATTGTTCGGATATGTACCATAGTTAGTTGAACTTTGTACCCTCAGTTCCCGTGTCTGACCCGCACGCGCGTTCTGAGGCCGACGCATGCCCGGAACTCAAACCTTTAGCACACACGCTTTCTACAACTCGGACAGAAGATTGTAACGGACGTAAGAGTCCTTGGCTGCAAGATAAACAATACCAAGAGAGAATGCGAGGCCAAGGAGGCTACCATCACCGTGGCACACCAGACCAGATACGACTCTGTATGAATTCTACAGAGCTGTAACACCCAGCAGGTGTTGAAGAGATATGAGGGGATTGGTTGAGAGACTAAGACCTTCTTAAGAACTTCACGCAATAGAACCACTGAACCAGACTAAACAGTGGTTATTGCGAAGTTAACGTAAAGAAAGTGTCTGCCCTTCCATTGCTGGAAGGGTGCGCTTTAAATACATGCAGTCCCTAGTACTGTAAATTATTTGGGGTTCGTTTCATGAGTACTAGTCTCCACTTATATTGATCCATTATAAGTCCATGCCATGTGACAACACGCACTACTGCGCTCTTCCGCCGCCTTCAGGCGCAGGTTGACTCCTTGCCAGTGCAGAACAAGAGCGACTCCTTGGAAAACAAGGCTGACTCTGGTGCCCATGCCTTCGCCGCCCTCGCTGCTCAGCAAGAGCAGACGGCCCAGCGGTGCAGGATACTGCACAAGCAATGTCCGCCTCCGTTGCTGCACTCTCCATCAACATGACGAACTCCATCCTCTTCCTCTCCGCCCGGTCTGATCTTCGTCTTCTCCAGTCCGATCAACGCCATTCCCAGGAACTGCTCGCCCTTGTACCGCCTGACAAAACCGATCTTATTTCCCAATCACTTCTTCGCCTTGATGCCGACATCAACGCTCAGAGAGACATGGTCTCACAAGCCGCCGACTCCCTCGCGGCGTCTCAACATCTCCTTCCTGCCTCTGCATGTCTCCCTTCACCTTCCCCACCGGTCCCTCCCGCTGCGTCCTCCTCGTGACCTGGGCCCTCCCGCACTCACCCTCTCAAGGATGTCGACACCCGTGGCTCCGTCGATCGCCGCGTCCGTCCCCGCACTGCCGCTGAACCCGGCCCCCCTCGTGCGAGTTCTCCCATTCGCGTTGACCCGGTATTTGGGCCCCCTTCTTCTGTGCATGCTCCTTTGATGCCATCTTTAGTGAGCTCGCGCCCTTCCCTCTTCCCGTCACGCCATTCCTTTTCGTTTTCTCTTCTTGGTCTTTTCGTGTCTTCCCTTCACTTTCGCCTTTCTGCGTTTCCCTCCCTGTTCTCTTCTTCGAGTTTCCTCTTTCTTCTTCTTATCTTACTTGCCTTCTCTTCCTCTGCTCTCGCGACCTCTTCAGCTCCTGCCTTTTCTCCCTCCCACGGACTCTCCTTATTCTCTCTTAATGCGAACGGTCTGTACGACGTCATGAAGACGAATGCTATTAGGGACCATATCGTATCTTCGCGTCCCCACGTCTGGGTTATTAAGGAAACGAAGTCTTCCCCACCTGTGGCGTCTCGTGTGTCTGTGCCTTCTTACAACATCTATGAGACCCCTGCCATTCGTTCCTCTGCCCATTCTTCCAAGTGGGGGGTTATTGCCGCTGTCCGGAACGACCTTCAGAGCCAACGAGTCCCAGTCCCGCACGGTCTCGCTGGTCGCGTGGTTGCCCTTGATGTCATCATCCCGACGGCCTCTGCGCACGGGTTTTCTCTGCGTATCCTCGCCATCTACGCGCCGTGGGACCCCGGGGGCCCTCAGCCCACACCGACTCAGTTCTGGGGTATGCTCACTGAGCTCTGCCTTGATGCCCCTGCCCGGTCCTGGTGCATCCTTGGTGATTGCAACCTTACGATCGCCTCTGTCGAGACCGCCCACCCCTCTTCCCCTTCTAACCCTAATCGTATCCCTTACCACGCCTTCCTGCGTGACACCCATGGTCATGACCTTTGGTCCACTGCGATGATCGCTCCGCGTTCACCCACTCTACACTTACTCCTGTGGTGCGGCGCGTTCCATTCTTGACCACGTGGCTTACTCTACCTTGACAGTGCTCGGTGGTTCCATTGACGTTTCCCCTGCTTTCATCGGTGCCACTGACCACAGGCCAATCTGTCACCAAACACAGACAAAGCTGCAAAATGCAACACCAAAAATCTATCTCCTCCTTCAAAAGAGCTTAAACAGAAATTTAAGAGCCACAAGGTTGTTTTAATAGCATTTCTCTGTATTTCCTTGGTTGCAAAAATCGCATTTATTTGTTTTCTAAAGAGCATGCAGTTTTTCATCATTTGTCACATTTTGTCACTCTGGTCATGTGATATTAACTGTAACTGGATGCGGCATGCGGCCTATCTTAGTGGAATCACGCACCACAGGCTCAGGCTCAGGAGGTGACCGGTGATCTTTTGCGGGACTACAGCAATAAGTAGTGAAATTTACGGTCCAGGGTGCAACCGAGGTATCAGTGTTCGTGTGCGAGCATCTTGATCACCTTGTACGGGTGGAGTATCGTATGCATATGTCGTAAAGTACGGCGTAGGCATATAATCTAACAAATCTATACAGTATCTAGCCGACCAGTCTTGACAGTCCAGTCTATCACCACCATAATGATGATACTACAGCTATAGCACTGCAATATCGCGGTATTGTCTTCGTCGTGCTCTTGCAATAGCCCGTACATCAGTGATCGATCGCGTTCCACCGCGCTCAACATAACCAACTCGAAGCCCCGTTCGTATAATCGGCCTGGACATTTTCTGTATTTGCCAGGCCGAGAACCGGGCATTCCATTGAGCTGTAGAAACATTTGCGCGAATTATTCGAGATAACCCCATGCTCAATTGGTCAATCACTCACGATACTTTCCTTCATAAACTGAATTGATGGATATAAGACACGTTTCCCAAGCTCATGGCCGAGCGGGCTAGTGGCCAGTAGCTGAACCATGGCAACCATTGGGGGATGTGGCACATTGACGAATACTTGGTAAGATTGTGGTAAGTGTATCATGATCCACCACGGAAGACTACGCACGGAAAGGGAGATTATTGATGAGAAAGGGGACAACCTTTAGCACAGCAAACCTGCTCATCTCATTGGCAGCGTCAATCATTTTATCAACGCGTTCATGGACCCTGTGGCCATATGTCATAGCGAGAATTAACTCTCCCTGGAGGGCTAAAATGAACAAAATAGGTTAGGAATGTACATTAACCTAGAAACAAACTTGACGACCAGTTCAATATGGCCTCCTGCTGTTGCGGGTGTGCCAGTAACCGGGGGAGGAATACACGTACTCGTGCCTGTTGCATGGGACAGTATGAAGCTGCAGCACCTGGTCTAAGGCCGGGGTCAAGAATCTGGCTACCCATGCTCCGACGGTCGTCGCCTCTTGCGAGTGTCAAAGGCCACTGCCACGCCACCCTGATTGATGTCAGCCAAAGTCATGAGCAAAAGGATCCCATCACTCACATCTCAAAGATCGGGACGGCGGGACGATCGGAGTAGATATCTCCATGCTTCTCGAGTAGATCTTTGGTGGTCTTGATGGAGCTCAGCACGACAACTCGTCCGAGGATATAGAAGGAAAGGGTATCCCGTTAACAGAACTGAGGATCAATACATCATTCATACGATATTCCCCTGCAAACTGAGTATACGCAAGCCAAGGAAACTCCATAGGGATATGAAAAATGTTTCCGATAACAGGCAATGGTTGTGGGTCAGGAGGGTAGTGCCACCCGCCCCGTCGTTGATAATCACAGACAGCTTAGAGAGCGAGATAAAAAAAATTAGAATTAGTATATGCACGACAGGAAGCAAGAATACGTGATTGCCCCCAGAGGAAGGCAGGTTGGCTGAGGGCAGGGCTCAGAACGGCTAGCCCCAGTAAATCCGTGTCTTTATCCTGGACATTCAAAAACAAAGGGGCGTACCGGGGGAGCTTATGCGGGCGCAGGAATCCCCCAAGAGGTGTGTGCCCTGAGGTCCGCAAAACATCGCGTCTCTCGATGATGGATACCCTCACGAAGCCGTTCAGACGAGTTTTAAAGATGTAATGGTGCATAGTGAGTCATTTACGCCCCGTCCATATATGAACAGAGGAAAGTCACGCTTCAACTTGCATGCAACCGCTGATCTGATATTCGTGATTTGGTGGAGAGTACCTGTAAGAGAGGGATGATGAATACCGTGTCAGGCGGATACAGTTTACTATGGGGTTATCTGGGATGGTGCCAAGCAAGGAAGTGTGCAGTCGACTTGAGGCAGCGGTGATGGTGTGAGGGGAAAAGGGAGGAACAATGTTTTCGGACGTGGTTGAACTTGAAGAGGCGATACACACAAGATGATAGAAGCCGCCGCGAGGAGGTTCGAACGGGATAACATGTCTGGTTGGAAAACGTGATGCTTAGATGTGTAGGAATGGAAACCGGCGCTACGACAAATCCGAGTCAATCCGACATATGTGCATATAGAATGTGGCGCTCGACTGGCTGAGATCTTACACCTAGCATATGCTGTCAAGACTACACAATCAGGTTAAGTATTGCCTGCTGCCAATTGCTTCGCGAATCGCGAACGTTGGATGTGGTGTTCGGTTTAGTAAGATACAACGTAGTAGCACTGGACAGTTTACAAACGTACTAATAGGACTGTTGTGATAGGTGGCGCACGGACAACAGCGTAATTGTTTGACATCGAGTCATCATGTACGTCTGAACGCCCTCGAGAAGGGGAAAGTTGTACACGTGAGCCTCAGGAGTTAAAGCCGGGTCGGATCTTTTGGTCTGTGATGAGACGAACTTCGAAGCTGTGGTCGTATTCTTGTGTCACCGCAACACTGGCATACCACGCTGTACGGTATGCCGAGGTTTGCAGAGATCCAGCTGGACGCCGCTGAGGACCGTTGCGTAATTAAACGACGAGCCAAAACAACGCCAAAGCTCCGAGTCAGCCTTGGTTGGTGTCGCCACACACGTACCTGGAAAACTAATGTGGCACCTAGTGATACGGTATGTACTATCCTCAGACCTGGAGGTATTACCACCTGCTATCTGATGTAGTGGTGCCTGCGCAGTCGCTTGTCTCGAGGGTCGACGTTGACACCCGCATTGCTCTTGGTAAGTATCCGTAATAGCCCATCCTGGAATCCAATGTTTGTTGCCAGATGCAATGGAGTCTGGCCCTAACAGGGAGGCACGCCGTGCAAGCTCGCTTGGCTCCATTGCATCTGGCATCACACAGTGGAAATGTAGGTGGCTTATTATAATGATACTACTGGGGCTGCGGGGCATGGCGCACAAGAACCAGACACCACTACACTGGCGAGTTGTCACACCCAAGCAATGAACTCGGAATTTCCAGTGAGGCGGGTATATTTCGATGTTCGTCTGGATCTAGTGGAAATTGATGGAGATTTTGATGTCCAGGACAAAATTTATTCGACCTCAATGCATCTGGCATCGTACTACGGAAAGGTTGAGGCCGCATTGCCACTCGCCACATCCAACGAAAAGAGCTCTCAATCATGAAGAGACTCCAGTCCAGGTTGCATCAGTACCAGTCGAACTCCCGCTGTTCTTCTCCGAGTCTATCAGGCGTACTTCATCGTAGAGTATTGTTTTTCTCTCCAAGACAGGTTCTATTGTCCTTTGGCTCTTGGTCTACACCGCGACAGAGTACGTACGTGATTGCAGTCGTATGCGTCATTAGGTGCTCTCTCTATTTCAGATGATTACATGTTGGAAAGCGACATTTCAAAGGGATATATAGACCTAATAAGACGACTGTTGCAAAATATCGATTGTCTTGTGGGATCAAGCCTCCTACCGAGCCCTGGTACTGAGTACAAACTGCGAGATTCGTTGTCGAAACCATCCCCACCCGTCCTCCCTTCCTAGAATGCCCATAGGAGTGAGCTCCACGCACATCGAATTTTTAAAAAAGTTTGGACCCCATTACATGATATAAATACATGTCTACGATCAATGAAGTGAATTGATGGATCGAAGCAGTATACATAGACATCTCGCGGGGAAAAAGTCATCTAGAAACTTGCCAGGAAAAGTGATCCCCTCTACCCCTTGCCCGGCCAGTGTATGTTCCAAGATATTGTACACACGTACACGGCCTCCCGGCTTTGTTGAAGTCAACTTAAATTTAGTCACGGGCAAGAGGGACCATTCGACCGTAACCGTGGGGCATACAGAGGTGCTCAAACATTTTCCAGCAATTTTATTACCTATCACAGGACAACGTCACCATCGGTTCAGAAACAGATGAGTCCTGTCGCATTTAATTTGCTGGCTGCCGACTCGGAAGTCCAGTGATTCGTCACGGTCGGGTATGAACAACGCTCGAAAACAAAATGAAAGGGGTGATTCTAAAGCCGAGCCCAGGTCACCGGTGCTTGGCCACGCTCTTCAAACCAGACTCTTGGCATACTGTGGATACAAATTTTCTAGTGATAGATAGATAGTGAAGAAGAGTATGCCCATCACTGTGTTAATTGTGATGCTCGGTCATGATGGGGTACTGTATCTGGGATGACTCGGTGAAGTTGGCGGCCGAGCAGCATGATTGCGTAGTAGTGCGCATTTGACTAGTTATGGATGCGGGTAGTGAGACAGGGCGCGGACTGGTTCGAACTGGTAACCGTTTTCCCGTTCAGTTAAGTCGGCGCTGTCAGCTCGCTCCTCCCATTTACACCTCTTTCTCCCTACGCCTTTCCTTACTCTTTTCTCTTCTTCCCTCTCCCGCCCAGAAGAACCATATCAAACATGGCTCGGGGAAAGAAAGGCGCCAACGGCAACGGTCCAGCGGCTGCCGCAGAGTCTCCAGACTCTACGGCTACCCCTCCGCCACGTTCTATTCTGCCCATCACGCCGACACCCTCAAAGGATCGGGACGTAGTCAAAGTGAACAATTCGAGTCTAGTAGAACTCAAAAATGCTCTTGACGATGCCATTAAACGCGTGCGCAGTATCGTACTTCCCGCAGCGCTATCGCTTAATACGGCCCTCTCTCTCTCCGTCATCATAGTTCCTTTCCCGACCCGAACTCTTTAAGCAAATTCACCACCACACCGACATACGCCTCGCTCTAGGCTGGTCTGGCGTATTCATTGCGGGAGCAACCGCCTTTTACTCCTATCACCTCGAGTTTGAGCAATCCAAGCCCGTTATTTGGATAGGCCTAATCGTGTGCGTTATTCTCGGCACGCGACCGCATGTGCTGTAGTTGCTCAAGTGTTATATGCTTCATCTCAGATACATCGTCCTCACGCTCTCACAAGCACTGTATGCGTACTTTATCGAAGGGGACACCATCTTTGTCGGGAAACGCAAAACGTTCGATAAGCGGGTGAGTGGCACTTGTTTGCGCCTTGTTACAGCTTTGTTGACGTTCCATCGCAGATTGTCACAGAACGAATAACCCTCGGCTCTCGCACCAAACCATCTACCCCCGAGAACCCTCCTGCTTACTCGCTCTCCCTGACTTACAGACGCTCGACTAACGGTGGCAAATCACTGCTAAACCGAGGTCAGGCGTCAGAGTCGCGCCCATATACCGCATTCTTTGATGAGGATGGCGTGCTCGATCATGACCGTTTCGAGACATGGGTTGGGGAGATTGTTGGGCGTGTAATGGAACCTGAGTGGCAGTGATTGGTGGTCGATGGTGTGTTATCATCGTCAGATGTACTTGACGGCAATAAGTATCGCCTCGTTTATATGCGACTCTGTATACAGTATATCTTTATACATGAGGACCTTACGCACTCTACGGTTGTGGATGGCACTTTGGATTTTGCCAGCCGTTGATACCGCTAGCGGATGCGGATGAAGCGCTCCATGTGATTGTGATTAAGAGCTCTCGCTAGCACCATGCTCTACTTCGGTCTCCCAACACATGGATAACGGTGACTCCAATACTTGGAAGTTCCCGTCATAACTTCCGTCAAAAAACCTCTTCCATTCGTACTGTTACTGTACCCCATTCTCTCTGACAAGGCATCCCATATTTTCTGGCCACCATGCCGAGGCAACACCGTGTACCCAGCCACGTCGTGATTCTTGGTGGCGGTATTACCGGACTCTCTGCTGCCTTCCACCTTGCGCGCAAGCACCCTACGGTGCAGATCACGTTGTTTGAGAAGAGTGCCCGTTTTGGTGGATGGGTGCGCAGCGAGCGCGTCAATGTATACGATAGTGACGGGAATCGAGGAAGCGTTCTGCTCGAGGCAGGCCCACGGACCATACGACCAAATGCCAAGTCCGTCCTACAGCTGGTGCGCACCTCCGCTATCGTCGTCCCGAACAAAGAAAATAATAATAAGAACGTATGTCGTCGTCGGACGCGTGGTATATTATGTGCATTATAGATACAGCTGTTGGACTTGCGCTCCGAGGTCACCTGTACACCGCGCGGATCGCCCGCTGCCCGCAATAGGTTCTTGCATGCCCCGCCCACACAGGGATTACAGCCGCTGCCTTCTGGCCTGCTCTCGCTATTCACGCTCCCTCTCGGCCGCCTCGTCCTCAGATCCGTCCTCGCCGAACCCTTCGTCCCTGCCAACCGACCACAGAAGAAAGCACCTCAGCCAGCTTCACCACCACCACCATCACCCCCACCCCCATCCCCATCCCCACCGGCGGACTCTGCCTCTCAAGCAGCACCGACGACGACGACGACAAGAGGCGCTACAGAAGCAGAGGAAGAGGACGAGAGTGTGGATTCGTTCTTCTCGAGGCGCTTCGGCGACGCGTTCGCGCGCACGCTGGGCAGCGCGCTCGTACACGGGATATACGCGGCCGATTCGCGCGTTTTGAGCGTGCGCGCTGCGTTTCCGGTTTTGCGCGAAAGCGAGGCGCGCGGCAAAGGGTCGGTCGTGTGGGGTGAGCTCGGACCGCCTGCGTGGTTTGGCGCGCGGCGCAAAGCCCAGGTTAAGGCTGAGGAAGAGGAGGAGGAGGAAAGGGAGGAGATGGAAGAGGGTGTCGATCGCGAGTGGGAGGCGCACTTTCGGGCTTCGGTGGCGCTGTTCTCGTTCAAGGAGGGCATGGAGACGCTCGTGCGCGCGCTCGTCGAGGCTCTCCGAGGGTTTCCTAACGTCACGCTGCGGTGTGGCGCGATCGTGCGTGGGATTGATACCACGGCGGACGAGGATTGCGGTAACGGCGATCGTGATCACGATGATCGTCGTCTTTCTTTCCAGGTTCGTGCCCTCGCTTCGTCCTTTTTTTTTTTTGGGTCGTTGGGTGGCTGATGTTATGAAACGTTACTTTTCTTTCCTTTCCACCGTTACACATGGATATCTGTAGATCTATCTAGATGCTGAGGACGGCATCAGGGACAAGGATGCAGACTCTGACGCGGACAAGACAACGTCCGTCCGAGCTACGCACGTCATCTCCGCCGTCCCGCTCCCAGCTCTAGATTCTATTCTTCAATCACCGGCCGTGGCGGCAGCGGGCACCCACGCAACGACGACTCTCCCGCACCTCCGTGCGAACCCGCACTCGTCCGTTACAGTCCTGAACCTCGTCTTCCCCAACCTCCAAGGCGCAGAAACGAAGCCGCTGCACCCGCCTGGATTCGGTTACCTCATCCCCCGCCCTGAAAACGGTTACCCTTCTTCCTCCACACCAGGATTAGAACCAGAACCAGAACCAGGTACGGAACGCGAAGGGCTGTCAAGGTCAGAAGGGCCGGGGCTACTCGGCGTCGTGTTTGACACGGCCTGCCTGCCGGAGCAAGACGACGACGACGCCGCCGCCGCCGCCGCCGCGACGTTCACGAAACTGACCGCGATGCTGGGCGGGCCGTATCCCCTCGCGCACTCGTCCTCGGACGCGGAGCTCGTCGCCGCTGTCCTACCACGCATTGCCGCACATTTGGGTCGCGATCTTCCACCGCCAGCGCACTACGCCGTGCACCGGAACGAAGGGAGTATACCGACGTACCTCGTGGGGCATACCGCTCGCATGGAGGCGCTGCGGCGGGCAGTGCGCGAGCGATGGGGTGGGCGGATGAAGATCGTTGGCGCGGGCGTGGGGGGCGTCAGCGTTGCGGATTGTGTCCAGGCAGGTCGACATGCTGCGTACGAGATTGGCAAGCAGATTGGGGACTGATCGAGGGTACTACATGTTGCCAGTGGACGCATAAAAATAAGGTGTATATTACCGAAAACGTATATCATACAGGGAAACTTGCATGCTTTGGGTGGGATCCGAACAACCCCGCCACTCGTTACAGTTATGCCCATTTGCCACTAGATAAGCAATCATAATATGGACGTGAACATGACAAGAACCCTACGTTATTGTAGTTCATCCTCTTTCGGCGCGGTGCATATTGCCTGCTCGTCATAGGGCAAATTGCTTACCCCCATCACAAGGTGTCCTTCGTCAAAAGACAGCCCCGATTCGATCGCGGGATGCGGCGCAGATCCGGAGACGGGTAGTGCGAATTTTCTCCTTGAAGGCATGGCGACAAAAACGGCCACATTAAGCATACGGGGATCGGAGGTAGGAGGCGGTGCAGGCGAAGTAGGCGCGGTGAATTGGTTTGTGGCTGAGCGCTCGGGGTTAAAGGGATACGCGCCGCGGCACCAAGCTTGCGCTATTGCGACGTGGGGCCGATTCATCATCTCCGTGTGCAGGGGACCCTCCCGCGAAACTTCCGACGTTGGGGTATCATCGATCCACGCGGCGAGGGGCTGGGGGCGGTGGAATGGTCGAGGGCGGTGTCGCATGTGAGTATGAGTGAGGACGCCATGGACAGGTTATACGAGGTGAAACGACCGCTACCGTTTAATCATTGTAATTCTTTGGTAATGAACACGGGAGAACTCACATGCCAGTTGCACATGGTTCTACCTGGTGGCTTGAGCTCGTCGAGGGAGTCTTCGTCAAGCCAGACGTCCCATAACTTGGGCCTGGGTCGCCTTGGAGCGCGGCGTCTCGGCCTGGTGGACGATGCACGTACAGGTTCGGAGACGCGGGGTGCCTTTGAACTCAGATATAGAAAGAAGGAAAAGCAGACGACAAAGGCACAGATGAGGGCTATGGAAGTATGACTGAGCCCTTTGTGGGGGTAAGCCGTTGTGGTGCCATCGGCTTGAGAAGACTGGGAGGCATGAGGGCGATCGAATTGCGGAGAGGGAGAGGACATGGAAGGATGGACCCGAGTTGGAAGGGAGTGTTAAAGTACATTTTGTGGGATCGTGTGTGGGGAAGCATGAATTGTGGATTCTTGATTGTATTGAAAGAAGAGAAGTGAATGGATGGTCAAGCCGCCTTTCGGTCTTTTCCGTTCTCACACGGCTCTCTTCACTTTTCCGACTTGTCATTATTTTTGCCTTTACTACTGCATCCATGGCCGACGCTGGAAAGTCCCCCTTTTTTCTTTTCTTGTTCTCACTTTTTCATATTTTCTTTCCTTTCAGGCTTTTTCAAGGGCACATCCGCCGACCAGGATCGACGCTTCTCGGATAAGGAGCTAAAGCTCCTCAAAACAATCAAGTTTCCGTCCCAGTTCGATACAAAGGTATCATTCTGAACCCTTTCTCTCATCGTTTACACCCTCTGACATCTCATCTAGGTAGATATGCGTAAGGTCAACTTGCAGGTCATTCGACCTTGGGTCGCTAAAAAGGTCGTGGAGCTCGTCGGTTTCGAGGACGAGGTCCTCATCGAGTACGCCATGGGACTCCTTGAAGATCAATCCCAGCCGGTGAATATACTTTCCTCGACATTTCTCCCTAACACCCGTATTGATGACATCCACACAGACACCAGATCCTAAAAAAATGCAGATCAATCTGACCGGTTTTCTCACTGATTCCACATCTGCATTCATGGTCGCCCTCTGGAACTTACTAATCGAAGCACAGGCTTCTCCGGCAGGGATTCCCCGTAGCTTCGTGGAAGAGAAAAAAGAAGAAATGCGCCGTGCCAAAGAAGGCGACACTCGCGCCCTCACAGAGCGCGATCGCAGGATGCGACTCGATGAAGTACGCGAGCGCGAACGCTCCGAAAGGGCTGAGCGTGGTGGTGGGAGGGGCCGAGGGCGTGGTAGGAGAGGCAGAGGTGGATTTGGGAATGACTCTAGGCCGGATAATAGAACAAGGGATAATGGCTGGAGCAGCCGAGGTGGAGCCGTCAGCCATCTTCCAATCCCTCACGCCAGCAAAGTTCTCACCTTCATTTGTTTCAGCGTCCGCGATATCGTTCTCCCAGTCGTTCTCGTTCCCCTCGGACACGGGGCAGGACGCCTTCAAGTGATCGCTCTTCTCGCTCGCGTGGCCCTTCCCGTCGCTCTCGTTCTCGCAGTCCAATTCGTGCACGTTCGCTCACTCCGCCCCCGCGCCGTCGATTACCGTCGTCGAGGAGCCCGTCGTCTTCACCACCACCACCACCACCACGCCGTCGCCGTCGTCGCTCGCCATCATACTCACACCGTGACCATGAGCGGGATCGTAGGGCCAGAGGGCGCGACAGCCGTAGTCCACCAACGCGTCGCAGACGCATCAGCTCACCAGTACGTGGCCGTAGCCCCAGTCGGAGCCCAGACCGCAGTCGTCGCAGACGCAGTGCAAGCCCCCATCGCAATCGAAGGAACCGTTCTTCGTCAAGCGAACGGTCACCACCACGTAGGAGAAGGGGCGAGAGGGACCGGCGGGAGCGTAGAAGCCGAAGCAGGGGCGCAGAGAACGGAAGGAACGCGAAAAGGCCACCTAGTAGGAGTAGAAGCAGGACTAGGAGTCCCAGCCCGCGTCTTTCCCGCGGAGAAGGTAGAGGCAAAGGAGACTTAAGCTCCCCGAGTGGCCCTGTACCTGGGATCAAGATCAAGGGACAGGCTGAGGTTGAGCGGCAGAGAAACAAGATGGAGACTGGGGAGGTGTGTCATTCACTCCACGTCTGTTGTATCTGGGATGCTTATTGGAGGTGCATAATATTTCTGCCACAGAACGCCGAGGACTCCCAGGGTTACGACGACCTCTTTCGGCGAGAAAGCGAGCTCAAGGAAAAGGCTTTACGCAACAAAGTCGTTCGCACAAGGAAAAGGACATCGAGTGACCCACCAGCCGAGTCCTCTGGCGTACAGGACTCCAATTGAAACATCTGATCCGACTTGGACGCTGTATGCCAAATACTATATGTCTCCGCGGTGTTTCGCCCTTTTTTTTTGTCCCTTTTTCTTGTGATTTGATCTGATTTTCAGTATCAGTGAAGCCTGTATGTGCTAAGGCTTTGACTATGGACATGCATCATATTGAATCAGTGCCCCGAGAACCGCGATCAGAGTGATTTTTTTTAAAGTGAGTTTCTTGGCGATCCTTCTGGTAGAACCTCGTGATCACCACCCCATGTGTTCTGGCTGTTCTCGGGATGGGATGAAAAAGCAGCAGAGCTCCGCGGGTTGTGCCAGTGGTCGACACTTTAGGCGACGACCCGGGAACGTCATAATGTGATGCTTTCTCGTCATGCCTTCAGTAATCTTAGTAGTCCTTGGCCGGTAGTGAGAATGAGAGTTTTACGAGAAATCAATATGAAAAGCCCTCTGAAGTATGCACGATACAATTCATTTTGTTTTCATGTGACCCGAGAGAAAAACTTGAATGAAAGCCTGGACTTGGTATATCGATGAGGATTTATAATATTTCCATTCCGGACAGCCCGGGCCGATTCCCAACCGGTTGCGGGACTGGTGCGCCTTTCGGCGCTGTGCCTCTAACCATCGCACCCTTCGGATACTGTTCCAAAACCTCTTTCAAATGGCAGATAACAACGCTCGTGCGAAACTAGGCGTGGACGACACATGTGCGCGCAAGTTATCTCGAACAAAAACACAAAGCGCTCCAGCAACGCCACCCACTTTGCAAATTGGGGGTTCAGGAAAGGCAGTGTGGGGCGCGCATGGGGGAAGCAGAAGCAGTGTTTAAACCACCGCGGCTTGGGTATAACCAGTGCTTGCGAGTGTCCGTGTCCGTTACACCAATCCTCCCCGTCGGCTTGTCCGGGGGTATAAGGCTCCTCCCTTCCCTCTTTCTGCCCTCACACCGGCCTCGGCATCACCGACTGTCCGGATAAGATAAGTGGAGTCACAGGAATCGCCACGGATCACCATCAACCAATAAACCAAAGGAGAAGAGGAAAGAGCTATCTTTCTTTTTTTAATTCGGACTTTGACCTGCTGCACTGCCAGTAGGGGGCAGTGGCTAGGTCAGCGGCAGTGGCACGACGCCTCTTAACGAAAACCCGGTCGGGACTTCCATTGGATCGATATTGCCTTTCTCTCTCCACTCCGCTGCCTTCGTCTTCTTCTTTCTCCCTCTATCTCTCTCTCTCTTTCTCTGTGGATTCTCTACTACCGACGCCGTCGCCCAACCTAGCAGCACCCGCACCCGATTCCCAAACCTGTCTTGTTCCGGCGAATTCTTATGGGAGACGCGGAAGTCGATCTGGACTCGATCATTGATCGTTTGGTCGCAGGTGCGTGCGTGGCATTGTCTCTCTCTCGTCCCCGAGGCCTCCCCCGCGTATGATAGCATCACACGTGGTCGACGGTGGTTCTGATGGGACCTTCGCACGTTCATGATCATACAGAAGAAGGCGATGTCTCATTTTGAATGTACTCGGCACATCCTCCTTTTCTCCCTTTTTCCCCGCCTTTCCCGCCTTCTATCCGCGGTCTAATTCTACGATTCTTTTGTCTCGTCTTCCTATCTCGCCAACCTTAGAGAGCGAACTAACACCCTTTTGTTTTGTAAAGTGCGCAGACACAGACCAGGGAGATCGGTGGACCTCGAAGAGCACGAGCTCAAGTACTTATGTAACAAGTCTCGCGAGATCTTCATGAACCAGCCCATGCTACTCGAACTAGAGGCACCTCTCAAAATCTGTGGTACGTACCCACACGAAATTCCTCTCCCGTCGCTCCTGATAAATGCAATCGCGTTTCACGCCACTTGGTTGTAACTCACAAGGTGACATCCACGGCCAATACTACGATCTCCTGCGGCTGTTTGAATACGGCGGGTTCCCACCGCAAGCCAACTACCTTTTCCTCGGCGACTACGTCGACCGCGGCAAGCAGTCGCTTGAGACCATCTGCCTTCTGCTAGCGTACAAGATCAAATTCCCCGAGAACTTCTTCTTGCTCCGCGGTAATCACGAAGCCGCGAACATCAATCGGATCTACGGTTTCTACGACGAATGTTCGCATCTTTCACCTTCCCCCCTTTTTCATCCGTGTTATCACACTAGTAGCTGTGTACCCACATCTCCCCCATTTCCCGTCCATTTTGGTTTGGCAACCGACTACTCGGAAAAACTGACCCATTCTGGCGGCTGTGCGCCGCGCCCTTGTTTTGATTAGGCAAGCGCCGTCACAACATTAAGCTATGGAAGTCGTTCACGCAGTGCTTCAACTGCCTGCCTGTCGCCGCCCTCATCAGCAGGAAGATTTTGGCGATGCATGGAGGGCTGAGCCCCGATCTGCAATCAATGGAGCAGATTATGCGCATGGCGAGGCCGACGGACGTCCCAGATGCCGGTACGTTATGATAATAGCAAGATCGGTCAACCCGTGCGTGAGGAGGGGAGCCTCCGTCCCCTCGTCCGCTTATGCTTATTTTCTTTTTTTTTCTCTCCTTCGGTCCGCAAAGGCATCCTTTGTGACCTCCTCTGGTCGGATCCGGATGAAACCGTCACTGGGTGGTTGGCCAACGATCGCGGCGTATCGTTCGCGTTTGGCCCAGACATCGTATCTCGATTTCTGCAGAAGCACGATCTGGATCTGATATGTCGGGCTCATCAGGTTCGTATCTCCCCCTCGTCTCGGTGTCCCGCACCGCACTAGAAGAGAGAAGAAGAAAAAAAAACCGGATACGTGTGAGACGTCACCGCATCCACGTGTCTCGTCGTGATTTCCCTGCGGAACTCGCATCGCAGATTTTTTCGTGGAATCTAACTTTGCCTTTCGTCGGCACTGTAATAGGTCGTCGAGGATGGCTATCAGTTCTTCGCGAATCGTCAACTCGTGACGATCTTCTCGGCGCCCAACTATTGCGGCGAGTTTGACAACGCAAGTGCCATGATGGACGTGGACGAATCGCTCCTCTGTTCGTTCCAAGTACGTCGCCCTATTTTTACGCCTTTCCATTGGGGCTCTTACTTCGGAGTCGTTTTATTTATTGGCGTAGATTCTGAAACCCTCGAAGAAAAGCCTGAGACGCGAGAGCGGCAGCGTTGATACCCGAGTGCCCACGTCCCCAAACAGAGCAGGTGAGTCAGATAGACATAGTAATGGTGGCTCCGTGGGCGTATTTGGGATAGTACGCCTGTGATGACGACGCGCGTCTTTTACTTGTTTTATGACTTATCGCCGCCACGACCACTCACTGCCTCCGTCACGTTTTTTGGTTTGGTTTACCGCTTTCTCCTTCCTTCCCCCACCCACCCACCCACCCGGGCGCTGTGTCTTTCTACTTATTTTTGCTTCTTTGGCCATCTACGAGTCTTTGTTGTACGTCGTTCTCCTCCCTTCTCGATTTTCTTATGAATCCATCGTCGCATATGTATAGATCAGTTCATACAGAGCCCATACGCACCCATGTTTTTCTCCGTCTCTCCCGTTGATATCGAACACCTTAATGTCTTTCCATCCGCGCAGCGTGGGTTTCGTTACCTACTTTTGTTCTCCCTAGTCTCGGCAAGCAAAATGGCATGTCATCGCGTATTGACAATTCACTTGTAAATGTGGATGTACGCTGGGATAGATTCGAGCTCGATTTAAATGGTGGTGGTTAACGAAAACACCAAGCGTGTCATATTTCGAAGAGGAACGAACGGCTATGTGTCAAGGCCGCTCTGTACTAGATAAGGTGCATGGCTACATGTGCTTTACTCGTACACAAAACTCGGCGATAGAGAAGAAAGGTGGAGAAACATAAAATAGAAAAAAAATAGGTAAACAATCGGTAGTGGGGGGGGAGTGATAGTCCATATTGTGTCGTTCGTCGGGGGATGTGATGGCAGCGCATACATCGACGACAGAGGGTATTTTGTTTAGCATTAGCGGATAAAGAAGCTTTGGATGACTGCGAACGCGCACGCCGTGCCAGCCATGACGAACCCGAGGTAGTATCCCGATGGGTTCCCTTGCACTGTTGCGGACCATATCTGGAGGGCGGCGTCAGTAGATGTAGTACACGAATCGAGTGCGCGCACGTACGTAGCCGCCGAGGAGGGGTCCGAAACCTCGCGCAAGAGAGACTATGCTCTGTGCGACCCCATTAGAAAGTCCGACTATATGTGGAGGAGACACTGAAAAGTAGACTCTTAATCAGAAGAACGGCGACGAAGGGCCCAGATCATGATCGCGTACTGTAGTTGAGAAGGATCGACGCCGACGTGAATGTAAACGTCGCGCCGCAGTATCGTACAGCCCTGCGCAACCGAGGCATCTTATTTGAGATCACGACATGAAGAAAACGGATCGCACTCACGTGCTGAATATCAAGGCTTGAGAAGGAAGGACAGCGGCTCGTTAGCAGCACAAACTCAGCGAACGAACAATGACACTAACGAATCATGACGATGAGGCTGCCACCGCTCCCAGGGCTGGCGAGTAGACGGTATAGTATGACAGTGACGTATCCCGGAATGAACAAGAGCGTTCCCACGCGGAACATAGCCAGGTGAGAAAACCGTCCCCTCGGCGGTCTTAAACCAACTACGGTCAGATGCTAGAAGATAGATCTGGTGCTTGAATGGTGACTCACCCGATGTTGCTGAAGGATGGCCCGAATTAGAGGATGCATGAGAGCAGTAGAATAGACGTACGGGTAAAGATAGAACTGGAACGCAATTTGCGCAAGGCACATCAACGCGGCTGTACATTGAGGTTAGTAAAATTTAGAGCTGGGCGGATAACGTTGACCCACTGAGCTGTGAGAAGTCTCCAGCGGTGAGACCCAGACCTCCTGATTCGAACTTCCTGCAAGGGTCATTCAGAGTTATGTCTGGCAACACGGTGGGAGACCACTCACGCTAGGACGTAATTCAAAAACACCATGTCGTGCATGGTCGTATGCAGTGCAAGCCATCCGTACTGAGCAATGATGGCAAACGGCAGCTGGCTCATCACACTTGGCTCCTTTTCTTCAACGGTCGGCAAGACGTCCACGCCGCTCTCTTGCTGTTGAGCAGGTTCAGGAGCATTCAGCAGTCTCTGCGCCTCGGCGACAGCAGGCGGTGTCCTCACACCCGAATGCGCAAAGATCGCGGGGACGGCATTGGAGAATCGACGAGGGGGCGAAATTATTTCAGTTGGCTGACCGGAGGGGGCGCCGTATTGCAGCGAAGGGCGACGCCGCTGTGGTGACTGGGATATTTGCTGGTGTGAGGTTGACGGGCGGCGGAATGGCGATGCGAAGGAGCTATGGCGTGTACTCGTCACAGACGGCGCGACCCTGCCAGCAAAACGCAATCCCCTTTCCGCAAGGGCATCTTCACCGCCGGCGGGAGGAGTGTTGCTGTCGTTCGGCTCGTCACCGTCAACGTCAAACACGCTTTCGAAAGGCTCCTCCAGGTCTGCGTCGTCGTTCTCGAACACTTCTTCGTTGTCGACGTTAATCGCGGCGGCAACCCACAAGTCCGCGATGTTCGTGACGGCGTTTTCATTTGCCATGAGCAAGCGCTGCGCAAAACTAAGCTCACTGTCTGCAAAGCTTAGCGGAACGCCATCTCCGGTAATAGCGGTCAAGTTGCTCGCGCGACGACGAAGATAGCTTTGGCTACCTCGTCGATAAGACATAGCAGACATATTGCTCCCCAGTCGCGAGCGGAAGCTGAAGGCTCCCCCACCACCGCCATAACCATACGCATATCCGTCTGCACGACTGGTGCGGGGGAAAGGACGATTTGTGGAGGGAGACTGGGACAGAGGAACAGGTGTAGGGGGTGTCGAATCCGGCACTCGACTGGCAAAGACGCCTGAAAATGTGCGCGACGCCTTGCGGAGACCTTCGTAAATACTAGGTTTACGCGGAAGCGTGGCTGTCGGAGTGGCTGGGAGAGATTCCTCCTCTGGAATGGTCTGGTGTGTCGCATCCGTGATCTTCTCGGGCGGCAGACGGATGGCACCCTCGCGTGGGCCACCGTCCGGCCCAAGGAAGAGAGATAGGAGAGAACCTGATGGTAATATTGGGTAAACGGGCAAGCAACAAAGCAGGCGGCGGTGACGCACCTATCATGGTGACAGAGGCTGCGATGGAGGTAGGCAGCAGGTAGGGATAATTCACGAAAAGAGGGATCTTTCCAAAAACATCGGGCCATTTTTGCGCAGGAGATTCGACTGTTTTAAACAAAGGTGGTAAGTCCATGGGCCGATACAAAGAAGGCGATAAGAAACGCGCGACTGACAACCACCGCCAACAATAGCTCCAGCGACACCACCGAGACCCCAACAGAACCCAAGGATAGCATACGCTCTTCCCTCGTTGGACGCGTCCGAAATGACAGTGACACAGCCACGAGCGACGCCTATGGCTCCAGCAAAGACGCCATGCATCAGGCGGATGACGATGGCCTGCTTCAAGGTTGTCGAGGTGCCGAATAGAGCGCAGGTGAGAGAGCTCCCCAGGAGCGAGACAAAGAGGACGAGGCGTTGGCCGTGTTTCTCCGCGACGGTGGCCCAGAGGAGGGACGTGAGGAACTGGGTGAAGAAGAAGGCGGCGACGAGGAGACCGGTGGCAAAGCCGACATCGGCACCCTCGGGAAACTCATCGAAACCCTCGACCATGAAGATGAGAAACGGCATGGAGACGTTGGCTGTGAGAAATTCGCCGAGGAGGGTGATGGAGAGGACGATCATGGGTATCTTTGGGAGCGGGGTGGCGTAGGTGTCGCTTGGTTGCTGCAACGCGCTGGGTATCAGAGGCCTTTCCTCTGGAGCGGGCGTCGGCGTGCTCGCGGACGGAGGCGTGAGATCATCCCTGTCTACGGGCGGACGGTGTTTAGATAAGATGCTGGGATGGCGAGAGAGTATGTGTCGAAGCGGGGAGCTGGCGGACGGCGACCTGGTGTCACGATCGGTTTCGTTTTGATCACCACCTGCGCTGCCGAATACCCTCGTCGTGATCTGACGCGTGGGCGACTCTCTGTGAGGCTCTGCTCGAGGGTCAGAGCGAGACATCGATCGAGGTGAGTTGCGGGCCAAGGTCTGGTTGGTTGTTGATAAATGGGTTGCTGGGCGTTAAAAGGCCTATATAAGCGTCGGTGTCTCGCTACGACCGCATCCAGCTGAGCTAAATGATTCGTTTTCGCTTTCGCCTTCGAGTCGACCGTCTCGCAAGGCAACATCACGACTTGAATTCGCGTCCACAACGATTCAACATACTTTATTTTGGGCGCGATGAGTTCTCGTGTCAGGTATTTAAGAAGCTTTACAGTGCCAAAGGTTATCACGATTCCGTTGTCGTCCGCGCACCTTCCCCTCCCATGCGTTCCTACTGAGCACGTAGTCTGGTAGATGTATGGCGTAACCTTCTCATTGCGACCCAACCGGATCAAATGATTGGTAGGAAGCGGGACGTTCTCTCAGTCTGTCAGTCCCCCTTGCCCTTTCACCCACATCTCCATTTACACGAGCGCGTTATTTAGCACAGTTAAAGACGATGGGCAACAGACTCGGAGTCCCTGTTACCACCATCCCACATGTCAGGTCTGAACTGAAAACGTGGAAGGTATGATGCATCCCCCTTCGAACCAACAACCCGTTAACACCACCCAGCCGCCGCCACCTTTCGATCTCCTGCCTGGCGCACAGCCGCCGCCCTCCAATTATCTCCTTCTCACTGCGTCTTTTGGGCGCATCCTTCCATCCGACCTTCTATCACTTTTCAGACCGACGCACACCCTCAATGTACACCCATCCGCACTACCAGCCTACCGCGGCCCTGCGCCTATCCAGCGGGCCATCCTAAATGGCGAACGCGACACCGCGGTTTGCGTCATCGAAATGAAGCGTCGAGGCGGCATTGACGCGGGCGATATTCTCGGACGCGTCCCCATCGTACGAGATTTCCTCCTCCTCTCCCCCCCTCTGACTTTGATCCTGATTTGTGCCACTGGAAAAAAAAAAAACACGCGCACTGTAGCCCATCCCGCCCGACATCGGGTACGCCCCGCTCCGGGACATCCTCGCACAGAAAGGCGGTGACCTCCTCGTCACCGTCCTCCGTTCCATCCTTCACGGCACCGAAACACGCGTGGCCCAAGACCTGCTCACGCCCGACACGCCACATGCGCCCTTCATCACACCAGCCGATTCGCAGCCCGACTTTGCGCGGGAGACGGCGGAGGACGTCGTGTGGCGCCATCGCGCGCTCGCGCATCACAAGCCGTTGACGACTTACCTGCCCGCCGCGACGCGGACGGTGCAATTGCACGATCCGTTCGTTTTGCCATCCGGCATCGGAGATCCGCGCGCTTTGGTGCACGGGCAGCCGGGCTCTGCAAGGTATCACGGCCCGCTGCGGTCGCTCCTTGTGCGCTGCGCGCACGGGTCCGTGCTATCCGTGCCCGCGCTCAAGTCGGAGTTCAAGTCGCTGATGCTGGCAAAGGCGTGGTGGGATGGCGTCCAATCACACTGGAAGGATTCAGACGGGTGTATCTCGTTCACGAATCCACCGGCCGACCCATAGTGATGGTTGGGCTTCCCCGTTCAGACGTACGTCCTGCACGACGCAAGACGATGTGAATTTATGGCGGATCGTCACGGCTGCGGAATACTCACCACGAT
>Ga0307510_10000051_pt1 | contig 90141 bp, 123 predicted proteins | sample 12_EM_MG_FD_207224 | JGI IMG/M metagenome (GOLD analysis project Ga0307510, IMG submission 207224) | Populus trichocarpa ectomycorrhiza microbial communities from riparian zone in the Pacific Northwest, United States - 12_EM | ecosystem: Host-associated > Plants > Roots > Unclassified | place... | reverse complement strand
GTGGTATGGTCACAAAGGGGTGCACCCCTTTGTTTCCAAGTATAGGACCTTCCATCTGACCCAATCCTGTTGATCTTGGTCTCATCTGACCACAAGACCCTCTTCCAATCCTCCACTGTCCAATTTTTATGGTACTTGGCAAATTTGAGGCAATCCTCTCAATAATGCCTCTTGAGAAGAGGGTGCTTCTTCTTGATAATAGAGCAAAAGCCACCCTCCTTGAGTATATTCCTGACTGTTTGGGTACAGACAGGGTTGGGAAGGATGCTGTTGATAAAATTGGCAGCTTGAACAGCATTGTCAAACTTTCCAGTATTGATTTGGCAAATAATTGATTGTCAATCACAGGGTAAAAGCTTGGAAGGATGGCCTCCTTTGTTGTTTTCCTTGTCTAGATTGGCTTCCTTCTTGATTCTACCAATGGTAGACTTCCCTACACCAGTTTTGGACTGGATTTGACACACAGAATAGTCTTCATAAAGAAGGGAGATGATGGTAGTGTGCTAAGCAGAGGGTATAGAACGCATGATGGTGGTAGGAAGGAAAGAGGTGGTTGAAGTGACTTCAACCATGGCAAACTTGTATAAACAAAGTCACATGACCTTGTTTATCACTTTTGGACCTGATCAGTACTTGATCTTACAATGATTCAGGTCAATAAAAAGGATATATTGTGAAAATAATAGAGGGTCAAAAAACTGTCCCAATGATAGGGCATTTTATTTCGCTTATTATTACATCATTTCTGATCCAAATCACATGATCCAGGATATTTCCGAAAGCCAAGATGATGTAATATAACATACATTATTTTCACAATATTTGATAATTTATTTGATTTATTCCAAGTCACTCTTTCCAAAATGGCAAAACATTGGGACAGTTTTTTGAGCAACTGTATAAGCATGTTGGAAAGGTGCTCTGCCAAGTATGTAAATGCAAACACAGAAGGCCAGAAGAAAATAGTCAGAAATGCTGCTGACACCATCAAGAAAAATTGGCAAGAAGACACAGTGTTCAATAAAGATACTGTAACCAGCATATGTGACCTCTCTGCTAAACTGGGCCATTCTCAAAAGAAGTTCTAGCTCATTTGCCAACATTTGTATGCCAAAACTAAATGGGAGTCAAAGAAATCTTCATTCAAAACTTGGAAGTGGTCATACCTGGACATCTTGACCACTATGAAATCTGAAAAAATAGCTAAGTTGGCAGCCAAGCTTTCAAAGAGCCCACCTGGGTCGGCATCCTTCCTTCATGCCTACAAGCCAGTGCACACCCAGGTCGATAAGAAGTTAAGTAAGAGAACACAGCAAAAGTACAAAGCTATGGTGAAGGAATGGACTGAGAAAAGACTGCCTCCAAGGATGCAGCAGCAGTATGTATATGGCAATAATTCTTGCAGACTGGAGGCTAATTTCTTTGTGCTAGTTTGAGGGACAAGAATGGAACGCAGGCCATGAAAGACTTTACATCAGCAGTATACAAGGAGTTTGGAATGCGCATTGTTGTTCTCACAGCATATCTTCACAAGGGACATCCTTCAGTATCAATGTATGTATGGGTCTCTATTCCTACATGCTTCTAACCATTTCAAATAGGTATGATTACAATAAAGAGAACAGGGGGAAATCATTCAAGGATGACCCTTCAAAATAGAAGGAAAGCAAAATACTGGTTAACTTTGCAAAATGGGGTGCCCAGTGCTTTGGTGAGTGATCATCAGCCATTCTTCCCTAAGAAAGATGTGCTGATGCACCAGCACTTTAGACACCTCTCCTATCAATGGCAGCAAGAATGGGTCTGGGAAAAAGAAAGGATTAACCTTCAGAAGAACAACAAGGGGTACCCCATACTGCTGAGTCTTGAAGAGATCAACCACCATGGCCTGGAGTACAAGAAAAAGCTTATAGGCAAGTTTATGAGCGATGTATATGGTTTGTAAGCTGCAGATGTTGCTGCTGAATCGCTTACTAAGCTGATTTTTAGGCATCTCTTGTGGCAAGGGAAAGCGAAGAGTTCCATGGATGGAACTAGGAAGGGCTAGAGGTGACTATATTAAACCAAAGTACCTGCCAGAGCAGGTGGCCCTCAAACAGTACTACCACCTTTGCCAGAAGGATGTTAATGACATACTTGAGCATTGGACAATAAGGCAAGCTGCTGGTATAGTTCCCTTGCACTTTAGGAAGGAGGTCAGGGCCAAACCGCAAAATGACTGCACCCCAGAAGAGAATGGCGCTGGCACTGATTTGGGGCCAGCCAAAGAAGGAGAGGACCTGCAGGATGACAAGGCTGGCCAGACACAAGAGGATGGGCCACCACAAGGGGACAGGAATACCAATCATTCAACTGAGCAGGTTTATTCTAGTCCAAGCCCTGGTGATGCAGCCAAGAATCCAAACAGAGTACATTTGCTCCCAAAACACAACAAGTAGGTGCTGACTTCTTTGAGCTTTTAGACTTCATGCCACTCCCCTGGAAGTGAGCCTTCCCAGCCTACTTCAGCTACTGAATCTCATGTGTAGCAGCAAACAAATGGAGGTGTAGCTCCAGATCCACCTTATAACTAGGGAGCTGCAGGGGTAACCCATGGGTATTTTTCAGCTTACCCCTACCCCTACCCCTGTCTACCCCTACCCCCAACCCATGGGTCATAAGCTAAGGGTCCAGGGGTAGACAAGGGTATCTGTTATGTTCTTGAGCCTGACTTGGTTTTCAATCCAAGTGTTGTAGCTTTAACTGCACTTTTTAGAACTTTCTTTGAGTCATCTCAAATATCTTTGAGACTCTCCCTTTCCTTCTTGCTTATTACCCAGACATTGGCTTAAGTGCCACTACACTTTATTCACATATCTAGACTATTGTAAGGCCAGTGCTCTACACCTGTGTACCTTACATTTCCAGCCCCACCACCACTAGTAACTCATCCATGTCACACCTTAGGGTCCTTGGCCCTTGATAGTATCTCTAAGCAGCCTTCACTGAGGACCCCAAATAGTGAATTACAAAGAATATACTGGCCTGAGCATAGAATTACCACTTTGATCCCTCTTTCTAGCTGGCAGTTCTGAAGTATAAAAGCCTATAATAAGGGTGTAAACTAATTTCAGATAGAGTTAGGGCTTAAGGAAATTTTATTAGGGGAAACTTAAGTTATGCCTATAATAACATAGTATACCTTAAAAAATTCATAACTAAGGCAGGGGTCTATAGGGGTCAGGGGTTTCTCAATGGTACCCTTACCCCTGCCCAACCCCTACCCCTAACCCCTAGGGGTTACAAAACCCCTGCATTTCCCTACTTATAACCTCTGCCCCCACCCATGCCCCTGCCCCCGCTCTCTCCATCCATGCCACCCACATACTCTCCCTGGTGGCTTGGAAGCTCAAATCAGATCTAACTCTGCTGTATAGGAGCCCTGGCCTAACGACAAGGTAAGTAATCTTACTGCCATTGTGTAGCCTCAAAGTTGAGTGCTCCTAGACCCCCACCACCAATGAGTGCCAGATGTCACAGCTGGGCCCACCTAACCCTCCTAGTGAAGACCAAGGGCCCTCAATGGGCTCACCTTGTGCTACTGATGAAGATGAAACAGCAGGGCTACCTGCACCCAGCCCATCCCATAAGTCCCAGCAGTAGCAGCCGCCAGCCTTGCAAAGTGGTAGCACCGGAGTGCAAGAGATTCATTGCAGCATGTGCAGGAAAAGCTGGGGGGATGCTACAAATTCCCCTTTGAGAAAGTGTCAGAAAGTCAGCCACCAAACCGACAATGCAGATCTCAACAGGCAGTGGTCAACTTGGAAGCACCATCTGACAGCAAAGGCTGCTGGATAAAGGTAAGTAACCACCCAGCTGTGTTCCCTCAGGGATTTAATGCTCAAGACAGTGCTGCTTGTATGCAAACTAGACTGCTGTAAGGTGGGATATGTCATTGCATACAGAAAGCACTTATATTTGGCAGCTGTGCCACCATTGCATGCTCATCTCACATCCGGTCGACATTGCCACACATTCTCCTCATGTAACTCATCTTTCCCCATCTTTCCTTGTCTCATTCAATCCCTCTTCTTCGCCATTGTGCCTTCATGCACTTGACTCTGATGCACCACTACACAATAGCCATGCACACCACAAACCCTTTGTCTTCGAGCCCAACCTTTATTGACATGCACTCACCCTCGACACAAGCTCCCCTCTGTGCATAGTGATAGATTTCATATGGCCCTGGTTTCCTTGTTTATCTATTGTTCTCCCCTTTCGGCAATTGCACTATACAGATTTTGGGATATGTCTCTCCTCACTTCTTGGACTGTGTGCCTACTTTGACTTGTCCTGTGCCCTCTCATTGTATTTTCCCTTTTATCCCTAGACCTTTCCTGTGCTCCTTACTTTTCTATGTGTTTTTTTACTTACTCATAGATCTGAATGGTTCAGATGGCCACTTGTAGTTCTTTCTTTTGTAGCATCAATAAACTTGTTCAAAATTGCTGATATTTTTGTGATATAAAAAAAAAAGGGGGACTGGACAAGTCCAGCACATGTACGCAACTGTGACCAAATGCTACCCGCCCAACTTCTTCAGCCTAGAGTCCATGCCAAGCACCAGCTTTTCCACCTCTGCCACCCTCCTCTCTAGTGTGGTGTACCTACTGGAATTGCTGCCATCATTGCTTGGTAGCAATGTGTCAGTGTGAGATGATAAGGTCCAGTGACTATTGGTATGGAGATATTTTGAGGTGGCTGGCACCTCAACTGTGAAAGTTGCTGACTTCTGGGCAGGCTTAGTAGAATGTCCCAAGCCTCCAGGGATGCGAACATATAGGGTGGAAGAACTGGGGGTAGAGAGCTTGACCAAGGGGCAAATGGCTGCCAGGTTGTCAGAAGCAGTGTCAGCAGCAGACGACTGGCCACTCTCCAGTGTCATCTCTCCAAGGGAAGCAAGTGGTGCCAAGGGTAATGGAACCAATACAGAAGCTTCTGGTTTGACAGGATCAGGGGAGTTGCAGGTGTGCTTTCCCTTGCCCTTGCCCTTTTGTCCACTTACTGCTCCTGTTGTCTTCCCTGGTGTTGTGTGTACTGCTAGGCCTTTTTTCACTTGCTCAAGGCAGAATGCAATGAATGTTTCATTTGTCAAGGTATGGCAATCCACTTTCTTGCCACCATTATGCTTGAGCATAAGGCTGCACCCCACCTTCTTGTCTGTACAATGGTCACAAGGGCCCCTTGGTTGATTTATGCAAAGCTGATTGGCTTTCAGGCATACCTCGCACTGCCATTTCCCATTAGCTCTGAGTCAATTAAGAGAGCAGTGACATACTGTAAATTCATATAGGTCATAGTCACCTTCTGGATCCTGCTCGACAGGACTGGCATCAATCTTGCTTGGAGATGGTTTAGCAGCATCAGGGCCCCGCTTTGACTGGGTGCAGCACCTCATACTGCCACAAGGTGCTCCAAATGAGCCCTTCCACTTGTTTCCTGTAACGGCAGTCATCTTGGTGACTTTTGGTCTCCGCTTTGAAATATCAGGAATCGGTTAGAACTAAACCAGTCGCCATGGGACTTACATTAATCTCCTCATCCACCTCCATTGGGACATCTTTGCCACCCTCCTCTGCCCTCAGCGCCCCTTTGTTATTGTCCTCTACCACTGGCACCCCTTTGTCATTGTCCTCCACCATTGGTGCCCCTTTGTCATTGTCCTCCTTGATAGGCGCCCCTTTGTCATTGTCCTCTGCCATTGGCACTCCTTCGTTGCACTTCTCTGGTTCTTCCAGTGGTGGAACAGGCACACTGGCAGAAGGCTATTTTCCTTGCAACTTTGGATAAGGGTTGGGTGGTTTGGTTTGCGACACTTGCTCTCTGCAAGCTGTTTTGGCTTTTCATTGAAACATTGTAAGCAGGGCAGCAGGGAAACCTTAACAATAATGGCTCACCAGAGCCTCCCACCAATGCCCTTTACTTGGCAGCAGCAGATGCAATATGTCTGAAGGAAATGTAGTGTTGGTGTCATAAAGTGTGTGCAGGTGCATGTCTGGGTGGGACCAGTTTATGTTGCTGAGATCTTCATTACACTTTAGCACTATGCCTAGTGTGAGCAAAGTGGGGTGCACAGGAGGGCAAACACCACCACACCCCTGCAATTCATGGTGGAAAGCATTCTATTTCCAATTTTAGAGTGTTCAAATGCCATGTAAATGGGCACCTACCATCTCCCAAGTGAAATTTTTCTTCCACTCTGATGAATCAGAAAAGTCCCAAACAGATTTGTAGGCTTCAACAGCAGCCTCAATTCTGGATGCAATCTGAAGAAGGGCATCCATTTATGAAATGTGTGAGGGGTGAAAGTGCTTGGCAGCTGAGGTTCTGTATTGAAGGCAGCCCCTTGCCAAGTTTGAACTTGCCTGTTGGCATGACTTAGCAAAAAAATTTAAAGCACCCAGAAAGGCACCCCTGCACCATCTTCCAAATATAGTACAAAAATCCTCTCAAAGCAGAGAAATTGCACTCAACATCCAATGGCCAGCCCCCTCACTGCACATTGCCCCCTTCCCAAACATCAGCAACAAGCTATATCCACCATGGAGGCACCAAGCCAGGATTCCAACATGCACATGGGCTCTCTCCCTCCTGCTGAAAGAACACATGAATTTGGTATACTTGGACCTCCCTTGCATGACCCAGAGCTTAGCGACTTCAGTGCATTTGATCCACCATCCCCTGAGCCACAGGTCGGCGACTTCGGTGCACTTGATCTGCCATCTGTAGAGCCAGAGCTCAGTGACTTCAGTGCCTTTGATCTGCCATGCCCTGAGCCATAGGTTGGCGACTTTGGTGCACTTGATCTGCCATCCGCAGAGCCAGAGCTTGGCAACTTTGGTGCCTTTGATCTGCTATCCCCTAAGCCACAGGTCAGTGACTTCAGTGCACTTGATCTGCCATCTGCAGAGCCAGAGCTTGGCGACTTCAGTGCCTTTGATTCACCATCCCCTGAGCCACAGGTCAGCGACTTCGGTGCACTTGATCTGCCATCCGCAGAGCCAGAGCTTGGCGACTTTGGTGCATTTGAGCTGCTATGCCCCAAGCCAGAGCTCAGCAACTTCAGTGCACTTGATATGCCACCTGCAGAGCCAGAGCTCTGTGACTTTAGTATATTTGATCCACCATCCCCTGGGCCAGAGCTCAGTCACCTCAGCATGCTTGCACTCCCATCCCATGAGCCTGAGCTCAGCAGCTCTGGTGCACTTGTGCCACCAGAGCCAGAGCCAGAGCAAAGCGATTTCAGAATGCGCACCTGAATTTCTCCAGAGCCCAAAGATAAATCTGGTAAGCATACAGTATTCTTTATGCAGTCTGAAAATAATTCATGAATATCCTGTTTTCTCAGAGTCTCAATATGATTTGGGCATACAGGCACCTCCTTTACCAGAGCTTCAAGTCTTTAGCAATCTATCTCAAGCATGTGGTAAGTTTCACTTTGGTAGCTCTTATATGCACCTTAGTCTTGCAGGTTGGCAATTTGGAGAGCAACCACCTTCTCACATAGAAAGCGATCTGACAGGCCAGCCCAACACTGTTAGAGAAGGAGCAAGCACATATCAATCAGTTTGTTGAGCCATTCATATCTCAATGTAGATGCTGATCTATCCTTTTTTTAGGATGATGTGCATCCAGATAGGGCAGCCTTTTTCAAGGAGGCGACTGTGCTTCAAACTATCCATGGCCAGATTTCGGAAATTTGTGATGCACAGGGAAATTTGAGCAAGGTCATGGAAGCGATGATAGAGGATTTGGAAGGTGCCAAGGTGCAGGAACTAGTGTAGCTGAGCTGGCAATGTTAAGCACTATATAAATAAAAACAATTCTGTAGACCCTCAAGTGGTGAGCCAGTTTGGAGCCATTGGTAACTCAGTAACACTTCATTGAAGCAACTCTGGGCCATCTCAAGGTCATTGGCAGAATCTGGTGGTGGGCCAACTCACTGCCATTGTCAGTGCAGTTTGGGCTGATTCTGAGTTACTGGAAGTCATTGGAAGTACACAAATCAGTCCATAGGTGGTGTCTGCTTTCAGGGGGTCTGGGCCAATTCATATATGTCGACATTAGCTCTTTAAAGAGGGGATTGGCCAACTCAAGGTGGCCAGTAGCACTGCTTCAAAAAAACTTTGCACCATCTTGAGGTCATTGGTAGTATCTGATGATTGGCCAACCCACTCCATCAGTAGTACTTTGGGCTGATTCTGGACCACTAGAAAGTCACCGGCAGTATTCAGTTCTCCAGATGTTAGACCAATTCGATGCTTTTGGTGGTGCCTACTTCAAGGGGGCAGGGCCAATGCCAATCTATCTATATTAACTCTTAAAGAGGGACCAGCAAAGTCAGCACATTTGCATTGTGGCTGCTGCAAGCATTTTTCCAGGCAGCCATCAGGCTAACCAAAATTGATGTGGGTCCATGCAACATTCTCATGCAGCAGCAGGCCATATCATATTTGATGGGCCAATATGTGACTTAGTTAGCAGGATAGCTGCCAAGAGAAATGCTTGCATTGGACCAGATACAATGGGCTGGCACATGAGACTGCCACATGGGCCTACATGGTTTTTATCAGCGAGATGGCTGCCAAGCACACTGCTTGCATTGGCTTATGATGTGACTGCACTGATATTGCTGATATGTTTATTAATTCAAGGCCCTGGTGTAAGGTGACCATAGTCATTGACTGTGAAACCGCTCACATATGGGGGTATCAGTGACACTGAGACAATCCCCATGAGTACTACTCCTTGCCTTGTGTTCTCATCTGCTCTGGCTGTCCTCATTCTTGCACCCCATCTAGACCCTCAACTTGTGCCTCTTTGCCATCGCTTCTGCCATATGTCATCCCCCATTGTTCTCTCCTCCTCCACCCTTGTTGACATTCTTCCTGTCAAGATATCCACTCTGACCCCTTTGTCTCAAAGTCCCAAGTGACCTTGATTGCTTGATCCCAGTCTTGTCTCATTTCCACTGAGCCCATTTGCTTGTGCACATGCCCAATGTTCCCATTCCTCTATTGTTCTTCCTTCATGGCCACTTACTATACTACTTTCAGTTCTATTTCCTCCTAGATTACCAGGCTGATGTGGCCTCATACTTCTCCTTTGTGGCTTCGCATTTTTCCTTCATGTCTTCTTGCCTCCTCCTGTGCTCTGTGCTGCATGTATTTACCATCACCTTTGTCCCCCTAATGTCTTTCATCCTCACTCCCCCTGTGCTCCACTTTTCTTGTAGGATTACTTTGTGTTTCAATGTTCTCAGACAGTCTCTCATGTATTTAAACCCTCTCATTCAGCTTGTTTCTGATCTATTGAAGTTTCCCCTGCATCTCTCTCTCACTCCCTTCATGTGCCCTCAAGTCCTCTTCACTCCTCAAGTCCCAATGCCGATTCAGTGCTGCTGAGCAAGTCTGTGTTTGCCTTGTTTACAAAGATCCCCCCCTTGCATTTCCCCTTTTGTGTTTACCTCATCTTGCTTACCACTTCTTTGATCGCTCTCACTTCCCTGTACATGTGTGGTCTGATCCTTATTGGATTGATTACTTGCTTGCTTCTTTACATCTCCTCTATCTCTACCTACCCATATCTGCCTTGCTACTCACTGCAAGATCCTCCTCCTAACCATCATATCTTGCTTTACCAGCTCGGGGCTGAATACAGTGCCCTGGGCATGTCAGGAAAGCTGGCAACAATTTATACCAGTGCAAGGGATCAAGCTGAGTTGAGCATTGCCGGGTTTCAGGGTTCTCAGGCAAGTCATATGCAAGCCAGCAAAAAGCCAATCAAGTCTAGGAGGGCTTCTTCAAAAGGCACAAGAATGCATTCCTGTTGGCAAAACAAGACATAGGACTTTAGGAAAACATATGTAGCTAAGACACCAGCCCCTCCTCCTCAGTGAAACCCAGTACCTCCTCATAACCTTCAGATTGGGATAATGGATTGACATGCTTGACTGGGTGATATTTTGATTGGCAGGATGAGGATGCATTGGGAGAGGAAAGGCCATGTGCCTCCTCAAGCTCACACGTGCGTTTAGAGGTCCCAGGTAAGGATGTGTCTGCATTTGGCTAAAGAATAGTATGGCACTGTTAGCTCAACACTGAATGTCTTCAGACCAAACATGTTTGAATGTGACATACAGCAGGCAATGTAGAATGCAAAGAAGGATCGACTCTGGGGGGTTGTGGGTGATAAGGGGCTTCATCCTTGCTGGTCTTTTGACCCCTGACATGGTTATCGGCATCATCATCATCCATGACCACATTGTTGTCTCCATTCATCAACTGGTCAATTATGTGGTGATATCTCAATGCTTGCTTTTCTTGTGCCATCCTTGCTGCCATCTCAGCATCCAAATTGGCCTCCAAGATAGTGCAATCCAGCCTTGCCTTGTGTAAGGACCTTTGGATTTCATCAATGTTCATGATGGAGGACAGAAATGGTGGTTGGTTGAGTAGTGATAGAGGGATGGTGGGAGTTCAGGGAATACACTTGCAAACACCCATTCATCTCACTTGGCTCTGCAGCAATGAACCTTAGCAACATATGGTTTTACCCATCAGAAGCTGCCAGCATGGCCTCAACATAGCCAGCAGCTACTAATATATACGCTTATCAGCACCTTCTACTGTGGGTTCATCAGCTATATTATTTCTTCAAATTGTGGGGCCAATGCAAGTATTCTTCTTGGCAGTGATTCTGATGGCTAAAATTATAAGAACATGACAGGCTTGTGCAGTGGCCACTTGTGTGCTTGATGAGCCAATAAGAGTTAATTGTCTTAATAGTGGCTGCATGAAATGGTGGGCAATTGCTTATGGATTGATATGGGCTAGCCCGAGCTCATCAGCAAGGGAATTTCATCTGTATTGTAGGCCAATGCAAGCATTTTGCTTTCGGCAGCCATCCTCCTAGCCATATATTGTGTACCCAAAGCAACAGTGTCATGGGTCAGCCTATTGTATGCATAGTAGGACAGTGCGATACTGAATATTATGCTACATGGGAGGTGCCTATATGAGTGAGTGCATATGGTTTTGTTATGTGCCACTCTAGGCAGGACATGAAATCACATCATGGGCTAATGGAAGAGTTTCGCTAGGCAGCCATCCCACTAACAGAAATTGATGCAGGTCCACATGGCAGTCATGATGCATAAATGGGCCCATACAAGGGCTTTCACCCAAGACCTTTCTGGCTGCCATTGGTTAACACAAGCTCATTGGCAAGGTCAGTATATTTGCATTGCGGGCCAATGTGAACATTTGGCTCAACAGCCATCTGGCTGACTGAAATTTATGCTAGTTCATGCAACATTCTCATGCAGCAGTGGCCTATATCATGCTTAATAGGCAAATGTATGCTAATTGTGAAAAACCTATGGTGCATGAATAGGCCCATATGATGGCTTGCACCTGCAACCTTTCAAGGTGCTGTTGGCCAACTCAAGCTTATCAGCAACATCAACACATTTGTGTGATAGGCCAATCTGAGAATCTTCTCAGCAGCCATCTGAATAATGTATATGGGCCCATGTGACATTCTTGTGCAATAGTCCATATCATGCTAGATGGGCTAATGCATGCTAATTGCGAAAAACCTATGGTGTCTGAATAGGCCCATGTGATAGCTTGCGCCTGTGACCCTTCAGGCCGCTGTTGGCCAACATGAGCTCATCAGCAACATCAGTGCATTTGCATGATGGGCCAATCCAAAATTTTCTCAGCAGCCATCTGGATAACCTATGTGGGCCCATGCAACATTCTCATACAGCAGCCCATATCATGCTCAATGGGCCAATGCATGCTAATTGTGAAAAACACATAGTATCTAAATGGGCCCATGCGAGGGTTTGCACCTGCGGCCTTTCAGACTACTGTTGACCAACTCAGGCTTATCAATGACATCAGTGCATTTGCATGATGGGCCAATCCAGGAATTGTCTTGGCAGCCATCTAGATAACCTATGTGGGCCCATGCAACATTCTTGTGCAGCAGTCCATATCATACTGGATGGGCCAATGCATGCTAATTGTGAAAAACATATGGTGTCTGAATAGGCCCATGTGATGGCTTGCACCTGTGACCTTTCAGGCTGCTGTTGGCCAACTCAAGCTCATCAGCAACATTAGTGCATTTGCATGATAGGCCAATCTGAGAATTTGCTTGGCAGCCATCTAGATAACCTATGTACATGTCAGCGACAACACCAGGGTCTTTGAGATCTATAATGGTGTTGTCAATGAGAAGTCAAGAAGTGGAAAGAGGGTGGAAGATGTTGAGGTCATAGTCCTTGACCCCAGGACAACTAAAGTTGGGGGAGGGGTGTGTGCATGCATGAAGGGGGATGGAGTATTCAGGATCTCCCCGTTTGCGAACTCCTACAATGTGAGTATCAACCCCAACTTGCCTGAAGGTGACATATCGCGCTATTTCGTCTTGCCCATACTTGTTGAGGAAGACCAGAGGGTACTGCCGCACATCACCACAGTCATACTCGCTCCACCTAGCTCCTGGGTGATTGGGGTCATCAAGTTGATCAGTGAGTTGGGGAATGTTGGGAATAGGACTGGGTGTGGAAGAGAGGGAGATAGTGGGGTTATATGTAGCAAATCGAATGGGTTCTTCACTTTGAACATCGTCATCCAACATGTATCCCGTGATTTTGTCAAGGATTTGGGGGATCAAGAAGAGGTGCTCAACGGCGGTATAATCGCAAAAGGTGGTGGTGAAGACTTGGTCGTCAAGCTCAGTGTTCCCCAGAATATTGATTGCTGGGAGGAGATCCTCCGTCCAAGCTGAAAGAGCCCTAGTTATATGTTCCTGAGCCTCCATGTATTTCAACAAGGCTCTGCATTGTTTTCTCACATGGCGAACCATTGCCAAAGAGGGAATTTGCCCTGCTAGTGTGAGTATCTCGTTGCTGGGGATTTCGTCGGCTACTACATTTGAGTGGATGCTGGATGGCTGGGGTGATAGAGGGTGACAGTGCTGGCATTGGAGTAACGGGGTTGGGGGTAGGGTCAACAGGGGGGAGGGGGATGGTGCTCAAGCCATATTGTCCTTGCTCTGAGGGGAGATATGTGGTGGGATCAGGATAGGGGATGGTGAAGTGCAGCCAAGCGTAGGGGTGGGGAAGGATAGTGGTTGACCTTGTGATGCACCTGGGAAGCTGCTCAAAGCTATCCTCAGATTGGAGTAAATATCTGTCGCCGTAGCAGTGACCTCTAGTCCAGCAATGGTAGGTAGCTCCAGTGGTGGGGATGATCGTGGAGAAAAGGGTAATATCCCCATTTCCATAGATGGACTGCTGTGTATGGACTGTGGTACCTCCTGGTCCAATGTAGACATAGCTGAAGTGAGCTGGTTGGGTGAAGTCAATGGGCATTCAGCGGTGATAGGGACAGTAATGCTCCTTGCAGAAGTAGGAATCTTCAAGGGCGTGAGCGTGAGTGGGGTAAATCATTCTGTACAATGACAAAGTCTTCTGGGCAGCTGGGGTGAAGACGTGGAACTTATGGCTGGGCCAGATGGTGAGGTCTCTAAAGAGGTGATGAAATGAATTGAAAGGGGGGTCGATGGTGAAGGTGTAGAATGCTTGGTTGGACATGCTGGGGATGACTTGTCGAGGGGAAGGGTTCTTATACTGCTCAAGGTGTTTTGAAAGTCTGATAACAACTCCGGAGCGTGGAGATCCTTGGCGTTAACCCATGAATCATGAGCTGGCAAGTAGTCCTTCCAGCGCACAAGGTATTGCTTCTTCCTCCAACAGCCAAAAGACCTCTCTTTAAGAATCTTCTGGATTTCCCATTCCAGTTCTCTGTCTAGTATTTCTGGTGGAGGTTCCAGAAAGTTCAGTCCATGTTGGTCAGTTTCTTTGTAGGGCATGAGAAGGGAAGTGTGAAAGATGTCATGAATTTTCCAAGTGGAAGGGAGTTCGAGTTTGTAAGCAACTTTTGATATTTGGGAGACTACCTTAAAAGGTCCATATCTCCTTGGGGAAAGTTTGGGTGTGATGTTGCTGGGTAATTTTAGATTTGTTCCTTCTAGCCAGACTTTCGATCCCATGGGGAATGGTGTAAACTGCGGTCGTTCTTTGATCCAGGATTCCTGCGCTTTACGTTGGGCCTCTTGGGCGGCTTTCCTGGCTTCTTCAATGGATGAGAGTCGTTCTTCTAAGGAGGGAATGGTGGTCTTTCTGGTGGGTTGGTGTACTTGGGGGGTGTATCCGATAAGTAAGTCATATGGGGTTTTCTTGGTAGTTGCAGATGGCCATGAGTTTTTGGTGTATTGAGCAAGCGGGAGCCATGCATGCCAGTTGTTCTGTTGTGTTCCACAGAATACTTGGAGATATTGTTCTAAGGTTTGATTGGTTCTTTCACTTGCCCCATCGGTTTGAGGGTGATATGCTGTGCTGATATTCTGATAGATGTTGAGAATTCAACAGAGTTCTGTTGAGAATTTCGAGATGAAGCAGACATCATGGTCCGAGATGATTTTATGGGGAATGCCATAGTGGGGAATGATGTGATTGAGGTAGAGTAATGCGACACCTTCTAAGTCAATGGTCTCGTGACAGGGGATGAAGATAGACACTTTGGAGCAATTGGTGTCTGTGATCGTGAGAATAGTGTCGAAACCACCTGATTGTGGGAGTTTAGTGATGAAATCCATTGCAACGGTTTCAAAAGGTTGTGCATTGTCTGCAGGGGTGATAGGAAACATGGGTGGATGGGTAGGATGGGTGTTGACTTTGGTCATTTGGCAAGTTGCACATCCTTTGATGTATTTAGTAACGAAGAATTTCATGTTGGGCCACCAGTAGTAAGGTGTGATTAATTGGAGGGTTTTGGTAATTCCAGGATGCCTGGCAGTCACGTGGTCATGAAAAAGGGAAATTACTCCCCTCCTAAGGCTGTTGTCTGCCATGACAACTAGGGCGGTCCCATGATACCAGTGAGTGCCGTCAAGTAGAGATAGATTATGTAATGGTGCCCATTGCTTGAGTTTTGGTTGGTTGGGATATTGTGCTAGTTTGACCTTGCTGTCTAGTTTATCGCTGATACTGTCCATATTGAATACACAGATTGAGGTGTAGTTTTCACAGAAGTATTTGTCAGGCCAGACAGTGACATCTTCGTTAGCAGGGTTTACTCCTTCATAGTCAGGTTGTCTAGATAGAGCATCTGCACAATTTGTTGCACCAGGTTTATATTCTAGGATTATATTGTATTGTTCCCTTTCTGGTAGATAGCCAGCAACCTGTGGACCAATTTTTCTGGGGTCCCTATAATAGTGTAGGTTGTTGTGGTCTATAAATACCAGAACTGGGATTGCTGTTCCTTTGAGTAGGTGGGACCAGCACTGTAGACCACGCATGACACCTAGGAATTCACGATCATATATAGGGTAGTTTTGTTTGGTTGTGGTGAATTTCTGGGAATGGAATCCTACTGGTCTTTGTGGGCCTGGTTTCTCTGTGCCATCAGCATGTTTGGTTGGGGGGTCACGTTGATAGAGTATTGCTCCTGTGCCAATTTGTGATGCATCTGTTTCAAGTTCAAATTGGCGGTTTGGGTCTGGTTTAACAAGTACTAGGGTGTTGGTGATGAGAGTAATGAGTTTTTCTTGTGCATCTTTCTGTTCTTGGCCCCATTCAAATGGTACAGTCTTTCCGGTGAGTTTGGTGAGTGGTACGGTGATTATGGAGAAATTTGCACAGAACATGCGGTGGTAGCCAGCAACTCCTAGGAATCCTTGGACTTGACATTGGTCTTTAAGTTCTCTTGGGTAGTCCCTGAGACCTGCAACTTTAGCTGGATCAATAGTAGCTCCATCTTTAGATATTCTGACACCCAAGAAGTCCATTTGAGGTTGCATGAAGACCAACTTTGATAGTTTGAGGTGGAGTCCATGGCATGCAAGGAGGTCGAATAGGTAGTGGATGATTTCGATGTGGAGTGCTATATCTTTGAGTAGGGTGCCAAGACCACAGTCGTCCATGTAGTTTTGTATCATCCGTCAGATATCATGGATGCCTTTTTGTTCAAAGTGCTTGTATAATTCTTCCAATATGCCATTCATGAAGCGTTGAAAACTGGCGGGGGAATTTGACATGCCAAAGAACATAACTTTTGGTTCAAAGAGGCCTTGACATGTTTTGAATGCGGCTTTCCATTGGTCGCCTTCTCGGATGCGGATATTGTTGTAGCCCCAACAAATGTCGAATTTACTGAATAATTCCATTCCTTGTAAATTTTTGATACACTGTTTGAGGTTTGGGAGTGGGGTAACATCCTTTCGAGTGACGTTGTTGAGGGGACGATAGTTGATAATGTATCATTTCTCCTTTGAGTTCTTTTTCGGGACCATAAATGTAGAAAAACCATATGGGGAGTCTGAGGGTGTGATATATCCTTTGGCCAAGTTTTCATCCAAGAATTTGTCTTCCGCTTCCTGTTCATCTTGTGATAATGGGTAGACTTTACAATTGAAGCGGGTAGGGGCAGTGTCCAGGAGTACAATTTTGTGGTCTCCTTCTCCCTGAGTTGGTGGGAATTTGTTTGCCTCTTCGTCCAAAAATAGTGCCATATGACGTTTGAATTCTTCAGGGAGTTTTACTTCCTCCTTTCCATGTTCCGATGCATATTTGTGGGCCATTTCTACTGCCATATGGGTGCGATTGACTTCCACTGGGCCTCCCATCATTTCTGAAGGGGTTACTCCCATCCATGGATCGCACCTAGTTTGTTGTGCTTCTAGTATAAGATCTTTGTTTTCTGTCTTTTTGGTTTTGACCCATGTTTTGGCACGTTAAAGGGTTCCAAAGAGTAGGGTTTCCATGTGAACTGCAGGTCCCCTTAGCATGCCGTTGGCCCAGTCAATGTTGGGTTGGAATTCCCTGAACCATGGGTATCCTAAGATAAACCTGTCGTGTCCAAGGTTGGTAACAAAGAAGCATTGTCGTGTTTTCTTGTTTCCTTTGGTGACTAGTAGATCACAAGCATGAGTAATGATGCTGTGTCGATTAAGGGTTCCATCAATATTGTAGACAGGTCGGTTATAGGGGAGTTTCTTGGTTCCTAGGCATAGATGAGCAACAGTAGCATGGTCAATGAAATTTTCAGTAGCTCCAGTGTCCAATAATGTGATTTCTTCTGCCTTCCCTTGATAGTGTGATAGCAAAATTTTAACTTGTATTGAATTTGACTTGTTTACAAACACACTATCAAGGCAAAATGCCCTAACTATGGCAGCTAGTTTTGGGCTTTGGTAAAATCCTTTGGCATAAGAGATTCGACAATGCTCAGCTTGGTATCTTTGTCAAGCGAGCCCATGTTGTCTTTCAAGAAACTGGAAATATCTCCAGGGGTCATATCTGGTGCGATGGGTGTGACACAATTAGTGGTTGGTTTGCTTTTGCCAGGGTGATTGGTGGATCTATTATTGCCAGAGTTATTGTCATAATTATGGCAGTCCCCTTGTTTCTTGTGGCAATCCTTGGTGCAATGTCCTTGAATTTCACAATAGAAGCATTGATTTCCTGGGATTAATTTGTTTTTCTTTGCTTCGGAGTGTTGTATGCCTCTGCCGGTTTTCGCAGCATTGACATCCATGGCATTTTCTCCTTGGGAAGTGGTGCGGCATGTTGGTCCATTGGTATTTCCTCCATGATAGTTTCCTCCGCAATTTGGATTGATTCCAAATGCTCTATACATTGCCTGTCGCCGTGGGTTGATTGGTTTAGTATACTGCATGCCGGTTTTCCATTTGAGGTGCTGTTTTCTGGTTTCTTCTTCCCATTTCTTGAAGGTCCAGCCAGGATCGGCACTAACATCATATCCAGGGAGTTGGATAACTGATTGAGTGAGTGGTCCTGCCAGGGTGTTTTTCAGGAGTTTGATGGTGCCATGATCATTGAGTGCTACATTAGCATCTCTGGCCAGCCTTTTGAAGTTGGCAAAGAATTCATCCAGGCTTTCTTTCTGGCGAAGTTTGCATAGCGCTTGGTACGCTTCTTCTCTGAGGTTTGTATTGGTGTATGCTTGTTTGAAGCTTTCTATGAAGTTGTCCCAGAGAACTTCATCTGTTTCTTGGGTTCCATCGTCTATTTCTGTGATGAGTCTGTCAAGTTGTTCTTCTTTCCAGGAGTCTACTTGTGGTCCGCTCATGTAGGAAAGGAGAGCGGTGATGCATGAGTAAGGCTTCCTCATAGTGTTATTATTCTTGTTGGTCAACCTCCAGAGGTAGAAGGCAGTTAGGAAGGTCCTGCTTTTGGATCTGTCTCCATCGAAGATGGGTGGGGGGTTTCCTTTAAGTGCGCCATTGGTGTTGTGGTTAATGACATTAATGTTGGGTTGTCCTTCTGGTCCTACAACAGTGGTGTCGATTTGTTCTGCCATTGTGGTTTGGATAGATAACTGGGGTTGAACAGCGCCTGCTGGGGTAGTGTGAAGGGGAATAGGAATTCCTTGGTGAACTGCTGCTTTGATTTGGGGAAGGATGAGTTCTTGTTCTGTGAATGGATGACTTCCTTGGAGAGTTGCGATGTGGTGAACTCCTTCTGCAAGAATTTCTTCTTCTGGTTGTTCAGTAGCAGTATAAAGTGTTGGGCTAAAGTGTTCTGGGCTGACATAGTGCAGGTGTTGAGGGTCTGTGGTTCTCCAACTGCCAAGTTTTGGAGTGTGAAGTACTTCTCCTTGATTTGTGATCCACTGGTCATTTTTCCAAAGGAGTTTGACCCAATAATCATCGTCTTCTACTTTGACAAATTCAACAGCTCCATGTGTCTTCTTTGGGAGGTTGATGTAGTATCTGGTATCTCTGTGTCTGGCTCCATAATATTTGAAGTATGCTTCACCTTTGACGTGTTCTGGGAGATCGTCCTGTTGTCTCCTGCATACTCTCTTGTCTTGATCAAGAGCTCCAATAAGTACTACTGCCGCCAGGGTGTTTCTGGTATTTGTCCTGTGTTTCAAGGATGTCTGAGGAAAGCCTGACTTGTGTTAAGGTCCAAGAACCTTAAGGCACAACGTGCGCAAATATACGATAGGTGGCAAAGCGTAGTCGCAAGGGACTGCTAACCCTTAGCAAAGCGTGGGGGGTAAAAGAATGAAGTGGAACTTAATCCAGGGTCTGGGAGATGAGCAAGAGGAAAGGAGAGTCTCAAAGGGACCTTTGAGATGACTCAAGAAATGAAGAAAAGACTTTAGAAGTCTCACAGTGGAAGCAACAAGAGTGTTGGTATTAAACCAAGTCAGGCTTAAGGCCCAACTCTAGAAATAAGACCAGCTTATATACATGAGGGCAGCTACTTTGACTAAGGAATAATACAACTAGTACCTGTACTAGTAGTGATGGAAAACAAGTACAACAGTTAGTAGGAGTGACGAATAACTAGGAGAGGGATCCTAGTTATGACCTGGCAAGCTAAAGATAGCAAAATACAAGTACAACAGTCCTAGAAATGAGCTGGCACTCCTAGGATGACAAGAAAGCAGTCAAGTAAGCAAGAACGGAGTCAGGTGACATATCAGGTAAGTAATCATGTGATGGGAACAAATTGGTAAGCATAGAGAAAAAGAAAAATAGCCTGTGGAACGTAACAACCCTGCTTAGCAGCCATCCGGCCAACTGAAAATTATGCAGGCCAACCAATATGACACCTTTGAGGAGGAAATGGGCCAATGTGAGGCTATCAGTAGCAACACTTGAATCAACTCTGTGGCCATCAGGGTGTTATTGGCAGCACTACTTTTGGCTGGTTCTAGGCCATCTGGAGGTCATTGGCAGTGTGCAGTTTTACAGGTGCTGGGCCAATTTGATGTTATTGGTCATGCCATTTTGAGGCATCAGCAGCATCTCTCAATGAAATGCTTGGCCATTTCAAGGTATTCCACACTTCAAACTAAATTTTCATTATGGTGGCATCAAATGTTTTGGAGTACTAGTATGGTGTTTTCATTGTGATACTAAAGCTTTTAAAACATTTGCATAATTATTTAGTTGGGCCCATCCGTAAACTACAGCATCTTTTCTTTGGTTGGCCAATGTGGGCTTTCATGAAAGCATAGGTAAAATAGCAGATGGGATTTAATGTCTACATCAGCAACATTTCACTGAATTATGTGAAGTGTGGGCATTAGCCTAATGCCTGCACATGTCTTAGGTTGGCCAAATAACTACACTTATATGTGCAATACTTGAATAAGCAATGCAGGATGAGATGTTTGGTATAGGGTCCAACATGGTGTGCCCTTGTCTTCCGCTGTACCAACAAGGGCTCTCTACAGACAAGCATTGAACTTCTACAAAAAGACAGAAAGTTATGGCACCAATGCAAAAGATGACCCACAGTTGAGAGGCAGAGAGGAGGTTCATTATATGCCAAAATAAAACTGCCCTGAAACATGATCATGAACGCACAGAGGAGCCACATTGATATCAGGAAAAACCTCACTTGTTAATTACAGTTAAACTGTATTAGCAAGGCTAAGCAAGCTAGGCAAATACCAAATTAGGAATATAGGTGCCAGGGACTTACTAAATTAGGACTGCTTTAACAACATTGACACTTGAGGCCTGAAGTTTTTCCTGATGTTACCTGAGATACTGAACTGGGATTACCTAAAACCAGGCAAATAACAGCTCATTTGAAAAGCAGAGGATAGATGAGACAAATAGAGGAAAGAGGAAGATTTTGTCAATGTTGAAAAGGGAGTTATTGTCAAGTAGGGATGCCACGGTCCAGTTAAGTCCAGTTCAGAGGGTGATTTCCCTGAGCCTAGAACCAGACTTTGGGTCTGGTTCTGGTTCTTCTAGGATTTGGACCTAAACCAGACTAAAAGGTGTTTGCGGCAAAGCAAAGGCACAAGAGGGAGAGGGCAGGGGAGTGAGGTCATAGTTTGTGGCACTTGCCTGCTCCAGTGTCATCTGATTTGTGCCAATAATGGTCTCATTCGATGCTATGTGACTACAGGTTGATCTATAGTCCTTTCCGATATTCCCAGGCTCCCCTGGACTGCCCTACTGTATCCAACATGTCCACTGCATCCACCAAGTCTGCTGCACCCACCAAGTCTACCATGTCCAACATGTCCAAGTCTGCCCATGTCCACCACATCCACCATGTCCACCACATCCACTTGGTGCCAGCATTGGCAAACATGTGTGACCATGATCCAGCCCAGTTTTTGCATGTTGCCAGACCATGATAGCTCCTCAGGTGCACAGAAATGAAATATTTGTGCAAGGAGCTCAGACAGCAGAGTGGAAACCAGCATGACAATCTTGCTTAGTTTGGTTTTGAGGAGGCTGTGTATATTGGACCATATTGATGATTGCATATCACTAGACCAGAAAATTCAGAGGATAAGTCAAATATGACACTGCCATGGAATGTGTTTCCCAACCTTTCGTGGGGCCTTGTTGTTGGGGATATAGACAAGGTGATCTGGTCCTGACTTGGCTGGCGCCTAGTGATCCAATGGGGATATTGATATATAGAGACAGGGCATGGGACACAAGTAATTTATGCAGTCAGTGAGCTAAAGGGAAAGGATAAAAGATGAACACAAAATTAGTGCTGCTGGCAACAGGGCATATTGTTGTAAACAACAAACAGTGTTGTCCAAAAGTGAAGGAAAATTTACTGCCAGTGAATAGTTGCAAGGGGCGTGATGTTCAGTGCAAGGGTGACAAGGGTGAGGAACTGTGCTGCAGTGCATGATGGTAGGGGTCAAAGTACTGTCAAAGTTCAAAATAGGGTGTAGATGGCTCACTCCACTCTTGTATCCCATCATACCAACTGGACCTACAATACAGTGATTCACCATGGGGAGAAGCTTTGGTTGCTTGAGAGGCAATAAAAGAAAAGAACTGACACAGACTCCCACTTGAAGCGCTGCAATCATGCGATGCCCATCTGCAGATCCACCTTGTATGCTTCAGATCAACAGACTTTTTCCTCAGAAAAAAGGTGGATCCATGTAGCTGGGCAGGTGGTTTCAGCACAGAGTTGACAGCAGGTTGGTATTTGCTTGTGCTTCAAAACATCTTGATGACTTGTCCCTTCCAAGAAAAGGCTGAAAAGATATTATTTTTGTTTTTGTTTTTGGAGGACATGTTTGGGTTCAACAGAGAGGAAATGGAGGGAGGAGCAGGGTGTGCACCTTATGGGTTCATCATGTATCATGTCTGACACATCCCACCTAACTCTGCCCCTGGTCCTACCAAACAGCACTTGTCAACTGTGTCAAAGTACTGCACAATGGCATCCTGCTGCTTCCAGAGCTGCTCAATCTTGTTAATCCATGCACTTCCAGGCCCAAACATTGCCAGATTAGGGGATCGGTGTGAATTTGTGTACACGCAAGGCAGGTGCTAGGAGGGGAAGGGAGTCGTGCACAGAGGGTCATGTTGTGGTGGGGGCAGATAACAGAAGTGTTGAGGGGTCTTGAACCTTGAATGCACATTTGAGGCAATGTGGGTAAACATGAGGTCCAACTTGCAGAAGTCAGGAAGCATGTGTGTGGCTCACTTGCTTTTGGGGCTGGCTGCATGTGCCAGCCTCACGGTTTGGAGGTTTGGACCGGTCTGGATGGGTTTACCAGGTTTGGGCCCACCCCTGAACCCAGAACTGGACTTTGGGTCCGGTTCGGCCCCAGTGCTGAATTTTGGACCAGACCTGGGTCTGGTTCTATGAGGTTTAGGTCCGGACCAAAGTTCAGAACTGAACTGTGGCATCCCTATCATTGAGGATGTGGATGGATGTACTCCAGCATCTGTGTCATGCGATTTGGTGATGAGCCTGATAAATATGGTGATAACAAGCTTACCTCTGACTTCACTGCTTGGAAGTACATGCGCCCCCTTTTACAGAAGCCAGGTGGCCACAGTGTGGCATCCCAGGAAGGTAGCAGGATGAGTATGCATCTGATATCTAAGGCTAAGACCCATGGAGGCTCTGAAAAAGTGTGGCACTGAGCTTGTATCAGGGCGCCAAGCTATTCTTCTCACCACTCAACAGATGACAAAATCCTGCTCTAGTCTGTAAACAGTATAATTTTTCACCCTGGTGTATGATGGACTTAATGTCCATGCAAGAGTTCAAAAGTGGAAGGCGTAGGCATGGTTAGAACCAAGCACACTTGATCCAAGTGCAGGTGTTGGAGCGAAGCTGAAGTGGAGTGGGGTCGTTAATCCCTAACCACTGTGAGTGATACACCCAAATAACATCACATGCAAGGGTCTTTGAAGGTCAGCATGGTACAGGTGAGAATGGGAATATATGAGAAGCAGGTTGTGAAGTTAAAGAAGAGCAGCACAAAGTGTCAAAGTCAAATGAGCAGTCATTGGAAGGGCACATGAGAGAAAGAGAGGGGAAGTGGGCCACAGTTGCCTGCTGTTCAGCAAGGCAGGGTGACAGGTATTTATACATTTCTTGGAATTGATAGTGACAATTGTATGCTACACACAAGAGTGAGCAAAAAAAGGGGGGAAAAGGAGAAAGAAAAGCTTGTAAAGTCGAAGTCCAGCTGGCAACAGACCATATGGCATCATAAGCAAAAGGTCTGGTAAACAGATTGAAGCCAACAAATATATGGGTTGTGCTACATGATAGTGGGCACAACGTTGAAAAGACAGCAATGAGGTTCAATATCCAAGAGCTAAGGTATGAAGGAAAAGGCTGCCAAAGAGCAAACAGAACTAAGACGAAAAAGAGACAAAGACATATACAAAATGGGTGAAAATAAACCTCTAACAAGTAACAACTTCTATCTCCCAGGGCATGGTTCTGAGCAGCGGCCCAACTAGCATGGAGCTGAGCTCGACAAGCTGATGAACTTGGATACAATCGAGAATGGCATGTGTTTGCAGTGACAGCCAGTGAGGGTGAGCGAATCAAGAGACAATGGTAGCAAAAATACTTTGATATGCAGGGGAGCAGGGACTTGAAGGCAATGACATGGAGAGGAACAGGTGGCATTGAAAAATGGAGATGGGACAAAGGTGGTGAAGGTGATGTGGGTGATGACTGATATGGGTTGGTGGTATTGAAGGCAGTGGCTGAACATGTGAGATCACATGGTTCTATACAGCAGCATGGATTCAGACATGACAATTAGATTGGCAGGTTTACCCTCAGCAGATTAAGGTGATCCCAGTGTCATGTGACTTGTTTCCGAGCTCAATGCATAAGCCATCATTATACCAGATGACATGCGATGAGGCAAGGCATTGTTTACAGCAATGGGAAAGAGATATGACAAGAAGGCCAATCACAACGGTTGTTGGAGTATCAAGCAGACTTTATCCTGACTGTTTCCTCCCAAGGATTGTGTTTTTCATCTGTATGTCCATGGTGGTCAAGCTTCATTCTCTATCAATGAGGTTGTCATACAATCTATCTATGAAGGGTAGACCAGGGTGACAGGTTCATCATTCCTCTCACCTGATTGCATCCATTCTGATGCCTGGATAATGGATAACCCCATAAGAAACAGCCCCAAATCGTCTTGGACCAGGCTTTCTCAAAGTGATTTCTTGAACAAGTGATGGCAATTGCATTCTTTTTTTTTTTTTTTTTTTTTTGAGTGCTTTATTATGAAATAATGGCTATTTAGTTTGCACTTAATAGATATTATTTTCAATAATAAGTGATAAGTGGCAGGTGGATAGACCAGCCCCACTTATTGCACTATAGCTGGACCAAGGTCTGGTTGTGAGGGGAAAATGCCTTTATGCACACCCCTGGGTTAGGGGTAGTGGGGCTCAAAACATAGTGCTGTTCCCACCCATTAGGTGGGCACACTATGCAGTCCTACCTACTAAAACCTCACTTATGCCATTTCAGCTGGTTTGCTGGGATGTTTCCTCCTCTTCTGGGTTCCTGTTAGTTCCATGTTCCAAGTCTTGTCATTTCTCTGGGTTTCATTGGTGTGTGGTTTTCAACATGGTTTTCATCTATTTTTCTGACTGTTCCCTGTGTTTTACACATGTAATGGGCACTCTTGTATGGTTCACACTGATACTGTACTATATGGGTTCCTATTTGTTCCATGGGGATGTTGGTACCATGGCATTTATCACTCCTTGCCCAGTTTTTCACCATGGGAAAACTGCACCTGGTGGTGGTTGCAGTTCAAGGGCCCCCCAATGGCAATTGCATTCAACATTTGGCATGCTGGAGATGCATGGTGGGAGGAAGAGACCTTCATTCATCATTGGTGCTGACCTTTGACAAGTAACATTTGATTGGTTACTTCCTATGGACTCACAAGGGACATTTATAATCCCCTAATTTCCCTCAACTCCAGAATACAAGTAGAGGACACTTTTCCCTGTGCCTGGTGGTGCCAGGAAAAGCGCCCTCTATTTCATCCTCCTTTATCATCTCTTTCATCCTGGTAATGCATTGTGACAATAGTGAATCTATTAAAACTGTAGAAGCTTTGCCCTTCCCACATCTAGTATGGCATAATTGATGCCTCAAGATGATACTCATTTCATAACCAACAGAAAAGCTGACAAACTGACAATATTGCTTATGGTGCTAATTGTTATACACTCAGCTAACTTAAGAGAATATGGTGGCACCTCAATGTCAGGATGGGGCCTGAGACCCAAGACATTCAGTGTAAATCAGGAAAACTTGAAAAACCTTCCTGTAAGGGCCACATGTTTACCTTTGGACCACTGACTGGTTGGTAGCACATTGGCAGTGTCAGATGCTAAGTTGGAGTGACATAGTGGTGGGTTCTGAAGTAGCTCTTGAGGACAAGAAGCTGTGATTCCAAACAGGTGAGAAGGTGCAAGAGAAGATCTTGAACAATGCACAGTGAAGGTACTGCAAGAGGTGTGAGGTGATGGCAAGCAGCCTTGAGGCAGTGGTGAGGTGTAAGAGGCAGTCAGCAATGGCAAGGCACAGTGTGGTTGATGATAATGGGACATAAAGTGGTAGGCAAACAGAAACTGCAAGAGAAATACAAAAGAGCACAGCACCAGAGACAATTGGATGGCACAGCAGCTCAGTTTGTCATCAATCTGTTGGGTAAGAATGAAAGCACACAAAAATAAGAGAAGAGGGAGAAAGTGGGCTGCATGTGTCTGCCTTTGCCAAGGCCAGATGTGGAATTATATATATCTGGGTCTGAAATACTAAACACAACTACTCTACACACAAGGTGGACTAGATGGAGGAAAAAATAAAAGGGTGTATATAAAGGTGGCCCTGCTGGTGCTGGACCTGCATGGTGACAGTGGCAAAAAGAAAGTGGTGTCTGAAACATAGAAATTTTACTTGATCATATCTAGGTGTGTGAAAGCGGGCATGTAGATGACAATGGATAAGGGAGGTGCCGCAACTTTCAATGGTAAGGAGCCTGAGGCAGAAGAAGAAATATTGGGATGGAGAGCAGTAGATCTAGAGCAGAAGGAGATAGAGAAAGGTATGAACAGATATACAGTAAACCCATTTCCTAACAGACTCAGATGTGATCCAGACTGAGGTCTGGCTTAAGAAGGGCTATGTGCAATGTGTGCTATGTAGAGCAATGGGCATTTCAAGGCGGTAAGCACTTGTGATGCCAGCCAACGAAGCTTGGGCTATCCATGTATCTTCAGCCACTGGACTTGGGGTGTGACAGGAGGAGGAACTTGGCTGTTAGGGGAAAGGTATTGGTCATGTTTAGTGTTGCCACAACTAAAGTTGATAATTTTGAGAAATCAGCAATAGAAAATTGAATAAAATTGATAAAAATATGAAAATAAAGACGGGAATAGAATAGGTCAAAAGTCGGGGGGTCACTTAAGACAACTTTGTGATTTGACCAGCCATTCAGGCGTAATTTAACCGACTCTGTTTTCAACTACAATTCAGCTAAAAACAAAGTCAGTTACATTATTCCTGAATGGCTGGTCAAATCGCAAGGTTGTCTTAAGTGACCCCCCAACTTTTTACCTATTCTATTCCCATCTTTATTTTCATATTTTTATCCATTTTATTCAATTTTCTATTGCTGATTTCTCAAAATTATCAACTTTAGTTGTGGCAACACTACAGTGCAAGGCGCTCATCTGCAGCGCCTCTGTGGGGGCTGGAATTTTGAGCGCCCAGCTGAACCGCTGAAATCTAGGCAAGAATGTGGGGTAAAAATGCCATTTCTGAGATTTTCGGTATTTTGGGCGCTTGTATCAAATTAGGATGTAATTTTGTACCTAAGTGCCCATCAATTTGGGCTCAAATCAATAAGTAAACGTGTAATAGAACTTGTTTCCAGGGTGCAGTGCCATTGACCATGGCCTCGTGGTCACCCTCACCCCAGTTTCATCCTGCACGCACTCAATATATGACAACCTGTTGGGGATCCACTGTTGCCTGATCCCCCTTTGCCTTATCTTCGTTCACTAAATCAGCCATGGCTACATGCAGCATGGGCAACACACAAAACCACTTGCAACACAGGGGGACACTGAGCCGATCCCCATAAGCACCACACCTCGCCTCATGTCCCCCTACACTCTGGCCATCCTTGTCCCTCTCTTCCTCTTGTCAGTTCTTCCTGCCCATCTTTCTTATTCATGGGTCTTGGGATATGGTTCTACTATGTTGTAGGCAGTGCATGAGGTACATTGGTATGTGGTTGACGATGAAGCAACTTGGAGAACTGCTCTCCTTTCCATTCTGGATGTTACAATCGTCTCCACTCTGACACACTCACCATACTACTTCTGGCTTTCCTGTCACCCTCATTTCCTGCCCTGTTTACCCTATTACATGTATCTATGATCACCCTTGGGTTTGCTTGCACCCTTCCAAGTCCCGTTCATTTTTCACCTACCCTATTGTTTGTAATGTGCAGCCTGACTCTCATGTATGTAGGGTTTCGAATTGTCACCTTTTCAATGGGGATTCTCCTTGTGTTTGTCCCATAGCATGTGTGTATTCCGAACCCTTTCCCTCTATCTCCCCTCCTGAAGGTTCAATATTACGTTCAATGCCGATCTTGTGCCATCAAGGGCTGCCCGCGCTTACTTTATTGAAGATCTCCTGGTCCTCCCTTCGCCTATCTTGCTTTGTGGTGCACGTGTGGCCTATCCCTTATTGGATTGGTCATGCACTTGTTCATATGGTCTGGCCTGCCCGTTCTTGTCCCAGGTCTGCATCCCCACACACTTGAGAGTCCCTCAAAGTCTTGCACTTCCTTTACATTTTCACCATTCCCCAACCTTTTATTCACTGAAATGCCCCAGAGACAGGCATGCCTTGTCGAAGCAAAAGAGCCAGAGCTGCAAAGAAGATGCACCAGAATGCTCACACAGCATTTTCAAAACCTGCTCCGCACACTGCCAGCCCAGAGGACTCGGAATATCTTGGCTCAGATGACTCTGTGATAGGTCTGGAAAGCGACAATGAATTGGGTATACCAGGGGGAAATGGGGTGAAGTCATCTGTGGAAGACCTCCAGCAACTCTACTTGGTGTTTCTTCCCCCTCACCTCTGCCTGGAAGAGAAGGGACAAGAGAAACACCAAAGAATGGTGAACAGGAAGGCTGTGTACAGTGGGGACTTGCGGATGACAATCTGGCGAAAGAAGAAAGCCCTGAAGGATGCAGCAGAGGGGTGCAAGACGCTTGATGCATTCGTGGTGAGAAAGGTGCGTCTCATGAGCATTAAACAGTGGCAAATTGGAGGTACTCATTCCAGTTAGAAGTGGCAGCATAGCCCTTCACCAATTGAGGTAGAGGAGATTGCAACACAAGGAGAAACAGCCCCATCCACAGCAGAACTTGCTGCAGACCCTGTGGACACAGAAAATAGCGTTGCCAGTCTTGCTGCCCCCCAATTTAATCAAGAGCTTGCACTGCCAGTCATCACAATCAAGGAGGAAATAGATGCATTGGCTGACAAGCTTGCAGCATTCTGTTTTGAGCGTTTAGAGGAAGACCTGCATGTGGGTTATGGGAATGACATCATTGAGATGAGCATGGATCAAGATTCATTCGATGAAGAGCTTTGGGTGAGAGATTCCAATGCAATACAAAGCTAACAGTAGCTGATCAACAATTACCTTTGGTGGGTGCAGATCGCAATGCTTACAGCACAGGAGGCAGATATCACGGATCCAGAGGTGACACAGGACTTGGAACAACAGTCCCTTCCATCGCAAGGGCCTGTCATTGAGTCTGCATGCACCCTTTTCATGCCAGAGGACTTGGAGGACAATGGTGTGAATGATCTTAAACATATTATAGGATCCTGTCTCAAGGACGCGAAGAGACACAACACGACATATGCAATCAAGTCCCTTTCCCATCTTGTTGCTGTATCAGAGTATATCAAGCTTTGTGCACTCTACCGGAACTCAAACACATGTAAACGACCCTGCCTCAATGCGAGCATTGCTATTGCACACCGGATGGGAAAGGGCCCCTATTTTGCTTGTCAGATCTGGCACAATAAACTGTATCTACTCCAGCATCGCAGGCTCCCACCACCCAAATGTTATACCTGGCATGGACACCACACACTGCTTGATAATGAAGCAATCTTGCACGATGTGTGCGCATACCTTGTATCCCAGGATCTTGGCTCTGTGGCCCCCCAGACCTTCTGTAACCACGTTAATACAGCCATCCTCCCTGCACTTGGAATCAATGCCTCCATCTCAGAGTTGACCGCACAGCGATGGCTCCAACTCAAACTTGGGTACCAGTGTAAGGAGGCAAAAAAAGGGATGTATGTGGATGGCCATGAATGCCTGGATGTGATCAAGGAAAGGGAGAGTTTTATTGAGCGGATCTGCGATAACTTTGAATGGTATGTTGGATGCATTCATGTTCCAAGCCCCACATATCTGATCTTTGCATGTTAATCAAGTCTGATGGCTTCGTATGATAATGAGTCACTTGAGCGTGTCCTGCCCATACTCTGCCCAGGAGAGAAGGAACATATATTAATTGTACAAGACGAAACCATGTTCCACACAAACGAGTACTGTCGGTGCACATGGCTTACAAACAACCAGCAGCCCATCTGGAAGAAAGGTGGGGGGCGTGCAATCCATGTGTCTGACTTTATCTGCAAGACCATTGGTCGGATTAAACTATCTGATGAGCAGATTTGTGAGCAGCTCAACCTTCCACCTGAGCTATGCCTGGCTGCGTTTGAGGCCTGAAAGATCACTTACCCAGGCAAAGGGTTTGACGCATGGTGGGACCTCAAGCAGCTGATTGAACAGGTCAGGGTTGTGATAAAGGTCTTTGAATACACTCATCCTGGCTGCATTGGTGTTTTTGTGTTTGATCGGTCCTCCGCACATGGAGGCTTTGCAGAGGACGCCCTCAATGTCAACTCAATGAATCTCAACCCCGGAGGGAAGCAGAAGAAGCTGCGTGATATGATTATCCCATGGAACAACCCAGATCCAGCCCATGCCGATGAGGAAGACACTTGTGGAAAGGTTCAATGCATGTGCTTTCCTGAAGATCATGAAAATCCACAGCTTCGAGGGCAACCAAAAGGAATCAAAGCTGTCTTAGAGGAACAGAAGTCTGTCTGGAGCAAGTACAGTAGGATCCATAAGGAGTGTGGCACCAAAGAGGTCAAGAAGTGTGCACAGTGCACTAAGTCTCAGGTCCGTAAAGATGCAGAGCATCGTGTCGCAGAAGCAGCGGACATGGAGCAGTGGGGGGACACGCCCCCTCCAGGAGAAATGTCCCCCACAGAAGAAACGACTGCCCTTGAGGACGAGGTACCACCCACCACAGTTGATGAGTGGTGCTGCATGTACCGGGTACTCTCACTGCAGGAGGATTTCCGAACAGAGAAGCCAATGATCCAATCCATCATTGAGGAAGCAGGACATGTATGCCTGTTCCTGCTGCATTTTCATTGCAAACTAAATGCGATCGAGTTGCTCTGGGGGTATGCGAAGCACCGTGCGTTTATCTAATGTATTTCTTGTGGGTGGGACACTTATGATAATCAAGATATTGCACATCTGCCGATGGGAGATTCACAACAGCAAAATCCCTTGTTCCAGAGTGTCTGGATGCATGTCCCCTCATGACAATCTGCCGTTTCTTCCAGAAAACTTGGCGGTACATGGACATGTATAGGTATGCACACAATTACCCTGCACTGCATAGCATATGCAGATCACTTAGATAATGCGACTTCCAGAAATGGCCTCAATGTGCATCAAGCAGCCTTCGCAAATAAGCAATACAAGTCTCATTGGAGGGTTGGCCTCGCAAGCGATATAACCAAGCCTCTGACTGCTCAGGGTGGATAGGAAATCTCCTAAACTCTTCTTATAATTGTTTTTGACCTCACACAAGGGTTTTAAGCCTGAGAAAATGTGTATTTGAAATAATGTATCAAATTGAGGCTAAAACAACAAGTGCTTAAATGTTTTTGGAAATCTATTCTGCAAGTAATGTTCTAGCGTTGAATGCGGTCCGAATGGACTTTGTTTCAGGGAAAACAGCCGAGATTTGAGGGAGGAGAAGCCATAACAGATTTACCTATTTTGGGAGGTCAGAAATTACCGCTTTGCACTGTAGTCATGTTGCAACAGGGGTGGGAGATGGAGGGTTGGAGGCAAGGTGTGCAGGACAGAGAGAATAAGAGACTGAATGCATTGGGCTATGCAACTAATGGGAGTGCAGGGAGTATGTCTCATAGTTTAACAGCACACACACATACACACATAATGTGAGGAGGAGGGCTCAAGCTCAGAGATTATTATTATTATTATTATTTTTGAAATCCATTTATGTGCATCATGGGGTACAGAACCCCATATGGCACTTCAAAGTTGTACATGAAAGCAGTGTGTAGAGTCTGATAATATATGTTGGTCCTCTGTTATTCCCCCATAACCTGGTTATCATTGCATAGTATCTACTATGGTGCTTGATGGCAAGCACAGTAATAGTGTGCCAGTATGCCCCTGTTGTAGGCATGAGCGACTCTGGTGTGATCTTGTGTGGAGTTTGTGCTCTTATGGGCAGCCTGTATGTCGTCTTGGCACTCAAGTTTGGTTGACTACACTTGCACAAGGGTAGCAAGTGTGTTGACATTACAGGGGGAGTGGGTGAAAAGTGTTTCTTATGAGACTTCTTTGGTTTATATTCATCTGTGATGTGTTTCTTGCATAGTATTATTGTTATGAGAATGTGTTTGCTCACCTGGCTTTTCTTTGAAGTGACTGGTACCATCGATGAAGTTGGCTAGTGGGATTGCCAACTCTGGGTCTTCTAATAATGTTTCTATTGTCATGTTCTTCTGTTTTTTCTTTATATGTTGTGCCAAAGCCCATCTTTCAAAAGTGTAGTGTGTGCAGTAGAGAAGGAAATGAGTGATATCTTCATTATTGGTGCCGCATGCTGGGCAGCTAGCTTTGTCTGTTCTTTGGAATTTGAAGAGGTAGCTGTTTAGAGGGATATGCCACAACCAGAGTTGTGCTATCCTGCTCAATGCTTCACATAACAACTTTGCATCCCTGATTGTTTTGATAAATCTGTCAGATGGGGTGGTACTGTCAATTTTCAGTGCAATTTTCCCCCTTTTGGATTTGAGCCACTCTTTTTTCCAGTCCTTTTTCAGCTTATTGATGAGCTTTTGTTTCACTGCTGAGGGGTTAATGAGTAGTGGCTTTCTGAGGTAAGGGGGAAGTAATTCCTTGTCTGATGAAAGTCCAGCCACTGCCTTTTTGGCCTTGCTGTCTGCTTTCTCATTGCCTGTGATGCTGATATGCCCTGCCATCCATCTGAGTGTTAATAAGTACTTGTTTTTACTCCTGCGTTTCTGTATCCTGGTTGCTAGCAGCAGCACTTCTCATGCAAGGTGGTGCCCAGGTTTTCTCAGCTCTGAGTTAAAGGCTCTGAGTGCAGCTTGGTTGTCTATCGCGATGGAGCAGGAGGTTGCACCCTGTTTTTCCATTCTAATCAGGTGTGCAGCTAGCAGTAGCCCTACCATCTCCACTTTGTGTACAGTATGTTCTGCTTCTGACCCCAAATGGTAGTGAAGTATGCATATGGGCCTATTATTCCTAATCAGTATAGCAGCAGCCCTGACTTTGCCTCCTTGGGCTGAGCCATCTGTGAAGACTTGGATTTCTTCAGTGGCATTTTCGGCTTCTCATGCAGAGGCCTCCTTGTCTACTGGAATTCTAATGCAGAATGGGAGCTCACCTGTGCTGGAGGGATTCTGTCTGACTGTTGGGATTTTCTCTATCCTCTTTGTGTCTATGCTAGTATCCTCTTTGTGTCTATGCTAGACAGGTTTGCTAGTATGTGGAGGGGCCCACAATGTCTTTTGGTCATATGGGTCCTCTTCCAGTTGACAACCTTAAATAATGGGTGAACTATGGGCAGGGTGGCCATCCAAATGTGGGCTCTGATACACCATTTTTTGATTATTAGCTGCACTGGGAGGAGGAAGGTGCTGGCATACAGAGCATCTGTGGGGGATATATGGAGACCTCCAGAGATGGCCAGAGCACTGGCCCTCTGTGTGCTGGTTATCTTCTTGGTAGCCTTGGCTGATCCAACCATTTTTGTGACCTGCAAATTCCACATTTATTGGGGTGCACCAAACATCCACCACATACAGCACTCTGGGGAGTGCAATGCTTATATATAGATGCTTCACGTATTTTGGGGTGATACCCCATATTGGCTGTGTTAGTCTCTGAATTTGTGCCGCCCATTTTGTGCCTTTCTCTACCACATATGCCTGTTGAACCTTCCAGTTGAGATTTCTATTGAAATAGACTCCTAGGTATTTGGTGCTGTTGGAAGGCTGAACTGTTCTTCACAGGAGGATTAGTGGAGGGTTCCCTACATTTTTACATCTGTGAGCAATGTTTATGAGTGCAAGTTTGGAGTATTCAAGTGGGGAACTGTGTGTCTTAGTCCAGTTCTCCACTCCCCCTTCTCTGCACATCATATCAGTTAGTTTATGGTGCACACTCTGAAAGTCTTTGGCTGATGCTAGCATAAAAGCATTATCCACATATGCTTTAGCATCCTCCTCATCGTTGTACTTTGGGATGTCTAACAGATCTGTGTTGTAGTATTGATATAGAACCATCAAAAGGGGGTCTCCTTGACCTATTCTGTTGTCAACTGATATGTGATCTGACATGTATCCATTGAATCTGAGGGTTGTGGCTCAGTCCCTAAGCATATTGTGTACAAACTTGGTGTACACAGCCAGTACTCTCCACTTTCTAAGGTTGTGTACCAACCACTCCAGGTTTGCATTCAGAAATGCACCTTCTATGTCCAGGAAAAGTATGGCTATTACCTTGCCTGCCCTCCATGCTGCCTTCACCTTATTTGTCAGTAGGTGCATGGCATTGGCTGTAGTGTGTTCTGGGCGCCCTCCAAAGTGGTTGGCTGGCAGTAGCTGGTGCTTTTCCATGATATATGTGATGTGGTTAGCTATTATGGCAGTTACCACCTTCCATATTATATTCAACAGTGCTATGGGTCTGTATGCTTTTGGAGTGTTGTATCTGGGCTTTCCTGGCTTTCTGAGGACTACTGTGACAAACTCTTTCCATGGTTTGTACATTAGTCTTCCCTTGAACATTGCTTGGTAAATGTGCATCAGCCTTTCTATGATCAAGTTAGTGCTTTTGGTAAGGACAATATTCAGAATACTATCTGGGCCTGGGGCTTTGTACGGCTTTAGCTTCTTGAGCTGCACATGGATTTGCTCTGCGGTTATTGTCCCTACACTTTTGCATTCAGGCAGATATGTGCAGCTAGCCAGAGTGCTGTCAATGGAGGGTTTTGCTGGAAAGAAACCTTTCGCCAGTATGCATCCTTTATCCTGGTTTGTGTTAGCTTGTATCTTCTCTTTACTAACCTTAAGGTTCAAGATGGGGATTCTGGTCTTATCCCTGTCACCCCAGGGTAAAGTCGTGAGTTGATGAGTGGACCAGATATCTGGGTCTTCTCCTTTTTCTAGCCAGTCCCTCCAGTGGTGATCCCTGGTCTGGTCTAGGATCTTCAGTACTTCTTGGACACTGCTTTGTGCACCCCATGTACAGAGTGATCTGGGTCATGGTGCCAGTCATATGCTTGTCTCCCCAGTTTATTTGACTAACAATGTAGCTGTGTTAATTCCTTTGTCCACCACCTTTTGGATTTTGGTGTGATATTTGTCACCAGGACTTGCATTTCAATAGTATGCTGAATTGCTTTCGTTAAGCTTTTGCAGCAGCTCTCTAAGTGGTCCTGATTGTCTATTGGGGCAGGCTGTGGGAGAGTGGCAAGTTGAGCACTCAGCTCTTTATGGAACTTGTCCCAGTCAATGTCTTGGAAATTGCTAATATCCTCCACCAGCATGATGTCAGCTGCAAGGTCCAGCTCCATTAAGATTGGGAGGTGGTTGGTGTTGATTCCTCTCTGATCTGTCAGTGTGTCGCAGGATATTATCAAGTTTTTGGAGTGATCTGATATGAAGACTTGGTCTAGTCTGCTCCATAGCTTCATGACATTATGCTTATGTGTAGGAGTGCCACTTGGGAGCACTAAGTCTAGACCAGTGTCTGCCACTACTTTTATCAGCTTTTCTGCTGCCTCTAACTCTTCCTTGGTGAATAGTCTGTTGTTGCTGGGGTTGTCCCAGTATGGGTGCTGTCTATTTATTTATTTATTTTGAATTAAATTTTATAGTCCTTAGCTATAGGCCATCAGACTTACTACAGTCAAACTTCTCTTAACCCATACCTCTGAGAACCCATAACCCCTCAAATCCCATATATTCTTTCAGTTACAAACTTGAGTTTTAGGCTGTAGTAACACCCCCAAAGCCCATACCCCTTGATAACCCATAGCTCAAAGTTGTGACAGAGGGGTATGGGTTAAGAGAAGTTTGACTGTATAAGAGATAATATACATGCATAAGAAGGTATTCATCATAGGTAAACAGGAGAAATGTTTTAAGATATAGAAGGCAGTAAGTAGAAGGTAATAAATTGAAAGGGTTAAAGGTATAGAAGGGACAGGGCTGTGCTGTCAACTCAGCACTTACCAATCAAGGAGGGTCTGGTCAGGGGGGCAGAGGGCGAAGGAGATGGTTAGTGGCATGTTGGAATTTGCCAAGTTTAAAACTGCTGTCAAAAGTCCCAAAGATGTAAGGGTTGAATGGGAAGGATCTGAAGATCTGATGGCAAGGTGAGGAAAGGGGTGAGCAATCAAACAGGACATGGTGAGTTGAGTTCAGATAGCAGGCTCTTGGGCTAAGCCATAGAGATCACCTCTGTCCACTCAGACTAAGCCACTGAGGATGGGGAAATGAAGCTCAGGAGGGATTGGGAGATCAGGTGGAACAGGGGTTCTCATGTTAGAGTGCCATGAGGCAATCAAAACAGACTTGTTCCAAGAGTGGAGAGGATGGGGTAGAGGGTAAAGGGGTGCCATGTTCAGGGAAAAGAAGGTTGTTGCCTGCATTAGTGCAAAAGATTTGGGAGTAGGTGCAGGTAAAGGCATGATCAAAGGCAAGTTGGACTGCAGAAGAGGATGTGTGACAGTCTTTGTGGGAAAGGGCACCTAGGTAGAAGGGGGGTGGATGACCATTGGGGCAGATGATAGATTGCCAGATGCAGCTATCACAGCAAAGGAGATTGTATTGATCTTGAAAAAGGCAGAGTAGATGGGCTTTGGGGTTGAGAAGGGAGTGTGGAGGGAGGGGGAAGATGATGCACTGTTGTTCCTCCAAGAGAGAGTTGATCCATGCCATGCCCAGGAGACCAGACCACTTGATGGAGTACCTGAAAAGGTCAATGTGATGCACAGGGTCTGCCAAGAGAAAGGTAGAAAGAAGAAGCATAAAAGACCTAGAGAGGTCATGAAGTACATGCTTATGGGAATGAAAAGATAATTTGAAAGTGAAAGATCAGGAAGAAAAATGCAGACATGATTAGAAAGGAAAGCATATGTAAGGCCCTGACAAATAGTGGCAAAGAGTGCACAAGGCTGAGAAGAGTTTCTGGCAGCACCATGGTGTACCAGCATCTGTCTGCAGAAGAGCAGGAAAGAAGCTGTGAAGGGGGGAGAGGGTATGGTTAGCAATCGAACAAATAGGTGGAAGGTATCGTAAGGTGGTGTGTGTATTAGTTCTTTGGTTGCCTCCTTAGATTTGCAACTTAGTTGAATGACGGTATTGTTGCGAACCCAGGGATGAGTCCATGTACTCTTGTAAGTAGGGGAAGGGAAATTGAAAAGGGAAAAGGAGTCTGGGAGGAGATGGGTGAGGGAAGTAGGAGGGTTAAGAGATAGATGCCAGTTGGCAGCAGGGTTGAAAGTGGTAATAGTACAGATAAGAGTAGAGGGAGGGAGATGTTGGATCCGAAGGTGAAAGACATCAGTTAGTTTAGATAATGTAAGTGAAATGGGGGGAATGGCCATAAGATAATGTAACAGGACAATGGGGGTGGTTTTGAAGGCACCACTCATCTTATGGACTGCATCATTTTGGGTGACTTGGAGGATGTCCATGAGGCCTTTATTATGTGCAAGAGTGGAATAGAGGGGGAAGCCATAGGTGAGGATGGGGAGGATGAGGAAGTGGAAAAGTTTGTACCAGTTGGCATAGTTGAGACCCCGAATGGAGTTCCCAAGAATGCTAAGGGTGCAGATGGTTGACCTGGCACAGTTAGCCATAATAGTCATATGATGTGTCCAGTTGAACTGATGGTAGATGAAAATGCCAAGGTAGCAGATGATAGTGGAGTGCTCAACAGTGTAGGAACTGGAGGCTGAGGTGCATGGGTGAATAGCAGAGATGAGGGGGCCATTAATGTGAACTATGGAGCAGGGAGGGGAGAAAGAGATGAACTCAGTTTTATCTGTGTCCCACTTTAAACCACTCTGTCCTAACCACTCTGTAATCTCCTGGAGTCTGCATGTGGCATTGAGGGAAGAGAGGGAATGGGTCTTGGCATTTGCAAAAATAGTGCCATCATCTATATACATGTTAAGTCCACAACAAACCCAGGAAGAGTTGATATGTTTAAGAAGGGGAGACATATAGATAGCAGATAAAATAGGGGAAAGAGGGGAACCTTGAGGGGTGCCGTGGTTGAGAATGATGGGGTCTGACTTGAAACCATTGAAGGATAGGCAGACATGACAGTTGGAAAGGAAGGAGCAAAGCCAGAAGCAGAGGGTGGGAGGAAAGCCAAGGTTATGGAAGATATGGACAATGTGATCTATATTGATATTATCAAAGAAGCCTTGAATGTCGAAAAGAACAACAGATGCTGTGTAGCCAGCCTGGATGGCGGCTTGAGCATTATGAACTAGACATAAGGCTGCATCAGTAGCATAATGATAGTCATGGGATCTGAATTGGGTATGGGGAAGGATATTGTAGAGGTGAGAACCATGGAGGATTCATTTGGCAATGATTTTCTCAAGTAATTTACCACAGCACTCAAGGAGGCTGATGGGGCAGTAGGCTTTGGGGAGGCGGTAATCAGGTTTGGCAGGCTTTGGAATGATGATGACAAGGGCACCAGACCAGGGATGATGGCCAAAGGTAATGGAAGCATTGAAAATGTCAAGAAAGTGGTCGGGTTGAGACCTGAACGCCCATTTGATAAGTTGGTACAAGATACCACTAAGCCCAGGGGCAGATTTATTTGAAGTGCTGGCTAAAGCCAAGGCAATCTCTGCTTGAGTGATTTGTAGAAGGGGGCATGTGGGAAGGGGAGTGGGGTCATCAGGTTGAGAAGGGTGGACGTGAGGTCCTGTGGTGACAAAGAAGCAGTCTTTCAGTGCTTTGGTCATTTTGAGGGTGTCATCAGAGATATGAGTAGGTGCCACAAGGAGGGGAGGGATACGTTTGACCAAACAACCTTTATGCCAGGCTGCTGCCTCCCAAAGGTTCTCAGAAGTGGTGTAATGAAGGAAATTGTGTGCCCACTTGTGTTTAGAAGTGGCAATGGTGTGGTGAAGAGATTTGATTGCAGCTTTCCGGGGTTGGCCAGACAAGTGGTAGACAGCAGTGAGGGTGGCAGAACAGTCTCAGTCCCACCAATGGACACCACAAGGGTCCGGAGCTTTCTGTTTCAAGAAGACTTGCAAAGAGGCAAGGTTGATGTTAGAGTGGAGTTGTTTCGCCACAAGGTCAAGTAATGGGATGTCAGTAATAGGGATGGAAGGAAGGGGTCCAAAGATTTTGAGCCATAAGTCCATGTAGAGGTTGTCAATGGCGTAGCCAAAGAGGGGAGGGGGGGGTGCAATGGCAATGGACTTGGCCGGGTACCACAGGAGGCATAAAGCTGCATGATCTGAGGAGATAGACTCCTGGAAGGAAATGTGAAGGTCAGAGATCTGTCTGGAGATTGCTGCTGCTTTGTTGATAAGGGCAAGGTCAAGCACCAAAGGGTGTCAATCATCTCTGCCACTCTCCCATGTAGCAATGTGGGGCAGGTTAAGGAGCTCCAGTCCCTGGTTGTCAAACCAGTCGACAAGTTCTGTAGCCCATGGGGAGACAGTAGAGTAAGGGAAAGACCAGATATGTGAATGTGTATTGAAATTGCCAAGAAGAAGGGTAGGTAAAAGGGGATCAAGTTTGCATAAAAGAAGGTGAAGGAGGTTATGGCATGAGGGGGGGTCAGGTATATGATAATATATGTTAACAACACAGAGAGTCTCCTCCTCAAATGAGAAATCAAGGACTATGGAGTCAAGAGAGGATAAAGGGTGGGAAAGGTTATTATGAATAGAAAAGGTATGTGCCAGGTTGTATTTGACATAAGCGGCAATGCAAACTTGTTTAGGGTTAGTAAAGGAAGGAAGGAAGCATTCCCACATGTTATTATTAGTAGTGCCAGTCATGGCGGTACCAAGGGGATCAGAATCGGATCAGGCTGTGGTAATGGTACCAATCCATGGTTCCTGGATAAGAATGATATCAGCAGTACAGGTTTGAAGGAGGGAATGAGTCAAAGGACTCTGTCAGTTCATATTGACTGACATGATCTGTATAGGGCATTCAGGCATTAGTGCAGGACTGAATAAGGTCTGTAATGTTGACATTGAGCTCAAGGGCCTTAAGGTGACTGTAGTCAGAAAGGTTACAGAATTCTTTGGTGGAAAGAGAAGAGAAATAGGAGCAATTGGAGATGCCATGCCAATGCATGAGATCATCAGCAAGGGCTTTGAGAGAAGGAGGAAAAACAAGAGGTTTAGTAGGGGCCAGAGGGGGCATATCATCAATCCAAGCAGCAGACTGTTTGGGTGGAGAGGCAGGTTTAAAGACGATTTGCTTGTCATCAGTAGGTTGAGAAGAGGGGACTGCTGTGACAGGAGGAACAGGTTGGTTGACAGCCATGGGATGGTTTAATTCCTCTGTAGAGGAGCCCTGTTAAGGCCTATTGAACCTTAAGGCCTATTGAACCTTAAGGCATGATGTGCACAAAGGTAAGATATGTGGCAGTGACAAAGTTATAAGGGTTGTAATCCCCTTAATAACCAAAGTGACTTTGGAATGTGATAAAGGTGAAAAGGTTGCTAAGACCAATGTCTGGGTGAAGATAAAGAGGAATGGGAAGTATCTTCAAGGATTTGAAGATAACTTCAAAGAAGAATAAAATGGAAATGTTGGTTCACGCAACAAGGACAGAGAATGCAATAGATTGCAAACTAAGTCAGGCTTAAGGCCCAACTCTAGGATATAAGTCCAGCTTATATACAATAGGGCAGCTACCTGACTAAGCATACAAATAGGGAGAACAATAGAGTTATGGAATAGGTGTCACAGAACAATGGAGTCATGAACAATGGTGGTCACAGACTACCATAAGAGGAGAACAATAGGAAATGTACAAAAGGAGGGAACAATGGAGTTCCCAGCAAGATGGCTCTGGTGTACAGGTAAGCAGTCATGTGAGAAGTGGTCAGGTGACCATATAAGTACATAATGGTCAAGAAAAGAAAGAAAAATGTGGGCCAAGTGCCCAGGAGCATAACATGACACCCTTCCTAAAGGGTTGCTACCACGCAACTAAATGTCAGATCAACAGGTGTCAGCATTGTCCCACTCCGTATCCTGATAACTGTGTGCCTATGAGATCTCCAATTCATGACAAAGTAGTCCAGCTGGGGTCACTGAACAGTAACTCCCAAAGTTGGGGTGCCCAAAGTAGACAAGGCAGCAATTGGACATACAAGAAGTGTGGGGAGAGGGGCAATTGTCATGGGCATGCTGGGTGCTGAGACACCAGCAGCAGGTCTTCCAGAGGGGACATTCTTCGATCCCATGTCCAGGGCTGTCTTGGTTGCACCTAAGACAGTACGGGAACTTGAGTTGGTTCCCTTGGCATCACTTGCCAAGTACAGTGTGACACTCTGGATTGTCTTCTCCTTCCTCCACATCAGGTGGACCTTGTGCTGCAAAGATGCATGGGACCCAATAATCACAGGGTGGAAGAAGGAAAGTAGGGGGGGAGGGGGGGTGAGTGGCAAGAAGGTACTGCTGGAGGCAAGTGCAGATGGCACTAGAGGCAAGGCATCATTCCACAGTGAGCAACTTAGCCTCTGTATGATTTTTCTCCTTGTCTAGCTCCAAATGTTGACGCTTGACATGAGTAAGATTGTTATGGTAAGCCCTAAGCCTATGCATGTCAGCCAAAACTCCTGGGTCCTTGAGGTTGACCAAGGCAGTGTCTACAAGGAGGTGTGAAATGTGGGCAGGGTGGAAGATATTGAGATCAGTGTCTTTGACCCCACAACAACTGAAGTTGGGGGAGGGGTAGGCTTTCATGTGAAGTGGGGTGGCATATTCGGCCTTACCCTTACCTCGTGTTCCGACCAGGTGAGTTTCTTCCTCAGTGGTGCAAAAACAGATGTACTTGGCAACCTCTGATTGGTTCTGCTTGTTGAGAAAAACAAGGGGGTAATGACTGGGGTTGCCAGCATCAAAGAGAGCCCATCCTTTGCCAGGATAGGTGGGATCCTCAAGTTCTGCACTCAGAGGGGGTTCAGTGGGAATGGGAGATGAGTTTGGGGTAGTAGAGAGGGAGATAGTGGGGTTGTTATGCACAGACTCTGCGTATTTGTAAGGACTCGCCTTGAGTACTTATGGGTAAGCGTTTAGAGTCTACCTTTGTATAAAGGTTGCACAGTTATATTAGTGCAAAGCTAAGTTAAGACTAACTTAGGTAGTATCACAGACTCTAGGTGCTTGACTTAGAGCGCAAGGGAATTACTTAGAGGTTGGGGATGAGAGCGAACACTCTAAGGAGGTTTAAGGTCCTGGGATTACTTCAGAGACCAAGTCTGGAGAGTTGGAGCTCTTTAGAAGGCCTTTATATACATGAGCTACCTAGTCATCTATCTAACAAGTCAAGGAATGCGCAGCAAGCCTTGGTAATGGATGAGTAAGTAGTTACTAAGGTAAACTATCATATGCAAAAGAGATTACAGTCTGCAGTAGAGAACTGCTTCACGTGTTAGAGATATACTGAGAGGTATGACTCTAAATGAGTCGAAGTGACTTGTACAGTATGGCTGATGTAATGCGTGGGAGTAGTAGTCGGAATAGGAAGGTATTGTGGCTGTAATGTAATTAGTACATGTTAAGTGATAGCTGCTATATATCTAGATAACGGGTAAGTCCAAGAATGCGGGAAAGCGGTAACGCAGACTGGGTATCGTACTAATAAGGAAGGAGAGCTGATATAAGTGAATGTGTGTCGTTAAGTGGTACTTAACTGCGTAAATGCTTGATAAATCGAGAGAGCTGTAACAGGGGTTGTAGCAAGTGGCAAGTTGTACTGGCTCATCACTTTGAATGCTTTCATCTTGCATGAAAGGTTCAATCTCTGCTAGAACCTGAGGGATGAAGAATAAATGTTGCACTGCAGTAAAGTCGTGGAAGGTGGTGAGGAAGGACTTGTCGTCAATCCTGTTGTTGCCAAGAATATTAATGGCAGGCATCAGACCCTCTGTCCAAGCCTCCAGTGTACTTTCTAGCTTCTTTGGGCCTCCATTGCCTTCAGCAGAGCCTGACAGTTCTTCCTGACATCACTTATGTCCTCTTGAGTTGGTGTTCCAATCCCAAAGATCATCTTTGGACTCTCTTGGTAATCCAAAGGGGGGGACTGGGAGCAATTGCAGAAGAACGATGGGAGAGGGGATCATATATGGTGGAGGATAACTGGGGTCAGTGGGCAGGATGGAGAAGGGTTTGGGGTAAGTGGTATGGATGAAAGGGGAGGGTTGGGGGACTGATTGTCTAATGGGAGTGGGGATGTGGTCGCATTCACTGTGGCATCCACCAGGGCAAGTAGTATATGGGAGGGGGATGTAGAAGGCTCTGTAACATGAGGGGGCACTGGGAGCATTGGCAGTGGCACTAAGAGAGGTGGTGTTGAAGACTGTGAAACTAGGTTGAGGGAGGTAACTGGTGGATCGGGTAATTCACCCAGGGTAATAATCAGAGGTGTCCTCACAGGTGACGATGTATCCATTGCCATGTTGTATTCCAGTTGTCCAACTATGGCGGGTGGCATGTCCTGGGGTGACGATCATTGAGAAAAGGGATATGTTGCCATTCCAGTCAATGCATTCATGGGCGTAAATGGTGCATTGTTCTCATTGGTAGACATAGCTTTGATAGTGAGGGATGGCAAGATTACTGGACATGAAAGAGATGGAGTTGAGTTGTCAAGGTGGAGGGTTCTTATACTCTTGGATTGCTTTTGGAAGTCTGCTAGTAACTCTGGTGCATGGAGATCCTCAGAGTTAGTCCATGAGTCATGAACTGGTGAGTAACCCTTCCAGCACACAAGGTACTGCTTCTTCTTCCAACAGCCAAAAGACCTCTCCTTTAGAATCCTCTTGACTTCCCATTTAGGTTCACCTTCTAGGATATCAGAAGGTGGTTCGATAAAATTGGGGCCATGTTGATCAGTTTCTTTGTAAGGCATGTGTTAAGGTCCAAGGGCCTTAAAGACGCAACGTGCGTGGGTTGTTTTGGCGACGACTGGGATTGCTTAGTGGGGTCTCCTCCTAAGTCAATGGATCACGTGAGTAGCTCGGTACCGGTTGGCTACGCGGTATAACAAGTGAGTCCCTGATAATAAGGGCGACTACTGAGGTAGATAGTAGAGGTGAAGAGCTTCAAGGGACTTTTGAAGCGACTAAGTTGTTCTGACTGATGACTCTGGGAGTCCTGGTGGAAGCTACAAGTCTTGGATTGAAAATCAAGTTAGGCTTAGGGCCCAACTGCTAAAAGTATGAGCGCTTATATACATTTGAGAAGTAACGGGTCACAGAGGTCACAAAGAAATATAGAAATATTACTAAGGTGAGATCATGACGTGGCAGTTCTAAGTATAGCTCCATCATGAGCTGGCAGTCTAAGAATAGCCCATCATGAGCTGGCAAGTTGAAAGGGGTTAAATGACGATGCTGCGGAATGCTGCGGACTGCGGAGTGATGGCATGTGATAGTTGACTGCGGATTAGTCAGGTAGTCCATCAGGTGACTTGTCAGGTGATTTGGTGACGGTCCGAGCGGCGCGTGAGGGAACGAGTGGGGAACGAGTGACCGAGAGCGCGAGATAAATGGTGGAAAAATAGCGGAAAATTGGGGTGAGGGTTCAGGATCGTAACAGCATGAGTAATGAGGTGTGGAAGATGTCATAGATTTTCCAGGTGGAAGGAAGTTTGAGTTTGTAAGCAACTGTTGATATTTGGGAGACTACCTTAAAAGGTCCATATCTCCTTGGGGAAAGCTTGGGTGTGGTGTTACTTGGAAGCTGTAGGTTGGTTCCTTCTAGCCAGACCTTTGAGCCTACTGTAAATGGAACATATTGTAGTTTCTCTTTTATCCAGGATTCTTGCACTTTATGTTGGGCCTCTTGGGTGGCTTTCCTAGCTTCTTTGATGGATGAGAGTCATTGTTCTAGGGAGGGGATGGTGGTTTTCCTGGTTGGTTGGTGTACTTGGGGTGTGTATCCAATGAGTAAGTTATATGGTGTTTTCTTGGTAATTGCAGATGGCCATGAGTTTTTGGTACCCTGAGCAAGTGGTAACCATATGTGCCAGTTGTTCTGTTGTGTTCTGCAGAATACTTGGAGGTATTGCTCCAAGGTTTGATTGGTTCTTTTGCTTGCTCCATCAGTTTGAGGGTGATATGCCATACTAATGTTCTGATGGATGTTGAGAATATGGCAGAGTTCTGTTGAGAATTTCAATACAAAGCAGACATCTCAGTCCAAGATGATTTTATGGGGAATGCCATAGTGGGGAATGACATGATTGAGATAGAGTAAGGCTACTCCTTCTGAGTCAATAGTCTTGTAACAGGGGATGAAGATGGACACTTTGGAGCAATTGGTATCCGTGATCGTGAGAATGGTATCAAAGCCACCTGACTGTGGGAGTTTAGTGATGAAGTCCATTGTGATGGTTTCAAAGGGTTGCGCATTGTCTGCAGGAGTGATGGGGAACATGGGTAGATGGGTAGGATGGGTGTTGACTTTGGTTATTTGACATGTAGCGTATCCTTTGACATATTCTGTGACAAAGGTTTTCAGGTTGGGCCACCAGTAGTATGGGGTGATTAACTGGAGTGTCTTGGTAATCCCAGCATGCCTGGCAGTCATGTGGTCATGAAAAAGGGAAATTACTCCCCTCCTAAGAGCGTTGTCTGCCACGACAACCAGGGCAGTCCTATGATACCAATGTGTGCCATCCAATAGGGAGAGGTTATATGTTGGTGCCCATTTTTTGAGTAGCAGTTGCTCTTTGTATTGAGCTAATTTGATACAACTGTCCAAGTTATTGCTGATACTGTCCATGTTGAATACTCAAATTGAGGTATAATTGTCACAGAAATAATGATCTGGCCAGACAGTGATATTGTCATTGATTGGATTGGGTCCCTCATAGTCAGGTCTTCTGGATAATGCATCTGCACAGTTAGTGGCACCAGGTTTATATTCCAAAATAATGTTGTATTTCTCCCTTTCTGGTAGGTATCCAGCAATGTGAGGGCCTATTTTTCTGGGTTCCCAATAGTAACAGAGGTTGGTGTGATCAGTGAAGACCAAAACAGGTATGGTTGTCCCTTTGAGGAGGTGAGACCAGCAGCATAGTCCACACATAACTCCCAGGAATTCTTGGTCATAGATGGGGTAGTTTTGTTAGGTTTGGGTAAACTTTTGGGAATGGAATCTGACTGGTCATCTTGGTCCTGGTTTTTTAGTACCATCTGGTTTTGTAATAGGGGGGTCTTGTTGATACAATATAGCACCTGTTCTGATTTGTGATGCATCTGTTTCAAGTTTGAATTGTCAGTTGGGGTCTGGTCAAACAAGTACTGGTGCATGGGTGATCATGTTGATAAGTTTATTTTGAGCCTCTTTTTGTTGGGGTTCCCATTTGAAAGGTATGTCTTTCCTAGTAAGTTTTGTGAGTGGTGCAGCGATGATGCTAAAATTGGGGCAGAACATGTGGTGATACCCAGAGACTCCTAAGAAACCACAGACTTGTCGCTTGTCTTTTAGTTTGTGTGGGTAGTCTCTGAGTCCTGCAACTTTGGCTGGATCAACTGTAGCTCCATCCTTTGATATTCAGACACCTAAGAAATCCATTTGTGGCTGCATAAAGACAGATTTTTGACAGTTTGAGATGTAGACCATGGCATGCAAGGAGATTGAATAGGAAGTGAATAATATTGACATGAAGGTCAAAGTTCTTGAGTAGGGTTCCTATTCTATAGTCATCCATGTAGTTCTGGAGTATGCATCATATTTCGAGTACACCTTTCTTCTTGAAGTGTTTGTATAACTCTTCAAGAATACCATTCATAAACCATTGGAAACTTGCTGGTGAATTGCTCATGCCAAAGAACATTACTTTTGGTTTGAATAGTCCTTGGTGGGTTTTAAAGGCAGCTTTCCATTGGTCCCCTTCACATATTTGGATGTTATTATAGCCCCATTGGATATTGAATTTACTGAATAATTCCATTCCTTGTAGATTTTCAATGCATTGTTTGAGGTTGGGGAGTAGGGTGACATCTTTCCTGGTACATCAGGAAAAACCTCCCACGCTAGCGAGAGATAATAGCTGAATAATCAACAATTTCCAAATAATGCGGAGATAAGCAGTCAATAATATTGAGATGTGCGGAAGTACTTTGCATGGACACAATTATCAATAATTTATATGAAAATACCATATAATTATACATGTTGCACACAAGATCAAGTATGAGAGTTCCAGGGTGAAATTCCGCTAAGAGTGATTTCGGTGCAAGCTTGACGGAAAAGATTCTAGACTCAAAAGTAACTGCTGCTTGCTGGGGTGATGAGAGCTTGTCCGCATGGCAAATGAACTTTGCCAGCTCTGAAACCTCTAGTAGAACTTCCTGATCTGCACACTCTCCAGTAAAGGCGCATCAATCTGGGCCACAAAATCCTCCATGTACTCAGAGGGACCCTTGAAGTAAAGATAGGTGAGAGCAGGTAAGAGAGTGCATGTGTAAGGAGGTGGAGTTCGAATTGCCCTGTCTGGGATATCTCTGGGTGATTCGAATGTAAGGGAAAGCGATTCAAGCTGGGTCAGCGCAGAGAGGCCAGTGACCATTGCTTGAGGTGAAATGTATCCAGAACCTGTAAAGTTGTTGTACCGAAGGCGGACAAGGTTGGTGGCAGACAAGAGTAGTTCTACTAATTGTGGAAATGGAACACCAATCAAGGCGAGGTCTAGTAGAGATGGAGCTGACCTGCCCAAGAAAGAACGAGATATTACAGATTGTTGAAAAGGTGGGTGGACCCACAAATGTGTCAGCGACAGAAATGGATGTTGCATCAGTGGCGCAAATGTTTCCCATAATGGATTAAGAGTTTGTTCAAGGCGAATCCTAGAGACTCGATAGTTGAGCCTGAGTGTGGCAATGACATCGTCTATAGCCTCTTCTGATGTGTGGCCGAGGTAGTGTACATATATGGGTAATTCTGGCCAGACACCCAGTATCTTCTTCGCCAATCTGTTGGGAGATTGGCAAACAAGTACCAGGTTGAGGTGATGTGGAGATGTAAATGCCAGGTTTCTCCATCTTTGGCATACATGTACCAGTGTATGCCATTCCTCAGATGGGTATTCATAGGGTTCTATTTCATCAATGAAGGCTTTGAATGATTTGAGGAGAATGTCATCGGCGAGGCTTCCGATTGTGACCTGTTGGTGAAGTGGGCCTATACCACTCAGTCTCAGTAATCATGCAACTTGGGGTGCTATGGTTGACCACACACTGCTGTCTTCAACTAGTCGCTCACCACTGGGGTGTATAACACCCTCTTCTGAATTTGGGCCTTCTGTACTTGACACCAGGGAGGAGTTGTAGGATGAGTGGTCGGTGAAGTTTTATTGCAGGCAGGTAGTCTGTGCGAGAGTTCGAAGAATAATAAAATATGTACCGCGTTCCCAAAGGAGTTGAGAATGCAATAAAGTTGGGTTTGAAGAACGAAGCGCAAGGTAACGTTGTGTATTCATCGTTGGGTATGAGATTGGTGCGATGACGCAGCGCAAGCCCTAAACAGTCAAGGATAATAGATAATGGGTAGACTCACGTATCAGATGTCGGAAACGTTGAAGTCAGTCAGATGAAAGCCGCTAAGCATGCAAGATCAAACGCAAAGCAGAGAAGAGGAGAAAGTGGGGGCCGCAGTTGCCTAGCTTTCGCCAGGGCTGGGCTGAGGTTTTTATATGTCAAGTCCAAGGTGAGGGGCGACAATCTAAGCTACGTGGGGAATGAGCAAGTGGGAATGAAGTGAAATGGAGGTTGAAAATTGATCCTGCCAGTGACAGACTGCGCAGCATCGTATGTGAAGAAAGGGCGACTGGTGAACAAAGTTAAAGCGAAAATAAATTGTAGTCATTGCATGACAGCGGGCGCAGGGTCGAATGGTAGTGGTAAAACTTGAGGTCCTAAGGGTGATGAGACAACACTAGCAAGAACAACAAAGGATCTAAAACAAAGAAACATATAAAGAAACATATGAAAAAGGAGTGAATAAAACTAAAATAAGTCCTATGCGAATCCTGCAGCATGTGGACCTGATCAAGAATCCACAGGCAAGATGGTCAAGCTCAATGCGCATAGCATTGGCCAACCAGTATCGAGGGGGCACGCTCTTGTGGTGTCGGCCCACAAATGAGGCGAAGTGGGCGACGTTGACTGCAGCTTGAGGCGAGGTGAGGGGGAATTGCACCACAATGGACAAGGGGAAGAGACAAGGGACAGGGAACAAGGAACAAGAGAGACGAGATGTGAGGAGGGCGAGATGGCGACATTGATGGTTGACAAGTGGTGGTGGCGTGGCAATGACATCACATGAATTGAGTCAGTACACACACGAGATGGACATGCATGATGTACAACACGGTTCACTCTCAGTAATGTGGGACCTGGGCTGGACAGCGCTCGTTTCCAAGCCCAACACACATCCCAAGCTTACAAAGTCATCACTTATTGTGAGCCCCTCTGGAACAAAAGGACATGAACAATGGTAAGCACTTCATGTTTGCCAGAGAGCAAGCCTGAGGTGGCTCAGCTTGGACTTGAAGGCCCTGCTCATGGCCAACCCATGCAACTGCGATCAATGGGTGAGGGTAGCAGGGACATTGGACAAGAGCAGTAGCAACTTACCAGAATGACTGGAATCGATGATAGTATGTAACCTGGATTGCAACGGACAGAGTGAGTATTTTGCTTACCAATCGGTTCACATGCACGTTTTGTTTCCCATGGCTGACTTGGTAAAATTTCAATGTTGCCTTTTGATCCCGCCCTTCACCTGCCTCTTCCTCCCTTTGGCCCCTCTGGTTCCAACCTCGATGGCAATAACAGTGGGGCAGAGATTGAACATGGCAAGTGGCTTGGTGAGCCACAGTTCTCTCAGAGGGTCCCCTCTAACATCTTGGAATTGAGGTCCGTTGTTTTTTTTTTTTTTTCACTGTGTAATTTTTGTAGAGGCCATCATGGCAGGATTCACCTGTGGCTGCTTCAGCCAGTGCAGGTCTTGACACCTTGTCCTCAATCGCTGATATTCCTACAGTACAGGAGGGTGGGGTTAGTATGTGCTGTCATACATGCACCTTTCCCCTCACTGGGGTTTTGCGTCGCTCCGGAGACTGGCTCTGAAGTCCATTAGGCCTCTGATGCCAGTTGATCAGCTCTTGCTTGCCCAGTCCTACTTGGTAGACCACAGGGCTCTGCCCACATTGTCTGTGCTGTGCGAGAGGATGGTACTGCTCACCCTCAGTGAATGCAGAGATACCTTCAGCATTCTTCCCTTTCATGGCCAGGCAATAGCCAACAATACATCTGATACATTTTCCTATGTGATCGTGTCATGGAACACCACCCTGGTGTGAGCCCAATCTTCATCCAAGTCTGATTCTGACAAATCACCTCTAACAGGCTTGGCTAGGGTGGGTACGCCATTAGAATGACACGGTGACTTCACGCTAAACATGGACTGCAGTAACAGATTGTATGCCTCTAGAGGATCGGCAGGCATGCCCCACTCCTGCATATGGGGTGCAAGAGAGACTGTCAGAGATGGCACAACGAGGATCTTGCCCCAGGCCAAAGTATGTTGTAATGTTTCTTATTCTCGTTTCATGCCTTGTCTCACCTCTACAGGTGAAAGTGCTACCACAGTCTTTGCGCTGTTATCCTCATTCTCTCCCTTGGCACCCATGTTGTTTGCCTTTGCCACATCTGCAGTCGATTGGGTGCTCTGTTTGGTTCCATTAGAAGTTGACAATGGACTTGTGGGTGTTGCACCCCTTGCGCCCTGGCCAGTTGCAACAGCAGACATCCCAGCTTGCACTACCTTGATGCAGTGTGGGATTTCGTCTGAGTCAACTTAAAGTGAGTGAGGACAGATGTCCTTTGTACAGTGGTGATCAGCACTATGTCTTCAATGTTCATCTGATGCCACTTAATATGGTCCATCACAGCTGCTGGGATGTTGGTTGTGTGACAGGCACCTGGACTTGGAGCTTTCTTATAGCACAAGGTCAGGGTAATGGGCGCACAACCCTGGAAATCTGGACAGGTTTCTGGTTTCTTTCTCCTGTTGGTATCTGCAGTGTCCATGCGGGTCACAATAGGGTTGAGTCCATCGCTCAAATTCTACTTCACTGATTGTGTTTCCAGCTATGTGCTTGCATGGTCCCATCTTATTACTGTGTTACTATATTTACCCCCAGTATTATTTGACAAAAATTACCATCACTACAGTAGTACACAAACTATCAATAGCTTGTCAACACAATACAGTCATTCTATTGAACCATTATTGAACCATTATTGAGCCACTATTGAACCATTATTGATAATTTAGAGCTATAGTGAAGATAAATACTTGTAAATTATGGGGGGGCTATGAAACCAATGATAATCCTGAATAATGATGAATAATCAATAATTTGTGCTAGCAAGGATAATTTATCAACAATTATTGCTCGCTAGCGCAGGAGGTTTTTCCTGATGTAACTGCATTGAGGGGTCAATAATCAATAATATACTGTTTCTCTTTGGAGTCCTTTTTAGGGACCATGAATGTTGAAAAACTGTAAGGGGAGTCTGATGGTGTGATGTATCCTTTAGCTAAGTTTTCATTGATGAATTGATCCTCTGCCTTTTGCTCATCCCTTGAGAGCAGATAAACTTTGCAATTAAAGCAAGTGGGGGCAGTGTCCATTAGTATGATTTTATGGTCTCCCTCACCACAAGTTGGTAGGAATTTGTTTGCTTCTTTATCTGAGAATAGTGCTGTGTGATGTTTGAATCTTTCTGGGAGGGTGATTTTCTCCTTCCCATGTTCTGTTGCATACTTATGGGCCATTTCTACTGCTGTATGGGTGTGATTGACTTCCACTGGGCCTCCCTTTATTCCTAAAGGGGTTACTCCCAACCATGGAGTGCACCTGGTTTGCTGTGCTTCAAGGATAAGGTCTTCATTAACTAGTACTTTGCTTTTGACCCATGTTTTTGTGCATTGGAGGGTTCCAAACAATAGAGTTTCCATTTGAACCTTTGGGCCTAAGAGTGTTTCTTTTTCCCAGTCAATTTCTGGTTTAAATGCCTTGAACCATGGGTAGCCAAAGAGAAGTTGATTGTGTCCTAGATTAGTGACAAAGAATCTTTGTCATTCCCTTTTGTTGCCTTTAGTAACAAGCAAGTCACAAGCATGAGTAATAGTTCCATGTCAATTAAGGGTGCCATTGACATTAAATACTGGGTGAGGATAGGGGAGTTTCTTCATTCCTAAGCATAGTTTGATGACAGTTGTGTGGTCAATAAAATTTTCGGTTGCCCTAGTGTCAAGTAGGACTGTTTCTTCTGCCTTCCCTTGATAGTGTGAAAATACAACTTTTATTTGTACGGAATTTGAGCGATTTACAAAGACACTATCAAGTTGGAATGCCCTAACTATGGCAGCTAGTTTTGGGCTTGAGGAAAATCCTTTGGCATAAGGGATTCAATGATGCTCAGCTTGGTATCTTCATCAAGTGAGCCCATATGATCTTTCAAGAAACTGGAGATATCATCTGGGGTCATATCAATGGGGTCCTGGCCTCAAACAGTAGGGGTGTTGTCACCAGTGATTTTGCCACTTCTGGCATGGTCCGCCATTTTCTTGCAACAGACACAGGCTTGGTGTCCTTTAATTTTGCAATAGAAACACTTGTTTTCCTTTATAAGTTGTTCCTTTTTGGTGTTGGAATGTGTTTGTCCCATTCTGTTGGCATCAATGTCCATGGCATATCCCCCTTGGAAGGTAGGGCATGGTCCAGAAGCTCTGTTTCTTCCATATTGGTTATTTTTCCCTTGGTTTGGTTTGGGTATCAGCCCAAAGGCCTTGTAGAGTCCTTGTTTTGCTGACTGAATTGGGCAGCAGCCTGCCATTTCTGATGGGATTGCCTGGCCTATTTCTCCCATTGTTTGAAAGTCCATGGGATTTCTGCATTTGGGTCGAAATTGGGGGATTGTATAACCACTCTGGTAAGTGGTTTGTTCATAGTGTGTTTGAGGGTTTCTATAGTTCCCTTGTCATCTAGGGGAACTCCTGCCTCATTGTGAAACTAGCAAAGAAGTTGTCAAGACTTTCTCCTTGTTTGAGTTTGTGTAGCGTCCAGACACCATTTTTCCATCTTATCACTAGTGCTCCGCCCTCATCACCTGACCAATTACCTAACCTATTACCTGACTTGTACACCTGACTTAGTGCCACACGACTGGGGAGCACGTGACCACTCCCACGATCCCATGACTGATTACTTGATCTCAACCATAGACTGCTCACGTGACCAGGCATGTGACCTGTCACATGATACCATATGACTTATCGTACACCTGACCAGTCAGGTGCCAGACCCAGTGACCGTTCTCTGACATGTGACTTGGCTTACCTTATTTAGCCTAACTGACCACATATGATACTGGTGGCTAGAGGCAGCCACGCTGACTCTGACTGACTCCTGTGCGCAGCCTCGACGACTCCTTCTGACTGAGTACTGTACGACTCTTACTGACTCCCTCGGCTGCTTACTGTACGAATGACTGATCGCTTACTGTACTATGACTAGGTCATACAATGACTCATACTGACTAGTACCAGGTAGTATATAAGACCTGTACTTCCAAGCAGTCAAGCCTTAAGCTTGACTTGAGTCTTGCAATCCTATCATTGTCACCCCGAACTCCCTTGTCTGCGTCTTTCCTCTCAATTTGTGAACCATCTATCTTCACGTCTCTACCTCCATCAAGGGTAGAGGACAACTCGTAGAACTCGTGTTACAAGACAAGACATCTAGGTTGTTACACGAAAAGGGCATTAGTCCAAGACTGGTGTACTGACACGTACGCGCATCGCTCGTCCCTCACTCATGCATAACCAGAAGGCACACGCTTCACCGTACCTGACCGACTTGAGGACTGGTAGCTCGGGGCACCGGCCTGACTACCGCAGGAGGCTCTATCACCTCACCAAGGATACGCGCAGAAGCCAGGCAGTGCTATAGCGCACGAAGGTGTTGTGCACCTACAAGCACAACCCGCGGCTGTCTAGGAGCCACCACAGTTTGCATAGTTTTTGGTAAGCTTCCTCTTTTTGGTTTTGGTTAGTGAAGGCTAGTTTGAACCTTTCTAGGAAGCTGTCCCAGAGGTCTTCATTAGTTTCCTGAGCTCCATCATCCATTGCTTCTTGGAGTTTCTGCATTTGTTCCTCTTTCCAGGCATCTACTTGGGTGCCATCCATATAGGTGAGTAGAGTGACAACTCTGGAAAAGGGTTTCCTTATAGTATCATTGTGTCAGTTAATTTCTTTCCAGAGGTTGAAATTGTTTATAAACCTCCTGGTCATGCTTCTGTCTCCATTGAAGATTGGTGGTGGGTTCCCTTTAAGAGCACCATTAGCAGGATTGGTGATGATATTAATTCTCTGTGCTTCCTGTCCAGTTTGTCCAGTAGCAATGTTAATTTCCTCCTGTTGTGCTGCCATTGTGGTTTTGATGGATAACTGGGGATGAATGGCAGTGGCTGGGGTAATATCAAGAGGGATATTGATGCCTTGTTGGACTGCTGCTTCGATTTGGGGAAGGATAGGAGCTTGTTCTGTGAACAGGTGACTTCCTTGGAGGGTTGCAATATGATAAACTCCTTCTACAAGGATTTCTTCTTGTTGTTGCTCAATGGCAGTATGAAGTGTTGGGCTGAAGTGTTCTGCACTAACTTGGTCTGGGTGCTGTGGGTCTGATTCATTCCACCAGCCAAGGTTGTAGTTGTTTCTGATAATTGCTCCTTGGTTTGTGATCCAGGTGTTATTATGCCAGCAGATTTGAACCCAAAGGTAGGTGTCATTTACTTGGACAAATTTGATAGGGATATGGTTTTTTCTGAAGTCAATGTAATATCCAGTTTCGGAGTTTCCTTGTCTGTGGTCTTCAAAGTATGCATTTACTTTGACATGTGCTGACAGATTGTCTTGTTGTCTCCTATGAACTTGTTTGTTTTTGTCTCTGAGTTTGCTGATAAGTACTACTGCTGCCAGGGTGTAACTGGTGTTTGTCCTGTGTTTCAAGGACTTTCAAGGAAAGCCTGACTTATGTTAAGGCCTATTGAACCTTAAGGCACAATGTGCATGAAGGTGAGATATGTGGCAGTGACAAAGTTATAAGGGTTGTAATCCCCTTAATAACCAAAGTGACTTTGGAATGTGATAAAGGTGAAAAGGTCACTAAGACCAATGTCTGGGTGAAGATAAAGAGGAATGGGAAGTATCTTCAAGGATTTGAAGATAACTTCAAAGAAGAATAAAATGGAAATGTTGGTTCAAGCAACAAGGACAGAGAATACAATAGATTGCAAACTAAGTCAGGCTTAAGGCCCAACTCTAGGATATAAGTCCAGCTTATATACAATAGGGCAGCTACCTGACTAAGCATACAAATAGGGAGAACAATAGAGTCACGGACAATTGGCATCACAGAACAATGGAGTTATAAACAATGGTGGTCACAGACTACCATAAGAGGAGAACAATAGGAAACATACAAAAGGAGGGAACAATGGAGTTCCCAGCAAGATGGCTCTGGTGTACAGGTAAGTGGTCATGTGAGAAGCGGTCAGGTGACCATATAAGTACATAATGGTCAAGAAAAGAAAGAAAAATGTGGGCCAAGTGCCTAGGAGCGTAACAAGCCCCCAGTGCAGTTAGTATCGCAGTGGAACCTTTTGCGAAGGAGGCATGTGAGATCACGAGTGAGGTGTCCTTTGCCAGGAAGGTGTGCCGAAATACAATTGATGCATTTGATCAGGCAATGGCAATTCAAATCAGTGTGAAGATTAGCAGTTGGGCACTTGCTGGCATGGTCACAAGAGGCATGATGGCCTCTGCAGATGGGGCAAATGATGATGTTAGCAGAAAGATTATACTTCTTGATTGAGTGACCGAGTTTGTGGCAACAAATGCACTGGCGGATGAGAGGAAGAGAATTGAAAACCTTAGTGATGCAGGGGGCACCAAACATAAAGACAGGGTTCTTGGTGATATAGAAAAGATAGGAACTGTCTTCATCAAGAAATGAAATGAGAACAGAAGAGCAGGACTGGTTAGCTTCAAAGGAAGAGCAAAGCCATTGAGGTTTGGAAACTACATGAAGGTTTTTGAAGGCATCATTGAGTTCGAGTTCAGTGGTGAGGGCATCGGAAGTGGGGTGATTCCCTTGAGTATCATAGATGATAGGGACAAAGCTGATGCTGATACAAGTATAGCTGCATTGAGGTAAGATTGAAGCACCTGGTCCAAAAGGGGAGCACAGGAAATGGTGGAAATGAAGTATATTATTATTTGATGGTTGGCCTGAAAAGATTAGCACAAAATTAGAATTGAGCTGAGAGCTCCAGTGACCACTAAGCAAGGTGATCGGGGGTGGGCTGCCAGTGAAGGCCTGTCTGATGCTGGTCTGTAAGAAGTGAACAATCACCACTGGATCACCATGATGCCCCTGGAGGGTGGTCATGGAAGGATCATGTGTAATAGTGAATTCTGTTGTAGAGACAGGACAAGCTTGTGGTTTCAAGCAGTTAGCAGGTGGGGCAGCAGAGGAAGAAGTAGAGGAAGTAGTAGAGACAGTAGGAGTGGGTGCAGAAACAGCCTCAGCCTCAAGGGCACATTGATAGGTGTTCTGGAGTGAAAGTTTGCTAGCTTGGCAATTGCAAATGGTGGTCCAGAAGCAGAGTTCATAAGTGGTGATCAATTGGTCACATAAAAGGTTCTGTAATTGGGCAAAAGAGAGGTTCACAGGGTGGTTAGCAGGATGGGAAGAGGTAGTATTCGAATGATTAGCAGGGCCACAGGAGCAGGCTGTGGCAGCAAAGCTGCAGGGCTTATTACCTGGGCCCATGATAGACCATGGGAGAGATGGTAAGGAAGGTTTGTTAGCTGGAGGGGCTGGCACTGGAGCTGGTGCCAAGGTTGGGATATGTGCTGGGGCTGGTGTGTTGATGGTGGTGATAGGTGGTTGGGAGGGAGCATGGGTGCCGAAGAGGTTGATAGAACCAGGACAGACTTGAGGTGGTGGTGCAGCAGGGGCAGCAGTTGGGGTGTTCTTCAGATAGACAAAGGTGGCATCAGGAATGGGGTTAATTTTGAAAGGGTCACAGCCTTGGGATTTGATATTGAGGTATTCATCACAGAAGGACCAAAAGTCAGAGTATTGGTATTGGGAGATAGGGGTGTCCACAGGATGATAAGTCTGTTGACAAAAGAGAGTATAGATGCCTGGGAGGGCAAGAATATCAGAACAATGGGTGTCAGTAAGTTTGGTAAGAGAGAGATGGAAATGATCAAGATAAAGAGTTTTCAAAAACTTATCAGGCCAGTTAGGCTGGGAAGTGTTGGATGGGCCAGAGAGGCCACCATGAAATAAGCTGACATCTGGGGTGGCATCATTATCATAAACCAGGAAGTCATTGGAATGTCCTATGTGGTGTCTATTGAAGTCCCCAACCCAAAGGATATGCGCTGCCCCACTATTCACCTGCATTAACTCAACTTGGTTTTTGTGATGGAATTCTGTCAGTAGTCTCACAGTGTTATCATTATTACAGTTGTTGTAGATATTGACGATGGTTAGTTTACCCCACCCTCTACTGAGTTGAATCACCATTACATCACTTGATGGGAAGTTGAGCTGCTTCCATGTGTTGGACCTTATAGATGTGTTAATGAGCATGACTGATCTGGTGGGGTTGTCTGAGCTTCAGTGAGGGCCCAGGTGGGGTATATCAGTGTCCAGTCTCTTGATGCCAAGGTAAAACCATTGGGGTCTATGGCCAGTTCCTGTAGTGCTATGAAACTTATACCTTTATTTACTAGTTTGTTGTTGCTGATGAGGTTGTGTTGACAGTTGTGCAATTTGTTAACATTTTGCTGCCATACTGCAATATGGTCCATCAGATCCATAGTGGGTTCTGTTGGGTTACATCACCATCTGTATTTTCTATAATCAGGCTGGAGCTGATAGGTTTGCACATCCATTGAGGAATTCCATCCTTGTCATCCAGGAGTTCACCTGCCTCTCTGGTATCATATCTATTTCTCTCAGGGATTCGAATGTTGTTGGGGTTCTGTTGTGGGGGATTCCCTCCCCAGCTTTGCCCTTTCCTATGCTGTGCCTTGTGCATGTTAGATGTTGGGAGACTGTTCACCTTGTATGCTGCTGGGAAGCACTCTTCAATGGGAACTCTGCTGGGCCTTGATGACAGTGTCCAGTCCTGCTCTGCTGGGTAGAATGGCATGCCATTTACTGGATTTCTATCATCTAGACTTTCACATCATCTGATAAATTTGGGGCAGCTCCTGTCCCAGCTGGTGTGGGTGTTGTCCCTGCATGAGATGCAGTAAAGCTTGCCTCTATTTGCGCAAGTGTTTGTCCTGTGACTCTCACCATAGGTGCCACATGTATCACTGCTTTCTGGGCATTTGTTGGTGAAGTGTCCCCAGTGTCTGCATTTCATGTATTGAATGGGCTCCTGCTTTTGCTTCACTGGTCTAATCAAGCTTCTACATATACCTAGACCATCCCTGATTAGTGTGTGGCAGTATCCACCAATGAGAAGGACAAGATAGCATGTGTGTGGGTTTGACCCAATTGCCTGCATTCTGCTGGTTTAATCTACCTTGCTTTATGCAAGGTGTTTTGGGTGATCCTGTTAGCCTCCTCGACCTCCCTGAGGTGAGTAGCATTCTCTGGTTTGAAGGTTAGTGGGACTCTGGGGGCTACTATGTTGTGGCGGCTCCTAGCCAGCCGCAGGTTGTGCTTGTAGGTGCACAACACCTTCATGCACTCTAGCACTGTCTGGCTTCTGCACGTATCCTTGGTGAGGCGATAGAGCCTCCTGCGGTAGTCAGGCCGGTGCCCCAAGCTACCAGTCTTTGAGTCGATCAGGTACAATGGGTCATGTGTCTTCTGGTTGCATGCGAGCAAGGTACGAGCGATATGCGCATGTGTTGGTACACAAGTACTTGGGCTAACGCCCTTAGTGTACGACCCTAGATGTCCGTCTTGTAATACAAGTTCTACGATTTGTCCTCTACCCTTGATGGAGGTAGAGACGTGAAGATAGAGGGTTCACAAGTTAGAGAGGGAAGATGCAGACTAGGGAGTTCAGGGTAACAATGATAGGATTGCAAGACTCAAGTTAAGCTTAAGGCTTGATGGTCCAGAAGTACAGGTCTTATATACTACCTGGTACTAGTCAGTATGAGTCGTTGTATGACCTAGTCATAGTACAGTAAGTGATCAGTCATTCATACAGTAAGCAGCCAAGGGAGTCAGTAAGAGTCGTACAGTACTCAGTCAGAAGGAGTCGTTGAGGCTGCGTGCAGGAGTCAATCAGAGTCAGTGTGGCTATATAGGCCACCAGTATAGTACACAGTCAGTTAGGCTAAATATGGTAAGCTGAGTCACATATTTAGAGAACGGTCACTGGGTCTGGCACCTGACTGGTCAGGTGCACAATAAGTCACATGGTATCACGTGACAGGTCACATGCCTGGTCACGTGAGGAGTCTAGGGTTAAGATCAGGTCATCAGTCATGGGGTCATGGGAGCGGTCATGTGTTCCCCAGTCATGTGGCACCAAGTCAGGTGCACAAGTCAGGTGATAGGTTAGGTAATTGGTCAGGTGATGCGAGTCGAGAGATAGCAATGAGATCAAAAAATGGTGTCTGGATGCTACATATGTTGTATAGATGATCCCTTATGTCTGACCCTTTGGAGAAGGCATTGGCAAACATTTCTTCATTACCTGGCTCTCTTACCCAGTTCACTGCTTCCTTGCTGTTCAATGTGAAGAGAATCATGTTCTTCTTAGTCTTGTATATGGTTTCTACCCTAACCAGTGCTGGTTTAGCTGCCTTGACCATTTTGTCAAGGGCTTCATTGGCTTTGGATATTAGCTCTATGAGACTTTTCTCTAAAGTGTTTGTGCCTTTCTTGTCATATACAGTATATCAACAAGTATTTGTTTGGCCTTACACTCCATGTCCCCAAGAACCTTGGGGTCTATGCTGGTCTTGTGGGCTAGCACCTGTCTGGTCACCAGCTGTAAGGTAGCAGTAGTTATGTTGCCTTACACTGTCCAATCACAACCCCTTTCGGAAATTCATGAGAGGCACACATTGGTGTGCATAACCACAGATTGTGCATGGCAATAAGGACAGCATCACATGTCTATTGATGATGCACAATCATGCAGATGATGTGCAATCAACCCCAGTCAGTTGTGTGTGAACTGCACAATATGCACTAACATGTAGATGATGTGTGATCGACCTTGATCGATCGCACATGAACTGCATGAAGACTATATAGGATGGTGCATGATATGCACCACATATATAATGTGCAATCGACCTCATTATGTGGTTGTGCATAATTTAGATTGCCATGAGCGATGAATGAAGACATGTGCTAACTAGTAGCACATGTGAATAGGAGGGTCACCAATGGGTCCCTGCATAGATAGGTACAATAGATACATGATCATGTATATAAAGGGCTGCCCTCTTGTCTAGGAGGGGCAGACTTTTACCCTTACATTTAGCTTTCACAATAACCATTGATTTCCTCTGGTTCTGTTGTGACAAGCTCTTAGGAAATAAGTCAAAGCTTCTATCTAACTTATCATCTATATCCAACACACCACAGCATGTTACACTTTTTTGAACCTTCAAACAAAAGGTTTTTGGCAAAAGCGAAATTATATATTGCTATATCTCATACCTGCAGCACCAGCATTATTTAATGCTAGCCTGCTATCTAGAGAACCATGAGTGATGGTCCTGCCCATAATACTCAAGCTACTGCTTGAAATGTGCGCTGTACCTAGGCTAGTGTTGCGGCAGCTCCAGGAGCCAGAGCTAGCTGGGAGTCAAGCCACCTGAGCTGGCCCAGTTTTTTTTTTGAGCTGAGCCAAGCCATGGGTTTGGTTTCATATAGCCAAGCTGAGCTGAGCCAATCAAGAAGCTGGCTTTCTCCAGCTAGATTACAGCTCAGCTTGAGTAGGCAACCCAGCTGCTGTCTGTGTGCATAGTGCGTCATCTCTGAAATGCATTGCCATACCTACACTGGCTTCCAGCACTCCTGGTGCTCACCTGAGCATGTCAGGAACCATCTGGCTCATCCCTTATGGTTCCAACTCTTGAACCCTCAAGTACACCAGCTTATAACACCAACCCCCTCCCTATAGGCCTCTTCTACCATGACTAATGCTGTCCCTTGACCCAGGCAGAATCAATGATAGCAGCACGAGTACAATGTATAACATTGTGTGCACAAGGTTGGTTCATGGGTTCTTCACATGAGACTATCTTATCTTCACCTCTCCTTGCACCACCAGCTTATTGTCAATCCCACTGATGACTATTGCACCTTCATTATCACTCTGCCATCATTCACCAAATCCAACTCTCTTTTCCAAATGCTGCACCCACAGACTAGTGTTGCCACGGCTCAAGCCGATGTTTTTGAGAAATCAGTGATAGAAAATCGAATAAAATAGCGAAAAATATGAAAATAAAGAGGGAGATAGATTAGATCAAAAGCCATGGGGTCACTTAAGACGACTTTGTAATCTGACCAGCCGTTCAAGCAGGACTCGCTTTGACTTGATTTGGCAAAAAAAAAAGTGAAATCAAGTCAAAGCGAGTCCTGCTTGAATGGCTGGTCAGATTACAAAGTCGTCTTAAGTGACCCCACGGCTTTTGATCTAATCTATCTCCCTCTTTATTGTCATATTTTTCGCTATTTTATTCGATTTTCTATCACTGATTTCTCAAAAACATCGGCTCGAGCCGTGGCAACACTACCACAGACACAAGAAGGCCCTGCTCCGACTTGTCGCTCCCCAACACCCTCATCCATCCAATGCTCACGCCATGAATCGGTCACCCTCCCCTCACAATCATCCATTCAACCATCCCCTAGGATCCCATGTCTTCTGCATCCCAACTGTCTGTCCAGCCCATCATGATCTGCCATGACTTGGTCCTTGTGGTACCACCTTGCAGAAACTCTGTCTGCTTCAATCTCCTGTTCCATGCTCATGCAGTACTTGCCAAGCTCTAAGAGTTCGCCTGATCTGGTGTTACCCAAGGCTGCAACTGCGTTATTGATGAAGGGGCCCAGGAGCATAGTGACTGGGAAGACAAAGATGTGTATGAAATCAGAGAGGAGCAAGAGGACACTGGGATGAAAACCGATATGGACGAGAGCATCTCAAGGTGATGGGACAGCATGAGGTGGGACAGCTTGTGGGCAAGCAGCATCTCAAGTTCGGCTGTCTGCTCCAGCATCAGATGGTATGTCCACATTGGCATTGGGCAGGGCAGCGAAAAAAAGGCTACCAAAGAGCCTGGACCAGAGCGATGTGCCACGACCACTGTTGCTGCTGTTAGGGGATCCTGCTGGTGCAGCCAATTTGTTCTTCAAGAGGATGTCATCAAGGAAACCAGAAAAGATGATGATGCCTCCTGTACCATCTCAGGTCTGTCTGGCCCAAAACCATACGAAAACGCGTTGCGGGCATCAGGGTCATTGACGACAATCAGAGAATATGGCAGGCTGGTGATGATATGCAATAGGGCAGACTGGTTGCTGTGCATTAGCTGGCATACGTATTCAGCTGCATGGAGTTGTGGGCACAGGGAGTACTCTGTGGGAGGAGGCAGCAGGATGTTGTCGTCACCTCGTTCAAGCCAACAGGCGCTAGGGACCTCATGTCGCCCAGCTTCGGTATCACTGCCTCAAGGCTGTGGGGGGTGTCCTTGGCCCAGGTGTAGCACCAGTCAGGGTGGTACAATCTTGGGGCACTGTGCTTGGAGATCATCTTGGTGATGGCTCAATACCAGGCTACATGTGGAGGCACTGTGGAGGCCTGCCTCAACCACCCTTGGCCATTCACCACCACAACTCCATGAATGTTGCTTCCCAACCCCCCGCTCCCATACCAAGGGCAACGGATCCACTGCCCATGGCAACCCCTTCCCCTCAAGTCCCGATCCCCATGCACAAACGGCGCAAAGGCTGGCACAACCATTCCCTCGTTGTCAAGCATCCAGTTGAGCGAGGTGACTAGGGATATGTTCCCCATCTGTGATGATCTGACTGATGCCAAGGATGATGATGTCTTTGCTCCATCCACCCCCACCCATCCTAAGGCTGGCCATGTCACCTGGCAGCAGTCACCAGTCTATGATGATGGTCTCTACACTGTGCCATTGACCAGCACTTTCTTGAGCTTTCCATTCCACCCCAAACCGACATCCTCACCCACCTTGGAGTGCAAGCAGCAACATGTCTGTTCCCCAAGTGAGGGGGTTTTCAATCTCTCCATGGATGAGGATAACACATCCTCCACTCTTTCTGATGATTCTACCAAGCTCAAAGCCAACTATGATCTCCCTCGTTGCCACATCTCTTTGGCAGCCTCCATGCCTTTGGGCAGCAAGAGGGACTTTTGGGCTACTTCCAAGTTCCAGAACTTGCCTAGCCCAGATGTCCTGCCTGTTCCCGCCTCTAAGGGCCAGGCTGCCTTGCATTGAGTTGCGGCATCCTCCAGGTAAGTTGTATAAGCATTGTTAAAGCACTTATTGTCTCACTGCCAGTATCCAGGTTGAAATTTCATCGGTTGCCTTGAGTCCAACCCATTGGGATCTTCATTCAAAGACCCTGGACTTGCATCGATCAATTTATTTCCTTAATATCAACCTTGGCATTGCTTTTTTCTTCCCGATATCATCATTTCCTCAACATCTAGTTCTTGTGCCCTTGCCTCCCTGTGGTTATTGCATTCACCCCCTGCCACCACTCTCGCTCTCAATATGCAGCTCAATTGCAGATCATACACGCTCAAGGGTGTTGATGATCTGCATGTATCCACATCGCTATTCAAACACTGGTTGTGTGAACTGGTTGACCTGCTCATACCTCCAGAGATGTACAACAACTGCATCGTATTCGCAAGTGATGCAGAGGTGTGCTGTGCCACTGTTGAGCAGCTGCTGACAGCCAACTGCCACATGGTGCTGTTCATTATCAGCTTGCAACTGTTCCTTAATGGCTGCCATTAAGATGATGAGTGCAAATCTCGCCTTGGTTATACATGACACCAAAGCTGCTGCAATGTGGGTCTGACTTGATTTCTGTCATACTCAACAATGCCCAGTGAGTGTTTGTTTGTCTGTCTCAAGATGACACAATTTCCAGAACACTTGCCACTGACTGACTGTATCCCAATACAGGTGCGAGCAGGCTTTTGTGCACAATCTCTTATTGCACCTCAAGTGTGGTGAGATTGACCCCCAGTATGCTCCTATGCACAGACATGGTGCTGTCTCTTCTACCGCTCTACCGCATATGTCTGGATCACAGAGCCACCATGTGCATCTCTTATCATGCGATTTCCTTGCATCATGGATACCAACCCCGATTAGCAACAGAGATTATCAACTGCCATGGATATCATTTCATTTTTTCATGGCCTGTATTCTTAATATTGCTACTGTACTTTCATAAACGCTATTTTCAACTCAGGCCCTTGGGGTCACTTTCTGATCGCCAAGTACTTGGAGCACATCATCTCTTCTATGTTTGCCCTTTCCTGGACAGAGGGCTAATCCTCCTGAGTTAAGCTGGACTTGCCCAAGTTACCAGCAAGGGAATGGGAACGCTCAAGGCATTCCCATATGATAGAGACAGAGCATGGTGGGTATTTCGAGACTGTTTATAGCTGCGTCCTTGCATAGAGGAAGGGACAAAAATGACAAAAAGGGAGAAAGGAGTGCCTACCTTCTGCACACAGGTAATTGTGTATGGATGAGTGGATGACTGCAAGGCCATTGGCATGTCACGACGGTGCGAAGAAGACACAATTGGGGCCTCCAGCAGCCACGGTGTGTTGTGGCACTTGGAAAGCCTACTTTCTGCTTTGCCTGACACACATGTGATCTCCCCCCTCAGACTGGCCTGTCTCGATGCATGCAAACTCACCACATCACATTTTCCCCACATGCCCCTCCTCTTCTCCACTTGCACTGCCTCCTTGTCCTTGTCCCTCTTGTCTTGCCTGTCTTTCACCATTGTTGTCAAGAGATCAAAGTCATGCCTCAAACAGCCAAGCCGCCCTGTTCGCTGCACCCCAGTCCTCTTGGCTGATAACTCGCGGATTGCCCATGTCGCCTCAGCTGACTTCAAGATGTGAAAAGCCATTGGCCCACATTGCACACACCTCACGCTGCCCTTGCCGACCATACCTCAGTCTGGACTCTTCAAGAACTGGAAGGGTTTTTGGGTCGTATATAGGATCGCCAGATTTTATTGTGTATATTTTCGACCTTATTTCATTTTAGACTTGTCTGCTCTCCAATTCCTGGTTTCCCCATTCAATCTAGAGTTTATCCTTGATATTCGCCATGATGCCCCTTACCCTTGTCGCCTTTGCACTTGACGTTGTGCTCCTCACAACTATTCAGTAGATTTTCACATTTTTTGGACACAGACTTTATTGCATATGACACCACACAGTCTGTCGCCAGCAGTATCTCTGAACCATTCATCTAGTTAGCTTTCCCCCCTTCTACTCACTTCTGTGCATAGAGTACTTGTTGTGTAAGGACCATGCTCTGCATAATAAACCCCGCATCTGGCTTTGTCAAGAGCTAGGCAATTGCGGCCCATCCTCCTATCCTTTCTCGTTTGTGTGCTTCTGAGGGCAACTGTGGCCCATTTCCTTCTCTTTCTCTGTGTGCTTCTGTTTGACTGCCCTTGCCATTGTCCATCCTCACTGTAGCTTGCTGCCACTATCGCCACTACCACCATTATCTATCACCATCGCTGTTGCCATTGCCCCATCTTGACAATGTCTCAGGGGACTTGCTAACGTCGATGTCAACACACCAACATCCACACTTCTCCCATTTTCATTGTCTGCACATTCTTGCTAAGTTTGGGAATGTGGCCTCTAGCTTTCTCTCTCACATCTGGGACAACTCTCAAACTCACACATAGACCCAGTGTCTACCTTACACTTGCTTTCATATTTGAGTACAGATATATATGCAGGGGCTTCATAGTTCATTGACAAGAAAGTACATTATAAACAATTTATGGTAATGAATACAAATGGAATGTTTTCAGGGAGGTTCCAACATGGGACTTTGCATGAGCACAGGCATGTTCACAAGCAGCCCGCACCTGTGCTCCTTGCTCTCAACCCTTGCCCTCTTCCGGCTCACGTATGCGTCAGTCAGCAGGCAACGAACATGTCAGGCTTTGGGAGATGTACCCATCATGTGAGAAGCTGTGCTTGGGTGAGCGGCTGGGGACGAAGTACAAGCCCATGTAGCCATCTTCTCCTACCTGAGACATGTGCAACAAACAGTGTGTGAGAGAGCGTGGCCATGAGGAGCGCACTTTGGCAGGGCCATAACCAAACGAATGTGGGACTACATTGGTTCAGTGTTATTGTACCTTCGTGCTGGAGGAGCGAGACAACAACAAGGATGGTGTAGGGGAGGGGTCCTCATGGGCTGAAGTGGGGAGGTGTTAGTAGAGGGATGGGACAGACACACCTTGAGTAGGATACCAATGGCTAGAGTTTTTTGCACAGGGAGAAACAGTCCTCAAAGATGGCGAACACTGACATCAGAACATGAAATTAAGCAAGCAAGCAGTGGGCACTCACTCATTGGAAAGAGTAGAGGTTGGGACTGTTCAGGATACAGAAAGAAAGTGGGTCAGCAAGAAGACAAGCATGACAGGGTATGCTCAAAACATGGGGGCCTTCCTCCAATACATTATGGCGGTGGCACCAGCTCAACATCCAGCATATTCAGCGGAGGGAGGATGGTGCAAAATTGGGGGGTCAGCTGGTTGACTGTGCATGTATGGATTGGCGATGGACCCACACAAGGTGAGGAGCGATGTCAAACTTGCATTTGCATTGCATTGGGTGTGAGGAGGCATTGCATGGTCCTACTCATCAGAGAGTCACCATGAGTTGAGCAAAAAAGTCAAGTTTGCAAGGAGGACTGGTCAGGACACAAAAAAATGGGAGCCTGGTGGGACACCCACTGGTTGGAGAGGGTGAGGACAGGTAGTGTATGGCCCAAGACTGAGTTGCTGTGCCGACAATACCACCTGGCGGGGGGTGACTTGCGATGGTTGCGGCTGCGACCACTTTGACTGTTGTTGCATCAGTCATCATCTCTGCAAGGAGAGGTGGGGATGGGAACAGGCCATCATCGTGTCTGTGGTATGGTGAGTCCCAACGGGGACAGGCTGGTGGCAATGGCAATGGCAATGGTGTCTGATGCATCAAAGAGCAAAAAAAAGGTGGTAACTTAGCCGGCTTAGCTGGCCCAAGCTGGCAGTAAGCTGGCTCACTGGGAGTTGGCTAAAATGGGCAGCTCAACCACCTGCGGCTCAGCTCAGCTAGTGTTGCAGTTGGCTCTGGCTCTGGCTTTAGGCGACAATTAGCCAGAGCTGCCACAACACTAACCTGGGTGTGTGAGAGTACTACTCCTTATGAGGAGTATCCAGCACCCAAACAAGGTGATGTGCCCGCACATCTGGACAGCACAATCACTTGTGAAGAGAGCATTCTCACTTCACTAATGAACTCTCCGAGTGGTGATCAACCCAAAAGGAGTACCTCTCCTGAAGGGAGCATCATGAGCAAGCATGGGACCATCCATGAAAACATCTATGAACAGGAACAGTCATTCACAACTGCTCCTGGGAGCCTGGGTCCTTCTATAGAACCTGTAGGATACCAAGCACCCTCCCCTGCAAACACAGGGTGTGCACCAAGCCCTTCATCGCATGATGAAGAGAGGATGGTTACCACTCCCTTGGCATTGGCTGAAGAGGAGTGGATGCAGGTGAATGAGCAGCTTACCCATTGGTCCTACCTCGCAGAAAAGAACAAGGCTGATGTGATGGATTACAGAAGAGAAGTAAATGACCTTCAATTGAAGGTCACAGAAACTTGTCAGGAGCTTAAGACCAAAGTCACCAATGTGTACCATAGCTCCAGCAAGGTCTTGGACACCATATGAAGGATGGTCAGTACCCTCTCCATCACCTTGTGCCCAAGCAACCCAGGCAATATTTGCTGATCAAGGTTCCAATGAAGAAACAGTGGATTTTGAGTGTTGAGTAAATGCTTGAGCCCGCTTCAAGAATCCTCAACCCATCAAACAATCAATGGAGGAATCAGGCCCTTCTCCCAGGATTAGGGATTGGGCCCCTCATATGGAACAGTATGAAAGGCAGATGGCAGAGTCTTGCACACACACAGCTTCTAAAAGCCCATGTGCACAAATGAGTGGACCCCCAACCCAGGTCCAAAACAAACCAGAGGAGAACTCAGACTTTGGACACAATGAAGGTGCTGAGGAGAATCAGCAGAATTGTGGAAGCATAGAGCCGTGAGGCCTCAGCCAACATGATCATACTTCCAACATGAGTCCAGCTCCTCCAATAAGGCCCATATACATTATGCTGGACCAAGATTATGCCCACCGCTCAATAAGTGCACAGCCACAACAGGTGGTTGGCCTGATAACAATATCAGGCTCAACCCAAGGATGATCACTAGCAATGACCACACCAACAATGCCCATACAGGGACAGGTGGGGCAAACTATTGTGTCAATCATCCTGGCAATGCCTATTCCAGGAGAGTCAGATCATGAGATCAACATGATCAATGCCTTAAGGAACCACATCAGAGATTCACTGATGGGTATCCCAAACAACCTCCCTGAAATTAAGGGACTGCAAGCCAAGTTGCCTGAGGCCTATGACAGCGAAGATGACTTTGATCGTCTTGATAGGTGGTGTTACAATCCACCCTATTTTTCACCTCGATCGTACCCCTCAGCATCCACCCCAGAGCCCCTAGCCAAGCCATTACCAGTCCTGCCATCATTACCACCCAGTGAACCACCCAAAGATGTCGCTATGCAACTACCTACGCCCGTCCAGCCACCTGTCCAGCCACCAGTCAAACCCCTCATCCCTATCCCATGGAACATCCACTGAAGGGAGTACTCCTCAATGGAGATGTACCAAGAGCCAACCCCAGTAGAGAACCCGCTGGAAGATCCAGACAGCCCCATGGAGGACGCACCACCTTTAGAGCCAAAGCCAGTCACACACTACGAACCTGATATCCCCAGAGGCCAGATGTATACCTTATCCCCGGAAGAGTCCCCTATCGAACCATGGCAAGCATACCTCACCCAGCCCAGCAGCCCTGTATCCCACAAGCATTCCTTGTCACCAACAAGTCCCTCGTCTGCACCTATACGCCAACACACCAGTAGAGAAGGCAGCTATCAGTCAATCATGCCTGCTGCCTTGTTGCCTATAGTCAGCACCTCGCCCCAAAGTCAGGGCCACCAGTCGACCTCTTCAGAAGAGTCCGCAGACAATCCCTCAGCCATGCAGAGCTCTGCAGAAGACATGGATAGCGACATGGCCCTTAATTGGGTCGCCATTAAGTCTGACTACCATAAAGGGTAGCTGCTTACTTCAGATGCCCATTAGACCATAACGGGTGCGTAGCAACCAAATCACCTTGGATCAATCTCAAACTTCATCGTCATGATCGCATCATGATGATGCTTCCCTTCTCAGAATGACCCGTCATTACTAGTACCTGGTTAAGGATAGATTAGGCAATCCCCTGACATATGATTTCACTCTCACTTCATCCCCTTTGTAACACTCATACAGACCGCAGCACTTGGCCGTGGATATCATGACGATACAGATAGCTCCGTCACTACTAGTAGTACCTGTCCTAGTAGTCTTGGTCCGTGCGCAGACATGCCTGTATATAAGCGCTCTGTATTTCAACAGTCAAGCCTTAAGCTTGACTTGGTTTCCAATACAACCATTGTCAATCCCTTCAGACCCTCTACTTGTTTGCCCAGTACACTCTGAGTCATCTCTAGCAGCACTAGAGAACTCTACTTGTTTGATAACTTGCCACCAGTACAAATCTTAGTACAAGTCGTACTATCAAGGCCCGTTGCAGCCTTAACAGGTGGCTTCAAGGCCTATTGAGATTCTTTAAGATCCACTGCCTCATAGGGGCAGACAAAGACATAGACTGGGTCCTGGTAATAGGGACCTGTCTAAAGGGAAAGGCTGAATGATGGTTCAGCCATGAGGTAGAATGTCCAAAATGCAGGACTCACAATTGGACGTTTGAGTCAGTAATAATTGCACTATATTGTGCATTTATAACCACTGCTACAGCACAGAAAGTGATGGGGGAGTACTTGAATGTCAAGTACTCAAAGGCAGAAGGAATATTAGGCTTCCATTGCAACCTTGTCATGTGGGCCGGGTGACTTGCCCAATACCCAGATGACTACTCCTTTAAACAAAGAATTATGAACAGCCTGCCATCTGATTGTCTGTACCACCTGACAATGTATGACAAGCTTACAGCTGAGCATAGTTCCTTGGAGGACATCATGCAACAAGCATGATACTATAAGCAAACCCAAGCTTCACTGAAGGTAGGGCATAATATTGAGTGGCAGCCCAATCAAGGCTCCTCAATGCCTACAACAAGTGGGCAACAGAGGACAGTGGGGTTATGCAAACTGCAGTGTTTGTGCAACCTACCAGCTAAGCTGCCACAAGGCAGGAGTGGTGTGAGTTATGGGACATGAAACTAGCGCCCAGCCCCACAGCCTGCCACAGGGAACTGCAGTAGGCCTACAGCCCCAATACCATCAGCCTTGAAGGGAGATACTTCGAAGCTGACATGTTACAAATGTGGCAAAGTTGGCCACATCGCATCTGACACCAAGTGTCCACAGTATAAAAAGCCTGAGCAGCGACAAATTTTTGCCACTTAGGTTTTGGATGATAGGTCAGATAGCAAGCAGCCAAACCATATGGGGCTTCCTGAAGAAAGCAAGGAAGCTCCAGAAGAAGTTGAGGGAAACCTTGACAAGGAGCCACCCAAGCAGGATGACTGCCCAGAAGGCTCCCAGTATGATGACAAAGAGTTGTTCTATGAAGAATATGACGGCTACACACTGCCATCAGACAATGAGAAGCCTGTTTACATTCAGGCTATGAGCACTAAGGGGGAAGAAAGCACTAGCTCTGCCCTTGAAAGCAAATGCTCTAGTTCTGCTCCCAAAGGAGAGAGCTCCAGCAGTACTGCCATGAAGTTTGAGGATGTAGACTGGAAGTCTCATTGGGAAATGTTGCGGAACTGTTTTCAACAAGTGCCTTACATGGGAAGCAACCCATGGGAGTTCACTCCCCAAGATGGAATTATGCATGTACGCAACTGCAAAGTGTGTGCAAATTTCAAGGAGCACATCCTCATCTTGGAGCTCATACACAGCAAGAAAGATTCTTCTGCTGGGAAAATCTGAGACCAATATGAGCAAGGACTCATCCATCTTGGATGGGACTTGGCTTATGAAGGAGGGTGTTTATCTCAAACAGAAGTAAATGCCATTGAAGCCCTAGAATAATGAAACCACCAGCAAACACTGTGGTTAGAGGTGTCACACACGATGAATCATGACTATAAAGTCAAGATCAAGGAGCTCTTGGACAAGCTTGCTTGTAAATGCTTGGACCTTGAACTCCAGGGCAAGGAGTCCGAAATTTGGTTTAACCAATTAATGGAACTCCAAAAGCAATACAAGAAGTTGGAGAACAAACTGGCTAACAGCCAGCCAAATGTTCCATCTTCATCTAGCAATGAAGACATACACATGAGGTTGGCAACCTCTGACGATAGTAACTTGAGCCAGACCGAACATCCTGAAAGTTTGTTGATAGCCAGTGTGGGAACCATGTCTCAGGATGAGCCGATGGGACCTCCAAGTCCAATGGTTGATATCATGGACAAGGAGACCATTTGTGTCACAGCTATGTCAGAACTTCCAAGTCTGATGGACAAGCTTGCAGATGGGATTCCCCATGCAAGCTCAGAAGATATCATTTACGTAGCAGCAGCATGCGATGATACTAATATACCACAAGAATGAGAGTTCCATGCAGCTCAGTGAACTAGCAGTGTGACTGGGAAACACCCCAAACCTTCAACCAGTGATTGTCATTGCATGGCAGCACTGGTTAAAGTTAATGGCCTTGAGGCATATGCCCTGTTGGACACAGGGAGTACTGCCATCTTGATATCACATGACTTTGCCCAAGTGGTGAAGCTCAAGGTTTTCCAATTGGAAAACCCAATCCTTCTGCAACTAGGAACAGTTGGAAGCCATTCCATGATAAACTTTGGGGCCAGATCTTGTGTGGAGCTGGGGACCATAAGTGACGATGACGCCTACTTGGACGTTGTCAACATTGACAGATATAACATGATTGTCGGTATCCCGTTCCTACGCAAGCACAGATTCATCCTGGACTTCGACCAGGATATCCTAAGTAGGTGAGGCATGAAAGTTCCAACCTTGACTTCTGGTCAAGAGGATCTCATGCTTGCCAAGAAGTGAGCATTGCGAGTACATGTGCCTATCATACCAGGTGGGTGAACAGTTTGTGTGACACATTGAGGACCACCCAGCCAAGTGGCACCCTTGCAACAGAATACAAGCTGCAGCCTGGGCAAAGGCAAACCTCCCCTTGAGGGGGGGGAGGAACAACGTGTTCAAGCAATGGATGCTAGCCAGGAGACTCTTTGCGATGGAAAGCAAGAGTCTGTCAATCATCAGGAGACTCTTTGCAATGGACAGCAAGAGTCAGTCAAACTCCAGAAACTTCACGACCATTGGTTTGTGAAGTATGCCAACATTCTTAACAGAGTCCCACCAGAACTCCCTCTGCTAAGACAAATAAACCACCAGATCCCACTTATTGACAATGGCAAGCAGTATTACTATCACTTGCCTTGCTGCCCTGACACTATGAAACTGCAACTCATGGAGAAAATGAAGCAGTATGTGGGTGTGGGATGGTGGATCCCAAAGGCAGTGCTGCAAGCAGCACTGCTCCTGTGCATCCTGAAGAAATTGGGAAAGCTTAGAATGGTTGTGGACTGTTGATAGCACAATGACAATACTGTCAAAGACGTCACACCATTCCCAGATCAAGACCAGATCCAGATGGACATTGCACAAGCGAAGTTTCGCTCAAAATTTGACCTGTCCAATACATATGAACAAGTACGCATTGAACTGGAAGATGTTCATAAAACTGCCTTTGCGATGGTCTACAGGATGTGCGAGAGCAACATCTTACAGCAGGGTGACTGTAATGGTCCTGCTACCTTCCAGCAGTTAATGACTGCTATCTTCTGAGATAAGACTGGCATATTTGTGCACATCTATCTTGATGATTTATTTGTCTTCAGCATATCAATAGAAGACCACAAGAAGGATCTTGAATATGTTTTCAAGAAGCTCCAAGAGTTTCACCTCTTCCTTGAGAAAGTGAAGTGTGATCTATACTCAAAGCATATGGATTGCCTTGGCCATCTAATTGATGACCAAGGTTTATACACGGATGCAGACAAAATGGCACACATCCATGAGTGGTGCACACCCAGGAATCTCAAAGATGTCCAGCGATTCCTGGGTCTTGTACAGTACCTGGCCCATTTCATGCCAGATGTCACAGCCTATACTGGTCCACTCTCTGCGATCTGCAGGAATGGCCAGCCCTTCTATTGGAAACCACTCCATGAGGCATGTTTCAATTACATTAAGGTAATTGCTTGTAAATTGCCCATTCTGAAACCGATTGATCCAGATTCTAGTGATCCGATTTGGGTTATCTGCGACGCATCTATGTCCAGCATAGGTACGATGTACAGCCAAGGGGAAACCTGGCAGACATGCCATCCCACAGGCTTCATGTCTAAAAAGTTCATGGCCATGCAGATGAACTACCAAGTATTCAAGATGGAGACAATTGCCATTCTTGAAGCACTCCTCAAATGGGAGGATAAACTCCTTGGTTGAAGAATCCTTGTGGTCATGGACCATAAGGCATTAGAATTCTTTAAGACACAAAGGCATCTTAGCAATAGACAAGCACAATGGATGGAATTCCTAGCACAATTTGACTACAACATCACATATGTCAAAGGTGAGACAAACCTGGTGGCTGACACCTTGTCCAGATACCATGAGAATGACCACTGGGACAAAGCAACTAACAAGTCCCAGTATGTCAATGCAGACTTGTGCCTCAACCCAGAAGGAGAAGATCTCCCTTGGGTCTGCTTTGAGGAAACTCAAGCAATGTGCAAGTTGGGTGTTGACCCCTATTTATGCCCACAACATCAATGATGAGTGCCATGGAAGGCGGATGATCCAGTATCATTCGCACCAAAGTGCCCCATTGTAGAGGCCATTGAGGAGAGGCAGTGTGACACAGCTGCACTTGCTGCCCATAAAGAACATGGGCACAGCCCAGTGCCTGTGCCACCACCTCCGCCAGATGACTCCTCCAACCCCAACAGTCAAGGAGTCCCTTGGACATCTCCCAGACCTTCACCCCCAAGTTGAAGGGGATCTGTCCATACTGGAGAGCATCAAGAGTGGGTACCAAAATGACCTGCTTTTCTCTAAGGTCCTCAACAATGTTGGGCACCACAAAAACTTTGAGGTCTTATGTGACCTCCTATACACCCACAATCGCACAGATGCCTCTGTGCTTTGCATACCATCCATTGTCCATGACAAACGATGGATCACTGAAGTCATGATATCCCAAGCACACACAGTGCTGGGGCATTTTGGGCCACAAAAGACAGCAGACTATGTGCAGCATCACTACTGGTGGCCATGCATCGGACAGGATGTCAAGCAATACTGCAAGATGTGCCCTGTTTGTCAAATGATAAAGTCCAGCACCCAGAGAGTGCCTGGACTTTTGCACAGCCTGCCAATCCCCTTGCAACCTTGGGAATCGATAGCAATGGACTTCGTCAGCCCATTCCCAGAGTCCGGTGACTGCGACTACCTATGGGTGGTCATCTGTCCCTCACCTCAACAGTGCACTTAGTGCCCATCCATACAACTACAACTACAAGTGAGCTTGCTCAGTTGTATGTTTGCAAGATAGTCTGTCTGCATGGACTTGCTGGAACTATTGTCTCAGACAGGGACTCCAAATTCACATCCAAGTTTTGGCATGAAACTCACAGGCTTCTTGGCACAAAGCTCTTGATGTCAATGTCATTCCATCCTCAGATGGATAGTACATCAGAGCAAGCAATTTGCTCAGTTGCCCAGATTCTCTGGGTGATAGTATGACCAGACCAGCAGGACTGGCCTGACAAGATCCCTATGGTAGAATTTGCCCTGAATTCTGCTATTAGCAGCTTGTCTGGGTTCACCCTGTTTGAGCTTAATTATGGGTATACACCTAGTATAAACCCAGGGATCATGCCAGAACCATGTGCCATACCCAGTGTCAGACATTTCATCAAACGCACACTGCAGAACCTTGCAGATGCGCATGACGCAATCATTGAGAGCCAAGTGTGCCAAATGCACAATGCTAATTGTCACTGATGTGAAGGCAACACCTTTACAGCAGGCAATCTGGTATTTGTGTCTACTACAGACCTATCGCTCCTGAAGGGATGCGCACACAAACTTTTACCAAAGTTTGTCAGTCCATTCAAAATACTCAATGCCCAACTGAGTATATCTACCTATAGGGTCGAGTTGCCAGCTCAGCTACAAGCACAGAACTTGCATGACTGGTTTCACAGGAGCAAGATTTGCCCTTATCACACAAATGATGATGTGCTGTTCCCACATTGGGAAGCACACATGTTATATGACTATGGCACCCCTGACGACCAGGAGTGGCTCGTAAATGAGATCATTGCTCACAAGTAGGACACGGGTCACTTATTGTTCCAAGTACACTGGAACATGGGCGACACCACTTGGGAGCCACATGAGGCCTGCAAAGATTTGCAGGCCCTGGATGATTATCTTGGACTCATTGGTGTCCAAGATCCTCATGATTTGCCTTGTAAAGGCAAGCCACGTGAATGAGTACCATTCATGGCAATGAGCTGCCTTGCATGGCTGATTAAGGGGGATCTACCATACAGGAATGCCCCAAGATAAGCATGCACAATCCATTGATACCATGATCAATCATGCCACATCAAAAAAAGTTTATGCCAACCTCTTGCCTGACTTATAATCAGGACTTACCAGTACAGCATGACCCTTCAACATGCCATTCCATACATTGCCACCTCACCACACCGTTTCAACTCCATGCCATCCAACCAACCACCCCCAACCCCCGCCTCTAACCAGGGCAGTGACACTGGCCCATGGCAATACAAAGCCATGTTGTGACTTGTATCACACGATACCCACACCTGCACTACATGCTCGGCATGGCAAACTCATTACACAAAGTCTGCTATAGATGACAAACCCACCCTCATCAAGGCTGAGAACCAGCATCGCAACATCATCCACAGTGATCTTATCATGGAGAATCTCAGCATGCACCAGCAGCTCAAGTTGCTGCAAAGGTAGCAAGACGATCTCTGACATAAGAACGACTCACAACAGGACACCACCACATCCTTGCATTGCGAGCTTGACACTGTTTGCATGGACCTTGAAGATACACATCGCTGCCTCCGCTCAGCTGACAATGAAATCATCCACACACATGACATCACTGACAACATTGAGCATAAAGTGGACAAGGCCATTAGCAAGCTGAAGGAGGAGAATGAAAAGCTCTGCCTCCAGCTCAAATGGGGGCACACCCCACACTGATGCAAGTTGCCTTGCCACAATTCCCTATCCATGTCCCTGTCCCATTCTCACCACACCTCCAGCCACACCTCCTGCCACACATCCCCCATGGCCAAGGACCGCAGCCATGCCTCTCACTGCCTATCCCCTATGGCTGAGGACTGCAACGATGTGCCTTTGCACAATGTCGTGGACCCACTGCACCTTCTCTCAAGGCTGACCGTGCATTCCACAGCCACCTCTTCTGCTACCTTGCTCCCTCTCAGGGAGCTACCACAGCCATCGCCCATCATCCCTTCACCCTCTGAGGGCACAGACCTTGCTTCATGGATGATGGACACCATCAGCCTTGTGCTCCTTGGTGATGATCGCAAACCCACCACTCCCTTTATCAAGAGTGTTGGCTTCTATGCATCGCTTCCCATGCTTCAGTTCTATGGGTGCTGTTACAGGTGCACCATGATCAATCATGCTGGGATGTTCGACTACTCCAGCCTGTTCTTCATCTTTGCAGACAGACAGCTTACTGAGCGCAGCCCCTCCTTCATCACCATGCTACTCTGGAGGGAGTTCATCCAGAGTCATGAGGTGAGCATCAGAGCTGGCATTCCCATACCCATTATGGACCTCATTTTTGGGGGGAGGAATGGGGTGCTGATATCGCCATGCAATCCTTCCAATGAAGCTGGCATCACAGCCCTTCTTACAATGCTGTCAAGGCATGCACACACCAAAGGGTATATCAACCACATCCAGAATACACTGCCAGAATTGCATAAAGAATGCCATCAGAAGGCTCTCAAGCTCTGGGCCGGGCTCCAGGATGCACAATGTGAGGAGCAATGCAAAGGGTGCATTGCAAGCAGCAGAGTACCTCCTCTGCCAAAGGAGCCCTTGCCCCATGTCAGCACCACCATTTGGAAGAAATGGTTACAAAACATGCATGAACACCCTTGAACAGAGAGCCAGTTCACATTTAAAGGAGTACCATTTGTCTGTAATGGATACTTGAATGGGCACATTGATGCCACAAGGGCCCTCCTCGCCCTGCTTCTGCTGTTGTCCAAGAAGTCATGCCTGGGAACCATCCATGGTCCGCTTTGGGATGCGTTCCTTTGGTCAGCAGCCATGCTGCTCAATGTGCATGGCATGTATGGAGAGACCATCACATGTCTTTGCTTGACCATTGTGCCATAGTGCTGTGCCCACTTTTACAACCCATCCAAGTTTGCTGATGAGAGCCATCTCAACTGTGAACATGTGGCACACTTCCTGGCAAGCGTTGGTATGACTGTGGCTGAAGCAGAGACATGGCAACAGTGGGCAGCAGCCTATGTGGACATGTCACTCACAGAGCATCCAGAGGATGTGCTACTACAGGATGTAATGTGGGATGCATGTGTGTGCATTGATGCAGACCACAGCCTGGTCCTCAAAAAGGTCAACCCAGGCACCCCAGGATACTATTCCCCTGTCCTCAAGCAGTCCCGTGCTCAATGTGCCACATGGCGCACAGCCTACCACTCAAGGGAGAACTTGTCCCCCAATGCTAAAGTGGGCCCTTCTGCTCCCATGGGTAAAGAAGCCCCTGCATCTCTGGTTCACCCAGAGGATGCTAGAGAAGGCAAGGCTGCATACACTAATGAGCAGGAGGACAAGGACACTCAGATGGGCCCAGCCTAGAGTAGCCATCTTGTTGAGCACTATACAAGTATCTTATGTGTACTTGAACTCATGGTACCTATGTATATGGTACCTATGACAATACTATCACTGCGTGATTCCTTCCTTACTGTGTGATATGTCTTTTGTGGGGGAGGGTGCAAGGCAGTAGTAGTTATGTCACCTTACACTGTCCAATCACAAGCCCTTTCAGAAATTCATGAGAGGCACACATTGGTGTGCATAACCACAGATTGTGCATGGCAATAAGGATGGCATCACATGTGTTAAGGCTGCAATGGGCCTTGATAGTACGACTTGTACTAAGAGATGAACTGGTGGTGAGTTACTTGAAGAAGTGGAAGTCTCTAGTATTGCTAGAGATGACTCTGAGTGGCTTATGTAATAAGGTGGGGCAAAGGGGGCACAAAGGGAAGAGTGACAACTAGTTGTATTGGAAACTAAGTCAAGCTTAGGGCTTCACTGTCGAAATACAAGGCGCTTATATACAGGCACGGCCGCGCACGGGCCACTACTCTAAAGATAGGTAGTTCTAGTCAAGAGGGAGCGATCTGTATCGTATGGTAATCCGCGGACAAGTGCTGTGGTCTGTATGAGTCGAACAATAGAATGATGGTAAGGACAATGGAAAGGATCAGGGAATTGCCTAATCGATCCTAGACAATGGCGGCGTAACAAGAATAGAAGCGTCGTCGTAATGCGATGATGACCACGAGGTTTGAGGCCAATCCGCGGAGATCTGATCTCCGCATGCCCAATACGATCTAATGGGCATCTAGAGTAAGCAGCTACCCTTTAAGGTAGTTGGTATTGATGGTGACCCAGTTAAGGGCCATGTTGTTATCCGCATTGTCTGCGGAGCTCTGCGTGGATGAGGAAGTGTCTGCGGATCCTTCTGAGGATATGGTCTGATTGCCTTGGCTCTGAGGCGAGGTGCTGGCTATAGGCAATGAGGCAGTAGGCGTAATTGAATGGTAACTGCCTTCACGACTAGTACGTTGTCGTATGGACGCTGAGTCAGGACTTGTAGGTGACACGGAGCGTTTGCGGGACACAGGGGGAGAGGGGTCTTCATGGTACTCCTTCCAGGCTGGGGCTGTGGTCCTTTCCGGATGCAAGGTATGAGTGTTGCCTCCAGGAATATCTGGTAGATAGTATATGGTTGGCGCGTCCTCTATAGGGCTGTCTTCTAATGGGTGCTCTGGTATAGGTGGCTCTGTATAGTGCTCCATTGAGTGCTCTCGATGATGGGTGCCCCAAGGGACAAGGGGGACGTTTGGTATGGGTGGCGATAGATCAAAGGATGGATAGATAGACATTGCAGGGGAAGGTGGTCGTGTCATAACGACTTGGGATGGGCTGGTCCATTGAGGTGTGACTGGTCTGGTCTGCTCTGGCGTGGCAGGTCTGGTCCACTCTGGTTTAGGTGGCAGGTTTGATGGTAATGGTTGCTTTCCCATAAGCTCTGGCGGTGTAGTGCTAGGGAAGATGACTGGTGGTTTGGTGGCATGTTTGGCTGCTAGTTTTAGGTTGAAGGATGTGACCGTAGGCGTAGGCAAGGAGGGGTAGGGTAAAAGCGAAAAATGGGGTGGATCATAACAACATGTCTATTGATGATACACAATCATGCAGATGATGTGCAATCGACCCCAGTTGGTTGTGTGTGAACTGCACAATATGCACTAACATGTAGATGATGTGCGATTGACCTTGATCGATCGCACATGAACTGCATGAAGACTATATAGGATGGTGCATGATATGCACCACATATATAATGTGCAATCGACCTCATTATGTGGTTGTGCATAATTTAGATTGCCATGAGCGATGAATGAAGACATGTGCTAACTAGTAGCACATGTGAATAGGAGGGTCACCAATGGGTCCCTGCATAGATAGGTACAATAGATACATGATCATGTATATAAAGGGCTGCCCTCTTGTCTAGGAGGGGCAGACTTTTACCCTTACATTTAGCTTTTGCAATAACTATTGATTTGCTCTGCTTCTGTTGCGACAAGCTCTTAGAAAATAAGTCAAAGCTTCCATCTAACTTATCATCTATATCCAACATACCACAGCATGTTACACCAGCACATCCCAATAGGATTGCGTGGCATCTGCGATCTTGTCTGTGGTGCTGGTGACGCTACCTATTTTGCTGAGGATGGCACTAGAGTCACTTATCAGGCCTTCTGAGGCTTTCTGGGTCTTCTCAGAGGTTTCTAGGGTGACATTCAGAGTGCTTGTGATGCTGCTAAGCTATCCATTGAGTCCTTCATAGAACTTTCCTGGATCACTTTTAACTGCTTTGGTGTTGCATTTTTCCTGGATTTTAGTGATTTGTATCTCAAGCAAATCATGGAGCTTCACAAGGTCTTTTCGAAGTGCAGCATGGATGTCTTCCTGGAGGGCTATGTGTATGTCACTCACTTTCGTATGTGCTTCCCCTTCCTTTTCTTCCCCTTCAACTACTACTTCAACTTCCTTGGCAAAATTGATTACCTTTAGGATCTCTTGTTTGATGAGAGCACCTGGTTTGCCATCATATATGATAGCTGTGTGCATCTCTGCTATTACCTTAAGCAGTGCTGGCTTGGCTACTGTGATGCTTGCTTGGGGTGTGTCTGGTTGCTCTGATGTATTGGAAGAAGCCAGTGCCATGGTTGTAGCACGGGTTTGCAGAATTTTCCTGCCTGCTGAGCACAGGTTGGGAGTGGTGCTAAGGCCCATTTTTAATGGGACTTTAGACATGCCTTGGGTCTTCAAGCTTGTCTGTTTAGCTTGGATTATGTGTTTTTAAAGGATAGGAATGTGTGTGTGTTATGTGACTACTCTCTACTTTAGCTACAACATTCGTTGGCAAGAATTTCTGCCATGGAGGTGGTGGTTGCCAAAAAAGGAAGTCGAGAGCTCGTTTCCGAGGCTGCAGTGTGCCAGTAGTGTGCCATCCTTAACAGCATGTGATCCATATCCGGGCCGTGGCGCCAGAAATTTTGAGAGCGACGCGTCGCTGCCGTCATGACCTGTCCGTCCGAGTCCGTCTGACTTTTCAAAATGTATTTTCTTACGAAGTCGAGTCAAGTTCAACCGTCAACTGCACCAGATCTTGGACAAACTGACCCGGCAAGTTGACACCGATGGCGGCGAGGTGTAGAAGCTGCGAAGGGGAGGCACTGGCAGGTGCAAGGGATGGACAACAAGGCGCAAGCCATCTGCGAGGTTTGGGGAATAGACCACAAAGTCGTGAACTGGCTTGACAGTGCATGACCGCGTGAGCACCTGACACTATCCCTATCCTCTGCTCTAGATATTCTCACAGGGCACCATATCCGGGATCAGTTGCCCACAGTGCCTTCTCTCCGCCTCTTATTCTGCCATGGCCCATGGAGGACATGGACAGCCGAGCGGTTTCCTGAAGGTCGACGTAAACTTCCAATTCTTGAATGTGCTGCCTCTTCAAGAATTGGAAGTTTACCCGCTTCCTTCATGTAGACCATCAACATGTCACAAGTTCCTCCTTGCCTTGCCAGTTTTATCATCAGATTGGCCCTCGATTTCGAGTTAGAGTATACTTTCCCCTGAGCCGGAAACCTGCCTAGGGAAAGGGATACTCTAGTTCCGTCATAAATTGTCATGCCCTTACTCCTGGTGAAGTTTAGGGCGATCATGGAAGCCAGCTGTCTCACTGTCTCTTTTGTTTTACCCAAACCATGCCCATGAGGTGGTGTATATTCTTCCCGCACAGGGTTGTGGAGCACAGAAATCCAGAATTTGCTCCATGACCAAGTCCCTCCAATATATGTTCAATATCCTGATCAAGGCCCTCCTTGCGTCATTACGATGCACTTAGGCGCGCATCATATTGCCTTTGGGAATTTGCATCAGCGGTAAAATGTCGCAGGCACCTTTTGCGGGGGTTGCATATCGCTAGCAATGACCGTGTTGGTGCACATTTTCAACAATGGATACCATATCAATCAAGCTGTACAAACCCGTAACATAAGACTACACCCACAGGATGACAGCCCGAAAACAAGGTCCCACCGTACTGGCCAGGGAGACAGATATAAGAAGGGGTATACAAGCCAGAAATAAATCTGCGAGGCTACCATTCGTGTAGGTTGTGTCAAGCTTGGCCACAGTTTCGACACCCATGCATGCCAATGCTCACGACTATCGTCAGACGAAGTACATTCAGCCATGACGCAGGGCTACGGAGTGACCAGAATTCTGGCGAGCATCGAGGAAAGCGGTGAACGGGTCGTCAATATCGTTGCTTGCATCATATTCTAGCTCCATTTGTTCTAGTTCTAGCTCCATGGTGTATAATCACCGTCGACTGCCTTCGACTCGCTTCCTTCGACTAGTGCTCTTTCTTGCCTTGCTATCGTTCAACCTTCGATCTTACTATCGTTTCTAAGTACTCTGGCAATCCTTTGCCGAGCCGTTCATGTTGCTACTTGCTGGCATTTTTGCTTTATCTCACACCCCCTTTCATCTTTACACCCTTGTATGATCGTATACTAATGGGCTCTGCCTTGTGGATAGAAGTATTGACTGTATTGTGAACCTGTATAAACACCTTTCGGCCTCCTGATAGGCCATCGATGGCCTGTTTCCCCCTCCTACCTTGCTCTGGGATTTACTTGAGGTTCACCCTCTCCTTGTCAACAACTCTGCCTCTGTAAAACAAGCCGAGCCACCGAACTCTCTGCCCCCATCCCATGATCCCATTGTTGACATCCCTTCTCTCTCTCTCCCTGTTCCAGTTCTCACCATTATTGTCTCTCACCAGCGCGCCGGCCTTGCGTGGCCTGAAATTTCGCGCCTGCCGTTCTCTCTCTAATTCTCTGTTTTGTCATAATTTTCTCTCTCCTTTCTTCCGCTTCTACCGCGAACTTACGAGCATGGGAAGGTTTTTTTTTTTGAATTCGTTGTTTATACTCAACTGCCCATCGGCGACAAGAGTCGTGCTACTACATGGTAGCTACGGTATGTAGTTCGGGGAGGTGCTATGAATAGGTAATTAGGGGAGCGATCACGCTGTGATTCTATGGGACTTGGAAGAAGGGTGGGTGTAAATAAGAATAAGTTATGGTGGGTCAGGACGAGGCGGAAGAGGCCTGAGGAGAGAGCCCGAGGAGAAAAGGAATGTAATTAGGGAGATCCCGCCTTTGTCTGTATGGAACAGTCGGTGGGAAGGTTCGACAACGTGTACAAACTGTGGGCCTTCTCCTTCCGCCATTTCCTCCTTCATCCGCACAGCTATAACGACGTACCCTCCCCTCCATTAGCGGCGAACATTCAGTACTTCAGTCGTGGCTAACTGAGTCTGCAATTTCTCCCCCTTCATCGGGCCGGCCACGCGTTCGGGCGGTTCGGCACCTACTGCCGAGTTCCGTCATACTCTCGGACACGCGGCACTTTTTGTCTCCTCTCTCACTCTGGGTTGCTTGAGCTGAAAAGCTACCCCTCATTTGCGTTTTCTGACGGATCGTCGGTACGGTGCTAGCAGATCTTATCGCAGGCAGGACGTGAGGACAACTAGCCTTTCCGCGCTTCTCGATGAATCAGATATCATCATCCCCCCCGAAGTCGAACTCGTCTCCTTCGCGATTGACCTACATGGTGTGCTCTCAAAAATGTGCTCTGGGGGAAAACACAACGCAGCGCTGTTCGAAGCATGGCCTAAATTCGCCGGCTCCTCTACGCATTGCAGGTGCCCACTTGCCTTTCACCGCTTACGAACCGCAGACTTGTCATGGGGAGAGTGGAAATGTGGAATGATCCTGAAATTTCTGACCCACTATGAAACGGACTTTCGCTACTAAATGTACGGTGCAATGAACATCGATACAAGAATGGGGTGTCTAGTCAGTCGAAAAGGATGCGGGAGGCGAATCTGGAGCACAATGTCAAATTGTAGGTATCATTCAGGGACTACTGGTGGGCCCACTACCTTGTTAGATGACCCCGCCCGCGGCTATGCTTGATGTGGAGCGCAGGGAACTGGCCAAGATCTCACGGGTTTGCATGCGAAGAGTCATGGTAAATGTCAACTACCGTGACGACCAGAGTTAGGCCTGCCAATCGCCTTGTGCCATATTTTCATCCAGAGTACTCACTCCTCTTTTTCATCCACCGTAATAGGCACTTTTGCGAAGAATGGCAGTGATATCCCTGTGAATTCGAAATGTGGACTGGGAGGCCCTTCTCGTCCATGTTCTAGATGTAGTCTGTAACATGGTTGAGAAGGACCAAGCTGTAATCGGATTCGATGATTGTGTCAAATTACATTACGCGACCTGGGTCCTGGGGACTTTCGTTCTCTCTCTATTTCTCGGTTTTGTCACAGCTTTCTCTCTCCTCCTTTCTTCCCTTCTATCGTGGACTCACGAATGTGGGAACCTTCGCGCTCACAGCACAGCCTACCACCAATGCACTTAAATCTGGTAGGCGAATAAGAACATAAAATGTATGGAACAAGTAACTCGAGCGCGACGCTGCGACAACTTGAGCTCTGAAGTTCGCGAAAAACAGCACCATGACATTGTACAGAGGGACACCGTACACTTCATTGCAATGTGTATATAGATTTGTACTTGTATCATTCAAATACCAAATGGACATGCGATACGCCCGCAGAATATAAAAGCATAATGAACATAGCCTTCTCTGAAACAACCTGCTAGGTTAGGCCCATCATTGTGGACCACACCCACTCTCGCCGGTGTGCTTCGACAACAGTTGCATGATCTCCAGGCGGTGTGGATGTGATGTCCTTAGGAGAAGTCTCGAATTCTTGGCAATCTCGAATGGCGTATTGCCCCCAATGGTGCGGGAATGCGGATTTGCGCCGCGCCCCAGTAGGGTGTTCACAATGTCGATGCGTCCATAGCATGCTGCCAGGTGCAATGCAGTCCAATGGCAATTATCCTGTGCGTTCACGTCGGCACTGTGGTCGAGCAACAGTTGCACAACTTCCACAGACGCAATTTCAACTGCATCGTGCAACGGAGTCCACTCCCCGAGGTTCATGTCGTTTGGTCCATCGTGAAAAGGGTTCGATGCAGTCTCACTCCGGGCATTCACGTCCAAGCCAAGGTCAAGGAGTAATCTGATGACTCCCGGCTCTCCGCAAGATGATGCATGATGCAAGGCAGTTTCCTTCCAGTCATCTAGTGCACTGGGATCCGCACCATGGTCCAGCAATAATTGAACGAAGTCGTCGGATGAGAAAGACGATGCAATGTGTAGCGGACTCTTGCCAAGACTGTCCGGGTGATTCACGTTTGCACCATATTCTAATAGCACCCTTGCAACCTCTAGTCTTCCATTTAGCGCCGCCACATGTAGAGGTGTCAACTTCATAGGTATATCGCTATCGAGTTCTTCGCACTCCACGTTCAGGTTTGCACCGCGGTCGATTAGTGTCCGCACAATCTCGGCGTATCCACGGGATGCTGCAATGAATAACCCAGTCTGATCCGCTTTTCCGCGCTTTTCTCCGTCGGCACCGTGTTCCAGTAGAAACAGCGCAATATCCAGATGCCCCTTATGTATGGCCGCATTTAACGGAGTCCCGCATAGACCACCTGTGGCGTTGAGATCTTGTGGATGTGCATCAAGGAGGCGATCCACCAGCCCACAGAAGCCACACAACGCAGCGTAATACAGCGGCACTGCATCAGGTTGCTCCGGGTGAGCTGTGTCCACCTCACGATAGTGCTCCCGGTTCCCATCGTAGTCTAGATCATATACCCAGAGCCAGGCGGCTAAGTGTGGCATGTCCGCATCGAAGAGGCGATCCATCCCATCTCTGATATCCGACGATACATCCTCGGAACAGGCGTGATCTACCCAGTGACTTGCCGCATACCAAACCAGGGGGAAGTTCTCTATCTTGGTTTCGTCGATGCTGTAGTCCAGCTGAAGGAGGACGCCGAGACATGCTCTAGCGAGAAGCGTGTGGGCCGGTTTGAGGAGAACTTGAAAGTGAGAAACAGGTGCTGAGTTCCCAATGCGATCAGAGGTCAAGTATTCTTTCACCGAGAAATGTGAGAATTGTACTATTCTCTCATCCCTGGTGTCGACAATCGTGACCAATGTAGAACAGGCAGAAAGAATAAATGCTTCGGGATCTTCAGGGCGCCAACTGACATCAAAATCTGGAGCCGACTCTGCGTTAGGCAGAACTGCGAAAATTTCGGCAAGTTCCTTTACGCGAAGCGGGCGAATTGATATGGCCAAGCACTGGAATAGTCGATTGGCGTAGACCTGTTTCTCCTCATCGATCTCCAGTAAGATCCGCTTGTATGTTTCGTCCAACGTCCTGGGCAATCCATCTAGAATTTGTCGGATACTCGGCGGAAAACACCGACGCAGAGTTTCGATCTGGCAGTGCACCCACCGGAACCTTTGGAGAGATATAAGCTTTCAATATAAAATATACAGGAAAGTTATCACTTACATCCCGCCAGCTTTCTTTGTCAGGGTCTCGATCACCAGTTTCTTGTCTTCCTCTCGCCACCGACACACTCTTGGGTCAAAGCGGACAAAATGGCCGATGTAGTCCATGATGTCCTGATTTTGTCCAGCTTGATCGTGAAGTGCCATGTTGTGGGTCGCAAGGGGTTCCAAAACGGTTCGGATATCAATCTCGGGCCGACTGGTGATACCAAAATGAACATGTGGAAGTTGTAACCCGATGAGCGCTTGCAAGGCATCCAGAACACGCTCTCGCGACGTAGGATACCCGGGAGAATTCGGGCATTCGTCAAGGGCATCGATGATGAGATAGAGTGCGCCTTGCCCTGGAACTCTAAGCATGCTCTTCAGACATTCCATAAGCACATCCTCGCTGGGTTGTCGGGAGCCACGGCCATGGTTCTCATAGAGGTCAGAGAGAATTTCGGAGAACCTGTCAGATGAGCCACAGAGCTGGACGAGAATGGAGGACAGCAGGTGTCGGAGTTCCTGTTTTCCACGATCGCGGAAATCAAAATAAAACATGGAAATCGTGACCAATCCCATTTCACGCATGTTATGGACCTCTTCGACGATCGATGAGCTAATAAATGATGTGAGTACACATAAAAAGAGTAATTGTGGTGGTACACACAGAAGGACGGTCTTTCCTGATCCAGCTGCGAAGCAATCAGTCGTGGACAAACGATGGAAGATTCTTTACGTACGAAGGCCATGGATCCACAGCAGACCACCCGTGGATTTCCATTTCCCGAAACTGTCGCCCTGAGTAAACCACTCGGCGGTTCCACAGTGATGCGCGTTGCGAGCGATGTTGTGGTTCGTCCATGGATCAGGCGCAGACAACCATCCCCGTACGTTGTCATGTAACCGGTCGCCTGCCAAAGAGTTTCAGCTGATGTATCCAGAAATAGAAATATTGGGGGTTGGGTTACGAACGCTCCATTTTGTTTACTCTCATGACTATCTCTTGCATAAAGACTAGCGGAGAAGGGCATAAATTAAAGCCATACGCGCGCATAATCAAAACCTACCGAGGGCTTGTCGGATATCGTCCGTTGATGCCTTCCCGTCTACCAGATTTGTTTTCTATCGAGCACATATTCATAAGAGTAGGTGGTGCGTACCTTCCATTACTGCCTTCATGTTATTGACCAGTCCATGAACCACATCGAGAGTTTGGGCAACGGTCAACTTGGACTCCTCGAGGGTCAATCGATCCAGTCGCTGAAGGACGGATTCGATATCATTCTCCCCCAATAGCTTTCTCGCATATTTCTCTGCAACCCGTCAGGAATGAGCGATCACCGGAAAGGATGCCAATGCTTACTGAATCTTCCCTGGTTGATTTGATTTGTCGCCAAAGCAAGCACGGCCAACATTTCGACCATGATTTTGACTATCATCTCAGTCATCGCCGGTGTGGGTCGAGTCTCCGTGTAGATCTTGAGTCGGCGTGCGAAGTTTTCAATGCACTCGAAAATGTCGACAAGGGCATCGTAGCTTTCTCTCACGTATTTGGCCGTCTGGCGGACGCAGATATTATCAGCTACGAGCCAGCTGGATGGGGTGGGAGTCGCACGCACTGATAGGAGAACGCCAATTGCAGAAAAAATGATATTTGCAGGGGGGGATGCCTACAGGTGAGATGTTGGACTACGTTCGTTAATGGGACACAGCAATCAGAGGGCTCACGAGGCTAGCACCGGCACTGGTGACTGCGTTGGTCGATATGGCATGTAACCCATTGACAAGAGGTGCAAGCCACTTGATCAACTGGGGGTCGCCATTTCTGAATTGATCAAATGCCATGGATTGCTCTTGGAATATTGCTAGGATCGCGTCTGGAGACTCACACCACTCGATCATGTAGGCAAATGGGTGGTCCCGAAGATCTCTCCCAGTACGTTTGGTGTACTTGGCGAGGGCGACATCAAAGAGAGCTGTGAAGTTGGAGGAAGAGGTGGTTGTATTAGGTGTCGACGACATGGGTTTCGGGTTTAATGGGAGGGAGAGACTTTGCGTATTGGCTGTGAGCGGAGGAAGTACAGAGAAAGACAGACTGTATTTGGGGTCGCACCTCGTTGCAGCCTCATGCCCCGGGGCTCAAAAGCCTCTGGTCATAGCCTCATCATTTCCTATCCGGATGTTTGCCATATCGGGAACGGATCCGCCCAAATGATCACCAGGACGATCTAGGCTGAATTATGCCACGCTATCATCTTGGCTTTGAAAGCCCGTAACTCGGTTGCGTGTCTTCCCTGGGCCTCGTGCTCTCGCCCCAGTTTCCCTGGTAGCGGTGGATAAACTGTAATTTATTGTTAAAAAAAAGTTCAACCGGTCCGGGATGTGGTTTATCTCGGGCTTTGCCGAATATTACTTGAATTTGAATTTGAATTTGAATCCATCGACCAACGCCGTGCACCGTTAGGGAGGTGCTCGGCACACATCTCCTTGCCTCTTCCCTAGTCTCGCTCGCCCTTGACGTAAACTCTTCCGCCCGTCGTCTTGCATCATCCAAGCATTCCCCCATGCTTGTGTCGTACCCTTCGCTGGGCACCAAACACACATGGCATGAGTTGGCCCGTTTTGCATCCCCCGCAGAACTTACCGTACGTCTTCAATTCGGTTCTCATTTTGCGTGTCTCTGTGTGCTTATCGTGCCATTACAACAACCTCCCCTTTTGATAATTGTCAATATCCTTCCTCTCCCCGCACGTGTCATAGCCAGCTCCTAATCTTCAGAGCCCACCCCTCCAACCTTCTCTCTCTCTTTTTTTTAGGCCACCTTCCTTCTGTCACGGGTGCGCTGCACCACCATTCCGACACACCTGTCCCGAATTCTTTTGTGCAACTAACGAATTGCGGAACGATCTGCGGTCTTTGTTCACCAACAAGTCCGAATCGTTCGTTCAGCCACATAATTCAGTGAAACGTTGCCGATGTAGACGTTAAATCCCATCTGCTATTTTACCTATGCTTTCGTGAAAGCCCACATTGGCCAACCAAAGAAAAGATGCCATAGTTTACAGATGGGCCCAACT
>Ga0307510_10000050_pt1 | contig 91490 bp, 45 predicted proteins | sample 12_EM_MG_FD_207224 | JGI IMG/M metagenome (GOLD analysis project Ga0307510, IMG submission 207224) | Populus trichocarpa ectomycorrhiza microbial communities from riparian zone in the Pacific Northwest, United States - 12_EM | ecosystem: Host-associated > Plants > Roots > Unclassified | place... | reverse complement strand
TTTACCTTGCCCCTGGTTTTACAATGGAAGCAGCTATGTATACTCACCTGATGATCCAGTTGAATTTCAGCTTGGACTTTCTATAATGCTAGGGTTTTTTTTTTCTCTTCTTCTTTCTCATTTTAAATTTTGTGTCTATTTAGATAGCTCTCGACTTGGTGGATAACTTTTAGTCATTAAGATGCTTCGATGAATATCTAATTTATTAAAGAAAAAGAAAAAACAAAAAGCTCGTGAGGCAATGATCTCTATCGTTCATTTTCTGTGTCACAAGCTTTCAATATGATTTACTAACTGTATCATATCTGTGTAGTATGAAGGATGTGCTTGCAAGGTATAATCTGCACTCCAATAACCTCGACAAAATAAATCCGCCGTCTCTTGAGTTGCAGGTAATTCGTTTTACTATAATAATAGTTTTGCATGATGATTATCACCTCGACAGTAAGGAAAATATGTTTTCCTGTTTATTCATTTTGAGTGCATGGTCAAGGTGTTTTTCAAGCTCTGCGGGTTATAACTTCCTTAACCTGCAATTTCATTTTCATTTTTGGCTATTTTATAGCTAGAAAACAGCAATCACATGCGATTGAGCAAGGAAGTTTCCGAGAAGAGTCATCAGCTAAGGTAAAACCTTTAGTAAGGAACTTGACAAGGTGTTAACTGCTCCATGACTGTAGTTCTAACTTCTAATGGGATGTATCCCTTCAATGGATGGCAGGCGGATGAGAGGTGAAGATCTTCACGGACTAAATATAGAAGAATTGCAGCAATTGGAAAAGGCGCTTGAAGTAGGACTTAGCCGCGTGCTTGAAACCAAGGTTGGTCTCCATTTTCTACCTAACATAACCATGTATAGATGCTTATTTTGCAGTAACTCTTGTTTTTTTATTATTTTCAGGGAGAACGAATTATGAATGAGATATCTACCCTTGAAAGGAAGGTTAGAATGTTACAGATTTCATGGTATACGAGACCTGCTGGTCATGACTTCGTCAAGATATGTCCTTGCATAAATAGAATTATGCAAGAGTCGTTCTTTGATAAGAAGAAAAAAGAAAAGAAATATTCTGTGGAGTCGCCATCAATCATTAGTCTTGTTTTCATATTTCAATCATTGTTAAGATAAGCAAAGTCAATATGTCATCGATTCTTTGATTTCTTGGTTTAATCCAATAATGCAGGGAGTACAGCTTTTGGAAGAGAATAAGCAACTAAAACAGAAGGTAAGAATATGTAGCAAAGTTGCTTATAATTTTGTTTGTCAAGACTTGAATAGTGAGATAAAGCGAGATTGAATTTGAAAGCAGATCGCAACCATTTACAAGGGAAAAGGACCCGCCCTTGTCGATTTAGACACAGCAGTTCAGGAAGAAGGGATGTCATCGGAGTCTACAACCAATGTTTGCAGCTGCAGCAGTGGCCCTCCTGTGGAGGATGATAGCTCCGATACCTCTCTCAAATTAGGGTGAGCTTAATTATCTATAATATATTGATTAAATTGCATGCAATTTTCTTCTCCGTATCTCTTCTCATGTACTTTTTCTTCTTTCAGCCATTTAAGGATCCATGGATCATAAAATGAATGATTAAATCACTCATTAGTTCTCTATAACGCTCCCTTGGGTGAAACTTTCTTTATATAAATGAGGCAACTATAGATAGTGTGTTATGTGCTCAAAGATTGAGTAATTGCTCAATTGCATCAACTTAAAACTGCTTTCAGGTTGGCCATCTGATGCTGAAAGCTGGAGGAAAATGAACTGATCCAGTAGAATCTTGCGAGGAACAGATCTGCTATCGCTGGAAGATCGACTTATCCCATGAGATACTGGTATTTATATATGTTTGAGTTGATGTGACAATGAAGCTGGATTCGCTTTCTTCACCTGAAGAACTACTGTATCATGCTATTTGTGATGTGTGTATGAAATCTAGAACTGAAAATATGTTCCCGGGACTTCAACATGGTCCTAAATAAATCATCTGTGAATTGATCAAGAACTGAAAGGCAGGAGAACCATTAATTAAGTATTATGACATTCAGACATGACAATGATATAGGGCCAAAAAAATCCTATGAATTATTGCACTCACCCTATGTTCATACGGAAAAACGAATGAAAAAAAAAAAAAAAAGATTGGGTGATTTTAGATTGTTATAGTTTGTATTTTTGTGAAAAAAATATTTAAAAAATATTATTTTAATGCATTACTAAATAAAAATATTTTAAAAATCAATTATAATATTAAATACCATCCAAGTGTTTTGTTTTACAAGTTTATAGTGTGATTATTCACATGAATGTATAGTTTTACAGGTTGGTTGTATGGTCTCATGATGAAAGTAATTATTTTATATAATTGTCTCCATGAGTAAGGTACACATTATTATGTACGCAATTCTACTTTATATTGTTCAAGTTCATTTTATGTAGATGCATATTTTTACTCACAACTACACAGAAAGGAACATTTTCCCATCATTTCATCCTATTTACGTTCTTTTTATATCATCCTTAACTTAAGCATTAAAGGGGTTTTTTTTATTCATGTGTAAGAGATTTATATGCAAGATATCATGAACCATAACCTAAGCCATTTTTTGTTTTTATTCTTCAAAATCTGTTAAACTACTACAAAAATTCCACAACCCTTCAAGGTTTTCTCTAGCTTTGTCATCAAGTAACCCCAACAGAGTATTGATACAAACGATCATCAATCCCTGATGGACAGCAAAAGGAATTCATTCTTAAATGAAGCACATGATGACCCTATTTAGCCATCCAGTCCACTCGCTTGCGTCCCTCTTCAAGATTACATAAAACACATCACCATTCCTAGACCCGTCCCTACTAATATTGATGGAAAGCGATATTATCCTTTCTATTCACGTACTTGGACGAGAATCTATGGTTGGTTGAAGTCCCTGCATGATTAAATCAAAGGTTTCATAAAAAATAAATTATTTGTAGTACGGTTCAATTTATCTAATCTTACATAACGAGACAAGTAATCCTGGCTACACTAGGTTGGAGACTGACGTTTCACAACGGGTATTTTGGTGCACAAGATGACAGGAATCACGACAATTTTTCAAGGAAAATCTTGATGATAGGGGATTTCAGTGAGACGTTGCATGATTATGATCGAAGCAGTGGTTTTCTTAGGATTAATGAGGTATTGGAGATTGTGTAGTGTTTGTGTTTGCAGAATTGTGATGAAAAGGATGAAGAGAAGATGTTTGAACTGATCACCTCGTGGTTCATCAACATTTATAAAATCATATACCACACTAACTTGCATGGAAATAAAAGTAGAGTGAGAAATCATTCGAGGTAATGTTGAGAGAAAAAGAACGTTGACCCGCGGGTCATCTGCTAATCAGGGACATCCTTGACTTACGTTGTTTTATGGGCTCAGTTTATAACAAGAAGCATGAACGGTAATTGAAATATTTAGGGTCAGACATCTATTGCCTAGCCTTGGGTGCTCTTGCTATATGTATGTGTGTACAGGGTTATGTCTTTGCCCGGATGCATGACGTCACCCTGTTAGGTTTCGTGGAGACCCTTTACCCATTACAAAGACTAATTGTTTGTGTTCTAGTTGGGTCAATTGACATTCTTGAAAGTTGTGTAACTCAGTTGGATCCAGTTAAGCATAGGATCATGTAACATGCCCGAGGCTAAAGAACATTGGTTTGTATTTGAGCTTCCGAGTTTTTGGACTCGTTATCTAACCTATTAGTTTTTAGACTCGAGCGGAATCTTATGTTCAATATCTCAACCTTGATATTTCAAGTATAAATCTTGGATTCATAAATAAAATAAAAAGGTTTCATGCTATAGTTTCTAAATTATGGTTTTCAAGACAATTTTTAAAACTATACTGAACAAGTTTTTCAAAAGTAAAAACTAAAAACAAAGCGAGAAGCATTGATTTGCTAAACATATTCTACTAAAGTCTAAAGCAGATCGTTTGTGTTTGGTGCCGAGTGCTCATGAAATTTTGAATTATTATTTTTATTTTAAATTAATTTTTTTATATTTTTATATTGTTTTGATATATATTAATTTTAAAAATAAATTTTAAAAAATTATATTTTTTTTAAAAAAAACACTTTGATAATCAAAATTTATTACCTTTGAAAACACCTTATTATTAGCTGAACCATCGTGTCATCATCGATTCTATGACCTGCGTCATCCTAGTTTTTTTTCCGGCCAGCCAGTTATAAAAGACAACAAACAATTTTTGGACATATAATTTGAATATTTGCAACATTAAACCATTTGTACAATCAAAGACTTTTAAAAATAAAAAAAAAATTTAGCTTGTGGCCAGTGACAGAGGCAAGGAAAACTCTATCAATTGGATTCGAGTCTCAGCGTGCACGCTTATCACCCTCGCGGTATCTTACTTGTTTACTGGGCTTACAGGGTGTTCAGTGAGTTCGGGGATTAATTATGATGCGTGTAAGCTGGTTCAAACACTCCGGGTTATAAAACAAAAATTACTTGAAAAATAAAATAAAATTTAGGAATCCAACTGAACTGTATGCAGAAGAGCGAGCATTCCCCCCTTCTTTTCTTCTTTCTTCTTCTGACCAGTGTGTGCCAAATTATTTATTACTTCTTTATTACTTTTCAACAGAAAATCATTTTTTCACTTACCTAACACAACTCTCAAACAACACGCGCTATCAATAGCGTGGACCCCTTTGCCATCAGGATCCAGACATCAGATCCCAAAAAAAACAGAGCTCCCACGATCAACGCGTGCCTTTCATCCGCTGAATTGGAGCGTGAACTGCCAATCCAAATTCTAACAAATGACCTTTTATATTTTCTCCCAGCAAGTCGGTTGACGTTTCCCTTTAATTGGCTTTGCAAAATTTAGGTCTCTCTTTGTTACAATAAATTAAAAATCCGTAATAACGCCTCATAAGCGACTGGGTCTCGGAAAAATCTCTCTGATTAGCTGACTCCGGTATTGACTCACTCGCTATTGATAGCGATCTCTCCCGGCAGCGACGATGAAGAACGGACTCGAAGTCTTCGATTTCAAAGAAGAAAACGAGATAGCTGAATTAGCAGCTGGTAAAGTCTTAGGCAAGTTCAAAAACCCTAGTCTCGACAATCCCTTCATTTCCGAGTACCAGTTTCTCGAATGCTGTACTTGCAGCCACTTTTTATTTCCTTTTATGGAAAATTATAGTAAAAATCATGTAATTGAAGAAGAAATTAGTTATGCCGTAGTACTAATATTGTAAATTGGGAGTTCGAATTATTTTGATTATTTAGGGATATTTTTCTTTTCTGATTGAAGTAAAAGTAGAATTTGCGCGTGTTTATTGTTTTAGGAGATTAATTTTAGGTTTGATATTACTGATTTTTGTTAACCGTGTGTTCCAGTTGCCCAGGAATGTGATGTTCCTGGAAAGGAATCCGGCAGTTTAGTTTGTGTAGATGCTGATGCTATTGGCTGTGATAATGCTGATACTTGTGTTCAGCCCGGAACTGTTAGAGACGACTTAATCACTGAAGAAGGAAATTCTGGTTCTGATGCTGTTCCCCTACTCACTTCTTTAAGTCATGATCAAGGCTTTTGTTTTCGGGTCGATGATTTTGAGTCGAAAAGGCTTTTCAGTGAAGACGAGAGGATAATTTCATGCCATGAAGCACCTTTGCCTGGGGAAAGCCAATTAAACCGTGGTCATAGAGACTCTCCACCGTCCAGTGTATGTTGGCTTCTCCTATGGCTGACGAGTTATGTTTTCAATCATGAAATTGATTATGAAGTCTTGCTTTGCTTTGTTTGAAAATTCTACAGAGTGAGGCTGATGATGGGCAATTAGATGTTGATGACCACATGGAGGATTGTTCTCCATCAAGCCCCACTCCTGATATTACAGAGGCTAGCGGTATTTTCTCATGATATCATTTACTGGATATTGTGCTATCTGTGGGGGTTTTCTTTTTCTTTCTTTCTTTTCCTTCTCTTCTTTTTCTAACTTACTGTGGTTTTCTGCGTGATTACAGTTATTTTAAATGGCCCCACACCAACCAATTGTTTCAGCTACGCAGAAGTGGTACAAAATTTTCTCTGTCATGAATTAATTAAGTTTATATTGAATCAGGAACGAGACAGGTTTCTATTAAGTTTATCCTGTATTTGATATCCTGTATCATACTTGCTTTAAGGTGTTCGGTGACTTCAGTCACTTAGCAATTGCAGGTTTTCTGATTTTAGTCTGGCTTTCTAGGTTGTTATTCCTGTGTTATTTTCTTGAATTAGCTTATATGTTCTCCAACCTCGTACCAAGACTCCTATTTGAGTGTTATTTGTTGCTTGAGTGTCTTGGACACTACAGGCTAATGCGTTTAGCTGCTGAAGGTTAACATTACAAAGCTTTTTCCATGGCAATTCCACCTTTTTGGTATTGCATCCAAGTTTTGTTTCTTCTTCTACTTGTTAAGCTATGCTAATTGCATTTTGTAAAAATGAATAACCAGTTAGTATTGAACCTCAGACATGTGCTTCATGTTTTAAAATCAATCAATCAATCCATTTCATATTTGGTTTGGTGGGGATTTTTTTCCCCACTCATTTTATGTATGCTGTTCAATGAGCAAATGGCTACTGGCTCAGTTTTATACATCTTTTCAGAAAGAATTTTCAAGATTAGTAATTATATGTTTTTTGTGTGATTTGCAGGGGGGGATTAATCTTCTTGTTGATTATGTTGTATACCGGGGTAAACATTGTTCTGGGTGTGTGATGACGTTTTCTTATGGTGGTGTTAAAATAAATGGTGCAACTGCACATGGAGACGAAGGAACCTTTGGCTTTGAAGCGGGAATTGAAGACATTGTTAGTATTGAGTCTCAGAATCTTCAAAGAGTAAGTTTTAGCTACCTTATGGGAATATAACTTGTGCTATTTTAGCATGCCTAATAAGTTGTATTTATTACGTGTTCAGTTTGGAACTGTAACAATTAAGCTCAACATACTTTCAAAGGATGCAGTACAAGCTGATACCACACATGGCATGTCAGGTTAGTAGCCTTGTAGTGGTTTGGTGCTTCATATTTTGTTTTCATGTATTCATGAGCTCAATATTGAGGCAATTCACGTGAGCAGCCAAAAGTATTTTAAAGTTCCCCAGCTAATTGCTATTCTAGCATTGCAGACACAATATATATGAACACAATATTGCAAATTTGTGAAATTGGTGACACATGTACAGTGGATTTGCCTCAATATTGAGTTCATTGATCTGATGAGTTGCAATTTTTTTTTTTGGTATGATTATATCATGCACAACTAAAGTTCCTTGCTCTTAATTTGCTAATTTTATTTGTCGGTGTAGGTGTGGAGGAGTTGGAGGTTGCAGTTGTTGAGCCAAATTGGTCCAGGAAATGGGAAGAGATTTCATCTTTAAACTTGAAGTACTCAGCTCTACTGAGCGTTATACATGAGTAAGTTTGCTGAATTGCTGCCATCTGAAGTTATTTGTTACAATTTAGCTTTCATCTAATTTTCTATGCTTCATGCTTAAATTACACTTGGAGGCTTGTGCCAATGCCTCCAATGAAGGTACTATTTTACCCATTAAATAACTTCTTTTGCTTTCCATGTAGTGCCAGTTTATACTGGCTAAAAACTTGCTTGTTGCTTGGCCACAACTTTTGAGTACTTATCCATCCTGTTGATATACTAAAAATTACTTAGCTCAAGGATAGAAAGATTTGTGTTTGCTAAATGTTGAGGAAGGCTGGCTTGGCAGTCTCTTCTCTCTCTCCGTGTTTTTTTTTTTTGGTGAATTTTTATTGCTGCCCTGTTATTATATCATTTTACTTTTCTTGCCTTTTCTTTTCTCCATTTGCTTGCAGTATGGATAGTGCAATGGATGGAGGAGTGGACTTACTTCAACAGAGGCGTTATTTCCCGAGGTGAGTAATAGCCCCCTTAGTGTTGGGCAATGAAATGTATTTCTTGGTTCTCTTGCCACCCTGCTTCAATTCATCTGTTGGTTCCAGATTCCTTTGTGGTTTCATGTCTCTATATTCTCCACTTTACTTATGGATCAAACTGCATTAAAATTATGCAAATTCAATCAATTACATCCTGGGGCTGTTTTTATTGTTTATAAAGGTAAATTAGGTATCATAGTTCTTGATCTTTCCTACCATCTTAAGATTCAGTCAAAACAAATTCATCTTTGGTTGTGTGGGATAGATTTTCTATCTATTGCTGATGAACATATTAGTGTTAATCATTAAAGCAGTAGGTGAGTGGCCCTTGGGCTCAAGTGTTCTTTCTTCCTTTCTTCCACCATGTAAACATTTATTATTGTCCCAGAAGATTTACATGCAAGCTCCCCCCTTAACCTCCAAATGAAGTGTGCTTTGAGATATATGTTAATATGAAAACTGTATAAGAAAAATTTGACAGAATTTTCCATCTGAGTTTCATCCGCTTTGCAGAATGTGCTTTTAGATGAAGGTTCTGGACTTCTATAATTTTGAAACCGATAATATTAGTTTTTATTCGTGTGCTTGTGCGCTGTGTGCATATTCCTTGATTTCTAATCCTCAGAGAAGATATTCTTTGTCTCCTTTGCACCAGTGGGATATGTAAATCTTTTGCTGTTAGTACAAACACATATGCTGTAGTTGTTATAGTAAGTTACTGAATAATCTTGGCACTTTCACAGTTTTGATGTGGAGTTTGAAGATGTTATCTATCCAAAAGGGGATTCAGATGCAGTTTCCATTAGCAAGAGAGATGTTGATCTATTACAACCAGAGACTTTCATCAATGATACAATTATTGACTTTTACATTAAGTAAGTCTATGTTATGCAACGTTTTCATTTAGTTGCAACCAATCCATTTCTAGTCCTTAGGATGTTAAGGTTGTGTCACATAACTTGTTTCTGGTGAGATAATTTTGAAAAGAACTGAGGATCGAGTTTTTACGTGCTTTTTTTAATTTATATATGCAACTCCATTACTATTTCATACTCCTACATCTGTTAGAATTTGCTATGGTTTTACAGTAATGTGCTTTTTTTATGAAAAAAAAAATATGATTGGGTCGCAGGTATTTGAAGAATCAGATTCCTCCTGAGGAAAAGCACAGATACCATTTTTTCAATAGTTTTTTCTTTAGGAAGCTTGCTGATCTAGACAAAGATCCATCCAGTGTGAAAGATGGCAGAGCTGCTTTTTTACGCGTTCATAAATGGACCAGAAAAGTGGATATATTTGGAAAAGATTACATTTTCATCCCTGTAAATTTCAAGTAAGAAAATAGTTAAAATAACACCTTTCTTTTACAATGTGATTTTATTCCTTTGCTAGTGTAATTTGTATGCATGTTTTAATTACAGTCTTCACTGGAGTTTATTAGTCATATGCCATCCTGGTGAAGTAGCTGGTGTGAAAGGTGAGTTCTTGGTGGAATGCATGATGTTGAGTGGTGATCAGCCTTGTGTTTATATGTTTGCATCAAATTTCAGATGAAGATACATCAAAATCTGTCATAGTACCATGTATTTTGCACTTGGATTCTATCAAAGGAACTCATGCAGGTCTCAAAAATCTAGTTCAAAGGTATTACCTTTTATACTTGTTTGTACCTTTTTGTTTGTCAACATATCTGTGCATGCATATTTCTGGACACACTAATGGGAAATGAAGAGGAACAACAATGGGAATTAGTATTTGATTATTTTGGAATTTCAATATAGTATGACTGCTAAAAAAATAGAGTAATCATACTATATTGAAACTCCTAACAATCAAATAGTGATTCCCATTGTTGTCCATCTTCACCCCCCATCACACTGAAGGTGACATGTCGCTTCAATTTGTCAATTTGCCTGTCACACATGGATAAACCATCATGTTTCCATGTTGATTATTTTTTCAACTGTCATCTTGCTCATGTATAACAATGCAAGTTTTATGGCACACACATCTCTCTCTCCCATTCGTTCTTTTTTATCCTTTTCCTTGAAAACCTTCATTTTATTGTATAATTTTCTGAAAGCAACCCCTTGTTATTTATATGTCACTTTCATTCACTGAAATGACAGTTATTTATGGGAAGAGTGGAAAGTGAGGCAGAAGGACACATCAGAAGACATGTCTTCAAAATTCTTGAATTTGCGGTTTGTCCCTCTTGAGGTATTTGCCTAGTCTTGGTTAATAAATTTAACTACTTCAGAGTGTATTACTGCAGAACAGTTCCAATAGAAGCTATCTTTTGTTATCTGGGCATATAGAGAAGGAAAAATGTGAAGGGAGTTTCAGGTCCTCTTTGCACATACATTATGGATCATGATCTCCCTTTAGTATGAATAGCTAAATCAGATGACCAACACTTTAAGCTTATGGAACTGTTTGTGTTATCTTAAATGGGATATGATATCTAGTAAATAGAGGAAAGTATTTTCATGGATTAAGTTTCATTCAGTTGAAGTTCTTTTCTAGCATTATATAAGGTGGCTTTTTTATGTTTAGAATCCACAATTCATATATAAATGAAAATATCATAATGTGCAAATATAATCTGACTGCAACATGTTTTGGGATTTGTTTGCTTGCTCCTCATTTTCAAGTAAATCAGATCTCGTTGAAAGTTGTTGCCTAACGATATATTATTACTATGATGCTTAAAAATTCATGAAGAAAAGGCAATTTTGTATTGCTTTTTGTGATAAGATAGTGTGTATTTGTGCAGTAATTTGCCGCATTGTTATGTTATAAGCTTCGGCCTGTATGTTTTTGTCTGATGCATGGTTTTATGATCTGTTTGGGGTTTGTGTACTGTGATTGTTCTTACATTTTGTTCATGTGTCTTATCAGCTGCCACAGCAAGAAAATTCATTTGATTGTGGCTTGTTCCTGCTTCACTATCTGGAACTGTTTTTGGTAGAGGCCCCTGTGAATTTTAGCCCATTCAGAATAAACGAGTTCAATAAGTTTGTAAGTTCACCCCATCAGATGTTTCTCTGAAAGATATTGCATTTCTATTTTTCCAAAGCCAAGGGTCTGAACATGGTAGAAAGTTGCATTTTGAATTCTGCAAGATAGTGAACAGAAATCATGGCAATACATGGGAGTGAATCCTGGCAATACATGGGAGTTATATTGCCCCTAATCCTTGAACTATGTTGATAATTAACCCTTTTTTTTGTTAATTTATGTAGCAAAGCACCCTGAAGGCCTGAACATTTTTATTTTAGACACAGACTGTTTTACTTGAATATTGATACTGTAATTGATTATTTGTTTGTTCAGCCTTTCATATGTTTAGTCGTACACAGTTACTCTACTTTTCTTGATTTTTCCTTGAATGAACAGCTTAATGGGGACTGGTTTCCTCCTGCTGAAGCTTCTCTCAAGCGTACTCTTATCCAGAGGCTAATTTCGGAGCTTCTTCAAAATCGTTCTCAGGAAGTTTCTTCTGGTGGTTGCAGCAATGAACCTCAGTCTGATTTTTCAGAAATGAATGGGAAAGAATCTGGATTGGGGCTTGTTTCAGAGAGATGCACACCTGCTGGAGCTTGTCATGTTAATTTATCAAGTTCTGATCCTGGCCAGGGCATTGAAATTACTCTATTGGAAGCATCTTCTGTGAGGAATTCTCATTGTGTTGATGATTCTGGCTTAGTTCTCAGGGAATTTTTTGAGCCAGGAGTTGCTGCTGGATCATTACTTACACACTGTCCATCCTTTGACCAGTCATCGTCTTATTACCACCTTAATGATACTATGTCACAGATAGAGGTATTGACCTTATCTATTATTCTAGCTAAATGGTTTCGTAGGCATGCAATTTACAGTGCTTTCTTTTTGTTAGTTGAAACTTGAAAGTGGTAAAAGAGGTCCGCCAACGGTCTCTTTTGATTTTTTATGCTTGACACTTTTTTTGGTTTTGCAGCAGGATGATACAGAAACTGGCGAGCAGTTTGTGTATTTCTCTTCTGGAGAGGCTGTTTTTCAGCAAATTGCAGGAATACCTCCTCAGGATGGTTCTATATCATGTTCTTTTAGAGGCTTTGGGGCTGATGATTCCTGGAATCCAGGGATTTCTTTGCAAGCAGATGACAATGGTTCATCTTCAGAAACATCAGACTGTGCCTCTGATGATTCAGATGTAGGAATCATTGAAAATTGTCCAGTTAAGGAAGATGTAGGTCTATGTCAGAAAGAGAAATCTGATCAACAAACATCTTCTTTGATGGAGAACATAGAGTGTTTGACAACAAGCCTTGCTGCTGCCTCTAGTGAGATGCTTGAGAATCCTGCCTTTGGAGATATACAAAACCTTGAAGGTAGTGAGGACACTCACAGGATTGACGATGGCAATGAGAATGTCAGTCTCGCCTCTTGTCAGGGAAATTTCTCAGCACCGCTGCAAGAGGACAACAACTTGGTAGAGAATGTGGCAGAGGTCACTCAGGATGATATGCAAACAATTGAAGGTATACATAACCTTGAAGGTATTGATGACACTGACAGGATTGGTCATGGCAATGAGAACAACAACTTGGTAGAGAATGTGGCAGAGGTCACTCAGGATGATATGCAAACAATTGAAGGTATACATAACCTTGAAGGTATTGATGACACTGACAGGATTGGTCATGGCAATGAGAACGGTAACCTTGCCTCGTGTCAGGAAAATTTATCTGCATCATTGCAAGAAGACCATGCTTTGTTAGGGAATGGATTACATCAAGATTTGCAAAAGACTGAGGCCACAGAGAATGATATGCAAATGTTTGGTGATCATGTGATATTAGTAGAATCAGATGAACAGCAAGCTGCAAAGAGGCCCAGGCTTTTCCCTCCGCATGAAGTTGATGGAGAAATCACCAGAAGCCTGTCAAAGGATCTGAATTTGTAATTTAGACTGGAGATGGGAATTTCCCACTTATTTTGTTTACATATAATTGTTTCCCGGGATCTCACTAGATGTTGATGAATCAATCTGTGAATAGCGTGTCACGTCTCTGTATTGACAATAACTGGTGGACGGCTGTAGGAAAATTGTTTAGGTGCAGTTGCTGTCATGGTGATTAGTGATTGGTTGAAGTTCTATATTGAGGCCTGCCAAGCAAATATATAATCGAGCATATCTATATTTGCCGGCATTTGATTTGTTCTGCAATTTGTCTGGTATGCGTGGAATATTTGATGACTTAATTGCTCTGTCATTTCGTTTCACTTCGCTCATAGAGTAAGTTTAAACCATATACAACTGGAAACTCTCTATGGAAAAGGGCTGCTTTTGTTACTAATTCTACGTGTTCTTGTAGCTTACCAGCAAGAGCAGTGATTACATCGGAGGCATTTAGTTGCAGCAGGTTGCATTGGCAATGCTCAAAGCTTGAGGATTGAGGTCGCTGTTATCATGTCTCAAAAGTAATGTAGATCTCCACTCGAATGGGCCTAGCTAAATTAAGTAAATGGGCCGGATCGTATTAGGTTCAATGAAATGAGAACATATATATATATATTCCTTATGTAAATAAATACATAGGTGTCTTGATTAAAAAACAATAGGGTTTCCTTTCCACGTTACCAGTCGTGTTTGAACCTAAATGTAGATTTTGAAAAACAAATTCCTCAGGATAATATGCTTTTAGTTGTTCTATGAGGGGAAAAAAACAAATCTTGATTAAACCCATGTTTGTAAAACGGATATAATCTGCTAAATGCCACCATAGAAATAATAATTCATTGTTTTTAACAATGGAGTCATATTCTTACATGGTATGTAAGCTCTCCATAACATTATAATTATAATTATAAGAAAAACTAAAAGGGGAATGTTGTTTTTCTATTCGTTTCACTTCATTGTAGCGCAGATTCAAGTGCAATGTAGATTGTTTCAGTGTATGGTTCCTTTTTTTTTTTTTTCTTGAGCAAATATCCATTTCAATCACTTAACTTCTTTTTAATTTTATCATTTTATAATATGTTCACATGGTTTTAAGTGAAATAATTCATTTTGGTTAACGTGTTTTTTCATATTCGTAGTATCAAAAAAATATCTTACCATTAAATTAATACTTGATTTTGAAAAATAAAATTTGATTTTATCAATTAAAAAATTAAAAAGAAAGGGACCAAATTTAACAAAGAAACAAAAAAGTAACCTTTTTTTCATTTTTACTGTTTATTTGTTCATTTATGCAGAAAAGTATAGTTTACTTTCTAAAATATTATTTTTTTATTTTGGCCCTTGATTTTTAAGATTTCACATTTCATACTTGTCCAAGCTCATTCGTGTTTGTCCTTGTTTTAGATATTTTTTTTCTTTTTTCTTTTTATTTTTTATTAAAAAAATTCTCTTCAAATCAGTTTATTACAATAATATACAAGTTATTATTTAAATATGCAATTGTTTTTAAGAACATCGGTTTTTTATAAGATGATATTATTGATTTTTATGAATAATTATGTGTTAGCCTAATATGTAAAAATTTTAAAATAATTTGTTCATTGGTATTTAAGGAGCATAAAATAATTATTTTTATATTTATTAATCAAGTTTCAAATCTAATTTTTTTTAAAAAAAATAGATTTGAAACTTGATTTTTTTTCATGTAGATGCAAGAAAATGATCAATTCATGATTTTTTAGATTTTTATTTGAAGCTTGTTTTTGTGATCATAATAAGTTCCTGTTTAAAAAATAAAAATTTTGATAAAGAAATTATTTTTTGTCAGAATAAAAAATAAATGTGAGTAAGAAAACTAGGTTTTGATTAAAAGTATACTTTTTTTCCTTTTAAGTTCAAATAATTATAGTTTTTATGAATATTTTTTTTCTTATTACTGTTGCTTTTTATTCAATGAATTATGCTACTAACAAAAAAATAGTTTAATCATAAAAAAAATACATTAAACATAAGAGACGATTTCATGAGATAGAAAAAAATATATTTTTACTTCACAATTTTATTCATTGTTTTTTTTTCCCTGTGAACGTTTATTTTTATTATCGTATAATTAAATAAAAAATAGATTCTAAAAGGAAAAGTTATTAAATCTAACTAGAGTGATTGGTTAGGTGAGTTGATCTGTGTCTATCCAAAACATCATCATTTAAATATTAAAAAACATTAAAACTAGGTCAACCAGATCAACTCCTACATGATTTTATTTGAAACTAAGCTTGATCTCGGGGCCTGGTCAGCAGGTTGCCATGGTAACCAATTGGGTCAAGCTAAATTTAATAACATAACCAAAAAATTCCCTACAGGAATGCACATACAATCATGCTAATAAAAAAAAAAAACTGCTTAGTGTCTGCACTATGGAATGTGAGTAGTTTCATTATGGATTACAATAGTGAAGTGATGATTCTGTCTTTCACAAAAAAGAATAAATGAACTAGTCATCCGGGACAGTATGATCTTTTATAGGAGTTAGTTTGTCATTATAAAATTGATTGGGGTCATAAAGGTCTTTCTAAAATTACTTAATTACCCATAAAAACAAAAAATATTGACCTGGTGTCAAGAGACTATTTCATCATTTCGCTTTAATTTTACAAAGTAAAATGACTTAATTTCATATAAAATCAAAATTTTGTGAAGCTGGCTTTTAGGGGCATTCGTACATTCATCATTCTTTTTTTTTTGTTACAATGAGGGTGGTTAAGGGGTAGTTTGGTATTTTGATAGATATAGATTATTATTAAAAAAAACAAATTGGTTGGCGCGTGCAACGCGTGGCGTTGTCCAACAACCAAATGGTGGCATCCAGGGAGGCGTTCGAATCGTCTTAACATCCCCTCCATCACAACGCGACGCATGTGACCAACCTCCCTCTAGTTTGGCATCAACAACCTTTTTTTTTTCTCCTTTTTTTTTTCCTCGATTTTCATGTATGACCTTCTAAATTTTAAAAGGAACCCTTCAATTTGTTTTTCATTCGTATTTAATCCATGTTTTTTTTTATTACTATTTCTTTTATTTAAAATGATTTATAAAATTGTATTTTTTTAATTTTTTTATCCATAAGATTTGATCCTCATTCTTTTGATTGATATTTATTTTATTTGAGATTATTTTTAAAAATTATTTATTTTGCAATTTCATTATTCTTAAGTTTTTTCCCTACCAGATTTGATTTTCTTTATTTTAACTGCTATTTTTATTGCCTTGAAGATTTTTTAAATTGATATATATAATTTTATACTTCAACATTGAATTAGTTGGAAATTGAATTTATTGATTGAGCTCAAGTCTAGAATTTTATGAATTGTGAGTTATTGAGATTAGTCGAGCTTTCTTTTGTTAGGGAAGGAACCGCTGCGCACCTGTCTTAATATCTAATAAAAGTACAGAGATTAGCCTATGTTCAAAAGATTTGCATGGTTTTGCTTGGTATTTTTTTCTTTTTCTTAAGTTTATTTTTTAAAAAATTTTACCTCTCAATATTTATTTAATAAAAAATTCCTCTGTTATTTTTTTTTTCTATAGGATTTTCATTAATTTTGAAAATAATCTGGGTTATCTCAGATCTTTTATTTGTCATTCTCTATTAAATTTAGTTTTTTTTTATATAAATTTTATTTTGAATTAAATTAAATTATTTAATTAAATATAAACATAAAATGAAATTATATTTTATTTTTTATGGTTAATTACTGTTATTGTTTTTGCTTTGTTTACCATTGTTATTTTTTTAATCTTATTATTGAATTAATCAGGCTTATTGAACTCAGTTAATAACCTAGGTTTTAAATTTTTCTTACTTTTCTAAAAGTACTAATTTTATGCGAATATCATTTTTTAACACTAGAAAAATTTTAATTCGGTATATCATAAAAGTAATAATTTGTGTTTCGAATTCACATAGCAATTATGGTCAACGAGACTTGTTAAGAATTATTCGAGACTCGTAAATTAATCTCTACTTTTATAATCTTAATATAATTCATTATAAATAATTAAAAATTACCATAAAATTGACACGTTTAACTAATATATTTTACTTTTATTTGCATACTGGATTTTTGTTAATTCGACTAAAAAAATATATCTGGGCCGAGAAATTCGTTAGCTAATCTATCATGATCAATGATGGGCCGTGGACGTGAATCTGGATCGTGGATTCACAATGAAGAAGACATGTCATTAAGTTCATAGACGACGCATCACTTGCAGCATCAATCCAGAACAAAAAACCAACCGCTTTCCCGTTTTCCCGCAAGCAAACAAAGAGTTACCAGTTGAGCATTCACCTGTGAAATCGAATCGGAGAATGAAATTAGCTTCAGATTTCCGAAACCGAATTTAGAAACTGGAATCGGGTAACTCATGAAGTACCATCACCAGAATCTTTCACAGCGAATGGCTTTTGCTGGGCTTTTCGTCCTTCTTCTACCCATTTTATCTCCTCATCTCTTCAGCCCGTTGAGCCGATCCTATCCTTCTCTCTTCTCCGTACGCTCTGCTTTCTATTCTCAACATTTTTCGTATCTATCTGTGCCTGTACTAATCTGTAAATTCGTTGCATTTGCAGGAGTGGAATGCACCAAAACCCAGGCATTTGCCTCTACTGAAAGCTGCTTTAGATCGCCGTATTGTAAGTGTGTGCCCCCCTTTTTCTTCTTTCTTAAAATTGGTCAAGAAATTCCAACTTTGCAGTTTTCTACCTTTTCATTCAATCATTTTTTATTTCTTTATTTTGTTAGCCTGTTAGACAAAAGAATGAGCTGTGGTCTCCTTTGCCTTACCAAGGATGGAAGCCTTGCATTGAACCCACTACGATTCACAGTAAGCATTAACTGTTTAGCTAAAATAATAAACCAGATTTGTTGTCAATTAAATTAGGAAATAAATGAGAAAATACAATTTCTAACAAGGGTTCTTATATTTAATGTTATTCAAGCGTTGCCAACAAAGTCCCAAGGATATATCCAAGTGTTTCTTGATGGAGGGTTGAACCAACAAAGAATGGGAGTAAGTAACTGAATTGCCAAAATACATGTCTGTTTTTTCTTCTTTTCTTTTTTTAAATCCATTCTGTGAGAATTTGACTGATCCTTACAGTGATTTCTTGTTCTTGTTACTAAAGATATGTGATGCGGTCGCCGTTGCCAAAATACTGAATGCAACACTTGTGATCCCACACCTTGAAGTGAATGCTGTTTGGCAAGATACAAGGTACTTTGCGAGTAAGCTACCTTTGCAACCTCTCTTGCATTCTAGATTGCTGTAGAAACTCGAGACCTTAAAGTGAACATGTTCTTGCATGCAGTTCATTTGCGGATATATTTGATGTGGAACACTTTATTGATACCCTAAGTCATGATGTTGCAATAGTTAAAGAGCCACCCAGTGAGTACTGGTGGAGCACAAGAGAGTATTATGCTACAGGCATACGAGCTATGAGAATCAAAACAGCACCTGTCCATGGTTCAGCTGACTGGTATCTGGAAAATGTATTGCCTGTGTTGCAGAGGTTAGTAAATTTTTTATTAAATTGTTTTGAGGACCCCAATGATTTTATTGTCAGAGTTAAAAGAAAGCCATTCCTCGTGATTTATTGGATCTGTTGGGTAATTATTTCAAATTCTGCTATTTTTCTTTTATTAATTTATTTTCCTTTTATGGATTTTCTTTGGTATGTCCTCCTTGCACGTTGATAAGTCTACTTTCAGGCATTCTTTATTCGACTTGTATTCATTAAGGAAAATAATTGAAGAATAGCTAGGTGGGTGACCAAGGGGTGTTGTCAAAATGAAAAACAAATGGAGCAGTGTGGCTTGCTTTATGCATTGATTACTTGGCATCATTTGGTTTGAAGAGCCACATGACAATTAAAGCTATTGTGCTTTATTATAAGCTACCTCTGCTTTCAATTTCGTCGTTGCATTTTAAGCTATTCTGCCAAAATTCACTTGAATTATCTTAGTTCATGATTTGAGCTGGAAAATATGTAAGGACCCCAATCAATATATCTTCAATTTACTGCACTGTGTTGATTCTTGCACTCATAATTGAATTTTAATGTTGCAGTTACGGAATTGCTGCCATTGCCCCATTTTCTCACCGCCTGGCTTTTGACAAATTGCCCCCAAATATCCAACGCCTACGTTGTAAAGTCAATTTTCATGCACTAACTTTCGTTCCTCATATCAGAGTGCTAGGAGATGCACTCGTAAATCGTCTCCGCCATCCGTTTGAGAAGTTTCATACCTCTGGAACTGGGTTCCTAAAGGAGAGGATGAATGATACCGAATCAGAGGGGTCTGGAAAGTTTGTCGTGTTACATCTTCGCTTTGATAAAGTATGTTCTTCAAATCTTTCAAATGATGGACAGAAACTTTTCATATTTGGATTTGGGAACTTTTTTGGACTATATTAAAGGAGTTAGTTGCAGAATTGGACACCTTTTTTTGGAAAGTATGAACTTTCTTGCACTTCATCGTTTGTAAATGTGCGTACCTCGATAGTCTTTAAGAAATCTAAAAATTGTTTGTTGATCATGCATTGTCAATTAAAACCTGCTTCTACAAATGCATTATAATCACCCATCTTGATGATTGCCTTTGATTACTATCACATACTATTTGTTTATCACTCTAGAGTTTCCTTTTAAAGCAAGCATGTTTTTCAATAGCTCTTACCCTAACCTGACCCCATTCAGGACATGGCTGCTCATTCATCATGTGATTTTGGTGGGGGTAAAGCTGAAAGACTTGCTCTAGCAAAATACCGTCAATTGCTTTGGCAGGGAAGAGTCTTAAACTCTCAGTTCACTGATGAGGCATTGAGAAAACAAGGGCGTTGTCCATTGACTCCTGAAGAGATTGGATTGCTGCTAGCAGCTTTGGGCTTCAGCAATAGCACCCGTCTCTACCTTGCATCACACAAGGTTAGTATCGTACCTTCTCTCTTGAAACTTGGGAAGCTTTACATTTATTTCAGGATTCACAATTTAGTATTGTATGTTGTTTGTCAATTGCCTTGCTGAAACAATAGACTTTGCTCTCCTGTGAGAATTTAACAGTTGGAGGGATGCCATTTTCAGGTTTATGGTGGAGAAGCAAGGATCTCTGCTTTAAAGAAATTATTCCCCCTTGTGGATCATAAAAAGAGCCTTGCCTCTGCAGAGGAACTGGCAAAGGTTGATGGCAAGGCTTCCTTGTTGGCTGCAGTTGACTATTATGTGAGTTTGCAGAGTGACATCTTTATCTCTGCTTCTCCTGGAAATATGCATAATGCTTTGGTAAGAAGAAAAGATCTCTGTTGATTTATATTTCTAAGCATTTGCTATTTGAATAAAACCAAAGTATTTCTTGAAGATCATAGATGGCATTAAGTACTATCCATATCATGAATTTTCATGGGCTATGTGAAAGGGTTGGATCCAATGCTCTCAGTCATATCTAATGTCTCTGGCGAAAGGAACTTTTGCAATACCACAAGTCGCATTTAACCATGATGCATAACTTTGGATTTTATGCGTGAATATTGTGGTGCAATATGAATTTTGTCGACCATAAGGTGACAGGGTACTTCTATTATCAGGTTGGACATAGAGCGTACCTAAACCTGAAGACCATAAGACCAAACATGGTGATGCTGGGCCCGCTTTTCCTGAACAAGAGCATGGAATGGCCAGAATTTCAGTATGCAGTTCTCAGTGGGCATAAAAGTAGACAAGGGCAGATCAGGCTGAGAAAGGAGAGGCAGTCGATATATACATATCCTATCCCTGACTGCTCGTGTCAGTCGTAACTGGGATGGGTACTAAATTTTGAGATTGCATTTTTGTAAGCATTGATGTCCTAGTAGTAAACTCTGTTTGTGGCATGTACATTCTGATGTTTAGATGTAATTTAACTTCAGCTTCCGATAATGTTGCATTTAATAGTCACATTGTAAAAGAATGAGTGGTGATTTCAATTTAGCCACTTGGAAAAGCATCTTCTATTGTTGTTCCATTATGAAAGCCATTTTTTGAAATTCTGAAAATCAGGACAAATAATACAAATGCCAGGCGGCCATGTCCGAATGACATTGAACTCGAAATCTTGAGTCATTGTGGTAGATAGATGATATTTGTTTACCTTTAGAAACTGTGATTTGCTTGAGATAATTGGTCTGCAAGATACATCAATCCGATTTCCTAACTCAATCATCCATTATGAATATGATATCTCAGAAATTTAAATATAATTCCTTCAACTGAAACATCCGGCGAGTATCCACTGTAAACAGATTCTGTAGACCCTAATACATATTCCCTCCCTCGCCTCAATCCCCCCCCCCCCCCCCAACCTTCTGATTAGCCCTAACTTTCAATTTGACAACAATTATTTACACATATAGGCTACTAATAATGACAATGAACTGCATGCAGCAAGGTTTAAAAACACAGCTGCCGTGTTCTTGCATAAATTTAATGGTTAAAGAGGCATAAACTACAACAAGCTTCTGATCACCTTCATCCTGCTAATCGCTTTGTGAGGTGCTAGGAACTGTCACGACTGTCTTTCTTATCCTTGCCAGAAGGAGATTGTCCTGCATTCTGGCTGGCAGCCAATTCCTTCGATTCTAAAGGGAAAGGAGATGAATCCATTTCTTCCTCAATTTCCTCAATTGGAAGAGTTCGTTTTGAGCCCTCCAAAGCAACACCAAGAACAATGTTCTCCTCCAATAAAGGTCTGGTCATTAATGGTGATGCAACAGATCTCTCAATATCCTGCTTACTCTGTGAAATGTCAGGACTCTCAGTTCTTTCACCGACAGATTCTGTGTTAGAAACTGAGGACCCCTCAGGCGTTGCTCCATTAGAGGTTATGCATTCAGAATTCGGTCCCAATGTCTCCTGCCATCTATCCCCCATATTTCCATTAGACTGCTGTGCTCCAGGACTGTTCTTAACTGAATTGTCAGGCGTTGAACTGATAAGTTGAGGATCAGATGCCGACACATCTGAGACCTTAGAATTTGTGCTGGAGTTGGAGGTAGATTTTGCAACGACCTTATCTCGTTTTGAATCAACAACTGGCATTGATCCAGCCTTGGCATCTGCTTTCAACTCAGATACCAGGGCTGCTTCAACCTTTGCATCTTTTTCCTCATTAGCACGAAGTGAACGATTTGAAGCTTTAACTTTATCTTCACTGTTAATTTTATAAGAGGGCTCAATCAGCAATAATGGATGGTTAGCAGTGGCTCCAGAACGTGTGAAAATGGAGTCAGAAAATGGCACATTCTCCAAATCAGCCTCACTGTATATTTTCTGTACTGTACGAATGGGCGTGGCAAGCCGAGCACAATGATGGCTGATAACTCTAAGAAGATCCAAGAGGACTGCTTCCTGTACCATTCCATTAACAATAACAGGTCAGTTTTGCTTCAAGTACTAAGATAGAGCAGATCAGCAGTCGCCCTATCCGATAAGGTTGATCTCTCTTCCATCAGATAAAACAATACATTGTCATTCCAAATGTTATTACATCAAGTAGATGACCAATAACTGATGGCTTATAGGAACCAAGTGGCTCTGCCATTATTTACTATTAATGGTCTCTCAGCATCCCAAACAATGCTGTCAGAATGCTTGGTTGGTGAGCAAAAGCTTTCTGGACAACAGTGAAATCTCTTTGCGAGTTTTGTTTCAGGTTTCTTTCATATATCCTTCAGTAATAGATGCATAATCACAGCATGGCTAGACTCTAACAGTTGCAACTCAGATACAATAGAGAAAATATTAACAACAGCAACGGAAATAAACTATTTGTCATCATAGCCTATAATATCTGGACAATCACATTTAAGTATTAATAAAAAATTAGTCTTACCTTTACGCACAGGTACTCTTCAAAATGTGAGGTTTTCACAAAGCATGAAACCAAAATCTGCATCAGAAAAACATTATGACATGGAGAAAAGGTTAATGTTGTGTTTCTAAATAAGAAACCCATAATAAAAACATTCGAAAAGCTCACACAGTTGAGATACCCAACAGAAAATGTCAGACAATTGGAAGATATGGCCATCCAGATGCCTTACAAAACATTACATGTGATTGTGCAGAAAAAGCAACCTCTACATGTAAGAGATCTAATAGATCTCTTTTTCTCGAAGAAAGAGAATTATATGTTTCAGTTGATTCATAATTGTGATCTGGGAAAGTTCAGGTTTGATTATTTTTCTGATGGTAGACATTCATTGATACTGTTCAACATTCATGAGCCAGTAAAAATATCATTTCAGAAAGATTGATGCAAACTGATGAAGTCAAGAAACTCAAGTCACCAGACACTTCATGTTGTTTGACACTATAAAATGTACAATCATGACAAATAAAGAAATTTCACTACCAAAGAGAAATTAATCAAAAATAAGGCCAAGGAAATGAATTCTCGTTATCTCTTTCCAGACGTCACTTCAACTTTCTTGTAAGGGCTTTCATTGTAAAAGCAGGTGAAAGAATCTCAACTCAGAAGAAGTATAATGCAATTAAAGCCTTACCATAAGAGCTTGATTCTCTGGATTGATATTATCCAGGAAAACTCTTCTGTGCAACCTTTGCTGCTCAATTTGCGGATTTTTGGCCAAAACTTTGCGCATATCAGCTACAATATTCTGCATGTAGAAAATGCAGCGCCTAACTTATATCCTCCTTTCAGGTCAAAGAAGCACCAAAAAGCACTAGATTGTTATAAAATATTTACAAGCAGGTGAACTGGTATTGCTCCTCACATTAATTTTTTTGACATCCAAGTGACTGATGGCAAGGTGGGTCTTGATGCGCCAATGAGTCTTCTGGCTAAGATTTCTCACAATACTCACACTGAACTTGTGGTTCGGAATGTGAACAGCTTCACGATCATCGCCTCTTATAATTGTTGGTGACCACCAGCCCACATGCTGGAACAGCATGAGAGTTTAATTAGATAAAGAACAATAAATGGTTAAAGCACCTAGAATTCAGTTTCTTCTCTCTTTTACAGAAAGGAATCATATCATTGATTCCTATTTCAGTTTAGATGAAGTTGACTGAAGAAAAAATAACATGCATATACATGATATGTTCTGAATAGTCTTATTCATACTCCCTATTTTCCTGCTTCACAATAAGATGAAGGAGAAAAGGACAAACCTCAACAGTACCAGAAACTTCATAACCTTCAATTTTTGTCTGAATCCATTCATTCAAAACAAATGGCCGTGTAGCATGGATCATTATACTTGAAAGGAAATTCGTAAATATCTGAATGCACAAACCAATCAGGTAAGTGAAGATCCATTTAAGGTCAACAAAAATCACATGATGTATCTTCAATATTAGAATCCACAATGAGTGATTCCAAAACTGCAGTGAGTTGTCGTAATGATATGCCTAGTAAGCCATAATTTACCTCTCGACCAGCAAGCGTGAGCAACACTGTACCAAGTCCTCCAGCTGTGAGCCACTTTTGTGTGGAGAAACCCAGCAATTCCATGAACAGAGATACAGCAGCAATCCAGACTGCAGTATAAACAGCTTTTCCAGCAAAACTAAAGCCCATCTGCCAAAGCAAGAAAAAACTACTTTATTCACGCGCTTAAATCACAAGCAACCTCTCTATAGGTAAATTTATAATCACGTGAGTCCTTGAGCAAAAACTTCCCAACAAAACAAATGAATCAAACACAACACTGATATGCTTCCTAAAACAAATAGAAATATGATGTGCTTTAAAAAGTGATAGCTTTCAAGAGAATGGCAGGCGTTCCAACATTTGGAAATTATGGCATGATCGAAAAAAAAGAAGCAGCTTGCACTGGTTATTATGGGAACTCAGTAGAAGGTGAGCTGATGTATTGGCTTGAGAAACTTTGTCATCTGGCTACACATTGGATCTCATTGATTCCAAGAATTAAATTATAGACCACTTCAAGAAACACAGTGTCAAAGAACTATCTCAACCCAAAAGCTTAAACTATTAGGTGAGGTCCCAAGATATAATTTATATTATTCTCTAACATCCAACACATTTAATATGCATAAGACATTCCTAGCATTCTGTGCAGTCTCAGTGTTGGTCACCACATTTAATCAATTATTTCTTCCAAGTGTTCCATGATGAAAGTATGCACTTCTCCACTACAAGTTCCTGAGAACTGCAGCACTAGAAAGATGTTAAATATAGTAGAAAAATTTAAAAATCATGGAAAACATACATTTCTCGCATCACTGGATTCATTTGTCTCTGTGATGAATTTTTGTGCCTGTTGAATCAAGCTGTAAAGGGAAAAAAATGGTCATGTCTAAAAACATAGTTCCAAGTCCTCATATGAAATTGAAAACCAAAATACTAGGACAATCGACAACCTAGAACCTTGAAAGAATGGTATCATATCATCAACATCCAATGATAGCCAACAGCACTTGAAGCTTGAAAGTAAAAGTACAACCAATATGCGTAACCAGAAACCAACATAAAAATTGGGTTGCTAAGTGATTAGTGGAAGTGAAAGAGCTAGCAGTGAACCCATCAACCAGCAATCAAGTATTTGACCATTTCTAAGAGTAACTATAAATGGATATAATTCCTAAAGACTAAGTGTGGGACCCAGGCAGACATACCTGGACAAACAATAGGCAAATGCCACCACGGTTGATAATGAACGAACAAAATTCAGAAGTCGTTGTTTCACAGCCTGGCTCACTTCTGATTGTAGAACTACTGGATCTAATGCTCTGAAATATACTGGCTATAGTTAGTGCTAAGTGAATGATGGGTACTGTATCTGGAAAAGAATTAACTCAACTTCTTACCTGCAGATGAGTGTTGCTCCAGTCCATAGCAGCAAAGGTTGAAGATAAGAGGTCATAACATAATGTGTGCTACTCTTTTTCCAACTATTATCAGATTTCTGCAGGAAATTGCCAGAAAGGAGTGGATCTGGAATTATATGATTGAGATAACAAAGCAGGATTAAGGGATCATTAGACCCCTGTTGAAGTAAAAGGCATGTAAGATGGTAATATAATCAATACATGGAGAAAAATAGTCCTTCCCAACCATATGAGTGGGCCAAGTCCCCATGCAGCAAAGGTAATGATACCAATAGCTGGGATCAATTTAAGCACCAGATTACTTCCACGAAGAGCATCATAGGACCTGCATGACACATCAAAAGTGTTAAGAAGACTTCTTTCTAGACGACACATTCCATAAGAGGGGGGAAAGGAAATGAAGTATTGCAGGAAATTGTCATGCAATTCACATTTAAGATGTGAAAATATTTTTGTGTTAAATACAGCTTGTGAACTCAAATACCAAATATAAACCAGAAATTAAGCTATAACCATAGAAAGGGGAAAAAATCTTAACAAAGCACTTGCATTGGTATGTGGATATGTGATACAAAATTCAGTCGCCCCATTTGAACAAATGCTCTGCAGGGATGGACACAAAAGATGTAAATGACATGTGAATATACCTTGTAAAGGCCAATGCTGCAGATTTCAGAACAGGAATCTCATTCCCTCCACCTGGAGTTAGAACAGATCGGCAGAGGAACACATTACATCTGGAAGGTACAGGACTCGGTGGCCCACGTGTGCTGTTTAGAAAATGAAGACCCCAAGGATCCAGTCGCTAAACATGCAACACAGAAATTCCTATGGTTTCAGACTCTTCTTACACAATAAATAAAAACTCATCATAAAAGAAATGTAACGCAGAGTGAGAATAAAACAGTAGCATCAATAACCTTCATGGACAGATTGAGATGAGAAATTTAAAACAAAAGACCACTAGTAATTGGGAGGGATTGCTTCTAAGTAACGTGTAATTCTTTTAAATCCATACCAAGAATTGAGAAGAGAGATTGGCATTAACCAGCTGCACTCTGCTCGCACTCTGTGAAAAAACAGGAAAATATAAACAGACCACGTAAATTTCAGTTTTGTATTCGCTTATTGGACTTCAATTCATATGAATTTAAAATAAAAATAAAAACGAAGAATTGCTTACAGTATATTGATTATTGCATCCATGACAATTGTGAACCCTTAGTTCATGAGACAATTTCATAGAACTAGCACTCGTCATACTCAAATTCAATGTTGAAGATGCTGTTGCTTGTTGCTCAATATTTCAAACTCACTTCACCTTAGAAACTCTAGCCTAAACTATGTTTAAAATCTGAGTGCACAGATCAAATACGTATATTAGTGTGCAGAACAAACAATTATTGAAACCTGCCAAGATCAAAGTTTCAGTGCATGAACCAAAACAGAAACTACATCAGCAATTAAGAACATGAATCTTGGAGCTAAAATATTGTAATATAACTTTCTTTTTAAGCCTAATGTAACAGGACTTTGACTTAATGCTAATTATTTTAGAAGAGGCTTCGATTTTCCTTCTCTCCACTACTTTCTCAACAACCAAACACAAAAAGAACTCCAGAACCTAATCAAAATCTAGACTGCAACTTTGAGTTCTTTTATCAGGAAACAAACGATGACATCTTCCGGGACAATTAGTGGGAAAATAAAGAGGGAAGGAGTAAAGAAATTGGATACCCTAAAGTTTCTGTTAACTTTCTTCGCACTTTCTACTGGGAAAAAAATAATGAACGGAGACTTCTTTTGTTAGGGAGAGTTTTGAAGTTGCCAAAATGGTTGCGATTTCGCTAACGTGCGCATGAGGTTGAATTTTGCTACTGCCCACGTGGTCCAATAGTATTACACAATTTCGGATTTTGTGTAATTCTTTATGGGATCCTTTGAATTTTTTAATCTTTTATAGCATACTATGCATATTTATGTGGCGCCTTGCCGGCTCTGGACTCATCCTTTGCTAACATGCGCGATACGCGTGTTGTTGTTGTTTGCAAGGCGACAACTCAACTAACATGCGCTTAGCGGTGAGGATAATTAAAAGAAAATTAATTTAAAAAAAACCCAAAACAAAAAAATTAATCAAATAAATGAGGGTCAAAATTAAAATAAAAAAATAAAATTTATTTTTTATTTAAATTGAAAATTGAAAATAAAATTTAATTTAACAAAAGGATCCAAAAAAATTAAAACAGTCAAAAAAATAATGATCAAAATTAAAATAAAAAATAAAAATAATTTTTTTATTGAATGGTGAATTTGAAAAGAATGATTGATTTAACAAAAAAATCCAAAAAAATCAAAAGAATGAGAATCAAATTAAAAGAAATAAAACATCACAAGATAAATTGAATTATGAAATTAAAAATAAATCAAAAATTCACAAAATGACCGGTAACAAATTAAAAATTAAAAGAATAAGGACTAAAGTGAAAACTCTTATAAATCAAATGATAACTCTGAAATTTTGCATGAGCAATGTGAATTTTGAGGGCAGAATAGAAAAAAAAGAGGTAGAAAGCATTGCCAACGACAAATCACGCCGCCAAAAAAAAGAGGACTTCGTGGTGCTAATGACACAATGAAGAAGGATTTCGACTGCAAGGAGACGCTTTGCATACACCAACGTGTGCATTGCAAACGCCAAAAAGCTTTTTCTATTTAAATAATACTTAACATTTACTTAAAGACTAAATCACCCTTACTTTTCTTAGCAGTAACGAAAAAAATGGTGAAAAGACTGGAAAAACCTTGAACACAAGCTTTAAGTTTTTTGCTTTTCGGGATAAAATTATTATTTTACTGCATTTTAAAAGGTAAATGGATAAAAATATTTTTATAAGCCAACTTTAAAATTTTAATTTTCAAGGACAATGTAGTCATCTCGCTGTGCATAAAAAAGTAAAAAAAAAACATATCTACCCCCAATTAATTTTTTTAATAATTAACATGTCATAATTTTAATATTTTTAATAACTAGTGCGATTTTATGTAAGAACAGAAAATTCATTATTATACTATTCTAATAAATAATGCTTACGAGTTTATATAAATAATGTTTGCCCAAGCATAATTAACTTTGGATAATATAGAGAAAAGGAGAGAGTACACTTTAAAATGTCAATAATTTCTCCTAATTTCTAGGATGTTTGGCATTTTTTATTATAATTGATGTGTATAAACAACTAAGAGTAAAAAAAAATATTGAGTATAGACTTCTTTTTATATATAAGAAAAAAAAAACAAATATTACAACTAAAAAACTTTTCATTAGATTTTCTAATTTATTTTATGAGAAAGTAAGTTCATTGATTAGATTAACTATAATAATATAATAAAAATATGATATGATGTTGAAGAGTTTATTTGGTATTATAATAATGGTTATTTTTTACAGTATTTTTGTAATGCATTGAAATAATTTTTTTTTATTTTTAAAATTAGTATATTAAAATAATATAAAAATACTAACAAAAATTAATTTATAAAAAAAATCAAACTTAAAAAAAATCCAGCGTAAAATCAAACATGCCAAATAATTATTTTGAAAGCTTTGAAAAAACAATTTCACGTGCCCAAAAGTTCCAAATCAAATTTTGTTGTTTTGTGAACGTGTTGGGTAAGGGGCAGTGTTGGACGTCGTGAAATTTTATGGAACAAATTTGAACAACACACGGCAATCCTTGTCAGCACTCATCCATGGACAGTGGCCATAGTTTCAAGAGAAATATAAACTTCGGCAAAAAACACGTGTGTGGTGCGTGGATATTCTTCGACGGCGTTTCTCGGGTGGACATTATTGCTTTTGTCACGTATGAAGACGAGTTTACGCTTCTTGTGGGCCTTCGCCAATGGACGATCAAATCACCTCCAGAGGGAAGGGTCCTTCCCTTTTTGGCAGATTGTGGGCGAGGAGGGATTCGAACCCCTGACATCGTGGTTCGTAGCTATATACTCTAACCCTCTAAGCTAAAAGCCCCACCTCATCTCCACTGGATCTATTCCCTGAAATATCCTAAAAAAAAAAACCTTTACTCTCTCCAGCCATTTCATTTCGGGTTAAGAAGATGCAAAAACACCTCTTTCTCTATAAAAACGGTGCGATCTGAGGCTTGAAGTGGGAGAGAGGGGCTAAGGGCTTCCACATCATCGTCACTGGGAAATTATGGGTATGTTTAGGAATGTGGTTACAGTTGTTTTTTAAAGTACTTTTCGTGCTGAAATATATTATAATAATATTTTTTTATTTTTTAAAAATTATTTTTGAGATCAGCGCATCAAAACATACAAAAAAAATTATTTTTTAGCAAAACAAAAAAAAATTGAATTTTTTGAAAACACGGGTTGCCCTGCGTTTCCAAACAGGTTCTATGTCACCGTTGCCAACAACGTCTGGAAACGCAGGCAAACCCGTGTTTTCAAAAAACTCAATTTTTTTTGCTAAAAAATAATTTTTTTTATGTTTTGGATCGTTTTGATGCGCTATCTCAAAAATAATTTTTAAAAAATAAAAAAAATATTATTTTAATGTATTTCAAAATAAAAAAAAACTTTGAAAAACAACTGCAACCCCACTCCACACTCCCAAACAGCTAGGTTTGACATTTTAGAAATCAATGATTAAATTTCACAGAAATTAGAATCTAAAAATACTAAATTTTAATAGAAAATTGTCTTCCATTAAAAATTTATCAAATTTATTTTACTGAATAAATTAAAAAATATATATAAGGCTAAATTGAGCTTCTTATAATTTACTCATTTTTTTTATTTGAGTTTTTTTTTTTTTTACTTGCTTTTGTTTTTTCAGAAATTACTTTATATTCTATATCAAATGAATTTCTCAATTCAAATAAAAAATCAAACTATGCTCATATAATATATCATAAATTTCCACAAACAATAAATCATAATCTCCGTATACATGATTTCTCTCTCCTCGTGGTGATCTAAATCCAAATCAAGATGCTAATCTAGTGTTTTTATTTAAATTCTTTCTCTTTTCTCGTTTTGAACTAACAAAATCCTTGTAATTTTTCAGCAGGCAAAGCATAAAAGCATGGCAGCCCATCAAATATAATGGAAGTTCGTGAGTTTTAGGGTTTGAATTATTGGATTTAAGGTTGAATTTTAGGTTTTATCTTTTAAATTATTATAAAAAAGGATCTTATAATGTATAACAAAAGAGAAATAAGATCGTTGAAGAAATGGCTTAATTTTGGTAACTAGTACATGGATTTTCCAGACATTTTAATATTTTTTCTTATCTTTATGCAAAAACGAATCATCCAACAGCTTGAGATGGCACTATCCCATTGGAAACTTGAAAGTTGAAGCATGTTCACCCTATAGGCTACAACACAAATTAAGCCGACAAGGTATTTCAACTTTCAATGAATGACCATATTCACTTGACTCTATTTTAAGATTGAAAATCAAATAGCACATATTTTGACAAAAAAAAAAAAGTGCATGGAATTAAAAAAGAAAAAATAAATTATCAATCTGAGTTAATTTTTTAAACTTGTGAATTAAATAATTAAACTACAAATATCAAATATAAAAAAGTTATGAAACTCAATTCTCAATAAATTAAATATTGAATATGAAATTAAAAAAAATATTAATTATATAAAAAAAATAAAAATTGAAGTAACGAATATTAAATTTTAAAAATAAAATAAAATATATTTTTTATTGAATAGTAAAATTCAAAAAAAAATTCAAAAAAGAACAAAAAAAAACTGTAAAGGCCCTAAACATAGTTTGCAGGGGCAAAATTGTAATTCTACCCTACTTTTTTTTTTTTTTTGTAGCCAGCAGCGGGCACACTATCCATCACCAGCTGCAAGCCTAGCAACGATAACCAACGTTGCCGTTGCAAGCAGCAACACGAGGCTATGGCCTTGCACATCGGCATCCCTTACTAGCCTGTGTGTCAGGCCAAACGCTCTAGCAACTAGCATTGTCGCATGTGGAGATGCAGCCACCCCGAAACCATTTGTTTTTTTAGAAAATTACCTTCATCATTTTGTAATTTGATCTTTATTTGACTCTGCAACTAGTTTTCTAAAATTTACATTTTATACCCTGAATTTTAAAGATAGGTAGCACTTTACATCATCGGTAGCTGGCGCAAAAAAAATCAACAAAAAATATCTCTATTATATTTTAAATAATGAATGAAGACCAATGAGGCCTCAAAAAAAAAAACCCACTAAGTGACCCTTTTTTTCTGAAAAAAAAACATTTTTCAATGTTTCAATAATAACAAAAATACCATAAATTTTATTTTTTAACAAGATCTCCACTTTCCCCCACCACTTCCGTCCACGAGCAGCCATTATTTACCAAGAAAAGAATCCAACAACCTCCCCATCTTCAATTCTCTCAAGCTCTTCAATGCTAGTGGTATTGTCAACCCCTTGATCCTCAATTTTCTCATTCTTTTATGAAGTTGTCTTTACTTCATCTTGTCTATCATGCCCTTTAAGTGATATTTCAAGCAACTTTTTTTACCAAATTTGAAAACATCCTTTACTTTTTTATTTTGGGTATTTTTACATGTAAAAAATAAATATGATGGATGGAAAATTAGTTATTCTTATAAATTAAATATTTATTAATGAAAATAAAAAAAAATACTCTAAAGAATAAAAATTTAATTATTTTTATGGTAAAACTACTTTACATCAATTGTTTCTCAAAATAACAATCTATTTAATAATTTTTTTTAATTTATGACTGGAGTTTATTTTATGAAACTAAATAAGATATTACAAAACGATTTATTTCTAACATGAATAATTTTTTTTATTTGTCGCTTGACATTAAATTACTTATTTTTACGAGTTGAACACTATTTAAAAGGAAAATTTGAGGTGCTGGAATATCATATGGTCATCAGATAATTCATGCAAAATGTCTACTAAAGATTCATTTTCAATCACTATTAAAGAAATTTGAGTTTTGTTAATTAGAGGGGTAATGAGATTGAGAGCTAGTTGAGTCCCCATACCAAAAAATATTAAGGGACTGTTCAGAAAAAAAATCTAATTTTCTAAAAAAATAGAATAAGAAAAGGAAAAAAACTAGAATCTTTTGTTCAAAACCAATATTTTTATTTTATGATTTTCAAAATTTGTATTAAGTTTTAAAAATAATCTTTCTGTTTTTTCACAAACTTAAATAAGAAAACAAGTGTTTTCTACTAAAACGACAAGCAATACGATATTTCTCTTTTTGAATATAATCACTTTTATCAACACAAAACACTATAAATATTTATTTTACAATTTCAAATATACTTGTTTGATGTTATAAATTTTTATTTTACTATAAATATAGCAAGAATTGTTTTTTGAGCTTACAAGTAGCATGCAACTTTTTCAGGATAATTTTTTATATGAATAGAACAAAAGTAATAAATTTAATTAGATTATCACATAAACAAGATATTGAGATGAGTATTGTGAATTATAATTTTAGTTTTATAAAAACAGTAATAATTTAGGATTACTTTTATTTATTTTTATATTGTAAAATCTTCTTCTTCTTTATTGTCGAGCATGCCCCTATATTCCAAAGAAAAAAATGTTTTTGTTTTCCAGTAAAATATCAAATTCTTAAAATATTATATTTTAAAAAAAATCAAGAATGTGATTTTTTTAAAAAAACAAGAAAAATCGTATTGGTTTTTTTATTTTATTTTTGATGATTGATACATCATTAACTTGAGACTGAATTATCTTTTCAAATGATATGACAAGTGTCCTTTAATGTTGGTTTGGTGTATTTAGGAGAATAAATTATTCCATGTATTTAATTTTTGTATAACTCAGGTATAAATTTATTTTTAAAAATTATCAATTTAAGTTTTATAAATCTTAGGATCACTGGAGATTTACATGATCATTAACTTTAAAACCCGTATAATTAATCAAGGTACGCATAAATTAACCCGAACAGTCGCATTAAAAAAAAAAAAATCTTCATGAGTTCACAAGGATGAAACAGACATAGTAAAGGCACATCATTGAGAATTTTATATTTTTAACCATACACAAATAATCATATCCTCAATAATCAATTTCCCCTGGCATCTATAATAATATGCGTAACAAACACCCTCAAAGGTTCTGTCAACGAACTCGGCTTCTCCTTTGTTGTAGATGTGTTCATAACCAGTTTTGCTTTTGTCGAAGTCTTAAACGCCACTGGTCTGAAGCTGGAAGATGTTCTTTTGGAAAATCTGCCTTAGGCCTGGCCCATTAATACAGGTAACGGTTTTCCCCCGTTAATACGTATAAATGAATGGAATTGAGCGGAGTCGAATGTACAAATGAAGCTTGTGTTTCGTAGTTGAATCATATGTTTGACAAACTTTATAAATAATATTTTAAAATCTCATGATTTAAGTTTTTTAATTAAAATTATATTATAATATGGTATCAAAATTTTATTGATCAGATAATCATGAATTCAAATCTTTTTATCCTGTTTTATTTGATAAAATCTAACACAAGATATTGTAAATTTTAAAAAATAATATAAATTATATCTCGAAGTCTCACATGTTAATTTAAGTTTTTGGTTAAGATGGTTTTTGATAAATTACAATGATATATACAGAACAAATTAAATTGATCTTTATAAATAACATACTTACACACACATGGTATTTTCAAATAGCACAAACTCTAGTTTTATACGATGTGATATTTATTATAATCCATCAGCTTATACATCATAATGAATTTAAAGTGAAAGAAATGTATAATAATATTAACATATTGATTACCATCCTTAGAATAATTTTTATTGTCACTAATAAGGGTTCTATTTGAGTGAAAGAGTCAATTGGAGCATTCTATTTATCTAGACTTTCATTTTTAACTCATATTTTCTTTTTAGACTTAATGCATCCTACCCGAGTCCATGCTTTGCTATGGGATGGATCAAAATCCAGTTACTGCATTATTAAAAATGCAAGTGTCGCTATTTTTTGTACATATGATAAAATATTTGAAATAAAAAATAAAAACATGATTAGTATATCAAATCAAATTAATTAACCACCATATACATTAATAAATAAATAAATAAATAAATAGGTGTGGCTTTTTTTGACCTAACTGGTCAAGAGCAAATTGATCACCCCGCCCAAATAGCAATCTGGTTATAAAAAGAAATTTCACGCGGTTGTTGTTTTCACCTATGCCTAACCCTAGCTCAAATGTAAAACAATAAAATGTTAAATGGTTAAATCGCAAAAAAAATCCAAGGAGTGAAATGAAAAGATGGTGATACGTTGTATTGACCCTTGAAATTGACGACCATAGTTTATAGACACGATCACAATGACTTCACTCAGTTGGACAATCTGTCTTTTTCTTTTTCCTTCACTTATCCTCCTTATGGTTAGGCTTTGATCGGGTATCAATTGACACTGGGTTTGATTAAAGAATGAGGATGGAATTTAAAAAATAAATAAATATTAAATGATAGGATTGAAAAAACATTAACTTAAAAAAACACAAGCAAACCCGGATAAATCTTCTAAACCTTGGTCGATATCTCAAATTCACAACTCGTGAAATCTTAAATCTAAATTCAATTAAGAAGCTTAATTTCCAACTAATTTAATGTTGAAAGATGAAATCATAAAAAATAAATTTTCCAAAGAAATAAGAATTGCAATAAAAAGAATAAGGATCAAGTCACGTAAGAAAAAATTTGAAGGAGGATGAAATTGTAAAAAAAAATCCAATTCAGAAAACCATTCGAAACAAAACAAATAGCAATCAAAATAATATAGACTAAATCTGATAAATAAAAAATTAAAATGGGATGACATTAAAAAACAAATAAATATTGAAGGATAAAACTAAATAAAAAAAAATTAGCTCAAAAAAAGAGAAAAAAAAACCAAGCAAACCCGGGTCCCCTAAACATGAGTTAATCTTTTAAACTTGTAACCCGTGGAATCCTAGATTCAGGTTTAATCAATAAGCTTAATTCCCAACTAATTTAACTTTGGAGGATGAAATCACAAAAAATAAACTAAATTACAAAAAAAAAAAATTAAAAAGAATTCCAGTAAAAAGAATAAGGATCAAATCACATAGCAAAAAAGAATAAAGGATGATGAAAATTGTAAAAAAACATCAATCCTGAAATTTATTTAAACCAAAATAAATAGCAATAAAAAGAATATGAATCAGATATGACAGATAAAAAATTCAAGGAGGATGAAAATGAAAAATAAAAAAATATTGAATGATAAAACTAAAAAAATAGTTTAAAAATGAAAAAAAGAAGAAGCAAATTTGGATGAATCTCCTAAACTTGGATTAATCTTCCAAACTTGCAACCCATGTAATTCTAAATTCAGGTTCAATAAAGAAGCTCAATTCTCAGCCAATTTAATTTTGGAGGATGAAATCGCAAAAAATAAATTAAATTAAAAATAAATTTAAAAAAAAAAAGAATTGCAATTAAAAAAATGAGGATCAAATCACATAGGGAAAAAAAATAAAGGATGACAATTGTAAAAAACATCAACCCTGAAAATTATTTAAACCAAAACAAATAAGGATCAAATCTGACAGATAAAAAATTAAAGGAGGATGAAATTGAAAAAATTTCAATTTTAAAAACCATTTCAAATAAAAAGTATTAATCAAAAGAATATGGATTAAATTCGAAGAAAAAAAAATTGAATGACTATTTTGAAAATCTAGAGTGACATGCACGAAAATCGAGGTGGAGAGGGAAAAGAAAAGAAAAAGTCAACAAGGAAGCCCATTATTGATCGCAGAACGCCACTACACGCGTTACCTAAAAACAACGGAGTGTCTGAAGCAGTAGCTCATGCATTGCACGTGCTAGTCGGTTTTTTTTATTAATATTTTATATTTATTAAAGGACTAAATTTTTCCAGACTCAATATAATTATAACAAAACAAACAAGGGTGAAAAGACAAAATAACCCCTAGAAGTCAATTTATTAATTTTTGCTTTCTAACGGTATTTTTGTCATTGAAATGTGCTAATCATAAGGAAAGGATGAAAATGACCCTGGATGATAATTTTTTATTTTTTATTTTTTAAGAGTGATTTAATAATTGCATTGTGTTGAAGAAAAGTAAAAAGACTTATTTCTTCATAATAAATTTCATAATAACTAATGGCCAACAATAAGGCCACTGATTTTTTATTTTTTTTTGCGTGTGAAGAGCAAAATGATAATTATATAGTTTTCAATGAACAGTGAAGTGTGTCCAAGTCTACAATAATTTTTCCTTCCTTTTTAGTTTTTAATTCGTGTCTAAAGTCTAAACAAAAAACAATGCAATGGTTTCACCATACATTATTTCATCGTAAAAGTGATTTCAAGATGCATTTAAGTCAGGAAATAAGTAAATTCGTCTTACTAGATCATGTGACGGAAATAATCATTGATTAAGAAAATTCTGCTTTATTGTATATTTGTACGGAATTAATAGTTATAAACATCGTCAAGCGGTGGTGAATCTGAGTGGCTATCAGCTGGCCTGCAATCGAACATATCATAGTTAATATCAAAAATTTTGGAGCCCAATAACAAAATAGGGATTTCTCAAAAGGTTGAGATTTTCAGAGACTTGAACCATATTCGTTACGAGAAATCAAATTCTTTCTTGATATTTTTTTTTTGTTTGACTGCTACACTGCCTATCTACTTTCTCCTTTTACCTTTCGATACAAATTTTGCAATGATGATTCCAAAAGCGAGCACAAACAATAAAGTAAACTGGTCAAGTGAAAAATAAAAAATGGTTAGCCGTTGAAGTAGTTGAGATCTTATTTCGAAAAATCTAGCCGCCACTTCTTCTGAAGAGGCCCTTCAGAATGTGCTTTTTTTATATTATTATTATTATTATGTTATCCAATAAAGATTTTTGGGGGTAATGATAATCCAAGGCTGCTATTGCTTGGAGGGTAAAGAGGTCAAAAGCTTTTAAAAATCATTTTTTCTGGTTTAGAAAATTTTTAACAACAACTTGTTAGTTTTTTTTAAAAAACCACGGACTATTGAATTCAATGTGTATAAAAAATAAATAAATTTAAGAGTTATATTATAATACCAAAAGGATTGGATCAAAGTAAAAAGAGTTTAAAAGTTTGAGGATAAAAGTGTGGAGGATGAAATTTCAAACTTTATTCCCGAACATATCCAAACAAGCCACGACATGAGTCAGCAGGAGCTCCCAGCTGCCATGTGAATATATCCTTTCTCTCCCTACAACTTGACATCAATATATATATATATATATATATATATGTATATATATATATGTATGTATATATATATGTATATATATGTATGTATGTATATATATGTATGCATGCGAATAAGATACAAGGTTATTCAAAAATATTTTGCTTCACATGACATTAAAAATATAATATAAATTTAGATTGCAAAATTATAAAATTATAAATAATTTTTTTAATTAATTATATATTGATGAAAGTTTAGGAAGAATTGTAATTCATGATGTTAGTGGACCAAAGAAAATTAAACAAAGAAATGAAAAGAAATTTCATTTCATTTTGAATCTTAGAGCGAACCAGTTATAACTTTTTTGTATGAAGTTTCAATGTTCAAGTTACTTAGAAATTTATGATGTGAATTTGGTAATTGATTTTAGAAAACTCAAGAATGCTAAACAAAAGAACAAAAGGAGATTGTGTTTTGTTTTTATCAATCTCGTGTGAACAAAAAACAACTCTCTTATTTATAGTTTTCAGACCCGGTCTAGGTTCCGGGTTACCAGATCAACCGGGTCACACCAAATTTTTTTTTTCTCTATTTTTTCTTCAACCTGGTTCGGTTGCATCCCTAGATCGAGCCGAGTTTCAAAACTATGCTCTTGTTCAAGGTTTTTTTTGAAGAATATATGATACTATTTATTTATGCTTGGTATTGCAAGGGATCTCATGGAATAATATCAAAAACCATACTCAATTTATTTGAAATACTTTAGTGACTAATATGATTCTGTTCACTTAATAGGAAAAAAAAAATCTATATGGTTATTTATGTGCTAAGATCAACTACTTCGCTCCGGTTAATCTTTGAGTCAACTTTCCAGTTACTATCCTTCTACCCCAAATCAAAACCTAGTAACCTGCTTGGTATCCTCAGAACAATAATGAAATCTCATGCCATACCTCCAAAGTGCCATTATTTGTTGCAACTTTCGGGCTTGCCCTGGAGGTTTTTTTGAGAGGGGAGCAAAAATACTAAAAATTCAAGAAAACTGGAAAAAAAAATAATTGAAAAAACTAAATTGTGAAAAAAAAACCAATTAAAATTTTGAAAAAACCGACCGGTTTGGTTTTATAAGCCTAAAACCAAAAAAACCAGAAAAAACCGAGCCACAACCGGTTTGAACCGGTTTTTGTCCAAAAAAACTGAACTGAAACCGGTCGGTTTGAACTAGTTTCGTTTTTTTTTAAAAAAGATCAGTTTGGTTACTTTTTTTTTTATAAAAACCGAACTGAACAAAAAATAATCATCTCTTTTTTCCGTGTAATTTATGGAGCTCTAGCAGGTTTAGTGAAAGTGCAAAAATAGAGTTTTTGGAGAAAGATAATGGTGAAATTGTGAATAGAGTTGGAGAATTTAGGAGTCAGGAATGATATTTATATTTCTTATAAACTTGTAAACTCGAGGGAAAAATCTTGATTTTTTATAAATTTGATTTAGTTTATCGATTTTGCATGAGTTAAGTTCAATTTTATTAATTTTCAAATTTTTAATCTAAGTTTATATGTATTGACTCTTAAAATTATATATTTATATTAGTCAAACTCATAATTTTAACAATAATGACAAGAAGGCACAACAATTTTATTAGTTCGTTCAAATAACCATAAATGTTGTCTTCATGTTATTTGTTAAAGGGTATTTTTAGAGGGGTTTATAAAAAGTAATCTGTGTCATAAATTTAAAATCAACAAAACACAATTCTAAAAAAAGAAGAAAAAGATAAAAATCAATAATACATAAAATTCGAAGATTATAGATTTGCTTTCCTTTTTAAGAAGGGATAAATTTAGAAAGTTTGATAAAATAACTTCTATAAAAAAAATTCTGAAAGTTATAAATAATATATATATAAATTTGACTTGATGAATAAAAAATGGTTTTGCAGTCCATACAAGCTAGTTATTTTGAATTGATACTGGTTGTATTTTTCCAAAACAAACCTAGGAAGGGGGCGAGGCTGTCCGGATCGGATGGTTTGAAAATACAACTCGAAAGACCGCAATGTGCCGTTGCCAATCACCACATCCCCCCCACGTGACTTACCCTCACTAAACATTTGAATTCGGACTTGAAGCGCCTTTTCCTTAATTCCACTTCAATAATCTTAATCAATTCCATCCCCCCACACACCCTTTCAAAAAAACACAACCCCACTCTCTCCTTTCCTTCATTCATGTCTTTCTCTCTGATAATCTAACCCTCAACAATAATAAAAAAAATCCTAATTTCTCCGTCTCCCTCAGGTAGCTCACAGATCTCTGTTTCGTCAATTCATGCTTTACCAGAAATGTTAGCGTGGATTTAAATCTCTCCTTCTCTTGTTTCTCTAACGTCATTGTGCATTTGATTTTAATCTGGCTTGTGGTTTCAATACTGGACATGGTTTAGGTTTTCGTGCCCGAATCGATTTTGAAAAAAACAGAGATGGAGAACTCGGAGTGCGTGAGAGTTGCAGTTAATATTCGGCCGTTGATCACACCAGAGCTTCTCAATGGTTGTACAGACATCATCACCGTTGTTCCTGGAGAGCCGCAGGTATCGTATCGCCCTTCACTCCTTTTCAAATCTCATTGTCTTACATTTTCCAGGTTTCAATAATTAATACCGTTAAATATCTGATTTTATTTGTTAAATTGACTGTTTGCTTAAAAAAAAAAATTCAGGTTCAGATCGGCTCGCATTCGTTCACTTACGATTACGTGTATAAGAGCACGGCGTCACCTTCTTCAGATATTTTCAACGATTGTGTTGCTCCACTGGTAGAGGCACTTTTAAATGGCTACAATGCCACCGTCCTTGCATATGGCCAGGTCTAACGTCTAATTTGTTTGGTGAATTTCTTTTGTTTGCTAGTCTGTGTATATTTATGATTTTAACACGGGGTGTCTTGTTTGTTAAAAATTAGACTGGTTCGGGGAAAACGTATACTATGGGGACTAGCTACACTGGAGAAGGAAGTAATAGTGGGATTATACCGAAAGTAATGGATAGTATATTTAAGAGAGTGGAGACTGCTCAAGAATCGACAGAGTTTTTTATACGGGTTTCATTTATTGAGGTAAAATGTGCTTCAATGCAATAACTCTGTGTACCTGTTGTAAAGCCATGTGCTAATTTTCTGATGGTAAATGAACAGATATTTAAGGAAGAGGTGTTCGATTTGCTCGATCCCAATTCGGCAGTTTTCTCTAAAGCCGAAGGGGTGAATTCTGCAAAGCCTGCGGTGCCTGCTAGAGTACCAATTCAGATAAGAGAAACAGTAAATGGAGGGATCACGCTTGCTGGTGTCACTGAAGCAGAAGTTAGAAATAAAGAGGAGATGGCATCTTACTTGTCGCATGGGTCTCTATGTCGTGCAACTGGCAGCACTAACATGAACAGTCAATCGAGGTGTGGATTTCACCATGTCATTACTCTAACTTAGTTTTTGTCATTGTTCTGTCATAAGGTTGGTTTCAAAGAGCTCATGGTTTCAAACGGTTGATGAATAAGCCTTTTCTGACCTGTTTTTACTTGAAGTTGTCTAATCCCACCAAAAGAACTTAACATGTGTAATGCAATTGTTGTTATCTCTTTGCACTTTTCTTTGTTAATTTTCTCATCTAAATTTACTATTTTAAAGACTTGTTGCATTGTTTCCAGTCGCTCGCATGCTATATTTACAATTACCATGGAGCAAAAGAAAATTTCTTCCTGTCCAAGCGGAGTAAATAATGATGAATTCGGTGATGACATGTTATGTGCAAAACTACACTTGGTTGACCTTGCTGGATCAGAACGTGCAAAAAGAACAGGAGCAGATGGCATGCGTTTCAAGGAAGGTAGTCCCATTGTTTGTTATAATGCTGAGAATGAGAATTCCTGATATGATTCAACAGGAATGCTTAAAGTGCAATGGTGGCCTGCAATGTTTGTTTTATTTTGTTTATCTTGTTAAAAAAATTGATGATTTTTCATGTTTTAGGCATCCATATCAATAAGGGTTTGCTGGCCCTTGGAAATGTGATAAGTGCATTGGGTGACGAGAAGAAAAGGAAAGAAGGGGGCCATATTCCTTATCGCGACAGCAAGTTGACACGCTTGTTACAGGTAAAGGAGTTAGTTAATGTTGATCTAAGCCTCTAATATCAATACAAAATCTTGTAACTTTTGTGGTTCATGATCAAATGATTTCTTAAATATATGGGTTAATTCTTTATTAAAAAAGGCAAGAAAACATAAATAAAAGCTATATTGATGGATCGTTTGCAATATTGCGAAATAGTTCAGGGAGATTTCATTGACTGCAGTGAAAATGTAAGCTCTACATGGTGATTGCTTTTGGTTTAAAGTATGAATTCTCTCATGATAGAAGCTTGCTTATTGCTGTCACTGGAATTTGAATTTCTAGGATTCTTTGGGAGGAAACAGCAAAACGGTGATGATTGGTATGCCATTTATTATCTTTATGCATCGCAATCCTTGAAGTTTACTTTTGCATTTTAGATTTCTCCCTTCAACAGTTTGATTGTCGTATTATTATAGCATGTGTTAGCCCTGCTGACACAAATGCGGAGGAGACCTTGAATACTTTGAAATACGCAAATCGTGCTCGCAATATTCAAAACAAAGCAGTGGTAATTTTGCCTTCTTCACTTGTTTGTTGTGTTGTGTTTTGTCATGCCTTTCTTTTCATGTTCGTGACATTTCCCCCCTTGTTCTTAGGTCAATCGTGATCCAATGTCTGCTCAAATGCAGCGAATGAGAAGCCAAATTGAGCAATTGCAGGCTGAACTGTTATTTTATCGTGGTGATGCAACCATCCCATTTGACGAGCTTCAGGTACATCAATTTGTGATAAATAATACCCACATCTGCTCCTTGTCTTCTAAATTCAACTACTTAATGATATGTGTTCTTTTAGATACTCAAACACAAAGTATCGTTGCTTGAAGGGAGTAATGCTGAACTAAAACGAGAGCTTCATGAAAGACAACTCACCTGCGAACATTTGAATCAACGTGCTGTCGAAGCTCAGGTTATTAAGTTTGTGTGTTACTTTAATTATTATCTTTCTTGTAATGTTTATTTTGTATTGATTACAACTGAGTCAATATTTCAGGTTGAAAAGGACAAATTGATAATGCAAATTGAATCAGCTCGAAATGGTAAATCATGGGATGAGATTGACTCCAGTACAAGTCAGGTTAGTGTGAATTGATTGATGCAGTCTTATTGTAGCTTTCGAGATAAAATTCTTTTATGACACAAAGTTTTAAAGCATCTTTCAGGATTATGATTTAGTGAAAAAGTATGTATCAAAAATTCAAGAGTTAGAAGGAGAGCTGCTGCATTTGAAAAACTTGTCCAACTCGAAGTGTATTCAATTTGTTGATTATATCAACTCAGATGATGAGAGGTTTGGCTCAAAAAATGCTTTGTTACAATCTCTAAATGAGTTTTCATCCAATTCTGACACAAAAGCAGCAGACATTTCAGGTAACATATAAGAAATTCTAACTCATTTTGTTGTGCGATTGTTAGTTTTCTTATTTTATATTATTGAAAAGTCTTTCCCCCATTTTTGTTTTTCATTTCATGATGAACACTCCAATTGAATTACTTGGTAAATTTGTTGTTTGGTTGTTGAATATTTAATCTTTAATGTTGGTAATGCTGGTCTCATGGGCGACAAAACCATGCATATTTTTTTAAATCTGGCAGCTTTATGGGTAGGTCACACAAAATCATTAGTTAGAGAAGCTATGCCTTCGATAACTATTGATGCTCAGCATCGTTTTATTTGCTGTTTCTGTTTTTTCTATTCAACTTTGCATTTTATTTTCACCAGTGAGATGTAGCTGTATAAAATTGTTGAAATCATTTTCCTTTGATTCAACTACAGATGAAGTTGAAGATGATGAAAAAGAGCTAGAACATTCTTCTCTTCAAGAAAAATTGGACTGGGAGCTGAAAGAATTGGACAGAAAACTTGAACAAAAGGAGGTAAAGGCAGCTCAACTATTTTTTGTATAATTTATCCTTTCCACTCCTGTGCTGTCAAAATTAGATGTAATATCTACCGCTAACTACTTTTTGGCTGCTGCTGCTGTTTTCTGCTCAATAAACGACCTGCCGTTTCATGAGGTGGAAGAAGATTTTGAACCACAGAAGTCTCTCATTCATGAGCAACCGCATACAAAAGTTTCTAATTAAGCCACAAAAGAAACTCTTACTAGTTCTGACATAAATAAAATATAGGAATAGTAGGTGTATGTGATTCTTTATGTTTTGACTGTCTAGGACCTGCAGTTCCTTATTTTTATTCTACAATTTGTTGGCATTTTGAGCACTGCCCTTCATTCCCTTTTCCTTTAATTTTTGAAGGCTGAAATGAAGCGTTTTACAAGTGTGGATACTTCAGTTCTTAAGCAACATTATGAGAAGAAAGTTCACGATTTAGAACAAGAAAAGAAGGTTTTGCAGGTCAGTGCTTTTGTAATACTAGACATGTTATGTTTCCAGTCTTTCAAGGTTCATCTTTGTATATTAATCCGTCTTTGTTGTCAATGCACAGAAAGAGATTGGGGAATTGAGATGCAATCTTGTCAATATATCATCTACTTCTGATGACGGTGCTAAAAAATTAAAGGATGAGTATCTTCAAAAGTTGACAGTCCTTGAGGCACAGGTGAGTGTGAGTCTGCACAGACTTATACTGTCAGTTGCAATTATTCTCGGATTCATATTCTGCTTTGCAGGTTGCAGAGTTGAAGAAGAAACAAGATGCTCAAGCTCAATTATTGAGACAAAAACAAAAGAGTGATGAGGCTGCAAGACGACTGCATGAGGAGATTCAGAGAATCAAGACTCAAAAGGTGCGATTTTGTTAGACAAAAGGTTTGTTTATAGTTATTTTAAGTTACAATTCCTTTTATCACAGTATTAACGTGCCTATTTGTTGCCAGGTCCAACTTCAACATAAGATCAAGCAAGAATCTGAGCAATTCAGGTTATGGAAGGCATCGAGGGAAAAAGAAGTTCTTCAGGTGCATAAAGGAAAAAAATTGTCTGTCCTTAAATATTTAATGTATGATTTTATCAAATTTTGTGCGATCATAATTTACAAAGCTTAAGATAAATATTTTTCTTATAAAGAGGATTGTATTTATCACAGATGTAAAAAAGCAAGTATAAAACAATATTTTCCTTAGAAATGTTATTATTAAAGGAAATTGTATTTATCCTAGATCCTCGATGTTGCTTTCATGCCTCCGTAGATTCTAAATGACACGGAAATTAATTCTCTTTGGATCACATTTTTTATTCATTACCAGCTTAAGAAAGAAGGCAGGAGAAATGAGTACGAGATGCACAAGTTGTTAGCTTTGAATCAAAGGCAGAAAATGGTAATTGATGTGCATTAAGAACGCTATTTCTAATTTACAGAAGTATTCTACTGACTTTTGGTATTTCGAAACAGGTGCTACAAAGAAAGACAGAAGAAGCTTCTATGGCTACAAAAAGGCTAAAAGAGCTTTTAGAATCAAGAAAGATTGGTCGGTGGATTTACTACTTCCTGCCCTCCCTTTTGTTTTCTGTAAACAATATTTTGTTGAAAATTTACTTTCCTATACTACAGGTGTTGGAAATGGCAATGGCCCTGGAATTCAGGTACTACTTTTAGTCTTAAGACAGAATTATGCATTTTGAATGTGCATAAATAAATAATTGTTATTAGGCTTTGGTTTGTTATTTTTCTGAGACTTGCTCCTAACACAATTTATTTTCAATGTGAAGGCTCTGATGCAGGCAATTGAGCATGAGCTTGAAGTCACATTACGCATACATGAAGTACGTTCTGAGTATGAGCGTCAACTGCAAGAGTGAGTCACTGATTTTGCATCTTAACTTCATGCATATTCTGTAAAAATCTTCAATTCATTTCCTTTTAAACTTATTTCTTTGTGAGAATATTTGTATCTTCATCAGTATACAGTGAGAGGATGCGCTTGATTTGTTACCTTGATTAGTTTGCTATTTATTATCCAAATGAAGGACATCTTTGAGGCTGCCTATCAGTGCTCTTCCACGCTAGCTAATTCAAGTAAATCCTCTTGTTATTTCAGGAGAGCTAGAATGGCCAACGAAGTTGCAAAGTTGAAGGAAGAAGCAGAGATACTTAAACAAACTAATTCAAGGTGATTCGTTTTCTCCATCTTGATTTCCCTTCATGGCCTCTTATGACTTTATATTAACATTAAGTTTGAGGAAGTTAACAATTAGATAATTGGCTTTAACAATGCAGTGATTGCTCGCCAGCGATGTCTCCTGGGGCTAGAAATTCAAGGATTTTTGCTCTTGAAAACATGCTTGCTGCTTCTTCTAGCACCTTGGTTTCGATGGCATCACAATTGTCAGAAGCAGAAGAGCATGGACGGGGCTTTAGTGGAAGAGGACGTTGGAATCAAGTTCGGTCACTTGCTGATGCAAAAAACGTGATGAGTTATTTGTTCAATATAGCATCCTCCACCAGGTGATGACCTTCTTCAGTTTTATTTTTCTGAGTTTCTTAAGTCAAAATATTTGATCAGAGCTTTATTATCTGGATTGGCTAGCTTCTTTTCAATGTAACGTGAACAGGGCTATGGTTTTACATGTTGCGTGTAATTGATTTATCCGGATTACTCCTATGTTTTTAGGTGCTTGTTGCGAGATAAAGAAGTTGACTGGAGAGAAAAGGATACTGAAATAAGAGATTTGAAGGAAAAAGTGGTGAAACTGACTACTCTGGCCAGGCATCTTGAAATGCAGAAGGCAGAACTCTTTCATAAAGTGAAGTTACAGGTTAGCTGTTTATCAATTACTTGTTCCTAATCTGGTTTGGAGTCACACAGCAGATTTAAAAAGAAAAGTTGAATATTAGTCTTGCTTATGGTCCTTAGTATGCATTATATCGTTTACTTGTTCCTTAGTATGCAGTATAAATATAGATTTTTATAGTTTTTTTTTTATTGAATATTTCTTGTTTGAATCTCGTGAATTGCGTTTGTCACCTTGGATTTTGTAAAATTAGGTAGATGTTTTTAACTTGGAAAATTCTGTCTTCATCTTCCTATTTCTATTTTGTTTGAACAATTTCTCAATTTATCAAATACTGATTGCATGATCTATTAACAGAGTTCAGCATTGAAAAAATACTCCACCAAAAGTGAGGCCGATTCTGAAGGATGCAAACTCGACATGCATAGACAGGTATATTTATAGATATATAAGCTTGTATTGCTGGATAGTCTTACAAATGAATTCTTCGCTATTCCCTAATCCCATAGCCTTTTCTTTATTTATCGGTTTGTTTGTTTGTTTGTTCAGGCACAACAAAGCACCCCTATCATATTGGATGATATGGATACATCTGAATCAGAACATTCAGATAATGATTTGATGGATGATGAATGGGTACAATCAGAGAAAGAGGCGACTGATGATGAATGGGTAATGTCAGGGAAGCGGCAGAGAAAGAAAATAAATTTAAAAAACAAAGCCCGTTCCAGTACAGGAGATATCCATGATCCTGAAAACTCCAAGTCAGATTGTTCTGGTGAGGCAGCCACTGCTGTTCCAGTATGTTGTGCTTGTAGTAAATACTCATTATGCAAGACATCCAAGTGCCAGTGTCGAGCATCTGGGGGTTGTTGTGGGATATCGTGTGGCTGCATGCCAAATAAATGTTCTAATAGAGGAGCTACTACAATTCCAGATTCGGAACTTGGATCTAATGAAACAGAAAACAATCAGGTCCTTGCTTCTCATGGTGCAATGTTGCTAGAAAGTGCCCTAGTTGAGAAGCCTAGAGAAACAAGTGATGATAGTGTGGTGGGAAGGAAGCCTCTGTCCGATATAGGCAACACGATGGTATGCTCGTTTCGAAGCTCAATTAGTGATTCTTTTTTTTGCAAATTGGTTTTCCTCTTTTTTTTTTTTTTATCGTTATTATCTTCTAATTCGTATCTCCTGCAGGCCAAATCCAATGCACCAAACGCAAACCAGAGAAAGAAATGGCGCAAATCAGTAATTCAGCTTGTTCCTGTTCCTCCACCCACCACAAAATCAGAAAACACTGAAGCTGCCCCCCAAAAGGCTGATGATAATGGTGCAAGCGAAGCAGACATTCCTTTGAAGTTACCTAGGGCTATGCGATCGGCTGCACCAAACACTGTAAGTGAAACAGATAATGGTGCAAGCGAGGCGGAAATTCCTTTGAGGCTACCGAGGGCTATGAGATCAGCTTCACATGGTGGCATCTTTCTGAGAGACAGGAATGCTGATCAAGCAGAAGAATCAATAAATAAGGAGACCGGTGTGCTTCCTACCAGAAGCCCTGCCCGACCGAAAAGAACATCCGATGAGAAGGAGAACTACGGCGGTTAACATGTATACCAGTACCGCTAAGATTATTTTTTGGATGGATTTGTTTGGAAAAAATGAAGGTGGACATGGAGCTCTATTGGTACCTTGATTGATTGTGTACTCCGCTGTGCTGGGTAATTGTGTAATTGATTTCTTTCTAGAAATCAAACAAGACAGATTTAGATTAGGAATTCATGTCTGTCTCTCCGATGTGATGCTTTGCTGTCCTATTATTTTGTATGAATTCTTTGTTAATGTCGATACAGATTCATATTTCATTGGTCCATTGAAAAGTTCACCTCTCTTCTCTGAACATTTGATGCCATGGATAGAAATTTAAGCGCATTTTAACAAATGGTAAAAAAATTGAAGTTGTGCGGTATCATTTTCTACTTTCAAACAAAATAGGAAAAAACAAGAAAACCGTTTTATTTGGTTAATTTTTTTAACAATGAATTGTTGGCTTTATATATTTTTTATAACATTGGTTTTAAAATTGGTTTTTAAAAACAAAAAACAGAAAACACGACAATAAACCACCTCAACTTCTTGCCTTTCTTTTTTCACAATCTATTTAAATCATATAATTCAAAACAATTAGTGAGACTGACAACACAAATCGGTCGTGCTATCCTTTTTAAAAAATATTTTTATTAATTGGAAAATGATTTTCCTAATTTATTTCTTGATTTAGTTCTTAAAACCATTTTTTTTAGTGTTCAAAGTTTGCAATGAGATAAAGAATCCTAATTTTGTTACACATGCTTTATTCTATGTATGAATTTTTAAATTTTACAAATTTATCATGTTTCATGTAATTCCAATATATATATATTTCTCATGCAGCTACGAATCCGTGAAAACTTCCAAAATGGATTGGGTTTTTCATTATTATTATTAGTCTTTAATTGCTACAATACAATGACATTTTTACCCTTTATTTTATATAATTAATTAATCAATTAATTAATAAGAAAACCTAAACCCCATTAGTTTTTATTGTGGGTCAGATTCGTTGTATTGTGAATTGCTACAATACGATGATATTTTTACCCTTCATTACAAAAATCAAATGGCTTTTCTATGAGGTAAAATGGTATTTTCAAGGGGACTCATTTGATATTATAAAAATAATTGGAGGAATAATGGTCGATTAACTTTTTCTTGCACAATTAAATGACATAAATGTCTTTTAAAAGTAAACAAAAAATTAAAAGATGAGAGGGGTTTTTGTGTCATTTCCTATTTTAAAATAGTAAAATTACTCCATTTCCCTTTGAGTAAAAAATATAAAAAAAATGGATAAATGAGTATTTTGGTATTTTCATCATATTTTTTTTATAATCTATTTGAATTATGGGCAAATCAATCTTTTAATAAATAAAAAAAGTAACAGGTGTGTACGTAGCACGTGCCAACGAGTTGACATCGCTCGCACCCTTTGAGAGACGCATGCTCTGGAGGCTAAAAAGATCCAACTTTTGATTTTTTTTTCTATTTTTTCTCTCATTTGCTTGAAATTGCCCCGAGTCAACCAAAACTCACAATTGTCCTGCCATTTAGTTTTTCTTGCAATTGTAGTACTCCTTTTTTTTATTAGTCTTTATTTGTTTTAGATTTTTTTTTAAATTTCATCCATTTCTATTTGGTTTTATTTATTTTTATATCAATTATGGTACTTATTATTTTGATTACTGTTTTTCTTTTATCTTTTTCTTAATTTATTTATTTTTTTAATTTTATCCCTCAACGCTTTATTTCATTGATTTTTTATCCAATTTTGGTCCTCATTCTTGTAATTGTTATTCTTTCGTCCTTTTCTTAGTTTGTTTTTTATTTTATTTTTTCCCTCGATATTTTATTTCATTTTTTTTTTCTGATTTTGGTCCCCATTCTTTTAATTGTTTTTTTTTTCATTTTCTTATTTTATAGGGTTATTCTGAGTCACGGGTTAGTCAAGTTAACCCGGGTTGTTTTAGATTTCTTTTTCAATGATTTTTTTTTTTAGTTTTGTCCTTTGATATTAGACTATTGAGTCTTGAGTTTTTTTTTCTTATGGGTTCGAATTATTCAAGTTAATCATAAATGACTTTTTTTATTTATTTAACTTTGATCATATTTTCTAAATCTTTTTTAAAAAATAAATTTTTTAATCATGATTTTATGTCATTGATGGCAGGTTAGTAGAGTTAACCTGAGTTGACTCAATTTTTTTTCTTCAACACTTTTTTTTTATAAGTTAATTTTTTTTTTACCAATTTCATCATTTGAGATTAAGTTATTGGAACTTGAGTTTTGTGATTTTTTCAACTTTTCATTTTATAAGATATATAAATTTCATATCTCATGTGTTCATCAAGTTAAACTCGGGTTAATTCAAGTTATTATTATTTGAACATATATTTTTATGTAAAAAATATTTTGAATAGCGCAAACAAAAATAATATATATATATATAATAGTAGAATTTTTTTATAGAGAGAAACGTGGTAGCATCCCAAGTAAAGAGTGAGAGTACATTTTAGTTTTACATTTGTAATAAAACTAGCTATTTAAATCATGTTTTGTCATGAGTTAAATATTTTTTTACATAAAAAAATTATATATACAAATTATCTTGACATGTTTTTGTAATTAAAAAAATTTTAAGTGCACATAAAAAATATTATACATACATATAATTAAATAAATCAAAAACTATATTTTTTAATAAATAAAAAAAATCATTAACAATAACTAAAAATAAAATTAGAAAGATCGAAAGATAAACATAGATCAAAATATTTAATTTCGTGAGATAAAATATTTATCGGGTTGTGTTTTCAATTTTTATTATTAAAATAACTTTTTGATTCAATCAAATAATAAAATAGATAGACACACATATTAAATTGATTGAATAAAATAAAAGAGAAACAAAAATATTATGCAATGTTGCATATACTAGAAATATTATATGAAAATAAAAAAAATTATTTTAAAAAATAAAGTTCATCTATACAAAAGATTAAAAATAAAATTATGGATGAATAGAAAAATCTCTTCAAAAATTAAATACACACAATTTTTTTTTTAAATCTTTATCCAAAAATGTTAAATAAGTAAAAATAAAATAAAAAATGAGTGGTATTAATTGAAATATAAATTTGAAAATTATTTTCAAAAGAAATTAAAAACAGTTCTCAACTAAAAAAAGATAAATTAGAAAAAAATAGACCAAGTGTTATGACTTAACTTGTCAAACTTGTGATCTAAGTCATTAACTCAACCGGATTAAATATGTTTTCTCTTAAATTTATACTTAACCTAAATATATATAAATAAATAAAAAAGAAAAAAGATGGTCGGGGCCATTGCAAGAAAAAGCCTACGTACATGGTTGGGCTTTCAAGTTCAGACTCGCACGTCTAGACTTGGTTTATGCATTTTTATATTTTTTAAAAGGACAAACGACTTATCGTCAACCTTTATTTTTTGAAACACAAATACGCATGTGACATGTCAGATGCGAGCCCAGATTCCAACCACCACTGTGGTACCCTGGAAAATAGAACAATGTCTTTTTTGCCTTAAAAATTAAATTTTTAAATCATTTCAACCCAAAAAACCTCAGCAACATCCTTAAAACAACTATAAACCAACAAAAAAAACCTGAAAAAGGTCCAAAAATTTGAAATCAAACTGAGTTAGATTTATCTTCCTCAACTTAAATATGTTTTTTAGACAATATTAAGGCTTTAAGTCACCACCATCAAACCTATTTTATAGCATGAAACTTGTGGAAACCAAAAAAATCCATTTTGGTGGTCGGAAATAGCTTGAATAACAAATTTCTTTCTCATCGCTAGAATTCGGTGACCACTCTCTCTAACAATGGATTGAAAAATAATACAAATAAACTTTTGTACAAAAAATAATTTTTTTGAAATTTAAAGGGATCTAAATTGTATAAATCATGCTATTTTTTTAGATTAGGGATCTAAGTGTATTTTTCATGAAATCTAGCACGTCACCCATGTTTGACGTCCTTTTCATTTCGATTCCTATTCTTTCAATTCCATCCCTACTTAAGAAATCAAAAGTTGATTTTCAATTAGGATGAAATCTTCAGAAATAAAATTTTGAGGAGCAAAATGAATTATTAAATAATGAACAGTAAGTCTATAGTATTTTGTGTGTGTCAGAGCAGTATCCATTTAAAAAAAAAAAAAGCCACATCTTTAAAAATTTATTTTTAATATTAGTATATCAAATAATTAAAAAATATAAAAATAATTTAATTTAAAAAAAAATTAGTTTTTTTTTTAAAAATCTGTGTGTCCGTAAAGATAAAGAGGCTCTTAGTGTTTTTATAACATAATAATATAAGTGGAAGAGGGAAACTAAATCAAATTCAAAAATAAAGACGCTCTTCTGAATCCTCGCAGCTTCACTTGCCAATAATCAGCCGTCGAGAGAGAGACGATTACATCATTTCGATCAGATAATCGGCGCTTAAAATGAAGAAGGGAAATCGCAGATCGAAGCGATCAAGCATTGCCGATTCCTCTTCTCCATCTAAAGACGAAAGTGACCAACCACAACAGAACCAGGATTGCGACAAGAGAGTTCACGACTTGGAGAAAGAAAACGAAGCTCTTAAGGTAACCCTCGGTTTCAAAAACTAACACTACTTGCTTCTGATGTGTCGATTTTGCAGACATTTACTTTACAGTTTTTTTTTTTAAAAAAATTTAAATCTGTTTGTCTCCTTAGAAGTTGTAGGAAACGAAAAGATATTAGAATCTTGTAAATCTTTTTTCAAATAAGGAAGTTGGAAATTTGAAATTTCAAACTAAGGGAATTTACTATTGCCTGTGGTCTTATTAGTATTTTTCTCAATTGATTCAGTGCAAACAGGAAAAATTAAGGGTTAAAGTTTTTTTTTTTTTGCTCACGAAACGGCAGAGGGAGATTGAGGAATTGAAGGAAAAAGATGGTGCTAAAATTTCGTCACCGATTTCCGTTGGTGGCAGTGTTGGAAAAAGGAAACAAGATGACATCCAGAAGTTACGAAACCTTGAAGAACAGGTGGGTTTTAAGTCACATTATGATATTCGCACTAGCGTATCTGTAACAAATATTGTGCCATTTTCAGGTCATGGAATTGAAGAAGAAACTAAATGCACATTCTCAGTTATCAAAGCTAAAACAAAAGAATGGTGAATCAGGGAGACCGGATGAGATTCAGAGATTAAAGGCTCAGAAGGTGATTTTTTGTTGTTGCTATATATGGAGCATGCCTTGGCAAATTAATTTATCAGGATGTAAAACTTGCTTGTTTCACTAAATTTGCTTCTTTTTTTTTTCTCACCGCACAAGGTTCAACTCCTATGTAAGATGAAGTTAGACTCCGTGCAATTCAGGCTATCAAAAGCTTCACTGGAAAGAGAAGTTCTTCAGGTTTGTGGTTACTGTAAGGGAGCCATTCTTGCATTTAATTAGTTTGTAGCATCTTGTAGCTTGGGAATGTAAACTTTTGTGTTTAGGGAGTTCTGGCATTAATGTATTGAGTTTCCATATCAACAGATGAAGAAAGAGCAAAGAAGGAACCAGTACGAAATGCGTAAGCTGTTGGCTTTGAACCAGAGACAAAAGCTGGTAATTTCATTCTTCTTTCAAAGTTTCTGTGTTCCCCAAAACACTTTTTTTTTAATTAATAATATTTATACTCCTTAATGAAGATCTGTTAGAATCATTCTGGTCCATTTATCTTTTTTCCATGAATAACTTCTAGAGAGTCATTTTTCTTGATTCTTATGCTTCAACACTAGGTATTGCAACGAAAGACAGAGGAAGCTTCAATGGCAGCTAAACGGCTGAAGGGACTATTAGAATCTCGAAAGGCTTTGTCTCAAAAAAATTCTGGTAAGTGGTTCCAGTGCTTCATACAATTCACGTTTGATTTGTTTAATAGTATAATTCATTGACTTTTTGTTTATTCCCAAATCTTGTACAGGCGTTAAAGCTGGCAACAATGCAGGAAGCCAGGTACTGATGATGAGCATGACTAGATTGTGTGTGCCTGTGCCTCTGTGAACATGCTGATCTGTAAATGATGAGGCGCTCTACAGAATGTGTATTTATGTGCATGTTAAGTAGTGGTGTTTGGGATGACACTTGCACATAGATTTATTCTCATGGGTGAATTCCTTCTAGCCCAATGATATCATGGTGACTGTCTGGACATACCTCTGGTGAATAACACCTTTTAAGTCTATGAATTGATAGAACTGAAATAATTCTTATTTCATATTCTAAATGCCAACAATTGATTGATATCACTCATTGAAGCTATCTAATTTCTGCTCATACATGCCTTTTGCTATCGTGGTTTGATTTGAAAGGTCATACTGAAGTATATGGTCCGCACTCTGGGTTAAACTCTGCTATAGTTTTTTCATTTCCAGCAGTGAATTAAGGGACAAAAATCGTTATTATTTGTAACTGCACCTTTTAGATATGAGTGACCTTTTGTTTGTGCTGAAAATTGGGTCATTCATTTATGCTTTGGCTTTTTTAATTTATATCTCTCTTGAGATGCTATCGTGTAGGGTATTGAGCTTGAGCTTAAAGTTGCAGCACGGGTGGAGGAAATACGTTCTGAATATGAACGTCAAATGGAAGAGTAAGTCCTCGTACTCTATTCAATGCTAAATGGCTCATCCTTTCATCCTCATACCTTTTTTTGTGTCAATGTTTGTAAATTTTTTACTTTGTGGTTTTCTAACAAAGTTTTTATTGTTCTACCTGATATTGATCTTCATGTTATCTTATTAGTTTCAAACTTAGTGTTGATTTCTTCCATTCTCATCCATCAATTGATACAAAGTGGTTCCATCAAATTTCTTTAGGATGGATTATGAGGTCAGAAAGTTTGAGGAAGAAGCAGAGAAGCTAAGGCTTGAAAATTTCAGGTGTGTTTAGTTGCTGAACTTGTTTTCCCTCAATTTACAGTTTTCTTTCCTCCGTACTCGTACATGTGATCAGCATGCCTTTGATTGAACTTGTTCTTTCTGTGTTCTTTAAGGTGCCTGTTGCAGGATAAGGAAGTTGAATGCACAGTGAGGGATAGCGAGTTAAGGGACTTGAAAGAAGAAGTTACCAGGTTAAGTAGTTTGGTCAGTCGACTGGGAATGGCCAAGGCACAACAAGTTAATTCAAGGAACCCACAGGTAAGCATCTGGCTGGCTGGCTGGTTCCATGTCCTGCTTTTACTTGATCTTTTGAGCTTGAATTGTACAAAGGAAGCTTTGATTAGTTAGAATCTTTCTCAGCGAAAAGCAAATTAGTCTATGCAGAAAGGCCAGGAAATTTGGATCTAATGCAGAGGTGGCATTTTTTGATCAGGTAGGTGTGGTTCAGTCCTCTTTTTCAGTCGGAAGTAGTATTGAGCTATTAGGAACGGATACATATGAATCAGAAGGTTCAGGAGGAAATACTGCTGTCATGGGGAAATCTGCATCAGGTGTTTGCTGCTCGTGCAGCAAGAAATCCCTCTGCAAGACAACAAAATGTGAATGTCGGGCTGCTGGAGGAAGCTGTGGGACATGTTGTGGGTGTGCAGCATTGAAGTGCACCAATAGAAAAGTCTCAAGCAAGGCGGATGACTCCCAGCAATCAGAGGTAGCTCAAAAGTTGCACGTATCTAGTTCATCCGAGACAGGAAAAGATGTTATCATGTCTCAATCTACTGACTTGAATAATGATCTTCAACCTCTAAGGAAACCTTTGCATGAAATTGGGAATGCGCGGGTATGCTTCACTTTAACATTTAACTGTTCTTGTTTTTGAGCCAACCTTTTCCATTTGATATTTTTTCAGTTTTGGTAACAGTAATGTTTTGAAAGTTGAAGTCGGCAATTATTTTTCTTTCACAGTCACTTCCCCTTCAATGTTCTTAATATTTTGTCATAAGATTCGAAGTGTAATCAGCTGTATCAGTACTTTACTGTTAGTTTTGACCTTTTCCATTGCTTTGTAACAAAAATTTGAATCCCTACAGATGAATTCAAGCCCTATAAAACCTGTCAAGAAAACAAGAAAGCAGAAATCAGCCCTGCAGCTCGACACCACTTCTCAATCTTGCTCGCTGCCAGAAAATGCTGAAGGCCCGAGGAAAATGGAAAAAGTTGCCCTAGCAGATATCCCTTTGAAGTTAACAAGAGGGGCAAAGCGGTCAGCAGCCAGATGAATTTTTATTAAGATACCTTGTGTTCTACTCCAAGGACAGGGAACCTCGACTTTACAATTTATACATGAATAATGGGGGGCGCGTTCAAATCTGAAAGTGGAGTCTATTGAATTTTGTGGCCACAGGATGAACTCAATTTTTGCTAGTGTGGGTTGAGGAACCCCTCCCTTATGCTTTGAGATAGGCAGATGTGTGCCTAACTTCTATTGATTGTAATGATGTTTTCCAGCTGCATTTGTATTTGAACTGGAGGCGAACCATGCTTTGAGAGATTGCATTTTGGATCAATGAAAGCTAATAGCTGAAGTTCACATCTGCAGATAGCAGATACATCATTGATCAATGTAAAAACAAATTTGGCCTGTCCATTAGCGTACATTATTAAACATAGCCAAACCATCAAAGGTGGGGAGTTTCTTAAGAGGCCGCCTGCACTGATTCATCCACCAGTCATGGAACCAGCATCCACAACCGGATTACTTTATTTGTGTGTGCCTGAAGAGCATGCTAGCAATTGGCGGGACTGTTCCTTATCTGGTGACATTTTGATGCCTCAAAAGACCTACTATCTAATGAAAGTTTCAGTTGATCAAACTTTATTAACAAATTTAGAAGCGGTTAAAAACTGATATACTACAACGGGAAAACCACATCAATTCATGCCATGTACTCGAGTTCTTCTAATACAACATGCAACGGGTTGGACAAAATTGTAATGCAAAAGTAACAAAATTTAGCCTAATGGTATTTTCCCACTTCTTGTTGGCATCATAAACGGATTTATAATTGCTAAACTCTGATGCCCACTGCATGACAATATTCCTGGTCCTGAAAATTGGCTTCAATTATCCTGCGAAGTACCCCATTTAGGATCTGCTGCAACGTTCATTATCAAGGTCAGATTTTGCTAATCTCGAGTTTAGTAACCCAATAATCTAGCTGACTTGCAACGCAAGCTGACCCGGTGGAACCATATGAGCAGAATTTATTAACTGCATTTTCTACTCCAAGATACTCGTATACATCTTGGTGAAAGGCGGGGTTTATACGTTTCAGATCATCAAGAGTTAGATCTTCAAGCCGCAAGTTCCTTGAAACACATAAATGAACACATGTTCCAACTATTTCATGGGCTGTTCTGAAAGGCAGTCCCTACAAAAAAGAAAAAGAAGACATATAAGGCAGTTGAAAATTTTAACAGTTTGAGCGAAAAGGATTGGAATGAATAGAAAAAAATGTGAATGGAGAATTGTCAAAACAACTAGGAACCACCACACTTCTGGTATTGAACCAAGAATTAAATATGATGCAGAAGAAAAAAATTCAGACTCTAGGAATTTAGAAGCCTAGAAATAAATTGGAAACATAATAGGAACACAAAAACAATGCCAGTTTATTACATGGATACACTCAGTTTAGCCCTCAGAAGTGATTGCTGTTATTACTGCTCATGTCTTAAACTGTTTGGCATTACTGTTCATGTCAGTATGATTTTCCATTCAGGATCATCTGTTACCAATTTGTCCCTCCTTATTCTCTCCTTGAGTAAGAATTATCCAGGTATTTTTAGTGAGGCAGTCCTTCTCCTTCCCCTCGCCACATTTCCTCTCCTCAAACCATTTTGTTAATATTCACCGCTTAACTCACTTGACTTTACAATAAGTAGGAAAAAGAATTCGCATCCACAACCTACAGAAACTCATTTCTATAGTATTCTGGATTAGTAATTTACTGAAATAATTCCTTTGTTGAAATGGATATTAGGAAAACCGATGTCCATGGGTGATGGACACAAGCTCTCAGTTCGGTTTTTGATTGTCCCTGGAACTATTATTAGGTAGCTGCATTCCTCATAATCATGATGAAAACTTGGAAGTAGAAGAAATCCAAGCTTATTTTAAATGACAAAAGGAAGTCAATCAATAACAATAACTTGCCTTATTGACAAGATAATCAGCAAGTGTTGTGGCATCAAGATGGCCAGCTGGCAGAGACTTTTGAATTCTCTCCTGATTAAAAGTGATGTTCTGTGCAAACTCTGCTGACACATCGAGCATCCCTACAACTGTCTTAACACTGTCAAATACAGGTTCCTTGTCTTCCTGTCTCATGAAAATAAAAAATATTCAAAATCCGAATAATGGTAAAAGATCACTGGAAGAGAAGGGAAGGATGAATAGCAGGATAAGTATGGAAGCATGCACCTGCATAACTAATATAAATCAAACAATGATAAGTGTGCACAATTCCAAAGGTAAACTTGATCTCAACTTCAAGAGCAAAAAGGCTAAATTTCTCTCTACAACTGCAGATGGTCTGGTATCCCACGACATAATAAAGAGGCACCCCAAAACTTTTATCATATCGATACCAGATAAATCTATAAAAGAGCCTACCTGCAAATCACGATTATAAGCGAGTGGAAGCCCTTTGCACAATGTGAGAAGAGTGACCAGGTCTCCTATGACCCTAGCAGATTTTCCTCGGACAAGTTCCATGGGATCTGGGTTTTTCTTTTGAGGCATAATACTACTTCCAGTTGAAACAGAATCACTTGGTGTTAAAAATCCAAACTCCTCCGAGGCCCACAACACCCATTCTTCACCCAATCGAGAAAGATGAATTGCTGTGATGGAATTAGCAGAAAGAAACTCCATGACAAAATCTCGGTCTGAAACTGCATCAATGCTATATAAAAAAATGAAACATAACCAACTACTCAAGGAAGCCAGGTATCAAGAAGGGAGGGAAATTCAAAAGCAAATAAGAGATAAAAGAGTAGATAAGAACACACGCAGATGGTCCCACATGCCCCATTTTCAGGAGCCAACAATTGACATCTTACCTAGAGCAGAAAGGATGAAAGTGCTGCTTCAAAAAAGGAGTTATCCACACAGCATAATACTAATATTACAGTAATTAAGAAAGAATCTAGAAATAAAATTGATAAAGGTTCCAATGTTTGGCAAAATCTATATTTTTGTCATCACGAAGATAAGCCAGGGAAAACATCACACAGCCATCAATAAACAGAAAAGGATATAATTCATAATGTATGAGAAAGAAATAATGACCAGATTCTTGAATGGGGCAGTCAAAAACCAATATAAATGGCCTTGACGCCAACTAATTAGTCAGCTGACAAACACCATCTTTCTCAGATTCCCAATTGACACCCCAGAGTATAAAAAATATCAAAGAAATATGTGCTTACCTATTCCTCATGGGAGCAGTGAATCCTAAAGCTTCAGAAGTCATAAACCTATCGATTGGTAAACCGGTGCCAGCCAATGCACATGCACCCAGGGGGCAGAAGTTCATCCTAAGTTTACAATCAAGCAAGCGACCAGCATCACGTTCAAGCTACAAGAAAAAATTTTAGTCAGTGTTCACTCTTATGAAGACACCAAGACTGATTTACAGGGAAAAGGAAAAAAAAGAAGAAAAAAGAAGGCTGTTTTGGTCAGTAATAACACCATCTCTGACCATTGCCAGAGAAACCAATCATTTAACATGTCCAAAAATCACCTAAAATTCTCAACCAACCATCAAATCAATATTTAATGTAACTACTAAAGTTTCCAATTGAAGCTTTTTAATACTAGACAAATCAAGCATGCAAGTCTCAATGTTCTCGTCAGTTAACACAGTAAGCACCCCACAAGTGAGTTCTGGTTCTTATAGACATAAAGATTCTAAAATGTTCCCCACCAACCAACAGCAACAAGGCAATCAAACCTGTTCGACATAGGCTAAGAGCAGATGCGGCAACAAAACAGGCTGCGCTCTTTGCAAATGTGTGTAACCAGGAACAATGAGCCCTTCATTATTCAAAGCCAATTTCACCAATGCAACCTGTAAATGTTTTATAGATGCAGCGATTCTATCAATAGCATCACGACACCACAGTTTAAAATCAGTCAAAACTTGATCATTCCTACTCCTCGCTGTATGCAGTTTCTTGGCAGGTTCACCAATCATCTCAGTAAGCGTTGCCTCAATATTCATATGCACATCTTCCCTGTCTTCCCTCCACTCAAACTCACCAGCCTCAATCTTTCGTTGTATCTCATCGAGCCCTTTCAAAATACTGTCTTTATCACTCTCGCTCATCAACCCCTGCAAAACACAAAGCAACATAACAAGCTTAATAGCCCAATTCACTTGCTTAAGGAAAGAAATCAAGAAACTGTCAATGCAAGAGCAAGAAGGGACCTGTTTTGCAAGCATGGAGGCATGAGCTTTGCTGCCCATAATGTCATGCTTGTACAACTCCTTGTCAAACGAGATTGACTCGGTGAATTTCTCTACTTTATCAGTCACGGTCTGTTCGAATCTACCTCCCCACAACTTGTTCTCTTTCTCCATGAGTTTAGCCTGGATCGCTAGTTTTCTTTTGGGCGTAAGAGAAGAAAAGTTTGGGTTTCTGTGTGTGGTTTTGTTGGAGAAGAGGGTCTTTGGTGAGGGGAAGTGGAAAGTAGATGGTGAAGTGGAGAGTAGTTGTGATTCCATTGCAGAGACGGCTAAGTGAATTGAGGTATTGAGGAATCGCAACTCTTCTCTGTGCGTGCGTGCGTTTTTGCCCGTTTTGGGGGTTTAGGTGGAGAGGACTAGGAAGAGGAGGAATTGGGCCTAATAGACTAGTGAAATCGGTTAATATGGGCCCTCTAAATCCTATCTCACCCTGGGCTTGTCGGAGAGCTGTACTGAGGTGACAGCTGCAAAGTCCGACCAATCCTGGTCTAGGCTAAATTGGCTAATGAGAAAGTCAGACCGGCTTCACCCAAAAGGCTGGCTCTTACTGCTAGGCCGACAGTCTAATAATTGGAGCTCTTGTTTGTATTCCTCTCTTACATGCATGTCGATTTCCGATTTCCATTTGATTTATTACAGGACTAAAGGAAATGGGATAATTCGAGAGCTATCACACACTTGTCAAGGTATAATATATGATCGGAGCATGCAGATAAAAAAATATAATAGCTTTTTTTTTTCTTTTTAATGAATTCGAAGTGCTAACTTGTTTCAAATGACATGAGACTTGGTTTCTTTTCTTTGAAGGAAGAAAAGAAAAAACCCAACACTTGTCAAGGTGTGTATACATGTAAAGTGAAAGCAAACATATAGGCGTAGCAATTTCTTGAGTGAACGTTGAGTGCAAAGTGCCAAAATGTTTCAAGTGATTCTAACAACAAAATTGCAAAACGATCTCTTAACTATCATGGATTTATCCTCTTCGACCGACACGCCTTATCAAAGTCTCCGAACCATCAATTTCGTTGATTCTTGGCACAGTCGCCAGCCAATGCATCGAAGATTAACCAAAGACTACTATATTATTATTATTATTATTATTATTATTATCATTATCATTATTATTATTATTAATTATTTGTGTGTGTGGAGCCAAGACCAAAGAAGTAATTAATTATCAGATCCCACAATAATTGAGTGCCAAAAACAAAGGGGTTCGGTAGCTGGTAGGCCCTCCTCCAGGCTGATTAGAGATGGATACAGATGCCCTCTGCCTTCTGTGTATGTTTTGCAAATGCAGCACGAAAAAATCGTAGCATAATAAGATGATCAGTGACTAGCTTCTGGAAATTGCATGGTCTTTGTCACGACGACAAACCGCCATGTGTGCCAGTTGTTGGTTGATCGATATAGCATGCAAGTCCTTCTCAGGTTGATTAAACCAAGAGGGTGAATGGAAACAAGTCATGATCAAAAGAACATGTGGTTCCGGCGAGAGAATCTGTGGACCTCCCCCTTGCAGCTGGTTGAAGGAGGAGAGACCACCATTCGTGGGTTTTTCCCTTATCTTCAGGGTTGTGGATGAACTATATGAGGATAGCTACACTTGATACCCTTTTGAAGCCCATGGCCATCATGATCTTGCTTTAGCGGCTAGGAAAAACCAAGGAAATATGAGAACATGTAGAGTTGCGCATTATTGATACCTTTTCTGTACCATCTTTTTGCTTTTGTTAGCATCGTTCAACCAGGTTTTTAAATATTTTTATTTTTTTTATAGTTTTAAATTAGTTTTTTTAGATGTTTTTAAATTGTTTTAATGTCCTATATTAAAAATAAACTTTTAAAAATATATTAAAATATTATTTTAATATATTTCTAAATAAAAAAAACACAAAAATATAAATCCTCTAAGACTGCAAAAAGGAAAGGAAGAAGGTCCTCCACAGCTTTAATTGACTGAGTGGGTGCTAACTGCTAATGATGAGTAAAAATAAAGAAATTACACTATGAATTTCATCAAGCACCCCCACACCGCTAGAGACAGAAAGAAAAAAGAAACCACAAAGATTTGGCCTTAAATTCTTCCGTCCAACCATTAGAATCCAAACTTTCAAGGAGTCCATGTGCAATTTAAAACTTACAAGGCATATAGTTTATTCTTTAATTAACTACTCACGAATTAGAGGTTGATTTTTTACTTAAATATATTAAAATAATATTTTTTATTTTTAAATTTTTTTATAATATTAATATATCAAAACAATATAAAAAAATTAATATGTTTTTTTTTTTAATTAAATTTTAGCCAATCTGCTAGCTGGCCGGGGCTTGATTGATGACCATTTATTATATTTGTATTGTACAGCCACAGCTACAGTTTCTAGCACACACCGGTTACTTGAGCCACAAAGACACGCAAATCCATGGTCATTTCCCATGCCACGTCATTGCTTATTTCCTTTACCTTTCCTCTAGCCTCCCTTCCCGGCAGCCACCCCCACCAGCACCACAATGCTGACCAGACCAATTAATTAGCCCTGCTCTCCTGCACCCGTATCCACACTAACACTCAACCTCCCCTCACCTAATCATCGTTTATCCTCCTCCTCGTTTTTCCTTCAACAATATTTTTATTCTCCATCAAAAAATAATTTTTGTGTTCCAAGATTTATTTATTTATTATTTTTTGTTAATTCCTATAGAATCTCAGCTAGGTTACTTATCCATGTGAAATATATATATATATATATATTTTTGTAAATCATACCCATCACTCAATTACTATTTACAAATCTTTTTTATTTATTTACGTGAGTGTCTGGGCTAGTTTGCTCGCACCACGACTAATTCCACGGCTCGCTGAACACCCTGCAAACCCAATAAGCATGTAAAGCACCGCGGGGATGACAGACATATACATAAAAACTCAATCCCAGAAACAACAGAAGAAGACAAGCCCTTCCAACCACCAAGCCAATACCCTCAGTGCTACTATTTACAAATCTTAATCCTATAGGTGGTCCAACTAAAAGCCCGATGTTCGCACGTTTAAGACAAAGCTCATGTGATATAGTAAACCCGGTTCCAGAGAACAACAAATCAAGTTAGTTTTGTTTTGTAAGTTGCTCATAACTTTCCAATTAGAACCAAAACTCAAATCTCCCAATCTCTTCTTTCTTTAATTTTTTTGTTCTTTCTCTTAATCTAAAAAAGAGGAGACAAATCTATCGAAACTAGGGTTTCTCATTCATCTGTTCGGATACAAGCTCGAAACACAATCACAACTCCTTGTTTTTAAGGTATCCGCATTACATTACGCTTGTAATCTGATCTTGATTTTTTGAACCTATAGCCTTCTTTTAGCAATTGATTGGTTTCTTGATCCTGAGATTGATTCAGCCAAGAACGCGAAAGAAAGTGAATATTTTGATTTTTCAAATTTCTTATTTATTTAGTAATAATATTGAGTTCACGTGCATCTGGTGAGCTTGAGAAATCTGTTTTCTGCTCGCTTTGTATGGATTGGGAGAGATCTATTTTTGGTGCAATTACGTCCTTTTCTATTTTAGATTTTCTTTTGGATGATTCTTTATTTTGATATTAAATTCTTTATTTTTCATATGTGAATTTATTGTATAGACTAGTGGCAGTTCATTGAACCCGTACCTTTTAATTTTTCTTTTCTTATTCATTAAATTTATGTAAATTCATTGTATTTATCAGTGATAGTTCATCGAACCTGTACCTTGTGATTTTTCTTTTCTTATTCTTTGATTTTTTTTTATTTGGTGTTAAATTTTGGATGGAACCAAAAATGTGAAAAAAAATCCAACCTTTTCGAAGTTGTTTCATCATGAAAGTGAAAATCATAAGGAAAACATGAAGGGCAATTTCTTTTTTTTTTTTTGTTTCATTTAAAGCTAGTTGGTTTTGTTGCTGCATATAAGGTTGCTATCTTCTTTTTGGTTGTCAACGTCAGTTACTCTATTTTTGTGTGTTAACACTGTGTTTATTGTTGATTCCTTTTTACAGGGGTAAAGTACTCGTTGTCTTGCCTATTTCCGCTCTTCAATCATCAGACCTTGGATTAATTGCAGTTTGTTGAGTTTTTCTGTGATCAATTTGCTAGGTTGATTTTTTTGTTGATTTAATGGCTGTGGCATTTACCAATCTTTCATGGTGGTTATGGAGTGGAAAGCATCAGGAACCCAGAATTTCAAATGGGTCTTCTTTAAACGCAAGACCTGACTCAGATTTGTGGGAATCGTCGGATACTCTGAAATTTCCTTTGGTTCAGACTAATGTGGCATCCTCCTCTAGAAGGGTTAAGAGAAAATGGCACAGCCGGGAAGAGCGGAAAATTGATAGGGAATATGATGTTGTTCTTGTGCCATCTGATGGTGGCTGTGTTTCAGGGTCAGAGTCTGATGATTCGGATTATTCCATTGGGTGGTTAGAGCCTCATGGACCTGAATTTCAGAGTGATGATGATACGGACAACAGTTTTGCTGTGCTGGTCCCATGTTATGGCCGTGTTCAAGATAATGCATTTGAGGATAAAAAGAACAATCTGTTTGGTGCTATTGTTAACATTCCAGATGGTAAGAGCCATTGCTCTTCCAGAGTTCTTTTTATATTTTGGTTGCTTCTACAAAATCTTCTATTTGCCTCTTCCACTGTTAGTGTAGGTTTCCTTATGCTGTGTTGATTAATAGTTCACTAGGTAGATTATCACGCCATTAGTATTGCAATAACCATGGTGTAAAGGATGGTGAAGTCTTTAGAACTGTTTCTGCTACCTGACTTGTCAGCTCTCCTTTCAATGATAAATGAACAGGCTATTATGAAATCATTTAAAACAAAAAATGATTACTGTGATGTGGCAAGGAAAGCCATTCAACGTCTTCTGTACGCAGGCAATCTTAACTAAGTTACACAAAGAATGCGATTGCCTAAGAGAGCCTTTACTTCTACATTGGAATGTAATTTGCTATAGTTATTTACAATAGTCTTTTTGGCATGGGCTATAATCTAGCCATAATTTATTAGACATTAAGAGGTTTAAAAAGGAGAAACATCTAACATATTTTCTAGGTTTGAGAGCCTTGAACAGCAATCTGAATTATTTCACACTAGTGTTTCATTTTGTCCCTTACTGGTTGGTTACTTTGGTAGTCAGCTAATTGAGCAGTTGCTTGTCACTGCATAAAAGGATGGTTGTTTGAATTCCATACATAATCAATGCACAAAAATATCTCCTACATTATTAGGTGTTTAGGAGTTGCCTTCTTTTTCCCTTTTCCTCTTTCCAACAAGGTTCAGAAGAGGAAAATTGTTCCGCGTCTTGCATATATATATATATATATATATTGTGATTATGTATCTGGATATCTACTCTACTTGATGGATTTTATGTTATGAATTGTTGTTCCTGGTCAGTTTTTAGAAGCAGGATGCTTGTTGATTGGATTCTTTGTGGGAAACTGTATTTCTGTAATTGCTTTCACTTGCCTCATGTCAACAAGACTCTGAACCCTACCTCCTGAACTACCCTTGCTTTGCCCTTCCCGCCCTTCATATAGTTTTGCCATATCTCGGCACTCATCCCAATATTTACATTTATCTTTCTTTGAGAAATGTTTTGCAATTTGCATCGGCTGAACTATTGAATGATCACAATTTGAGCGCAGCTGATGAAATTTAAGAAAAAGAAACGAGTACTGAACTCCACTCCTATTTCTTGTTTATCTATGCTTATTGGCTTTTTGCTGTTTAATCCCTTTTGTGATGTCATATTGATTGTAAATATATTCATCTAAGTGGTTGGTGGAAGCAAAATGTATTTTTTCTCTTTCAACCTGTCTTAAAATGTGATTGTTTCTCTGTGCTGAGTTCTTAACTTTATTTAACTTCAATGTGCAGAGAGCAAGAAATACATGGAACAGTGGCTTTCTTCCGTCCAGAACATCTGACATTTAGTGCTGCTAATGATTTCACTTTACTGTTCATTGTGTTATACTTCTGTAACTGCCGGGTCTTCTGGCAGAACCCATCCTTCTGTTTAACGTAGAAAATATTGTACATAGATATGGGGAGGACTTGAAAGAAAAAGAAAAAAAAAGGCGAAAAGAAAAAAAAGAAGAAAAAAAGAGTGTAGCTGGTCGGGTTTATTGCTTGCCAGTAGAAGAAGATTGCTGATGTTCTTCTTATCCTAGCTAGTACTAATATATGCTGAAAGTGGGGGGTTTTTTGGCTTCTAATCATTTCTTGACCGTGAAGGAGTTTTCCCCTGCAGCTGCCCTCCCTCGTCACTGTCCACGATTGAGGAGATTAATGTGTGATGGCAGATACCTCAGCGAGATAAAATTAAGAGACGACAGAGAGAGAGCGTTTTGTTGCGCGTGCTTTTAATTCTTTGATGTAAATATGGCTGCGCATTCAGAAGCAGGTTCATGCTTCATATTATACTGTAAAAACTATGTAAATAATTGCAGGAATTGTGTACATATTGTATAGTGATCGAATCCTCTCTCGCTATCTCTCGAAACTTGTGTCCTCTTAAACTGTTGGGATTCGTCATTTGTACGGTGATAGCTTGTGGCACATTTCCTATTATCCGTGTTAATTGTCACCTAGTCCCTGTGTAGTTCATATCAAACCAATCAATTTCTTCAATAATAAAAATTTACTGACTTTTAGTATAAAAACATATCTTTCCTCTATTATCAAATCTCTCCTCCCTCTTCTATTTCTTAAATAATAAAAACAAAACAACATGAAATGGAAAAATATTTAGACATATAGAGATCATATATAATATAATTTTCGGGACCGATTGATTTGTTTTTCTAAACTACAGGCAGTAAATTATAATTAACTCCCCACTTCTATTTCTTTGTTACTGGAAAAACAACAGACAGCAAGTCACGTCCTAAGTGGTACTATATACGCCTATAGTCTGTCTGCCTCTGCAAGTGCCACATGGTAAATTACAGAAAGAGATCGTGTTTTGGACCGAAACATATCTTAACCTTATTTTGTTTTAAAAACATAACAATACCGCACCAAAGGTTTATTTTATTGGCCGACAGAATTGATTTATACTTGTTTTTCTATTTTCATTTTTGGAGTAAATGCTGAAACAACAGAAACCGGTTCGTAATTTTAACCGGAAAAACAGAGTGGCACTGTGTGTGTCAACTTTCGGTTGATTGAAAGAAGATGGGCATTTTGCCAAAAATAGAAGAAGAAGAAGAAGAAGATAAGCACAAACAGTTTGTTCAGTTTTAACAAATTGAAGAGCCACTACTTTTTATAAATAGTCGAACTTCTTGAAAAAAATAAGATGAGAGTCCATTTCTAAGCCTAACAGACCATGCCATGATTGCCCATGTAACAAAACAACGAAAATAAGCAGCAAAAATCCTGTCAAGCAACTAGCAATCAAAGAAAGGGAACATACCCCCCCTTTATTCTAGGAAACTAACCTGCCAAATCAAGGATCCTTCAACATGGCCGCATCCATCGAAGAGTCCCTATCGATGTTGAGGCTGTCAAAGGCACAAAATTTGGCCGTAAATATCCTCCCCCGCTGCTCATTAGAGACCCTCTAGGCAAAAGCTGTGTTTATCTATCGGCAAAATCTTCTTTCTCGTCTTCTTTGACAATTAGTATCATCAATTTCTGATCCCGAATGCGTTGAATCTCTTTTGCATTTTGAGGGAGGGAAAAGGCAGGTACAATGCTGCAGAGAGCAGCAAGCAATGCATATTCATGGTGGTGGGCAAGCCACATCAGGACAAAACATTCAAAATGGCTGGAAGAAAACCTCCAAGGTGGGTACTTTTGTCTTCTTTTATTCATCTGTATATGTTTCTAAGAATTAATGGTCTTCTATATGGTCTCTTTCGGTGATCTAGAATCTAGATTGGTGCATAACTAGTCCTGTCTTCTTATTGGTCAATTGTCCGCAACAACATGCCAGGTTCCTTTAAGTTTTCCGTTTGGAGATTTGCTAGGTTACACAAGGGAAAGGCTTCATTCAGTCAGAATATATATGTGTGTGTGTGTGTGTGTGTGTGTGTTATGTTCTTGATTATTTTACATGCTCAATGGCAACTAACTAACTCTATGTTTATTATACAAACGAAGAGATCGAAATCAATTCTGCTTCCGATGATCCCACATTGTTTAAGATTAATCGTGCATTTGGTTACCAATTCTCCGTTTTTTTCACAAAACATGTGAAGAAAATTATAAAAAAGCAAGAAACCAGGAAAATGACAGAGATAACATTTTCAAATATGTCAAGCTTAGACTATGGTTGTATAAGAATATTCAAGTCTGTTATATATTGACATATATGGCTCTTCTTTCTTTTGTTTTTGATTTTTAGTTTAACACACTTTTGATATGACAGATATGGAGGAAAAGGTTAATAACATGCTCAAAATCATTGAAAATTCGGGGGACACCTTCGCTCAAAGAGCTGAGATGTACTACAGAAGGAGGCCAGAACTTATAAACCATGTGGAAGACTCTTACCGGGCATATCGAGCATTGGCAGAGAGATTCGATCATCTGTCAAAAGAGCTGCAAAGTGCCAACCGCACCATTGCCACTGTCTTCCCAGAACAAGTTCAGTTTGCCATGGATGATGATGATTTTGAAGAAAGTGACCCCACAATATTCGAATCTGATGATCCCAACGAAGCACACAAGGTCTCTAAAGCAAATATTCCAAAGGTACCCAGCATGCCAAAGAAAGATTTCAGAAACCAAACAATGTTATTGTCCAGAAAGGGACAGCAGCTAAATAGAACTGCTAGCTCTGCTAAAGCCAATGTGCCTCCAAGTTCAGGCCTTAGCCGAGAAGAGGCTGCAGAGAAAACTGATAAGCTTCAGAAAGAAATTTTGGCACTACAAACGGAGAAGGAGTTTGTACAAAGCGTATCTGAACGATGCCAAGCTAAGTGCGGGGGAATTGAAAATCAGATAACTGAAATGCAAGTGACAATCAGCGGCTTACAAGATGAGTTCGGTATCAGCAATGTTATTGATGATAATGAAGCCCGAACTTTGATGGCTGCCACTGCTCTAAAATCATGCAAGGATACTTTGGTTAAGTTGCAAGAGAAACGGGAGCTATCAGCTGAAGAGGCTAAGGTAGAGAACCGAAGGATTAAGGAAGTCCAGCAGAAGTACGTAGCCCTTAAAGGTGAGTTTCTTTCTGACCAATCAGATCTGCTGGAGCCTGCTGATGAACAGGAGGCTGAATCAGAAGATATAGATCCAAATGATACGAATTTGTTGCGAGAGAAGATTAAAGGTGAGCTGGAAGCAGATTTAAAATCATCCCACACCGTGATGCAACTGGCCGAGAGAATTGATGAACTAGTTGAGAAGGTTGTGAATTTGGAAACTGCAGTCTCTTCTCAAGATGCTCTGGTAAACAGACTAAAATCTGATTCAGATGGGCTCCAGACACACATCAAGACTCTAGAAGAGGATAAGGCGACTCTGATGGAAAATTCAGAGAAAATGAGCAACAAGCTAAGAGAGTTGGAAGAGGAGTTTCGTAGAGTGAAATGCCTCAACGAAAACATCAAAGATCAAAACAAAAACCTTCTAACACGTTTAACTGAAGCAAGTTGTGCCATTGATCATTTGTCAGTGAAGTTACAAACAGTGAAACCAGACAAGGAAGTTGAGAAAGAAGAATCAATCCAAGAATCAGGAGCTGCTGTTGATGTCAAAGCAGGCAGGGGGGTCGAAGAACAAGAAGAACATCTGGCTTCTTTCAATGATGCATTTGTATCGAAGGCCATGGAAATGGAAAAGGAAGGGAGGAAAGATGATGTTCCTGCTGTCAATAGTTCTATCAAAGCAGAGGAATCTGGACCAAACCAAAAGCTCACTGCCATAACTGATGATCATGTCCCAACACATGATCAGCGAGATTTGCATGAGGAAGAAAATGATCTTGCTGCTCGGCTAGAGGAACTGGGAATAGATGAAGAGGATCAACCCAACTGGAGGCAGTTGTTGGCGAGTGGGTTAGATGACAGGGAAAAGCTTCTGCTGGAAGAGTATACTTTGGTCCTCCGGAATTATACTGAAGTAAGAAAGAAGCTCGGTGACGTTGAGAAGAAAAATCGGGACGGTTTCTTTGAATTGGCATTGCAGATTAGGGAATTAAAGAATGCTCTTGCCCTGAGGGATGAAGAGATCCAATCTTTGCGTGAAATGAGCTCTCACCAACAAAATCTCAATGAAAATAATGATGGTGATTCGACAAAATATAAGTACTCACATGCAGAAGGTTCTCCCGACCTTATGACACAAGCAGCTAGCTTCCTGGATTCAAATCTTTCATCTCTAAGTTCACCTCCGCGGCCAGTTTTTGACTCAGAGCACGAACATCATGTAGAAGCCAGAGGAAGAATTGGTGAATTAGCTGTATCTGGAGGTAATAGAAGGTACTCTGCGAAAGAGGTTAGCAATGTGATCAAGATGAAACGTGCAGATTCACCCCATGTTCCTTCAGCTGTAGAAGAAAAGATCCGTTCAGATATTGATGGACTGCTGGAGGAAAATCTGGAGTTCTGGTTGAGGTTTAGCACCACGTTGCATCAGATACGAAAGTTTCAAACTTCAGTCCATGACTTAAAGGTGGAGCTATCAAAAGTAAGAGATAAAACAAGGCGAGAAGGAAATGATAAGAGTCAATATATCATCTCAGAGACTCGGCCAATATTCACACATTTGAGAGAAATACAAACTGAACTAACATTATGGCTGGAGAACAATTCGGTAATGAAAGATGAAATTCATGCTAGATATGCATCTTTATGCAATATTCAAGATGAGCTGTTGAGAGTTTCCAATCCACGTTCCAAAGAAGAAGAGGCTGAGCTAAGTGAATATCAAGCAGCTAAGTTTCAAGGTGAGATTCTCAACATGAAACAGGAAAGCAACAAGGTTGCAGATGAGCTGCAAACCGGTCTGGATCGTGTGAGAGGACTCAAGGTTGAAGTTGAAAGGTTACTCACAAAACTGGACGAGGAGCTCGGGATTTCAGCATCTAAAAATAGGAGTTCATCACACAAAGCTAGAATCCCCTTGCGCTCTTTCTTGTTTGGTGTCAAATTAAAGAAACTTAAGGGACAAAAGCAGTCAATCTTCTCATGCGCAAGCCCTGCACTGCAGAAACAATATAGTATGTTCGAGGATGGAAAACCCCCACAACACCACTGAAGATTGGATTGTTCCTTTTCCATTTTCCTTTCGTTTTTCGTTTTTCCTTTTTTCATTTGGCTTGCCTGTCGTAGTATTAGATACTTCAAATAGAACTTGAAGCAACACTACGAGTTCCTTGTTAATTTTTCTGACCCACTGGGTAAAATTTAAGTAACTAATCAAAATATTTTTACTAAGCAACACTACGGATCCTCTCTTTACCTCAGCCCTATATTGTTGACCATTGTTTGAATTTCTCTAGATCAAGACAGTGAAAAACGGATCAGCAGAAGCTAAATCCACCCCAACTTATCAATTAAGATTTTTAATTTATCCAATTGCCATGCCTTCCAACCACAGGAGGTTTTCATCTGACATCGGTTTTGCAGAAAATGCAGATCACACTGCATTTCTGGCTGCAACAATCCAACTAGCATGTACGGTCCAAAAGCGCTGTTGAAAAAATTTGAAATTTTTGATGTGTTGATATCAAAAATAATTTTTAAAAAATTAAAAAATATTATTTTGATGTATTTCCGAATAAAAAATACTTTGAAAAACAACCGTAACCACACTCCAAATAGACACATTCGCACAGAAAAATATCTTTCTTATTAGTTACTCTCTAACTCCACATGAACAAACAGACAAATACAAAATAAATAAATAAATAAATAAAATTCATACCTCATAAAGTCTTTATCTAAAATTTCTTAATTGTATCTGTTTTTTTTTTAAAATAAATTTATAAAATAATTATTAAAATATGACTAGTTACTTCTTAAACACTGTAAATAGTTTCATCTTTAAGAATCTGATTTTTTATTTTTCATTTTTTTGTCAGTGACATTAGTGTTCAAATGCATCTACGGCAACATGATCTATCGAACCAGGCGAGCATGAAGAAATTACATCATGAAAAAGACGGACTGAGTCATTACTTTCCACAACTGTAATCAATTTACACAATTTCTATCTCGTTTAAAATACAAATAGAGAGACCAAACAGAAAAGGAAAGTGTCTTCTGCTACTTCGCATTCAAGACCCTATCCGTCCATCATTCCATCGCTGGCTTCTGTTTTGCTTATACTATCCACTTTTATGCAGGATTCATTGCTTACTGAGCTTGGCAAATCTGCTTGCCTCTCACTTACACTTTGATTCTCATCATTCTCCTGAACTGCAGATTGATTTTCAGCTTCCTTGATAGGTGAACAAGTCATCTTATTATCATCTGCATTTTGACTTCCGTCGACCTGGTTGCCAGTGACATTTACCAGGCCACTTTCATTCATTATCAATTTTGGTGAACCATTAGAACTCTCCAAAGCAGCTACTTGACTTTTCAACTCTGCTTCTTGGTTTGTCAAAGCTGCTTTAACTTCTTGAACATGCTCACTTGAGACATGAGCTCCATCCTTTTGAACTTGGCCATTTGCCACTTCTTGCGACCCAAAAGCTTTTGTATCCTTAATGGTTACAATGCCTTGCTTTGGCGAACTTTCAGCATTAGTTTGTTCAGATGGCGTACTCGATGTGATAGGGGTGGATAGTGTATTCTGAGTTGTCATTGAAGAAGCTTTCATCTGAGGTGGCAGTACAGTGGCTTTGGCCAAAACAGAATTAGTCTGTTCAGATTGCGCATTGAATGATGTGACAGGGGTGGATTGTGTATGCTGAGCTGTTGATGAAGAAGCTTTCATCTGAGGGGGTGGTGAAGTAGCTTTGGGCAAACCAGGGCATGGACCACTTGCAGGTGGACGTGTGGTAGTTGGTGCAGTTGCCATGCCACTGGAGATAAATCGAGTATTGGGATTGACATCTAAGTGCGTAGAAATACCACCAGTCATGGATGATTTGATTGAAGAACTGCCTGTGGGCATGATATGGACAGCATTCTTTGCCTGAGCAGCCTTTAACAGTGAAGCAGCATCTGATTGGGTAGCAATGCGAGCCCCAGCAGCAACTGCAGCAGCTCTCACAGGATCAGAACTCAGAATAGATTTTTCTGATGCTTTTGCCAACATTACTTGAGATTTTGCTGCAGGTCCCACTGGCCATATTGAAGATGATTTTGTCATCATGGTACGTTGTTGAGATTGATGTTGGGCAGGAGAAGCTTCTGCAGTGATGGTAGGAGAGGCACAATTATTGGGGGTTTTGGTAGAAGTTGTCCCAGCTGCTCCAAGTTAAAAGAATAATTGTAAGAATCTCACACACGCAAGTGCTGAAACCTATGTGAACTACACGCATAGAGAGCAAACTACAAACTACCATTGTGCTTTAAAGGCAGTTGAGCTGTTTAATACATTTAGACAAATTAATAATTCAGACTGCATTTTTAAAGATTGTCTACTAGAACACACCTAAATAATTTAAAAACAGTATGAGATGGAAAGGATAATTTACCAGAACTTGCAATTAAACTTTTGGCTGCTGGATGAGGATCGAGGGCCATTTTCACTGCATCGCGTGCTGCACGCTGTGTCTCAGAGAGTTGAGGGGCACTGGAAACGGTTCCCACATTCAAGTTCCCGTGCCGCTTCCGAATAATGGCCCACCTCTGCTTGTATAAGCTATGGTAATTAGGAGGAGAAAGGCAAAGGGAAAAAAATTCTATGTGGAACACTAACAGTTAAAAAACAAACCAGCAATTCATGGAATCCACATCCACACGAACATAGCAGAACAATAGACAAGGAAAGAACAGTGGCCAAAAATGAGAACAGATCGGAATTTATTGAAAAAATAAAGAAATCCGTTGCCGGGATTTGAACCCGGGAAAAACTGGGAGAACCCAGACATCCTGACCGGACTAGATGACAACGGATTGCTCTCCACGGCAGTAATTAAATAACAATGCTTAATGAAAGTTCAAGGACTGGGTTTACCAATGGAACCAAATCTCGATCATACGGCTAAAAAAATTGCTTGAGGTTCTGTTCAGACATAGAAGTGCACTGCCAATGTTGAGAAAGGACTCTGGATGAATACTAATCCTACATGGAGTCCTCATTGTATTTGCGAAAATTCAAGATAGCAAATACTAATCCTACATGTGGTCCTCATTGTATTTGCGAAAAATCCAGATAGCAAATACTAATCCTACATGCAGTAAATCAAGATAGCAAAACTAATCAGGATTAGCTATATCCTCCCTTAATTCTCACTTATTCATGTTATTTACATTTTCAACAATATATTTCCATTTTGATGATATGGTTAACAAATTGCTCCAGTGTTTGTGAAAAAAGAAAAAAAAAACTAACTCCAAAGTCATCAGAGAAGTGCACACTACATATGTTGAAATGGAAATTTAGATGCATGCTAATCCTATATGAAGTTCTTATTGTATTTGCAAAGAATCAAGATATCAGAACTAATCAAGTCTAGCCATGTTCTCCTTTAATTCTCAGTGATTTTTCTTTACATTTTCAACAATATGTTTCAATGTTTTATAATCTTAAAACATTTTTATGAAGAATACATCTGTGTTTGTGGACAAGCCATGGTTAATAGCACTTGCAACAATATCTGAAGGGATGACCCTCATAGCACTACCAACAAATATATGTGCCATTGCAAATGAACTGTTAACAACTAGATCCCTTAGAGTCCATAATAAGAAATGATATACAACAACCATTTCCATGAACGATCAAGCCATGACCTAAGTAAAGCAACCTCCAAAGCAATGATTTGACCACGTCATACATAGCAATTGAAACCAAAATATTGCAGGGGTAGAATGGAACATCAAAAGCAAAGAGAGTTTAGATGACTAAGCATCAACCCTATGTGTTTCTTACTGACCTATGAAAGCCTGAAGAATCTAATTACAGTAAGCATGAAAAGGAATGAGAAAGGATGATAATTTAATAGCACTTCATGGAAAACAACCTGAGACAGCTGGGAAGCAGTTCTATCACCCTTGAATTCACCTCTTACAATGCTTGCCCAATTCCCCTCGCCCAATTTTTGCACAGCAGCAATCAGTTCCATGTCCTCAGCTTCTGACCAGGGTTTCCTTTTCCTTCTTGGAGGAAATGTGCCACTACCTGATCCATTTGCATCATATACTTCAGAAGCAGGACAAGACATCACTGCAGGCAGGGACAGTTTCTGCACAGAAACTGGAACTCTAATGTTCACCCCCCGCATCACATCAGATTGTGAATTTTCTGATGTAGCTCTAAGCGACCGGCCATTAGGTATGTTTATAGTTAAGGGAGCCTCAACTGTTGTGTTGTTTGGGTGAGTTGAATCACTTGGTAAACCAGATGCTATTAATACCTAACCAAAACAACCATTCTCATCAATAAGGTAACTGGACATAGAAAATGAAGAGGAATCAAATAAAACAAATTATTCAAGCATGTTTTGCCTTCTTGGAATATCTCAAAGAGAAGGAGTCCATTAAATGATTAATACATAAAAAATTTGCACCTCAAGCTCTATCATGTGGTCACAGTAGTTTCCTGGAAACCATCTTGTTTTTACAATGCCCTTGCCCCTTTGAACATCATTACATTTGTTTGGAAACTATAATTAACTTGACACGTTTCAACCCTTTATCTGTATGCGAGTAGTTGACAACGGAAAATTTAAAACTAATTCGTCCTTTTTCTTTTTGACACATTCAACTCTTGAAATGAGTTTCTGAACTAGAAATCTTACATAAAATCTCCAAAACTCGAAATTTATACAAGGATTAAACAAACAACAACAGATTGTATCACACATAGTATATAGAAACAATCACTATCATAGTAATGGGATAGAAGCCCACCTTAACACAAGCTGCAGCCTCGGTCGAAGCTTCACTAGTAACACTAGGAAAAGCTTCCAGTTCAGATTCTAAATCACTATCATCATCATCCTGGAAAAAAAAAATTCAAATCCAAATAAAAGAAGAAAAAAAAAGAAGAAGAGGCGGCATTGAGTTTTTCAGGCAAAGAGGCAGAGCAAACCAGAGGGTGAGCTCCATCATCGAATTTCTCAGGTAAAACGTGTCGATATGCTAAATGTCTCCATAGCATTTGATACTCCCTTGCATTAGAAATTCCAGTGCTGGTCTTTTTAACTAACGCATTCCAATCAATTTTCGCTCCATCAAATTGAGCCACTTCTTGCAGCAACGCTAGGAGTGTCGTCGCTGTATACCTGAAGACAAAAAAAAACCCAATTTTAATTACCCAAAAATAAAAAGTAAATAAAAACAGAAAAGAAAAAGGTTCGTACCTTTGTAAGAGAGTGGAAACATCTTCTTCACTGATCACTCCCTTTTTGTTCTTCTTGGATTTCTCAATCATTATGTGTTGTTATATTTCAATTACATATGAAGGAACTGGAGAGATTCAATTCCATTAAGCCGAATTTTATTAAAACCCTAACTTAGGGTTTCAGAGAGAAAGAGGATGTCAAAAAAGACAGAACACGTAGATGGGAAAAACGGAGAAAACAAAGAAGGAGGAGGGGCAAGGAGGAGGAGGAGGAGGAGGAGGAGGAGAGAGCGAGTCGTTGAGAGCGTGGAGACACGCACTGGACGGGGGGTTTTTTTGGGGAAAGAGAGAAGGTTGCACAGTGGAGGTTAGGGGCTGAAAGGGCGTTTTGAGGTTCTTAATGACGACAGTGCCCTCGGGAAGTCTACGTCGGTGATTATTCACAGAGGTAATTAAAGATTCAGAGTCCGTATTTATGTCAAAGTACCTTTCTTTTTCTTTTTATTTGATTGTTTGTATCTTTATTTTTGTCTCAATTTGTGTTTTATTTAGTTTATAGATTCGCGCTACATAACTGGTGGATCAAAAATTTTGCAAATCTATAAAAAGAAAATATATTTAGTCTTTATGAAAGTGTTAGACAATATTATAAATTTTATTTTTCAAGATAAATTTTTTTATTAAAATATATTTTGTTTATTTTAGCAAACTCTATATTTTTAATTAGAATCATGAATTCTCTTTAAAATAAATTATAATTGTTGAAGTAAGTTAAAAATTATTAAAATAATATATCCATATTTTATGTACGAGTGAAAGTTTAAAAAATCATAAATATAATAAAATTATATTAAAAATTTTAGGAATAAAAAAAATATTTTGAATCGAATTTTACAATTTGTTATTAATATTATAATTTTCATTTTAAATGCATAATAATTAAAAAATATTAAAATTCAAATAAAAAATTATAATATTTTTTAAGAACCAAGTCAAAATCAAATAGTAAAGTGAATCTTGAATATATTTTTTCACATAAAATAGGTAAAAAAACAAAGAAAATGGTCAAGCCCAACCCCTGACCTGGTATTTATTTTTCATTAAGGCAACGAATGACATGTCATAATCATATTATAATTAATGCGCATCAAGGTTTCATTGTAGACTCATTGCCCTATGAATTGAGATAATGTAATGATTAATTTATCATTCCCAAACAAAATCATTTAACGATGTATTGGGGCAATACAGTTTTTCACAAGTTTTATTAGTTATTATCAGATTGATCGATGACATTTAAATCTTTTTACATTTTTAAAGCGTAAAAAATGGCTAAATATATCTTTTAAAAAAAAACTATTTAAGTGATGAGGGTTTTTTTTATATTTTCATTTTTTAAAAGTACAATAAAATAACTCATTTATCCTTAGAAGTAAAAATACTTTAATTGATGTCCAAGGGCTTTTCATATTTTCACTATTTTTTCCGGTTATAATCAAGTTAATTAATGAATAATTTGGTATTTTAATAAATATAAAATATAATTTTAAAAAATAGATAGCGCATGCAAATCACGCGTCAACGGGTGGAAGATGCCTGCACTTTTCGGGTGGCGCGTGTGGTATCTCCCGGAGACCAAACACCACCTTTTGCGATGTTGAAATTGTTTTGGTGGCCCTTCCATCCTAAGGTAGCGTGTGTGACTTATTGACCTCAAGTTTGACATTAATGAACTTTTATTCTTTTTATTTTCTCTTTTCTCCTCAATTATCATGTTTGACTCTATAAATTTTCAAAGCAACACTTTAATTTTATTTCCTTTTAAAATTGGTTCATGTTATTCGATTACTATTTGTTTTATTATAAATAATTTATAATATTATAAATTATTTTTCAATTTCATCCTCCTTTAATTTTTTTTATTTGTCAGTCTTGGTCCTTGTTTTTTATTTATATTTATTTTATTCAATATATTTTTTAAAATTATTTTAAAACAATTCATCCTTCATTTTTTTCTTCCTTTCAGATTTGATTCTCGTTCTTTTTTATTACTATTTTTTTACTTCGATAAATTTTTTAAATTGATATTCTCTTTTCGATTTCATCATCCAACATTAAATTAGTTGATAATTAAGTTTAGGTTTAGGATTTCACACGTTGCAAATTTGAGAGATTAACCCATGTTTAGAATATTCGTTCGGGTTTGCTTGTTTTTTTTTTCTTTTCTAAACTCATGTTTTTTTAGTTTCGTCCTTCAATATTTATTTAATTGAAGATTGACCCCTATTGTTTTTTTTTATTTGCTTTCTATAGGATTTTTATTGATTTTAAAAATGACTCGGGTTATCTCGAGTTTTTTATTTATCATTCTTTGTTAAATTTAGTTTTTTTACAAGAAATTTTGTTTTTGAATAAAATTAAATTAATTGATTAAATATAAACATGAGATGCTCATTCCATGATATCGCGTGCAACCTCTTTATATATTATTGTGTAGCTTTTCATGTTGATGTTAGAACTATCTCAATGAATTTTTTTTAGTGGTGGGCGGTGTTCACAACAAAATGACAACAAATTTTCAAAAGATATTTCTTTTTTTTTTTTCAAAATATGATATTAATCAATTATTTTTTATAGTTAATTATTGCTTTTTTAATTCATTGTGTTAATATTTTTTTAATTATATCATTAAATTAATCAAGTTTATTAAAAAAAAAAAAGCCAGCCTCAGTTACTCCATTTTACTTCAAGATGGACGGTTAGCTCAGCAATCAGAAAATGTTCGAAAGATATCTCATTGATTCACACAAATAAATAAATTTGTGACCGCTTTCAGTTTCAAAATCGCAAGTTCAGCTTTATTTCCACCTTGTAACCTTTTTACTTTACCACAATGGTTCATGCACAAACCATCACTAACATTCTTTATGCCCCTTTTGACATCTTGCAGCTAACTACATGCTATTCCCTGCCTGGGGATCTCTCATCAAGGAGACAGTAGAGACTAACAGGATCCTATTCAAACCAAAAAAGTAGAAAATGAAATGTGATAAAGGGACGGCCAGAGAACAACAGAGTCTAAATTTCTAGGGTAATCAACTTCCAGATTCTCCCCCATCCTTATCCAACCCTGCTGGGACTCCAGAGTCCAGAAGAAGCTGGAATAGTAGATGAATAAATTCAATGCTGTACTTGGTGAGGTTACGGCAATCAAAGGCAGATTCAATGTGAAAATGCTGTTATCACCAGACATCTCTTAGATACCGGCCTTCCATTTGGAGTTTCTTCACCATAGACTCGGTATTCGATGAGTCCAAGCCTCCCTGAAACACAAAAGCACAAGGATTTCATATGCTCGATGTTCCTCGGTATATACTATATAAAAAACATGTAACATTGGGGAAGAACACAGTAAATTCAAACAGAGTGACCAAGTTGAATCGACAACAAAAGTTCTAGACATGAAACACTTGCATAATATGTGCTTTCCACTTAACAGAGAAAGGGTAAAACTGCATGCATGGGCACGAATTTCTTAGTGCCGTGCTTTGTAAGAGAAGTGGCATGAGAAAAAATAGTGCAACAAAGAGAACATTAGCACAAGCAACAAGTACCTGCTCTTGTACAATAGTGTGCAAAGTCCGATGAACATCTCTAGCCATACCCTTGGCATCACCACACACATAAAGATAACCCCCTTGAGAAATTATACTCCATATCTCTGCTGCCTGCAAATGGTATTGAAATTAATCTAACATGTATAAAGCATTTAACTCGTCAACAACCACCTAATTTTGCAGTCTACAATTACTTACTTTATCTACCATCTTATGTTGAACATATTCCTTCTGTGGCCCCTCCCTTGAGAATGCAACTAATAACTCGGATATCACACCTTGCGCCACAAAATTATTGAGCTCATCCTCATATATGAAATCCTGCAAACAATAGAAATTGGAAATCAATGGGAACAGATTCATTGAGCATCAATAAATGTCAAATTAGGAAATTTGCATAGTCAAGGTCCAAACCATTTGGCGATTTCTGCATCCAAAGAAAAGCAGGGCTGGACCAAGCTGTGTACCATCCTCTTTCAGGGCCATTCTTTCCTGGAGGAATCAACTAATTAATTTTCTTCTGTTCACACCACAAAAAGAAAAAAAAAACACATAAGAAAGCAAATCCATCCACACCTGTAGAAATCCTCTGAAAGGTGCCAGTCCAGTACCAGGTCCCACCATAATAATTGGAGTTGAAGGATTGGCTGGTAACTTGAAATTTGATGTTCTGATGAAAATGGAAGCCCAACTACAGTCATGCCTTTTCTCTAGAGGAACTGCATTCTGTTTTATATATATATATATATATATATATATATATAGTTTTTGAGTGTGGGGAGGGGGGTCACAGCCAGATGTTAGATTCTCCAAGATGCCGAGCCGAGATGCACAATGCCGAGATGATCTCAAACATTAAGGGTGGTACAGAAAGTGAGAGAGTGTGGTTCTTTGAAATATATTGGAGGTTGTGTCAATACCTTCATCCAAGTTGAACACACCCCTTTGTGAATTCTACCAGTGGGACTGGGACCATATACTAAAGCACAGGTCACATGCACTCTATTGGGAGCATATCTGCAGAATACATATCAGGAAACTATGTTTTTATAATTCCATCAAGAAGATACAATCACATTTCAAAGAAATAGATCACCTAGGAGAGGATGAGATAGAATAGTAACGAGGCTGTAGGCGAGGAGCCACTGCAGCAAAAAAGATACCAAGGGGAGGTTTGGCAGATGGGAACTCAGCCATTACCTCAAGAAGACTTCTCTGACTAGCCATAACCCATTGAGAGTACTCATCCTGGATTTTTTTTTTTAAGGGAAAAAAAAAACATTTTAGACGAACAAGAATGTACAGATGACATGTATCAACAAAACAGAACAAACAAATATCAACAAAAAGTATGGATCACCCACTGACCTTTCCTTGCTGTGATGATAAAAACCTGAGTCTCTCTGCCTCACTAGGTTCCCTGGCATGAGCAGCCAAAGCAAGCAAAGCAGCCTTAAAGCATAATTTACAGCCAAGAATAAAGAAAATATATCATTACACAGAAGAACCAGAAAATAAACGTGAACAAACAAACATGTGAAAATATCACCTTTTTAGGAGGGCTCAAGAGATCTGCATAGCATGCCAATGCAGTGTGAAGGGTGCATGGACCTAGGAAAGGAGGAGGCAATGAGCTTCCAATAGCTGTTCCATCCTCATTATCAGCATGAATAGAAAACAACAAATCTAAAGGTTGACCCAACAACTTCCCTGCTTCTTCAACAATTTCATTACTGTTCTCAGCATACACCCCCACATGGTCTCCAGTTTCATATCTGAGGAAAGAAATCAGAGATGAGACTGTTATTAGCACTACTGTATTAGACCTAATGCAAATAAACAAAATGCTTTTTTAAAAGGAAAAAAAAACAAAAAAAGAGGACAAGAGGAACCAATATGGTAATAAATGAATATTACACACCAGAAAACTGCAGAAAAGAGCACTCTACAGAATTAAAAAGCACATTAAGAAACCAGCACGAATACCCCACCCAAAATATAGTGAAAAGGTACGTAGAGAAGAAAAGAATGAATACTAGAGCTTTGTGACACCACAGATCTCAAACCAAGAAGACAGCTCCTGAAGGATATCTGCTTCCTGGGAATACCAGCTTTACAATACAGAAACAGATAAATAAAGCAATGAGGGGCTAACACAAAGAAGTACAGAGTCATCCCAAACAAAGAAAAGATTTGAAACAGATATTATGGTTAATTTCCAAATGTCCCAAGCTTGAGGAAAATTTTTCAAACAAAAAAAATTCAGGATTTTTGTAGGTATACAGGAGAATAATAAGCCTCTGGGATTTGGCTTTAGTGTCAAAGGGTAGGGCGGGTCAAGTTGAAACAGGTCTGGGACCAAAGGTAAGTTAGAAAAGGAATATATAAAGGAATATAAAGTATTAGATAAAACAAACATTTACGGTATAGTGATGAACTTACATAATGCCAGTCCCTGTTATGTCAAACTCCAGATGTATGCAAGACCGGTCAGACTCAGCTTTGTGAAGCTCTTTTTGGACAGCAACATCGACTCTTCAAGAAAGAGAAAAAACATCAATTTCAGCAGTAACAAATCAGTGATGACTAACACATGCACTATACCTAGTTGCTTACCTGCATGGATGGTGAATATCAAAAGAAACATTCCCTTTTGCCAAGTTTGAGAATTTATCCTTGACAGATGCAATTGAAGGATCATGAATCACCGATCGATATTCAGGTATAGCAGCTGTGTAAGGAGTAGATGGAGAGTTCACATCATCTTCATCTCTGAGCAACTGGTCTAACTCGGGCCACAATAATTCTTTCCTAAAAAAGAAAACAAAAAAGGACCCCAATTGGGTAACTTCCACCAAGGAAACTCCATCAATCCAAAGATGAAAAAAAAGAAGGCCAGTCTCAGTTAAGACAACTGCTGCAAGACAGTCAATTCACTGAAATTCAGGATGAAATGTTCAAACATGACCATGTTGCATACCAAGCAGAAAAATCATCTTCTATGCATTGATAATCATCGCCAAGACCAACAGGAACAAGACGCTTTCCTCCTATATCAATCACACGGGAAAATTCCACCATATTTGAAATATTACATAACATAAAAAAAATGGAAAAGAACATAATGAAATCATACCAATCAGCAACCATTGCAAGACACAAAGTTAGACATGCATGCCTATCTATGGGACATACAACTAAATCAATATCCAAAACCAGCGTGAGAACAGAATCTGAAAGCAATGTCATGTACAACTTGCAACCCTGGGTATCCTGAGTTGCAAACTGTGGAATTGGCACAGCATTTAGTTATTTTTTTCCTTAACATATCCTCGCAAAAAATGTGAAAACTTGATATGCTGCCACATCGCAATGAAAAAGATTCAAAATAAATGCAGCACATACACTAGGGAGAACCATATGGACTCAATAACACTAAGTCAACAAATGGAAACATACCTTGTTCGCAGAGCAGGTCGTCAAGCTCATTTGCTATCTGTTTAGCAACAGCATGTTGTCAGATATTGCTTTTATAATATTAAGTTTCCAAGAGAGGCAGAGGGGGAGAGAGAGAACATGCCCTGCTGGTTTTACCTTATTAAAATGTTCATATTGACGGTTACCAAGGCCAAAAATGCCATAGGAAAGCTGTTGAAGCCAGATTCCCCTTTCATTTCCCTGAAATCAGAACACCATCATTGCAGGATATCTATAGTTAGAAATTCTAGTAAAACAAAGCTGAAGACATTAAACTAGCGTTGGCATTGTAATAAAGTCACCAACCTCAGTAAACCACTTATAAAATCTAGCAGAATTATCAGTTGGCTCTCCATCTCCATAACTACAATGTCAGGCTCAAAAACATCCAATGCCAGAGTTTTCAAAAAATCCAAATACATGATCAACGTACAGAAATGTATGATCAAGAATAAAATTTATCTTACGTGGCAACCATGAGCAATGCCAAAGTCTCTTTCTTCAATTTTTCTTCATATTGATCATCCTCCACAGCATAATCATCCTAATTCAAACCACAAACAACATGAAGACATGCTATAAAATTCTTAAAAAGCCAATTCTCTCAAGCGATGCTGCAACCAATGTCATTTGCAAAAAAAGTCCATCCAACTTACCAGGTCAACAACTTTAACAGCTGCTTTCTCATATCTTGCTTTGACCTCTTCAGCTAAAGCCTATGGCAATTAGCAGAAATGAGTAGAAAACTACAATAAATAAAAGTACAGCAATGCAAAGTAACATATTAAATAAACCAAATCAAAATAAAGATAGAATGCTAAAGCAGGAGGCTATACAAATGATCCTATAGTTTGAGAGTTGTATATTTCAGATCAAATAATAGATACGTACAAAGACAGAGAAGTATGTCTATCTCTGCGTGAAATCATATAGTACAGTAACTTAGCAGGAGCCGCATGACAGGACTCCCCTATGACAAAACATGAACAATAGGAGTAGCAATGTAGCATTCTATTTGGGCACTCTCTTGCAACCACCACTGTAGATGAGATGTGAGGCTCCAGCATCTCATGGAGCTAAGCCCTGAAGTTTCTCATGGGGTCATTATCAGCCAAGAACCTAGCACATGATCTGGAATGCACAAGCACCAGCTGTTCCACCATTGTCCCGATTGAAATGTCAAACATCAGCCAATAACTTAACAGTCCATCTACCATTATTGCATACAGTAAACAGTGAAGCTTTGCTAAAACTATGAAAATGCCACAGTTGGCACCACAAGACAGCCAGGATGTAAGAAACTTGTAAGCACAAATGTGAACGTATCACCAAAATCAATCAATCAAAAACTACAAATAATTCCAATAGATCAAGCTCAGTACCAAATATAAGCTCAGAAATAGTACAGCTACTCTCTAATCCACATCTAAAATTAACTTACTGCTGTTTAAAGCAAATATCAGGACAACATTTCAGCAGGGAGTATAGTAAAATAAAAATCGACTTTAACACAGCTAGTCAAACAAAATGCATAAAAGTGAGACCAGCGAGTAGGATTGCAGAAAAAACAACGAGATTGATTATCGACATTTTTTTGGTTGTTTTTTAAGAGTAAACGCGATTATTATAGTTTCAAATACTTTCAATTATGATTATGCTGTAGGCCCATTTATTTACCTTAGCAAAACCCTCTGCTGTCCCGGTCTGAGTCCCGTAAAAAATAGTAACCTTAGTTTTCCCAGCCAGAGCCTCGGACTCGTCTTCTTCATCCTTAACTGACAGTGACTTAGGAACCACCAACGGCTTCACGACTTTGCTCCGATCTGATGATCTCTTCGATATAAACGCCACCAATCCAAATACAACCGCAAAAGACGTTGTAATTATCACGACCACAGAGTCAGACACTGAGTCACCAAAAGACACCCCCAGCACTGATTCAACGAACCTAACCAAATCAGAACCACCAGAACTCATCCTTGATTAAGATATGTATAATCGCATTTTCTGTTCTGATTTTATTAAGTTTGATTTGGTTTGGTTGTCTTAAAAATGCTGCCAAGATTGGGGGGGACAGGAAACACAGAGAAACGGATACACTGTATATTATGTGAGACCACCTCTGGGCTTGCAAAGTGATTTAAGGAATTAAAGAATTAAGAACATAGAAAAAGAAAGAGTGTTTGTCGTGTCCCAACAGAAATGGCTGGAGAGTAAAGGCGTTTGACTACAAGTGCATGGCCTTCTTTTCCTTTTCTTACATTGCATTTTGGGGTTTTGCCTTTTGGCGCCATCTCCTTTTTCTTCGGGTCATAAAAAAAGGTTAAGAATTCATTCGCTCTGCTCGTGGAGCGGAATACCGGAAAAAGAAAAATCATGAAATAGGAATTGCCTACCCGCTTTCCTTTCGGTCAGCTGCCCCGTGACCAGCCTCACAGGTCCCACTCAATCTTTGACACCGATGTATCGTCCTCCCTCGACCAGGTCATTATAAGAAAGCAAAGACTTCTCCATCAAAGTGGCTCTTCATTCCTTACCAAGCCCCTGACTACGACTATCCGACCATGATCTACTAAGGTAAGGGTCGATAGGTACATCCCAGCTCCTCTTGTGTGTTGTGTTCAAACTTCCGGGAGGCCAAGTTTGACTCGAGTGAAGTTGGCCCAGTGTAAGTGGCGGTAAAGCCATATGAAGAGAAGACTGAGGGAAGTTCTGATTCAAAAGGGAAAATCGAAGTAAAATTACATGAATTGAAATCCAACCCTGGAAAGCTTTTACAGCTCCTTGAAAAGTTGCCAACTGGTGTTGGCTTTTGGTTTTCGGAGCTGGCTGCAAAGCCCTTACTTACAAGGGTAGCGGCAGATTCTTTAGCACTCGTACCTTCATTATGGTAGCACGCGTAGCGGCTTCAGTAGCTTATCCTGGATACCTCCAGTGGTGGAGGCGGCAAAGCACCAGTGGTAGCATCAGTACCGGCATAGCCTCTCTTCTTTTTACAATAAAGAAAGGACTCGACTGGTACTGAACTTGTAGATACGGACCATACGGTTGAGTCAATTGTTGATCCAGAAGCGGTAGACGTGGTAGTTGCCCTTGAAAGGCTTCATGCGACTATTGACGCCATTCGTCGCTGGCGTCTGGCCAAGAGTGAAGTGCGTTGAACCCTTCTTTTGCTAGATTTACGAGTTTCATTCATATAACCGCCTGCCTTGAAGCCACGGTCCAGTAGCCTCTGTCAATATTTTAGTAAGAAGAATCCCCATACCAGAGCCTGACATCTGGTCTTATCGAACCATACTGATAGATAAAGGGAGGCAGTTGTTCGTAAAACCAAAAATGCGGTCATCCCTTGGCCACTCTTCTGGGATAAGTTCAGCGAACTGTTTGATTCATGATTTATGTTTCATCTTTCGTTTGTTTATTTCAAGACATAGCGATCAATTCTAATTTTTTTCTTTTTCCATTGATTCTTTTCCGATTAAGATTAATGGCTCCATCTAGTCGAAGTGTTTATATAAATATAAATCATGATCATGGATTAACGAAATGTGCAAAAACTTTATTTGCTTCTGCCATTTTCTGAGTCTTTTTTCTTTTTGCTTATGGCATCGCCACTTCCAAACTCATTAGTTTACCTCCATTTATATGAATGATGGGTCTCAATTCGGGAGGAAGAACTAGTAATAGACATAAAACCATCCATTCTAACTCTATATTTGCTCGAATAAAATACTTAGCTAATTCCACTTGTCTAACTAAAAAATCCTTTCTTCTTTCAACTTTTCTATGATCTTCCCGTTCATTCCCTCAGGCCATGGCAGTAAAGTATGCATCCAGCGTTATATTGCATTACGTCTCTATGAATTATTCTCTCGCACTCTTCATGCAGATAAATAAGAGCAAAACTCCAAGAACTATGCTACTACTTACTTTGCTTCCACGTGAGGCAACTCGGAGAACATCTACTATTATTAAATAGTTTTTTTAATTAACATATTTAATTAAAAATATTAGTGAACTGGTATAATTATAAAAATTGATGAACAAATAGTGATTATAAAACATAACTTTTATAGCTTTTTAATATTTAAAATAGCAAATATTAAATAGATAGGAGAGAGGAGAGAGAAGAAAATAAATAAATTCAGGGACATACCTAATTTTTTATTATAATATCACTGATATCATTAAAAAAATCTAATTTAACGATATCAACAAAGACCATCAATGATAATCCGAGTGGACCACATTTATTATTCAAAATGAAAAGATAGAAGAAAAAAAAAAGGTTGTATCATACTAAGGAGAGTTCACTATAAGAAAATAATATTTTATAATCATTAAAGAGAGAGAGAAAAAAAAAAGGACTTAACTAAGTAGAGTTTGTAAGGAAGCTGGCGAAAAAAACTAATTTTTTATTTGAGAGTGTGGTTGCGATTACTTTTTAAAGTGTTTTTCATGCTGAAATGTATCGAAATGATGTTTTTTTATTTTTAAAAAATTATTTTTGAGATCAGCGCATCAAAACGATCCAAAATATAAAAAATAATTTTTAGCAAAAAAAGATTAAATTTTTTAGAAATGCAGGTTGGTGATATAACAATTATCTTGTGAAATATAAAATTATTAGAGGATTCATCATTAAGTAGGTGATTAAGTATTCTTGAAGGTTGTTATATGAAAGAATATACTAAAACAAAAGTTAATACCAAGATTTATCGATCCCTTTGAAGTTAAAAAAAATAATCAAACTAGTGGCCTGTCATTAGCATTTTCATCCTATCCATCAATCTTATATTTCTATTTTGAAAAGATGAATAGAAATATAACTAATGGTTAGGGTGAAATAACTTGTGGGATATTTAAGCTAGTGGTATTATTGTAAATAGATGAACATTAATTAGCCTTCTCTTCTCTTTATTAAGCCGACGAATTTCCAATTAAGTAATGTAAAAACTTGGATGAAATAAAAAAATATTGGTATACCAAAAAAAGGCCGACAGTTAGAGATTTTACAGAAATAACAATTGAGACATTAAATTATTGGCATTTTGGTAAATTGAAGGAAAAACCGTTCTCTCGTATGATAAAGAGGCTAACGACATTTTAAAGAAGGGGAGAGCATGGAAAAATCTCTCCTTCTCATTCATTTCTTTATTTTCTCTCAAATCAAATGGCATGAAAAGTGAAAATTGAGTGATTCCTATAAAGAAACTAAACCAAAGTAGAAAAATTATGGAGTGAGAGGTTGGGAATTAGAGGATTAGAGAGAGGATGTTTGTGAAGTGGAAGGGGAGAAAGGGAATTCTTATAAAGTAATGCAAAAAGCATTATTAAATTGGGTTAATTAGTACTTGTAAGGTGTTCTTTTGTAATTAAATCCATATTTCTTATTGTTTTTATTAGAGGGGTTTAAAATCCCTAAAAATAGATTTTTAGGGTTTATGTGAATTATTTAAAGAAATTTTGCTAGTTATATTTCAAATGGCATATTATAATTAAATACAACTCAAACATATATCAAATTGTGCCAGTTAAAACTTAATATGAATAGTGAACCAAGTTGATATTTTTTTTGTTTTTTTTGTTTTTTTAATTACATCCTTTAATGTCGGGTTTTTTTTAGTTTTATCATTAATCGGTTTTTATATTTTTTATCTTTGGCATTTTTAGCATATTGTAAAATAAAATAAATTTAATTTAACTAAGTGGAGTCCAAAACTTGGGTTATGAGCTTAATAGGTTGATTAGGGTGAATCTAGTTTTTTTTTTTCCTTTTGACCTATCTAGTCGATAAAATCATGTTTGGATAATTTTCACACAAATTAATTTAAATTATAAGCTAATCAAGTAATCATGTCAGGATTTTTCAAGTTTAAACTATTATACCAAGTTTAATAATAATACTAAAACAAATTATAACGATCTAGATATTATTTTTATGTCCCGAAAAATTTGGGCATAACTCACATCTAAATAGCTGGCGATAAACAAATTTTCTTCTAAATTATATTGAAGAAGTTACGGTTTAAAATATAAACTAAAATTTAGTTTAAAATCTTAAAAATTTATGATTTTTTTTATCGAATTTAAAAGATTTTTTAGATTATGTTCAGCAGAAGGAGAAGGAGAAGGATAACAAGATTTAAAATCACCACTGTACCATTTATGAGTGCTGAGTTGGTATATAAAAATGGTCGATTTAAGAGGAGTGCTCAATATTTTCTAAATTGAGTGTTTTGAATGGTAAATTAATTTTTTTATCCTTCATATACTTCAAATAAAATATCTCTCTCTCTCTCTTATAACAAACACCACCTAATAGTCGAGAGAGATGTAGATATCTTGATATAAGAAATTGACATTTCCATTGATTCATGGTGAAAGCCGAATATAAATACTAATTGTGAAGAACTGGAAAGTTGTCCATTGCTGACGACGAAATCTTTAATTAAGAAGGATTAGGTTGCGAGGTTGGACAAATTTTAAATTTTATTTTTATTTTAAATTATTTTTTTTATATTTTCGTATCGTTTTTTATTTATTAATACTAAAAATATTTTTTTATAAAAATAAAATTTAAAATAAAAAATATATTGAAAAATAAAAATTCTCAAATTCTCAAACATTCTGTGAAATGTTTGTCAAAAGTTCTTGGAAGGTCAACTTAACCAAAGAGATAGAACGAAACCGTCTTGAACCACCGAGATGGACCACTTTCTAGACGGTCGTAATGAGCTTTCAGACGAGAGATCATAAGGTTGTCAATTTCATTTTGTTTTTTTAATTGGAATGAAATATTTCAGTTTTAGAGTGTTTCGGCGTGCCGTTTCGAAGTTG